>Ga0068858_100003352_pt1 | contig 15945 bp, 15 predicted proteins | sample KBSSwiS12_FD_66589 | JGI IMG/M metagenome (GOLD analysis project Ga0068858, IMG submission 66589) | Switchgrass rhizosphere microbial communities from Kellogg Biological Station, Michigan, USA - KBS Switchgrass S1-2 | ecosystem: Host-associated > Plants > Roots > Rhizosphere > Soil ...
ACCTCTGAGACGAAACCTCTGAGACGAAACCTCTGAGACGAAACCTCTGAGACGAAATCTCTGAGACGAAACCTCTGAGACGGGAATGGCGGCTCACGGAATGACGCGTGAGCCGCCCGTAGACCTATTCGTTCGTCACATCCTCGAGCGCCGGCCCTGGATTCTTGCCGTCCGCAGCCTCGTCATAGCCGACGTTGTGCCGGTTCTTCCGGCCTTCGCGTTGGTCCTTTTGATCGCGGTCATTAGATGAGCGGATTCTGCGATGTTCTGCTTCGGTCTCGCTCGAAGGAATTGGAACGACGATGAGATCTTCCTGATCCTCTGCCATGCGGCCTCCCCAGGGACAAGTATCCTCCCGCATGCGCGCGAACGGAACGGAATCCGTCACGCTCAGTTGCAACCGCCGGGTAGACTCGAGGCTCGGTAGCGCTCGGCCGCGGCCTGCTTCGCTCCAAAGAAATCCACCAGCGGACCCGTCATCGCGGTGGTCGTAAGGGCCATGAGCACAAGAGCCGTGAACACGCGCGGCGAAATGACGCCGAGCTCGTAGCCGACGTTGAGCGCGATCAGTTCCATGAGGCCTCGCGTGTTCAGCAGTGCCCCGAGCGTGAACGCCGTGTTCCAGTCCATGCCCATGATGCGGGCGGTCACCGTGCTGCCGCCGAGTTTGCCGACCGTTGCAAGCGCCACGAGCCCACCAAACATGAGCCATCCCGAGAGGTCGTTCAGCAGGCCGACGCGGACGCGCAAGCCATTCGTCGCAAAGAACAGCGGAAGGAGCACGGACGAAACCCTCTCGAGCCGCTCGCGAAGCCCGAGCCGGTACCTCGGCGTGTCCGCCATGACGGCACCGGCGACGAACGCACCAAAAAGAGCGTGGATACCGATCGTCTCCGTCGCGAGTGCCGACACCAGCAGTACGCCGAGCGGCAGCGCGAGATCGCCACTGCTGAAATCTTCGCGCGGCCCGCGCGAGACAGTCCACGCCTGGAGGGCTGGCCGGACGATGAAGATCATGATGATCACGAAAAGGACCACGAGCCCCAGCGTCGCGGCGAGGACTGTGAACGCACCGCCCGACGTCACGACCGCCACGACAAAGGCAAGCAGCGTCCACGCGGTCACATCGTCCACCGCGGCACAGGTCAGCGCCATCGCACCGAGCGGCGTCCCGATCAGATGCCGATCTTCGAGAATGCGAGCCAGCACCGGGAACGCGGTGATGCTCATCGCAATGCCCATGAACAGAGCAAACGCGCGAAACGAAATGCCCGCAGGAGGATCGGCGGCATATAACGGCAGCGCTGCAAGGACGCCGAGCAGAAAGGGCAGCAGGATGCTCACGTTGCTGACGGCTACCGCGGCGCGGGCCTGATGGCGGACCTGCTGCCAGTCGAATTCGAGACTCACCACAAAAATGAAGAGGACAACGCCGATCTGGCTGAGAAGCTGCAACGGTCCAAGCGAGTCGGCGGGAAATACGCTCTCAAAGAACGCGGGGAAGTAAGTGCCGACCAGGGACGGGCCAAGCACGATGCCCGCGGCCATTTCGCCAAGCACCGGCGGCTGACCGGCGCGGCGCGCGACGCTGCGGCAGAGACGCGCCAGCGCCAGGATGACAATGACCTGGAGAAGGAGAGTCGGGAACGGCTGCGCCAGGTTGCCACGCCAGGTGGCAATGAGACGAGTGCCCGTCACTCGATGCCTCCGGATTCCGGCTTCGTGCAGGACCAGTGCGAGTGCACGATCTTTCAGGTGCCTCCGGCCTGGTGAAACACTTCGGTGCAATTCCAGCGCGTGGCGCTATTCGGTTCCGATCTTCGTTGCGTTATCGAGACGACGATGTGAAGTAGTGGCCCTCGGCGAGATCCGCGAGCAGCCCGTTGCGCATGGGGTCCCACTTGAGCAGCGCGCGTGTCGCGGCACTGGAGGAGGGATTATCCACCTGCGCAAAGGTACCGAGAAATCCGAGGTACTTGGCGGCCTCGTCCGGCGAGACGCTGGTCACCGGCAGTCCCAGTCCCCCGCCGATGGCTTCCGCGACTTGCCTGAACGCCACGCCTTCTTCTGCGACGCCATGAAGACGCGTGCCGGCGGGAGCCGATTCGACCGCCAGGCGATACAGGCGTGCCGCGTCCAGAGTATGCACCGCCGGCCAGCGATTCCCGCCCTCTCCGACGTATACGGAGACGCCGTTCTTGCGCGCCATGGCGATGAGGGTTGGCACGAAGCCGTGGCGATCGAGCGAGCTGTGGACGGTGGGCGGCAGGCGCACCACGGACGAACGCACGCCGCGCGCTGCCATGGCGACCACGGCGTTCTCGGAATCGACGCGCGGGCCCCGCTCGAGGACATCCGTCTCGAAGCCCAGCCTCCCGGGCGCTGCCATGGCCAGCAGCGCCGTACCTGACGTGATCACGAACGGCTTGCCGGATCCTTCGAGTGCCGCACCGATCGCCTCGACGGCTCGAAGGTCGGACTCGGCTGCGCGGGCAAATTCACCGGCGTAGGTCAACTCGTGCTTGAAAGCCAGGTGGATTACGCCATCACTGCCGGCTGCCGCCTCGCGGAGGCCGTCGAGATCGTCCAGCGAGCCGCGCCGAACCGCGACCCCTGCGGCCGTCAGGGCAGCGGCGGACGCCTCGGACCGTGCAAGGCCTACGACCGTGTGGCCGGCGGCGAGGAGATCGGGAACGACGGCGGAGCCGATGTGGCCGGAGGCGCCGGTGACGAAGAGACGCATGATCCACATCGTCCCACAGATCCGTGGGCGACATCTCGCGGTGATCGAGATGCGGAGGCGAGCGCTCCCGGCTTCATGACTTGAGCAACAGTCGAATCCAGGCGTCGCCCAGCCAACGCTCGAACTCCTTCGGCGACCAGCCGCGCTGTCCAACGAGCAGGAGGTAAAACTCAGGCGAGTTCATGCTCCAGATGATGTCTGCCGTTTTGCCGACGGAGAGATCGGATCGAAGGCGTCCCGTTGCCGCGAGGTTCTGGGCAAGCAAACGCATGTTCCTGGCCCGGCGCCGTGCGATGCCCTGCCACAGCTTGCGCAGGTCCGGATCGTGCGGCGCCGCGCCCTCGAGCACGCGGATGAGCGGAGCGAGCCTCATTTGTATGCTGCGCAGAGCCGCGGCATAGATGCGCAGCTTCTGATCAGCATGGGTTTCTTCTCGAATCGCCCGGACGTAGTCGCGTTCTTCCGCGGGCACCGCCCTTTCGCTCCCGGAAATCGCGGTTTCGATCAGCAAGCGAAACAGAGAGGGTTTCTTGCCCACCGCCGCGTACACGGTATCCAGGGCGATCCCAGCCGCCTGCGCAATCGCCGGCATCGTCGTCGCCGCGTAGCCCTTCTCGAGGAACATCCGCCGGGCGGCGTCGAGAATCGACAGGCGGGTCGCCTCGGCCGCCCGGCGCCGGGAGCTGGAATCGTACGTGCGCTTCGTGATCGTCCGCGTCATGATGTCGCTCGACCTCCGATAAATTAATCCTACGTATATTAGGACCAATATGCATTAAGATGAATGGCAAAGGAGAATCCCATGTTGTCCGCAATGCTCGACTTTACCAATGTCCTCCTCGCCGCGCTGCTGGTCGGCGCGATGTTTGGCGTGTGGCTGTTCCTCAACCCCGCCGGGTCTGACGCCGTCCTCTACACCGCGCTGCAGCAGCAAGGCATCCGGGGGCTGGACAAGACCATGCCGGCTCTCGGGGCCGCCACCATCCTCGTGACGATCGCTGCTGCCGCGCTCGCAAGGGGCGATCGCACGCGGTTCGGGTTGCTCGTGGGAACGGTGGCCTGTCTCGTCGTGGCTGGTGTGATTACGCGATTTCAGAATCAGCCGATCAACCGCATCGTGATGACCTGGCATGTCGATGCGCCGCCCGCCAACTGGATGGGGCTGCGAGACGCGTGGTGGCGATGGCACCTTATTCGACTGAGCGCCGGACTCTGCGGGTTGTCTCTCCTCATTGCCGCGACGTTGAAACGCAACTGGATTGGTTGAGGCGCTTCTCGTTTTCGGCGTCGTGCCCGGGTCGCTGCGCCGATCGAACACGAAGGCCACCAAGGACACAAAGGAAGCGTACCAGTCCTACCTTCGTGTCCTTAGCGTCCTTTGTGTTGATTCGACGCGGCTACCTGGTTCGAAAGGGCTAAGCCACGATTCCTGATCTATTCGAACCGCGTCGCCGCCGCCGTGGAGCAGCCGCTTCGGTACAACGTGCCGTCCGCCTTGTAGAACTCATTGGTGCCGGAAGACGTGGCGTGATCCTCGTCGGTGACTTCGAGAGTGTGCGTGACGATCGACCATCCCGCTAAGAAACCTGGCGTAACCGGCAAGGCTGGGTTGAATCCGGGCGTGCCCGGCAGGTTCGCCGCCGTGTCGAAGTTGATGAGGCCGATCATCCGCTGACTGTAGGTGCGATGACCCTCGAATTCCCAACGGCCGTGTCCCGGGCTGCGCTGACCGATGGCGAACGCGGAGCTCGTGGTCGTCTCGCTGATGGTCCCTCCGTCATGGAACGACACCAGCGAGCTGAACGACCCGAGCGACGCGTTCGTGCTGCAGTCGCGAAGCGTAACGCGCACGAGCCAGGCGCCTTCGATCGTGTCCCTCCCGTTGGGCCGGTTCGAATGCGCCAGCCCGACGCTTCCTGACATCATCGCAGCCGCGAAAGCGATAACTACCGCGATCCCACCCGCACCGACGGTCTTCCGAGGATTGATATGCATGTGCTGACTCCAGCTGGCGGCGCATCGGCATGACGCGGTCACGTCCAGCACGCGCATCCTCGCGTCGTGGCGGCACCCCTGACCATGGACAGCGTCTGATCAGAATCTGGAATTCTCATGTACGCGCAAGTAGCCAGTAGCGCTCGACTTGTGGCACTGTACGCACCCGCGATCATCAACGATGGACACACCAGGATCGGGACGCACGCTGCGGTTTGGCGACTTCGAGCTCGACGAGGCGGCGTACGCGCTCCGGCGCTCCGGCCGGCCGGTCCGGCTGCAACGCCAGTCGATGGATCTCCTGATCCTGCTGGTCGGCAGACGGGGTCAGCTGGTTTCCCGGAAGGAGATCGTCGATCACCTGTGGGCCAAAGATGTCTTCGTCGACGTCGAGACCGGGGTCAATACCGCGATCAGCAAGATCAGGCAGGCGCTGCGCGACTCGGCGGATGCTCCCGCGTTCCTGGAGACCGTCCCGGGCAAGGGCTACCGTTTCATCGCGGCAGTCGAGGTGATCCCTTCCGCTAGACCCTCGAGCGTCGGCGCGCCGCAGAACACCGCGGTTCTCGCGGCCGCTTCGTCTGGCGATCATGCCTCTGCCGCGAACGACCCGATCCTGCCGGACCCGCTCCCGGAACTGGCTGATGCCGGATCCGCTATCGCACCCGCCGGCTCCCGCGCTCACTGGATTACTCCTCAAAGAGTCGGCATCGGCCTGCTGGCTATCGTCGTGGCGTTGGGCGTTGTCGGCCTGGCCAAACTTCGGGACGGAGGACCGGCGTCCTCCGCAACCCTGGCGGTGCTGCCTTTCCGAAACCTCGGCAGCGATCCCGAACGCGACTACCTCGCGGCCGGGTTGACCGACGAAACCAGCGCGTCCCTCGCGCAGATCGATCCAGATCGCCTGAGCATCAAGGGCCGGAGCGTGCAGTACACAGGCACGACGAAGACCGCGGCGGAGATCGGACGGGAACTCTCCGTCGACTATCTCGTCGACAGCTCGATTCGAGCGGAAGGCAGCCGCCTGCGCGTGACCGTGACGCTGATCCGGGTGAAGGACCAGGAGCACCTGTGGTCGCAGTCCTACGATAGGGAGCCAACCAGCCTGCTGGGATGGCAGCAGGAGTTGAGTGCGGCGATCGCGCGGCAAATCAAGCTTCGGCTGACGCCGGATCGCTTGAGCGGCCTCGAGCGCCGGCAGACGCAGAGCGTGGAGGCCTACGATGCGTACCTGCGCGGCCGCGACCAGGCCCATCGCCGGACGGCGGATGGCAACATCCGCGCGATCGCGCTGCTCACCAGGGCGGTCGCGATCGACAAGGATTACGCGCTCGCCTGGTCGGATCTGGCGATTGCCTACGCCGGAGGAACCGTCAACGGCGATGCGCCGCCAGCCATGGTTGGTCCGCCGGCGCACGACGCGGCGGCCAATGCGGTCCGCGCGAACAGCGGATTGTCCGAAGCGCAGATGGCGCTTGGCTATGGCCTCTGGTTGATCGACTGGGACTGGGCCGCCGCACGCCGTGCACTCCAGCTGGCGGTCGATCTGGATCCGAGCAACGCGTCGGCCTACCGGCTTCTCGGGCATGCCCTCTCGCAAGCCGGCCGGCACAGGGAGGCGGAGTCAGCGATGCATCGCTCGCGCGAACTCGATCCGCTGGACGCGCTGACACACGCGCTTTCTGCCCAGACGGCCTTTCAGGCCCGCGATGCTGCCGCGGCCCGCGATCATGCGCGCCGCGCGATTCTGATCGACCCGAACCTGTGGATCGGCTACATCCAGCTCGCGCAGGCATACGAGGGCGCCGGCGATCATGCGCTCGCGCTCGAGGCGGTCGCCGACGCGGAGCGGCTCGCGGCCGGCAACAGCAAGGTTCCGTCGATGAAGGGCTACGTCCTCGCCAGGCTCGGCCGGAAGGACGCGGCTCGCGAGGTCGTGCTCGCGCTCGAAGCCACATCCCGCGAACGGTACGTCCCGCCGTATGCGATGGCGCTCGTATATGCCGGCCTCGGTGATCGTGACGCCGTGTTCCGCTATCTCGAAGAGGCCTATGCGGTGCGGGACATTCATCTGATGTACTTGCCCGTCGACATGAAGTGGGATCCGTATCGCAGCGACCCGCGGTTTGTGGGCCTCGTGGCGCGCTGCGGGTTCTCGACGGCTCAGTGAGGGAAGGGCGCGGAACGCGCGTTTCGGAGGGAAGGGAATATCCCCACTAATATGATCCGATAGCGCCGCGCGAAGTTCAAGACTGTTTCTTCATCCGGACTGCCCGTATCATCGGCGGCTCATGTCGAAACACGCCGCTCCTCGTCGTCTCGACAGACAGCCCCCCGAATCGGCAAGCGCGCTGGCGCGCCTGACCGACGCCCCGCACCTCGCGCAGGTCGTCTCGCGCCTGTCGCCCGAGCTCCTGCACCAGTTGATCCGGCACCATGGCATCGACGCCTGCGGTCCGCTCGTCGCGGCGGCGACGCCGCGGCAGGTCACCGCCATCCTCGATCTCGATCTGTGGCGCCCGGCCGCCGCAGGTGGCACCGAGCAGTTCGACGTCGTGCGCTTCGGCGCATGGCTCGAGGCCCTGATGGAAGAAGGCGACGCGGTCGCCGCGCGCGTAATCGCGGAGATGGACGAGAGCCTCGCGGTTGCCGGGCTCTCGCGCTACCTGCGCGTGTTCGATCCGGGAATCTTCGAGCCAACCTTCTCGAGCGACGACGAGCGGGAGTGGAATGGGCCAACGCCGTCCGACGACTGCGAGTGCGAAATCGGCGGTTACCTGATTCGTGCGCGCACCGCCGATGCCTGGGACGCCATCGTTGGCCTGCTGATGACGCTCAGCGAGGATCGCCCGCGCGCCTTCCACGCGCTGATGAACGGCTGCAGGGATTTGTCCAACTCGACTCCGGAGGAGGACGGCCTCGACGATCTGCTCCTGGCGCCGGAGCAGGCACTGCACGACGTCGGGCTCGAGCGCGAACAGCGGCGCACGCAGCAGGGCTACCTCTCGGCGGAAGACGCGCGCGCGTTTCTCCGGTTGGCGCGGCAGCCGGCACGGCGCGGGCCGTCGCCGTCGATGAATCCGATCGCCGCCGCGTATTTCCGCGACCTGAACGAGGCGATGGTTTCAACGGACGAACCGGCGCCGCGCGACGATCGATCCGCTCCCGCGGAAATACCGGATGCGGAGCTTGCGGCCTCGCTCGATGTGGTCGCCGAAGTGATGGCCGAGGCCGGCATCGCGCCGGCGCAGCCGCGTGCGCTGCTCGGACCAGCCGAGGCGCTCGGTGCGCGCATCACGCCGCTCGAACCGTTGATGGAGCACGTCCTCGCGGCGCATCACTCTGCGTACCTCGCGCGCAATCAGGAGCTGACGTTCCTCGCGAACGCGCTTCTGGCGGGCTGCTCGGTGTATACGCGCGCGCTCACGATCCAGGAAGCATGGGACGCGGTGGTCGGCGTCTGCAATATCGGCCTGGAAGGCGCACAGCGTCCAGAGTCGTACCTGGTCGATCACGACCTGATCGCCGCGTTCGAAACGGGCTGGCGGCTGCTGCACGAAGAAGTCAGCCTGTATGTGACGGATCGCCTGATCGGTGTGCTCGCGGAACTTCGAACCGTCGACGAGGATGTGCAACGCGATCTGGAGCGTCTTCGGCGCGAGCTGAAGCGCGAACGCGACGCCGGGACGCCGTGGCGGGCTGCGGAGACGCTCGAGGTGGTCGCCATTCTCGATACGCCGGCCTGGGCGTGCTTGTGCGGGCTGCTGAGCGAGTGTCCCGTCGTGCCCGATGCGCTGGCGGCCGTCCTCGATCACCGCGCGAAAGCCTTGAGCGCGACAGCGTTCGCCTGCTTCACGACGCGCACGCAGATCGAGCGCGTGCATGAATTCGGCGGACGGCTGCGCGATCTGCTGCTTTAGCGCCTTAGCTTCAGCGCGCCGTCACCATCCAGCAGGCGGCGGTGAAGCGCACCTCGCCGTCGTGGATGTAGGAGTCAAAGGCCGGACGGACGGCCGCGGTGACGCGCGCTCGGGTGACCTCGTCCGCCTCCTGCAGCGCCGTGCCGACCGGGCCGAGCCGAGACACATAGGCCACGAGATCGGACTCCGTCATCGTGCAGGCGACGTCAAGCGGCCGAATATCGACGTCGATCCAGCCGCTCGCCTCGAGGATGGTGCGGACGCGGGAATCGTTCGCAAACGCGAACTGGCCGGGCGCGTCCGGTTTTCGCTCCGGCAGATTCGGCAGAAGCGGCGCGGCGGCACGCTCGGCCGTCGTCATGAACGGATTGTCCGCGGCCCCGCGCCACGCGAGGAACAGCAGACGCCCCTCGTCGCGCGCCGCCCCGCGGAGGTTCGCAAAGGCCGCGACCGGGTCGGCGAAGAACATGACGCCGAACCGCGAGCAGATCGTGTCGAAGCGGCCGGGTTCGAAGTCGTACGTCTGCGCGTCGGCGACGATGAAGGTCGCCGGCGTTTTCTCGCGTGAGGCACGGGCGCGCGCCGCCTCGATCATCGGCTCCGAGATGTCGACCCCGGTGCAACGCGCCTTTGCGTCCATCCGCCGCGCCATGGCGACCGTCGTCCCACCGGTACCGCAGCCGACGTCGAGCACGTCCCGCGGCGACTGCGCGGTGACCGCGTCGACGAGGAGCGTTTCGAGCGGCCTGAACAGCCGATCGAGCAGTGCCTGCGCGTCCACCCACGCGCGCCCTGCCGTACTGTTCCACCGCTTCGCCTGATCCTCGGCAGCATTCATCGACACGCTTCCATTATTCACCCTCGAACGGCGAAAGGGAATCGCGCGTCAGTTGGACACGAGCCGATGGGTCTTGAGGTCCACCGTGACCTGGTCGAACCGTGACTGCGCGATGCTCGTGACGCCCACGAGGTGGAATCCGATCCGGAGCACCTGTGCGTCAACGGTAATCCGGAGATAGCCATAGCTCGTCTTGCTGTCCGCGTACTTCTTGAGCACCAGCCGCTTCGCCGCCGGGCCGCTGAACACCGGATGCACGTCGAGATAGCTCACGTCCGTGTCGAAGCTTGGCTCGTGCGCGGGCTGCCCGCCGAACGAGTGCACGATCGGGTTGACGTTGTGCCCGCTGTCGCCGCAGACGACGAACGGCACTTCGAAGTCGCTCGTGCCCACGCGAATCGACCGGATGTAGCGCTGGTAGTTGTGCGCGTGCCCCGACAGCACCGCGTGCGGGTATACGCTCTCCTGTTTGCAGATCGCGTCGATCTCGCGCAGCATCTCGACACTCGAGCCGTGATTGCCGCTGGCGCCCGTCCCGTGATCCTTCGTGGAAAAACTGAAAGGCGGATGGTGCACGGCGAGAATCACCGCGCCTTGATACTTCTCGCTCCTGATGCGCGCAAGCTGGGCCTGCAAGTACTCCAGCTGAAAGTCCGGCACGTGGCCGCCGAGCGGCGACTTGCTGGAGATGACGCCCGGATCCTCCAGCGCGTTGCTGAAGAGACCGACGATGCGGGCGAACGGCGCATCGAGCGTGAAGTACACGCCCGGCTGCGTCATCGCCGTACGGTGCAGCGACCCGGCTTCGGCGGTGAGCAGGGGGTGCGGCGCGCAGAAATTGCGCATGAACGTTTCGAGCGGCGTGTGTGGCGACACGACGCCGGGAAGCACGAACGAGTCGTGATTTCCGGGAATGGCGAAGATGGGACCGGGATAGTTCCGGAACGGCTCGTAGAACTGATCGAACCAGAACTGCGGCTCGGCGAAGTTGTACACGACGTCGCCGAGATGGTAGAAGAACCGCGGACGAGTAGCGGGGTCGGAGGTGTGACAGTCATTCGCCATCTGGTCGGCGACCGTGATCTCGTTCCGGTACTTTCCCTTGGTATCCGTCGATGCGCCGGTGTCGCCGCCGGCGTGGAACGTCAGCTGCCCGGCCTTGCGAATCTCGGCGTCGACGTCGGATCCTTTCGGTCCAAACGCCGTGTGCAACTCGTACACGTCGGCGGGCGCTCCACGCATCTTCTCGAACGACACGACGTCTTTCACCATCAGATCGCCGAATTCCTTGAACAGCTGGCTGTCTCGCACCGGGTCGTGAAAGACCTTGAACTTCGTCGGATCCGCGGTCACCTGCGATTCATCGAACACCGGCTGGGACAGTGTGGTGATTCGTTCGCGCGGCATCGTGCACCCCTTTCGCGTTTCCGCTCGTCCGCGGATGTCGCGGCATGCCATTCGCGCATGCCGCATAAGCAAAGTGAAAAAGACTCCACCCGCGGACTGATCAGACGTCTGCAATCGGGTTGACGGACCTGCTGCGGCGTTTTCCTGGGCTAGTCCGCCGCCACACCGCGCCAGGCATTCACGATGTCCAGGATCGGCTCGGACGGTTCAGCGCCAGGCTCCCAGTCGATGGGCGATCCCGCATCGAGCAGCAGCCGTCCAACCGTCGCGTGATCGCGATCGGTCCGCGAGGTGCGAGCGCCTTCCGCGGCCCAGATGAGCGGCTGCGCCTTGAACTCGCGATCGCGGACCGAGACCGACGCGCCGTGGGCGAGCAGCACGCGAACGGCCTCGGTCCAGCCTTCCATCGCCGCGACGTGCAGCGCCGTCTTCCCGATGGATTCGTCCGGGCGGTCCATCTCGAACCCGGCGGCCAGCATCGCCTCGAGCGCGGCCGTGTCATTTCGCTCGGCGGCCCGGTACAACGCGCGGTAGTGTTCCGTGCTGATTTCGCCGCGCAGCCCTGGCTGCCGCTCGAGCATGGCCGCAGCCGACGCACGATCGCCGCGGCTGCATGCGGCGACGAGGCGATCGACGTCGGCCATTGCCTCGTCGGCGCCGTGAGCAGCGAGCCAGCCCGCGACTGCGCGGTTGCCGCTCAATTCGGCGACGGCGTACGGCGTCCGGCCGTCGGCGCGCCGGCGGTTGACGTCCGCGCCATGCGTCACGAGCAACTCCGCCAGGTCGGGTCCCCAACTCTCCGCGACGACATGCAGCGGCGTCTCGCCGTTGCCGGCGAAGGTGGCGTCTGCGGCGGCGCCGTGCTCGATCAACCAGCGCGCGCCGTCCGGCTTTCCGGCCCAATGAAGAATCTCGTACAGAGGCATGCCGCTGTCGGTGGCCCACGGATGATTGACGTTCGCGCCGTGCGCGCGCAGCAGTTCGAGCGCGGCGATGTCGCTCATCCCCGCCGCCAGCGTCAGCGTTACTCCATCGTCCGGGTTCGCGCCGGACTCGAGCAGCACCCGGGCGAGAGGAAGGGAACCCACGGCGCAGACGGCGCCCCAGAGGACGGGGCGCCGCACCCCGTGATGCTCCCACGGGAAACGTGTGTTCGGATCGGCGCCGAGCGCGATCAGGCGGCGCGCAATGGCGACAATACCGGCCTCGCGTGCTGCGGATGCACCACCGACCACCGAATGACAGATGTAGTGCAGCGGTTCCCAGCCGCGCGGTCCGCCCGGTGCGACGGCGAGCGATGGGTCCGCGGTCAATCGTTCCTCTACGGCTGCCGCGTCCCCGACAAGTAGCAATGTGTGGAAGCTGGCGCCGGCAATGCCGGGGTGCAGCTTGAGCAGCCGCTCCGCGCGATCGCGCCGCCGCCCTGTCGCCGCCTCCACGAACTGCTCGACGGCGGCCCCGAATTCGAAGCCCAGTTCTTCCACGCGCTCACGGAGCGCATTCCACGAGTCGAATCCGTACTCGCGAGCGACGACGGATTGTGCGTCGTGAAGCGCGAGCGGCACGCGTCCGAGGTCGTCGTTCGATCGATGCGCGAACGACGGCAGGATGCGGAATCGCGCTAGGGCCGCGTGGTCGCGGGCGCGTGCGGAATGGAGCAGATCTTTCGCCTGTCGTTTGAGTTGTTCGAGGTTGGGGCGTTCGGGCAGCTGCCTGGCCGTCATGTGACCTCCATGCTGAACACCAGCGGTCCGCAAGCTGGCCAGCACGGAAACGGCCGTGCAGTCACTGATTGAATGGGGTGGACTCAGTCCTTCGCGCGGACCCGCAGGCGCTCCCGTACGCCAGCCCTCATTCTGGGAGCCGATCGGAGGGAAGTCAACCCATCACTGCACCGCGTCAAAGCGGCGTCTGCAGATTGCGCACGAGGCGCAGGGCGGTCGCCTTCGGGATGAACTTCACAAGTGACGCCATGACGCGGTTGCGCGTGCCCGTGACGATGACCCGCCGGTTCTCCTGCCACGCGTCATACCCCATGCGAGCAACCGGCATCGACGGCATCGGCGTGCCGGCTTTGCTCAGACGCACCTTGCCGGTCCCGGCTCGCTCGCGGAATTTGCTGACGGTCGGTCCGGGGCAGAGGCAGCTGACGTGCACGCCGGTGCCGCGCGCTTCTTCCCAGAGCGCCTCCGAGAACGACAGCACGAACGCTTTCGACGCGTAGTACACGGCCATCAGCGGACCGGGCTGGAACGCCGCGGTGGACGCGACGTTCAGCACGCCGCCGCGCCCGTTCTTCAGCATGCGCGGCCAGTAGATGTGCGTCAGCTCGACGAGCGTGCGGTCGTTGAGGTCGATCATCCCGAGTTGCGCCGCCGCCTCGGATTGATCGAAGGCCCCGGCGACACCGTATCCGGCGTTGTTGACCACGACATCGACCGACAGGCCGCGACGAGCGATCTCTTCAGCGAGGCGCGTGCCGCCGCCGACTGACTGGAGATCCGCAACGATCGGCGTTGCCGTCACGTGGTACGCCGCCGCCAGGCGATCCGCGACGTGGCGCAAGGCGCTCTCGGTGCGCGCGGCGAGCACGAGGTCGTAGCCGTCGCTGGCGAAGCACTCCGCGAGATCCACTCCGATGCCGGCGGACGCCCCGGTGACCAGCGCCGTCTGGCCGCTGCCTTTGCGTGTCTCGGTCATGGCCCGGATTATACGAGCGCGGGTGCTCCTCGAGGCTCTCTCTGCGATGCCGGATGCCGATCCTGCCGATTGTGCATAGCAAGGCGCGCTCGCCTCGCGCAGAGTGCACGCGCATGAGCGACTTCATCGCGCTCTCACGATTTCTCGGAGGCATTTCCGCAACAGACGTGGCAGCGATCCTCGCTCAGGCGACGCCGCGACGATTCCGGCCGGAATCGGTCATCACCCGCCAGGGCGATCCAGCAAACGAGTTGTTTTTGATCACAAAAGGGCGCGCCCGGCATTTCGTCACGGCACCCGATGGGCAGAAGGTGCTTCTGCTCTGGTTGCCTGTGGGAGAAATCTTCGGCGGCGCCGCGCTCCTGGCGGAACGGTCCACGTACAGGGTGAGCACGGAGGCCGTCAAGGACACCACGGCGCTGGTCTGGAGTCGTTTAACGATTCTGGCGCTTGCCGAGCGGTATCCGCGAATCAGAGACAACGCGCTGTGGATCGCGTCGGACTATCTCGATTGGTACCTGGCCGCTCATATCGCACTCAGCTGCCACACCGCCAGCCGGCGGCTCGCGGGAGTCCTGGTGTCGATGGCGCCGCTGCTCGGACGCTCCGTTCCTGGCGGACTCGAAATTGACGTCACGAACGAGGAACTGGCGAGCGCCGCCCATATCACGTCGTTCACCGCGAGCCGGCTCTTGAGTGAGTGGCATCGCCGGCGCGCGGTGATCAAGCGTCGTGGCCGGGTCGTGCTGGTCGCGCCCGATCAGTTGATCAGGATGACCGCCTGACGCCGTGCTAACGATCGAACGACAGGGTTCCGCGCGGCGACGAGAGTTGGAGCGTCGTGCCGGAGACGCTTGCGGTCGTCACTCCACCGAGTAGCGTCAGAAATTCCGAATCGAGCGACGCCGTGCCGCAGTATGCCTTTGTCGAGGCCAGCGGTCCGATCGAGACCGTGTTCCCGCCGATGGTGTAGCCGCCAGACGCGCGATTGCAGTCCACCCGCGCGGCAACCTTGCCATCGTCGGTCAACATCAGCGTGAACAAACTCGAATCGTCGATCACGTGGATTGCGCCATCGGCAGTGGCGATTGATCGCAAATGCCAGACGGCATTGGTCTCGATCGCGAGCGAAGCCGCGGGCGCGGCCGGCGCGACCGACGGTCCGGTGACTGTCCCGCCGCATGCAGCCAGAGCGAGTGCGGAGAAGAAAGCGGTCGTGAGAGAAACGAGGCTCGGCGCGGATGGCATCGACTTGCTCCAGTATAAAAGAGGTGCCGCAATACGCACGGCTCCGGCGTGATTGGAGCAAGCCTGACGCCACGACTCGGCGATTTTCATGGGGAAAGTTCCGTCATCCGCTGGCGACATCGCGTCGCGGTGTCACCTGCACGGGTCGGATCATTGCGCCAGCGCAATGTTCAAGAATCGCGCAATGACCTGGCCGCATCCCACAACCGCGCCGTCCCGCAGGATGCCGAGCGTCAGGAGAACGGATGCCGCGCGACGTCGAGCAGCAGTTTCTGAAGCTCGATGAGCCCGATGCGTAGCCCCCAGCGAGTTTCGAACCAGTGATCGGGCTCGAAGTTGGCGTAGCGAGTGGTTCGGACGGACACGTGTGCCGTGCATTGACCCATGGAGCGGCGCAGCACCCGGCGCAGGCGGCGCGAATGATCCGGGGGGCTGATGATCAGCATTTCGCGGACGGGGTTCGCCTGGCACCAGTCAGCGAGCTCCTTGCCTTCCGACTCCGTACCGGCCGCCGGCGTCGCCAGGCGCTCCGGCTTCATCACGCCGAGGGACACCATCTGCTGCATCAGGTGCGCCGCTTCATCGTCGTACCGAATGCCGCGCCGGCGGAACTCCCGCTCTTCCGGCATGACTGGAGAGGCGAGCACGGCGACCCTAGCAACCATTCCCGCTTGAATCAGGTCCGCGACCTCCAGCGCACCGGCGGCCCCCGTCCACTCGGGAACGATGGCGATGTCCGCGCGAACGAGCGGATCGACGCGAATCAGGGCGTGCCCGGCCCATCGAAGTGGCACGGCCCGCAGGGGAGTCATGGCCACGATGCCGGACAGGCACACCGCTATCAGAAGCGCTGATTTCCAACGACGCGCGAATCCCATCGGCTGTGATCGGCGGAAAGATCTTTCCGCATCCTAGCGCATGTGGGATCGGTTGTCGTTCACCACGAAAATCTGAACACGCTGGCCGTCGATCGGCGCGGATCCGGCTTGTCTGAATTGCTGACCTTGTAGTTCTCCGGAACGCTCGCCCAATCGGCGTAGATGTTGCCGCCGACATAAAAGCCAGGTTGCGACGAGGTGTCGGACGAGGACGAG
>Ga0068858_100003356_pt1 | contig 15940 bp, 15 predicted proteins | sample KBSSwiS12_FD_66589 | JGI IMG/M metagenome (GOLD analysis project Ga0068858, IMG submission 66589) | Switchgrass rhizosphere microbial communities from Kellogg Biological Station, Michigan, USA - KBS Switchgrass S1-2 | ecosystem: Host-associated > Plants > Roots > Rhizosphere > Soil ...
CGAAGATCTGGAATTCCCACTGGCCTTTCGCCACTTCCGCATTGATACCTTCATGATTGATGCCGGCCGCAAGACAGGCTTCCAGGTGTTCTTCGACGATTTTGCGGGCCACGTTACCCATGTATTTATAGCCGACGCCGCAATAGTACGGACCTTGGGGAGTGGTGGGGTGGCCGTTTTCCGGGAAGCCGAGGGGACGCCCACCTTGATACAGGAAATATTCCTGCTCGAAACCAATCCACAAATCAGGGTCGTTCTCGATGGTCGCGCGCATGTTGCTGGGATGCGGGCTCCCATCCGGGTGCATCACTTCGTTCATAACCACAAAAGCATTGTTTCGGCTGATATCGGGATACAGGGCCACCGGTTTTAGGATGCAGTCAGAGCTCTTGCCTTCGGCCTGCATGGTGGAACTGCCGTCAAACCCCCAGTTAGGCAGATCAGCAAGCGTGGGCGGATGCTCAAATGTCTTGAGCAGCGTTTTGCCGCGCAATGCTGGTATGGGAGTTTTACCGTCAAGCCAGATGTATTCGAGTTTGTATTTTGTTGTCATGAGTGCTCCTCGGGGCGGTCTGTTTCGGAATTGTGACTTTGCCGACTGAGCCTTCATTGTCAACGAAAAGCGTACATTGGGGCAAGACTTGGACCGATAGATTGTCTTTATGGGGCCGATTGCCAAAGGGGATAAGAAACGCGCGGAAGAGGGGCACGGAATGCGTCACCGCAGACCGGGCCCCGGACCGAAGTCGAACTACCTAGCGGGCTGTTGCTTGCATCCTGGGAACCGTGGCGGCGCCCAGTTGTTCCAGCAGCGTCAGCAGGTTCCAATCCGCGAACTGTTCCACGATTTTCTGATTCTTAATCCGATAAATGGAGGTACCGGTAACTGACGCAGTCCTGCGGGTAGGTGCAACCCCCAGAAACTGGCCCTGGTGGGTCCCATTGGCAGTCCAATGCACCACCACTTCGTCGCGTTCGGCAAGCATATCGTCCAGGCTGAACCGGAGATCCGGAAATGCTTTCCGGCACATAGTAATGTGACTCTCCAGATCGTTGATACCCGATTTCAGCGATGGGAACGCCGGGTCGTGGTAGCGGCAGTCCTTCGCAACATACTGATCCAGACGTTCCACCTTGCCCTGATTCCAGCATTCGTCGTAGAAGCGGCGTGCTATTTCCTTATTCTGGTCGAGAATGTTTTCATTCATGACAGTGTCCTTTCTTTCAAGCTAGCGAGTTTCCGGGAAATACTTGCTGACACACTTCGAGCCAGTGCCCGCGAAAGGAATCAACGATACCGCGGAGGGGACAACGCCTTACCGCATCTCGAACAGCTCCTGACCGCGCAGATGACATCGTGGGCGGTTCAGCAGGTGTCCCGGCTACGGGTCGAGTATACACCTGGCAATCGGCGGGTAAAGACAAATTTTGAGATTTAATGTTTCCTTCCCGGCTTGTTCTCAGCAAAGGTAGAGCGAAGGAAAACGCTGCGCGGAATCGCAGCCCTCAAATGCGCTCGATAATTGCTGCGATGCCCTGGCCGACGCCGATGCACATGGTGCACAGCGCATAGCGGCCTCTGGTTTGGTGGAGTTGATAGAGCGCAGTGCTGACCAAGCGCGCGCCGCTGGCCCCGAGCGGATGCCCGATGGCGATGGCTCCGCCGTTGGGGTTGACATTAGCGGCATCGTCGGGGAGGCCGAGTTCGCGCGTGACCGCCAGAGCCTGCGCAGCGAAGGCTTCGTTCAATTCGATGACGTCCATTTGTGAAAGCTGAAGGCCGGCCTTGGCCAAAGCCTTGCGGGTGGCGGGCACCGGACCCATCCCCATAATTCGCGGCGCGACGCCGGCCGCGGCGGAGGCTATCACGCGAGCCTTGGGTGTCAGACCGTGCTTGCGGGCGGCGGCTTCGCTCGCGAGGATCAGCGCCACGGAGCCGTCGTTGATACCCGAAGCGTTGCCAGCCGTGACGGTGCCTGTAGGTTTCACGACCGGCTTCAGCTTGGCCAGGATTTCGAGACTCGTATCGGGTCGGGGATGCTCATCATCGCCGAACTTCCGCGGATCGCCCTTCTTCTGGGGAATCGTGACCGGCACGATTTCGCAGTCGAAGAAGCCGGCCGCGTGCGCTCTCGCCCAGCGCTGCTGGCTGCGATAAGCGAAGGCGTCCTGATCGGCGCGATTCACATGGAACTCCCCGGCGACGTTCTCGGCGGTCTCGGGCATGGAATCGATGCCGTAGCGGGCCTGCATCAACGGGTTGATGAAGCGCCAGCCGATGGTGGTGTCGAACATCTCCGCGTTTCGGCTAAATGCGGCATCGGACTTGCCGACCACGAAGGGCGCGCGCGACATGCTTTCGACGCCGCCGACGACGATGAGATCCGCTTCGCCGGACTTGATCGCGCGAGAGGCCACGCTCAGCGCGTCCAGGCTGGAGCCGCACAGGCGGTTTACCGTGGAGCCGGGAACTTCCTGCGGCAATCCGGCGAGCAGCAAAGCCATGCGGGTCACGTTGCGGTTGTCCTCGCCGGCTTGGTTGGCGCAGCCGAAGACCACATCATCGACCGCTGCCCAATCGACACCGGGATTACGCTCCATAAGGGCTTTTAGGGGGAGGGCGGCCAAGTCGTCGGCGCGTATGGTTGCGAGCGCACCTCCGTAACGTCCAAAGGGCGTACGAATCGCGTCGCAAATGAATACCTGGCTCATAAATGGCCGGAAAATCTTATGTTAGCTTAGCCGGCTGGCGCGGAAGGTCGGCGCGGGCAAGGGCCGATAACTTGCAACCTATGCGCCAGTTCCGGCATCATAAGAAGCGGCGGAAAGAAATTAACAATAACATTATGGCTAGCGATAACACCCTGAACTTCACCGATAGCGCTTTTGACCAGGACGTGCTGAATTCGGAGGTCCCGGTATTGGTGGACTTCTGGGCTCCGTGGTGCGGACCATGCCGCGCGATGGCTCCCACGCTGGATGCGGTCGCCGATGAGTACCTCGGTAAAGTGAAGGTCGGTAAGCTCAATACCGACGATAATCCGGGAACGGCTTCGCGCTATCAGATCCGTGGAATCCCCACGCTGCTACTGTTCAAGGGCGGCAAAGTGGTGGATCAGCGCGTCGGCGCGATGGGCAAGCCCGACCTGAAGAAGATGGTCGACGCGCACGTCGGCGAGCCGGTCTAACCCGTTACCGCCCCCTGCGCGGCGGAGCCCACTAACTTAGCGTATTTCTGAAACACTCCGGTGGCATACTTCAATGCCGGTGGATTCCAGGACTTCATTCTTTCGGCGATCTGTTCAGGGCTCAGCGCAACCTCAATCGAGCTAGTCTCGACGTTGATGGTGATCATGTCGCCTTCGCTCACCGCCGCAATCGGACCGCCGACAGCCGCTTCGGGGGCAACATGACCGACCATGAATCCGCGAGTGGCTCCGCTGAAACGACCGTCGGTCATCAGCGCGACCTCTTCACCAAGTCCTGCTCCCACGATCGCTCCGGTCACGCCCAACATTTCGCGCATACCTGGTCCGCCGCGCGGACCTTCATAGCGGATCACCAGCACGTCGCCCGCTTTGATCTTGCCGCTGGTCACCGCGGCCATGGCGTCCTCTTCGCGGTTGAACACGCGTGCGGGGCCGCGGTGCTCTTTCTTATTGGTGCCGGCGACCTTGATCACACAGCCCTCCGGCGCCAAGTTGCCTTTCAGGATCACCAGGCCGCCGGTCTTTTTGATTGGGTTATTCAAGGGGCGGATCACTTGCTGCCCGGCGGTTTCCTTGGCTTCGGCGGCTTCCGCGCCGAACGTGCGGCCGGTCACGGTCATGGCGTCCTTATGGGCGTGGCCGCCATCCACCATGCGTTTCGCGACCACTGGCCAGCCACCAGCGTTATCGACATCCGAAGCCACGTATTTTCCGCCGGGTTTCAGATCCACGAATAGCGGCGTGCGGTGGCTGATGGTTTGGAAATCGTCAATCTTCAGATCCACTTCGGCCTCGCGCGCCATAGCGAGCAGGTGCAGCACGGCGTTGGTGGAACCGCCAGTCGCCGCCACCGATGCAATGGCGTTTTCGAAAGCTTGGCGGGTGGCGATATCGCGAGCCTTACGCCCGGCGCGCACCGCATCCATCACCACTTCGCCGCAGCGGAACGCAACTTGATGTTTGCGCGGGTCGACCTGCGGCACCGACGCTGTATTCATCGGCGACAACCCGATCATCTCCATCACAGTCGCCATAGTGTTAGCCGTGAACTGGCCGCCGCAGGCGCCGGCTCCGGGACAGGCCAGGTTTTCGATAGCCAGGAAATCCTCGTTCGACATCTTGCCAGCCGCGTTTGCACCCACCGCTTCGAACACGTCGAGGATGGTGAGATCGCGGCCTTTATAATGTCCCGGCATAATGGTGCCGCCGTACATGATGACGCCCGGAATGTTGAGGCGCAGCAGCGCCATCGCCGCGCCGGGGATGGTCTTGTCGCAGGCCACCAGCGCCACCACGCCGTCGAACATATGGCCGCGCGCGACCAGCTCGATGGAATCGGCAATCAAGTCACGGCTCACCAGTGACGCCTTCATGCCCTCGGTGCCCATCGTGATGCCGTCACTGATGGCGACGGTGTTGTATTCCATAGGTGTGCCGCCGGCCGCGCGAATACCGGCTTTGACGTGCTCGGCCAGCTCGCGCAGGTTGTAATTGCACGGCATTGTTTCGATCCAAGTATTAGCGACGCCAATGATGGGCTTCTTGAGGTCTTCATCGGTGAAGCCGATGGCCTTCAGCATGGCGCGGGCGGGCGCGCGGTCGTGTCCCTGGGTGATGGTGTAACTGTTCAGTTTCATGGTGAATCTCTATGGTAGCGAACTGTGGGAAACGGGTCTGGCCGCGCACTCCCAGGTAACGGTACGGCCTGCTCCTGCATCATTACGACGGCAGCGTCTGCACATGCGGATTACGATTTCTCACTCAAAAGGCCAGCAGCAAATGATTCAGACAGTGGATCGAGCCTTCGACGATGTATTTCGCGGCCTCGTGCCGGGACCGCTCACAATCTCCGGTCAGCAAAAAGTCTGGGAGGGATCGGTGATGAAGTTCTCGCTGATCGCGAGAATGGGGTTCATCAAGAATCCGATCAGCGGGACGGTGGAGGTCACGGAGCGCGATGTCACGATCGATGCCGACCTTGGCATGCTGGGAAAACTGGTCCCCGCGCGTGAGGTTCAAAGCAACCTCGAAACTCGATTCCGCAAGCTACTTGCTTAATTCGGTTTCCGCGGGGCCGGGAACCATGTTACTCTTCGCGAGAGGAAGCCCCGAGGATTCGATCATGAAAAAACTTGGAATCGCGTTAGCGGCATTCGCCGCGGGCCTGTTCGCGCAGAGCGCCGCCAGCAATTTCGACAAGTGGTGGACACCGGATAAGGATGCGACGGCAGCCGCACCCGCAAATCACAAAGTTCTTCTGGAAAACGACGAAGTGCGTGTGCTCCAGGTCTCGGTGCCGCCGCATACGCGTGAGCCGATGCACGTGCATCGCTATCCGGCCGTGATCTACCTGCAATCATCGCCGCACATGATTGAGCATACTGAAGACGGAAAAACGCGCGACATGGGAACGCGCCCGGATGGATTCACGCGCTGGCTGCCGGTCGACCAGGGTCACTTCCTGGAGAACACCGACGACAAGCCGCTGCTGGCGATCCGCGTGGAGCTGAAGAAGGCGCGCTAGCTATACGACGCGGTGCAGCAGAGGTTCGCCCGCCTGAAGCCGCCGGGAGTTCTCGACGGCGACTTTCAAACTTCTATCCAAGGTGCCCGTGGTGAGCCAGGACAGGTGCGGCGCGACGACTACATTGTCAAGGCGCAGCAGAGCCTCGTCGGCTGGGACGGGTTCGGTGGCAAACACGTCCAGTCCGGCCGCGCCGAGATGACCGCTCTTGAGTGCATCCACGAGCGCAGCTTGCTCCACCAGGCCGCCGCGCGCGGTATTGATCAGAATGGCGCCCGGCCGCATCATCGCCAGCCGTTGCCGGTCGATAACATTACCGGTAGTTGAGGTCAACGGCACATGCAGAGAAACGATGTCAGCCTCGCGCAACAACTGTGGCAACTCTCGAAAAGCGTGTGGCAGTTCAGGGCTGGGCTTCAGATCGGTATAGATCACGCGGGCGGCCATCGACTTAAGGATAGGCGCGAGCATCTGCGCAACCGCGCCGAATCCCACCAGGCCCACGGTCTTCCCGGCCAGTTCGCCGTAGGAATCCTGCAAGCTGGAATCGAGTTTCCAGCCGCGGCCCTCGCGAGTGGTGCGATCCAGAAAGGGCAGACGCCGCAGACACGCCAGCATCAGCAGCAACGCCATTTCAGCGACCGCGCGGGAATTCGTGCCCGGCATGTTGCAGACCCGGATATCGCGCGCCTTTGCGGCTTCCAGGTCGATGGTGTTTACGCCGACACCAATCTTCTGAATCAGGCGGAGACTGTTGGCGCGCGCTATATCGTCCGCGCTGAGCGGTCTCAGGAGATGCCACAATACTTCGGCCTTGGGCAGCAAGCGATAGAAGCGCGCGTCGTCGGTTTCATCGCACCAGTCGACCTCCAAGCCATGGCGATCGAGAGTCGCGAGTTCCCGCTGCCAAGCCGGACCAGGTGCGTAATGCAGGAGAACTTTCATTTCGGCAGCACTCATTTTCCCCACGGGAATGCGCCGGGCGGCGGCAGAGTCCCTTGGTCCCCGAGAGCTTCAGCGATGCGCAAGCCTTCATTCCATTTCGCCATTCGCTCCGAGCGCGCGAAGGAACCGACCTTAAGCATCTGCGCTCCCCAACCGACGGCCAAGTGAACGATGGTGACATCCTCTGTCTCGCCCGAGCGCGCGGAGACGATGGTATTCCAATCCGCATTCGCGGCCGCATCGAACGCAGCCTTAGTCTCGGTTAATGTTCCGATCTGATTGGGTTTGATGAGCGTCGTGTTACAAGCGCGAGCAGCCGCGGCCGCCTGAATACGAGCGGCGCTCGTGGCGAGAAAATCATCGCCGACCACGGCTATGTTCTTGGCAAGCGCCGTAAAACGGGCAAAGCCCGCGGCGTCGTCTTCAGCGAACGGGTCTTCGATCGCCACGATGGGATATTTGTGAAGCCACCCTAGCAACAGTTCGTTCCAGTCCGCCGATTCGAGCTCGCGTTGCTCCAATGACAACCGGTAACGCCCTCCTTTGCCGAACTGCGATGCGGCAATGTCGAGCGAGATGGCCACTTGCTCGCCGGGACGAAAACCAGCGCGCTCAATGGCTCGCAGCAGCATATCCAGCGCTTCACTGTTGCTACGAAACAGAGGCCAATAGCCGCCTTCATCGGCGACTCCGGCAAGCAATCCGGCTTCGGACATCAGTTCTCCGGCGGCGTGATAGACCTCCGCGGTCCAGTCGAGCGCTTCGGTGTAACTGCTCGCGCCGACGGCGATCACCATGAAATCCTGTACGTCTACGCGACGCCCGGCGTGAGCTCCTCCACCGAAGATCTGTATTTCGGGAAGCGGCAGGTGCACTGGGCGGCCACCCGCAAGATAGCGCCACAGCGGCACGCCGGCATTGTGCGCCGCGGCATGCGCGATGCTCATGGAAGCCGCTACCATCGCGTTCCCGCCGAGCCGGGATTTGTTGGGCGTGCCGTCGAGCGCGATGAGCGCGGCATCCACCGCTGCCTGGTCGGCGGCGTCCATTCCGCGCAGCCGCGGCCCGATTTCAACGTTGACCGATTGAACCGCGCGGGAAACGTCACGGCCGTGAAAACGGCTTCCGCCATCGCGCAGATCGACCGCCTCCCAACTCCCGGTAGACGCGCCCGCAGGGGCCAACGCGCGGCCAACCGCGCCGGAACTGAGATGGGTCTCCACCTCGACGGTGGGCCAGCCGCGCGAATCCCACAGGCGTCGCGCGATGACGCGTTCGATGCTGCCGCTAGGCATTTTCCAATTCCTTCGCCCACGTTTGCCGGATGGCCTCCAGACGTTCCGGCCCCGCCTGTATCAAGGGCCGAGCGACTCGGCGCACACGATCCTGGTCCGCGCCGGTTAGGTATTCGACGGGCGACTTTCCGTCCACGCGCGCCAGGAAAAGAGCAGGCAGGAGCGCAGCCGCCCGCGCTTCCAAAACGTCGGCCGGCTCCCACGCGACGCCTTCCAGGTACGCTTCGCGCAGCGCATCGAAGCAGCGCAGGAAATCGGCGGAGGCAGCGGGAGTCCACAAGCACTTCAGCAATAAATGATTCAGGCAGAAGGCGAGATCGAAAGCCGGATCGCCATACCAGGCGCACTCCGCGTCCAACAACACCGGACCTTTCGGACCAACCAGAATGTTCTTGGGACTAACATCTCCATGCACCAGTGCGTGTTTCGAAGTTGCCGTGATCTTGACCAGCCGCTGCAGGGCCGGAGCGAGATCGGGATGACGAACGGCAGTAGCTTCCAGGTAAGGCTCCAGGCGAAGACTATGGAAAATCGCATCCGTGGGAAACTCGGCTGCGATGGCGGCGTCGTGCGCCGTGGTTCGATGAATCAACGCGAGGAGCCGACCTAGTTGGGCGGCGAATGCAGGATCCGCGCGGCCACTGCGCAGTTCTGTTTTCCATAAGGGGTGCGATTCCGGCGACAGAAATTCCATCACGAACAGATTCTGCGCGGCGTCGTGCGCGAGCAGTCGCGGAACTGCGTGCGAGGCGATGTCCGACACCACGCGCAACCAGGCGAACTCATAGTGGTTACGCTCGATGGGCGCGAGCCACTCGCGTTCGACGCGCAATTTCGGCAGCGCCCGCTTGACGCATACCGGCCCACTGCGGAGATCGACGCGCCAGATCTGCGAAGAGACGCCGCCCGTGAGCGCCTCGTACCGCGGCTCTTCGTCTTGCGCAGCGAGCCCCAAGCTTCGCAGGGATTTGGTGAGCGCAGCAGTTTCGGCGGTCGCGTTCATGCCGCTAGGGCCGAATGCCGGGCACCTTTAGCTTGATCCGGTAGAGTCCGGTACGCGCCGTGATGTAGAGCGTCTTGCCATCGGCATCGCCCCACGCGCAATTTGCCGCGATCTCTGGCACTCGAATGGTTCCCAGATGCTTTCCCTGGGGCGAGATCACCAGCACGCCTCCAGGCCCGGTGGCGTAAAGGTTTCCTAAGCGATCGATCTTCATCCCATCCGGCACGCCGTCGGCTGTATCCGTGGTGACATCGAGAAACTTTTTACCGTTGGCGAGCGTGCCATCGGCCTGGACGTCGTACACCATCCAAAATTTGTCAGGCCGCGAATTGGCGACGTACAGTTTCTTTTGATCCGGCGAGAACGCGATGCCGTTAGGATACGGTACATCCTTGCTCAACAGTTCGAGTTTCCCCGCAGCCGTGATGCGATAGACGCCGTTGAAACCCTGCTCGGTCTTAAAGTAATTGTTCGGATCCGGGGGATTGCTGCGCGCCACCGAATTCGGATCCGTGAAGTAGATATCGCCGTTGCGTCGGGTTACCACGTCATTGGGGCTATTGAGCCGCTTGCCGTCGTAGCGATCGGCCAGAGTGGTGATCGTCCCGTCTTTCTCCATGCGCGATATCCGGCGATTCCCATGCTCGCAGGCGATGACGCGGCCTTGCGCGTCGAGCGTCAGACCGTTGGTGCCGATCTGTATCCCGGCCGGAAACTCGCGCTCAAAAATAGTCTTGCGAAACACGGACAGCCCCGACGCCGGTGTCCACTTCATAATGGCGTTGGCTGGGATATCGCTGAATAGCAGATAACCGCCATTGCGTACCCACACCGGTCCTTCGGCGAACTGGAGATTGCCGATTACCTTCTCCACGCTGGCTCCCGGGGGAACCAGTTTGTCTAGCGCGGGGTCGAGGCGCTGAACCTGCGCCGCCAAGGGAAGCGCGGCGCAGACCAGCAGCGCTACAGAATGGTGACGCATCATTTCGGCGCTTCCGGCAACGCGAAACTATACAGCACGTTGCCCGCGGAAACGGCAACGTATTGTTTTCCGTCCACCGAATAACTCATGGGCGAAGCCGCGATCCGGCCACCGGTCTGGAAGCGCCACAGCAGCTTCCCCGTTTTCGAATCGAGAGCGATCAGGTTTCCGTCCGCCGCGCTGGCGAACACCACCCCGCCGCCCGTCGCCATCACGCCGCCGCCTAGCGATGCTTGCGCGATCTTGTAGCGCCACTTTGCTTCTCCAGTTTCTACATCCAGCGCCATGACGCCAGACGATTCCACTTCTCCCGGAACCCGCGATCCGCGGCCACCCCAATACTGCTTGCCGATCTCATACTCTTCCGCCTGGCGAACGTATTTCTGGCCTGCGTCCGTGTAGACCAGATACATCCAGCCGCTGGCGGGATCGTAAGAAGGAGACCTCCAATTATTGGCGCCCCCGCCCGACGGATAAACCACGGTGCCCTCCGGAGTCGCGTCCGTGTTGGGGATCACTTTGGGCCGGCCGTTCTCGTCGAAGCCGGCGTTCCAGGTTTGACGGGCGAAGGCTGTGCCCGAAAGAAATTTACCGTCGGTGCGATCCAGCACGTAGAACACACCGTTGCGGTCGGCTTGCAGCAACAACTTTCTCTTTAGTCCACGATACGTTTGGTCGACGAGTACGACGTCTTCCGTCGCATCCCAATCATGGCTGTCGTTGGGCGTGAACTGATAATGCCATTTGCGTTTGCCCGTAGCAGGATCGAGCGCCACCACCGAACACGAGAACAAGTTATCGCCCTTGCGAATCGTGTAATCGCTGTCGGGACCTGGATTTCCGATCGGCCAGTACAACACGTCCAGATCCGGATCGTACGTGCCGGTCAGCCACCCCGGTGCCCCGCCGCGCTTCCAGCTATCGCCCGCCCAAGTATCGTGCCCGTATTCACCCGGCTGCGGAACAGTATTAAAACGCCAGATGCGCTTTCCAGTGGCGGGCTCGTAAGCATCCACATAGCCGGGGAGACCGAACTCACCGCCTGTGATGCCAACAACGATTTTGTCTTTCACGGCCAAAGGCGCTGACGTGAAACTAAAGCCCTTCATGGTGTCGTCTACTTGCACTTCCCAGAGAGGCAGTCCGGTGCGGGCGTCCAGCGCGACCAGTGCAGCGTCGAGAGTGCCGAAGAAAACCCGATTGCCGAGCACAGCTACGCCGCGATTGAAGGGATTGATCTCGTAAGGGTTGACCTTCTTTTGCTGGCGTTGATATCTCCAGATCTGCAACCCCGTTCGGGCGTCCAGCGCGACCACTGTTCCTGGCGAACCGCTGGTGTACATGATGCCGTCGACCACCAACGGAGTCGCTTCGAGGATCGACTGCCCTGGCAATTGCGCGCTCCATTGCGCCTGCAATCGGCCGACGTTGCCAGTGTCGATCTGCTTCAGCGATGAATAATGACGTCCCTGATAATCGCCCCAGTAAGTGAGCCAGTTTTGCGGCTCAGCGGCGGAGTTGCGCAACCGGTCGAAAGTCAGGCCGCCAGGAACGTCTACGCGCACTGTCTTCGCAAGATCGCGCCCGTTGAGGGTTTTCAGATACGCCACGACGTTCTGGATCTCAGCCGCCGAAAGGCGCTTCGCGAAATCATCCGGCATCAGCGATTTGAACTCGTAGCGTTCGTCCTGGATGTGGGCTTTGTCCAGCAAATGAAGTTTGCCGGACACGTCCATCATCTGCAGAGAAAAAGTGTCTTCGATGCGCAGAACGCCGCGGAGCTCACGGCCGTCGCTGGTCTTCACGACTACGGCGCTGGGCGCACGGCGGCCGCGCTCATTCGGATTCATGTCGGTATTCGGGTTCGTGATCTTCGCGCGTAGCGTTGCCGCGGCAGTTCTTCCCGCAGCCGACAGATCCGGGCCCACCAGTCCGCCTCTCGCATTCACTGCGTGGCAAGAACCGCACGCCGCCTTGCCGTAGAAAAGCTGCTCGCCGGCCGCCGCGTCGCCTGCAACCACTTCACTCGCGCCGCCGCCACTCAGGCTGCGAATGTAGCTGACTAACTGCCAGGTCTGATCGTTGGTCAACTTTGAAAACGACGGCATCGCCGAGCCGCTGATGCCATTGCGAATATTGCGAAAGAGGTCGGCATCGTCATTTCCGCGCGCGAAGGTATTGGTTGCCAGCGCCGGGCCTCTATCGCCGCGCGCCTGGCCGCCATGGCAGGCCTGGCACGTCTGCCGGTATAGCCTCTCGCCAGCGGCAATCGCAGCGGGACTTCCAGCCAGCGGATTGGTCCCGTTGGTCGCGGTATGTTCCTGCGCCACCGCCGCGGATCCCGCAAAAACAAAGAAGGCTATGAAAGCTCTGTTGATTCCGATTGTCATTTTTCTGCCACCTATAGCTCAATGCGCCCTTACATTCTAATGCCATGCCGGGCGGCCTGGGGATGGTGGATCGCCTAACCCGCTGTTTCGGCGGTATATCGCGCGATGAGACCGGTGCGCACAGCGTGACGGAAGACGCGCCCAAATAGCCAGCTTGTCAGCAACAGGTAGAAAACCGCCAGACATGCGCCCAACAACAGCGGTGACGCGGAGAGTTCGTGACGCGCGATCACGGCGCGCATCCCTTCAAACACGTAGGACGCCGGCAATAGGCGCGCGATGAATTGCATCCAATGCGGCAGCGTTGAGAGTGGATAAAAAACTCCGGCGAACGGCGAGAGCAGCGCGGGAATCGGCCAAATGAACCATTCCGCCGCGGGGCCGAGGCGGAGCACAATCGCGCTCCCCAGGATGCCCAGCGCAATTCCCGACAGAAACAGCACCGCGAGAAATGGCACCAGCATCGCGCCGTAGATGAAGAACGACAGCCCGAACACCAAGGTCGCCAGAAGGATCATCACAACCAAGCCCACCGAACTGGTGGCGATGCTCGAAATGACAAGACCGCTGACATACTCCGGTATCGACAGTGGCGTTGCGAAAATGTTGAGGAAGTTGCGGGTCCAAACGTCCTCGAAGAATGCCAGCGTCACGCCCTGCATGACGCGGACCATGAAGTCCCACAGCAAAACCGCGCCTAGCAGCATGGGAACAAAATTGAAGCCCGCTGACGCGACGGAATTCAGGTATTTGCTAATGAAACCCCACAAGACCATGTCTATGGCCACCCAGGCAAACAGTGGCAGAATGCGCGCGGGACTGCCGCGCAACAGAAAGAATTGGCGCAGTACGATTGCCCAAATGCGATGCAACGCCATCTACATCCGTTCGAGCGCCAGCGGCTCGCGCGCCACCGCTATGAAAAGTTCTTCCAGGCTGTCCATGCCGTGCTCGCGCGGCAGACTCTTGGGATCGCCTTCGAGCAAAATCCTCCCGCGAGAGAGGAACAGAACGCGATGGCACACCTCCTGGACTTCGTACATATTGTGTGAAGTCCACAGTACGCCGCCGGTGCTGCTAGCCGCGAAGTCCACAATCAGCCGGCGAATATCTACGGCTTTGGCGGGATCGAGCGACGCCGTTGGTTCGTCGAGCAGCAGAAGCTGCGGTTGGTTGAGCATGGCCTTGGCGAGGCACACGCGGGTCTGCTCGCCCGATGAGAGAACGCCGCATTTCGCGTCGCGGAAGCCCTCCAGATTGTATTGGCGAAGCAGGTCCTCGATGCGCCGCGACAAGTCTTTTACGCCATACAGCAGTCCGAAGATCCGCAGGTTTTGCTGAACCGTCAAGTTGCCGGGCAAGGGAGCGTAGACGGCTGCGAAATTGGTGTACTCGAGCGCCCGCGAACGTTGCGCCGCCAGATCCACTCCTTGGATGCGGATGCTCCCGGAAGTGGGTTCGAGCACCCCGAGGATCATATTGATGGTGGTCGTCTTGCCGGCCCCGTTCGGTCCCAGCAAACCAACGATTTCGTTGCTCGCGACTTCAAACGAGACCCCATCCACCGCCACAGTGGCCCCGTAGGTCTTGCGCAAATCCGTTACCGAGAGCACTTGGGACATGAAATAAAGCCGGCATAGCCTGCCTTTTTCCCAGCTTAGCGCGACGGGTCGATGCTGCGCCGTTTCCGCATACTGCCCCCGCTCTAGCCCAATAGTTCCAAACTCGCCAGTACTTACGGGTTTCTCCAAAATGTAACCTAAGTGCCTGTCTTAGATCACGCGAAGCAGGCAAAATGTTTGTAAGTTCAGAACGCCTAAAACCAACAGATAGGAGCCCGACGGGACGAAAGGTCGGGCGCGAGGGATAGGAACGGACATGCACTTACGGATCGAACCCAGATTCACGACTGAAACCAGCGTCCTTCTCCAAAGGCTGCGGCGCGACTCGCACCAACTTCCCGCGCGCATCTTGGATGTCTCCGGTGTGGGCTTCCGCCTAACGGTTCAGCAAGCGCTCACGGAAGGTGAGCCTTTGCGGATCCTGATCGGTGATTATAAATTGCTCGTAATGGTGCGTTATTGCGTGCAGGTCGAAAATGGGTACTCGGTGGGCGTGGAACGAATCGATGCCTGGCTGCAGCATGATAAAGCCGTGCCATCGGAGCGGCAGGATGCCGTTCCCCTGCTAGGGCGGCCGCAGGTAAGAGGGCATCTCGGTTTACTGCGGACCACGGCTCTTCATGACATGTTCTCGAAACAGGCGTTGGGAAAAGGCCGCAGGCGCCTCTTTTTCGGGGGACTCGCCACCGGTCTGGGTCTCTTAGGACTAGCCATTCTTTTGCGGAGTCCCTGGTAAGGAAACCGCACCGGGGCTTGGCGCGTTTCGCCTCTCATTGCGCGGTCCAGTGAATCGTGGCATCATAACCGGAAACCGGGAGGTAGCCATGAATCGATCCCGCTCCTTGCGAGATTCAGACCTGCACAGGCTCATCGCATTTGTTTTGTCCCTGAGCGCCGCCGCGACGCTGGGCGCGCAGGCGCCGGGACTGCAGATGAACGTGATGTATGCGTGTCCGGCTCTTCAAGCCACATTGAAAGTCTATTCCTGCACTGGTCCGGGAGCCGGCGACTCGTGCGATGTGGAGACGTTTATTCCCGGGCAGCCAGGCGCGCGCGGGAAATCGCCGCGCCAGCAGTTGGCCGCGGTGCTTACGGTCTGCCATGTACAAACCGCCGCGGAAGCCAAGGGAGCGGCGGGCGGTGGAGGTCCGGCAGGCGCTCCGGCGGGTCCCCAGGTAGGCGCCGGCGGTTTTAAGGTCGGCGATAGCGTGCAGGTGCTCACCGCGGGCGGCTTCATGGACGCCAAGATCCTGCAGGTCAGAGGGAATTCTTACTATGTCCACGCGGCCAATGGCGGCGAGGTCTGGAAGTCCTATCCGGCGGAGCTGCGCCGGATTGGGAAACTCACCATGGAGGACCACGCCAACGGGCAATACGATCTCAACGATAAAGTTCAGGTGATGCTGGACGGCCGTTGGGTAGAGAGCGAGATTCATGGGTCCGACGGGAACGGCCAGTTTGAGGTGGATGTGCCCGGGGGGCGCCGGGCATGGGTGCCGCTGCAGAGCATTCGGCCCTCCACGGCGCCGCCGCCGGCGCCGCCCAAGGCCGGCGTTGCTCCCAAGGCCGGATTGACGAGTTGCGCCGGGAAATATGAAGGCCGGTATGCGACCACCGGGGGTGTCGGGTCTTTCCAGATCACCTTCCGCGCGGGCAAGGCAACTGTGAACGGTGGACTCGGGGACGACGAAACCTTCGAATGCTGGACAGGCGGCGGGAAAATTATTCTGCATACGCCCGGTGGCGATCCCAAAACCGATATGCCGATCGACATCAACGACGACGGCACACTGCAGACTCCCCTCGGCGAGATTAGGCGAAAAGGCAACTGAGGACCGCAGGCGTCAGGCGATCGCCAAGCGTCTTGCAGAATTGGCCCGCCAAGTACAACGCGCCCGACTAGGCTAGTGTGAGTTTCACCCCTACTGCGCTGAAAATAAAACAAAACATTGCCTGAACGTTCTGGCTAT
>Ga0068858_100003361_pt1 | contig 15933 bp, 14 predicted proteins | sample KBSSwiS12_FD_66589 | JGI IMG/M metagenome (GOLD analysis project Ga0068858, IMG submission 66589) | Switchgrass rhizosphere microbial communities from Kellogg Biological Station, Michigan, USA - KBS Switchgrass S1-2 | ecosystem: Host-associated > Plants > Roots > Rhizosphere > Soil ...
GAGTTCCGCCACCGCAATATTGTCTATAAAGGGCAGACGATGGCTTCTCGAACGCTTCGCGACGTACCGCTTGTCCGGGCCCTCCTCAAGATGCGGGATGGCCATTGACGTCGCCCACTTTCCTGACAGCTTGGACTTTTGCGTTTCCAGGTGTTGCCCGAGGTGCAGAGCAGCGAAATCGGAGGCGACGTTATGAAACTCCGCACCGCCTCGCTCGACGAAATCCTTCAAGAACTCCAGTTTGTGCTGAAAACCAAACGGGGATGGCGTCGACGAATCTGCCTAGCCACGGTTCGCTGGGCATACGCCATGACTCGGGGCTTGGCCCTAGGAGTGCTTCGCGCCACGAATCGGGGACAAATCTAAGTGGCACTCCGCGCCGTCCCCGATCATCCCAAGTTTTCGCACCTGAAGGCGCTCCTGGGTTGCCCGAAGGGTGTCGCGTTGGGCTACCTAGAGTGCCTGTGGCACTTCGCTGGGAGGTTCACACCACAAGGGAATATCGGAAAGTACCAAGATAAGGCAATCGAAAGTTGGATTGAGTGGGAGGGCGAACCTGGAGCCTTGATTGCGGCCCTTGTCGAATCCAAGTGGCTGGACCGAGACGACCAGCACCGGCTATTGGTCCATGACTGGGCCCATCATGCGGACAAGGCGACCAAAAATGCTCTAACTCGTGGAAAACTGACTTTCTGTACACCCACTGTACGTATAGATTCCCAGGCTGTACGTACACCGAGTCCGACATGCGGTACGGCGTACGGACTACCAGAGCCAGTACCAGAGCCTGTTCCAGAGCCGGAGTCAAAAACACTCTCCGCGGCCCAAACCGCCGCTGAGTTCGAACTTATCCCGGAAACCCTCGAGTTGACCCGTGAGAGGCGTGATGGATCACCACGGGGAAAAGCCCAGACTAACGGGACTGCCAAAAATCCGCCGCTGAGCGTGGAGCTAGAAGCCGAGCTGGATCAGGTAGCGCGCCGAATACACGCGCGTCATCCAGCAATCCGTCGTTGTGGCATCGCCGAAGTGAAAAAACTCCTTCGCGGAATTCTTCGGCGTTTCCCGCTTGCGGATCGGCTGGCTACGCTCAATCGCGTCGACCGAAACCACGAGGCTTGGTGTGGAGACTCGGAATGGCAGAAGGACGGAGGCCAGTTTTCGAAGGGGCTGGGTAACTGGCTCGCGCCTTTTCGTGATCGTTGGGACGAACCGCCGCCAACCGCGCAAGGTGGGATGGTAGGCGAACCCGCTCGGCTGATGATGTGAGGTCTGAATGATCGAATTCACACGGAACGAAGTTTCGGAATACTACCAAGCGCGCGTTCCCGCGATGGCCCAGCCAGACAAGCGCGAATGGCGCGGACCGTGCCCGGTGCACAACGGGACGGGAGATAATTTCGCGGTTCAATCCGACGCCGGCCTGGCAAACTGCCACAGCCAATGCGGCCGAGGCTGGGACATGATCGGACTGGAGATGGAACTATCCGGCTCGGACTTTGCCACCGCGAAGGCGGCAGTCTTCAAACTGGTTGGCCGTCCCGAGCCCGCCTGGGAAGACCGCGATGTCGAGGCAGCGTACGATTACTGCGACGAGAATGGCCGGCTGATCTACCAAGTTGTTCGAAGGCACGGAAAAAAGTTCATTCAGAGGCGTCCCGATCCGAATGGCGGGAAGTGGATCTTGAACCTGAAGGACATTTCGCCCCTGCCTTATCGGCTTCCGCAATTGATCGCTTCGCCATTTGTGGCCGTCGTTGAGGGCGAGAAGGACGCGGACAACCTGAACCGGCTAGGGATCCCGGCCACATGCAATAGCGGCGGCGCGGGAAAGTTCGGCCGAGATCTGGTCCGATGGTTTTCTGGCAAGCAGGTCGCAATCTTCCCGGACCAGGATCTTCCTGGAAGGCAACACGCAGTGGCAGTGGCCGAGATGCTTTCCGACGTCGCGACGGTAAAGATCATCGAGTTGCCAGATCTGCCGGCGAAGGGCGATGTATCTGATTTCTTGGCGGTCGGAGGGACTGTTGAACAACTACGTGCCCTTTACCGTCAATCCGCCGAGTTCAGCGATACTTTCGAATTCCAAATCGCCCTGGAAGCACCGGGCATCGACAAATACCTACGCACCTTCCGGCAGGAAATCGATCTGGCCGGCGGCGCTGAAAAGTTTTGGAACTTGCCAGCTCAGGAAGGGACTCCGACTCCGTGGCCACGACTTACGAAGGCGTTAGGTGGCGGTATGCGTGATGGTGAGGTTTACGTGATCGGCGCCAATCAAGGCGCCGGCAAGACCTCCCTGGCGCTTCAGTTCTCTCTCGAAGTGCTTCGCCGGAATATGGGCGTCTTGTACTTCAGCATGGAGATGGGCGCGCGCGATGTCTTTCAGCGGCTGGCTTCGATCGAAGCCAAAATCGACCTGTTAGAGTTTCGGGATCTTCAGAAGAACGCAACCTTCAGCATCGATCTGCCGGAGATGAAGGACCGATTGATACTGCACAGCCGGGAATTGAGCCAGCTTCGGCTAACCGTGTGCACGAGGAGTGGAATCACACCGGAATATCTGCTCGAAGAATCAAGCCGTATCAGAAGGAAGTCGAGACTGGATTTGGTTGTCGTCGATCACATGCAGTTGATGACAACCACCGGAAGTGTCCGAGGCGATTACGAGAAATTCACTAATATCTCCCGCACCTTGAAGCAGACCGCGATGGATCTTCAGTTGCCGGTACTGCTTGTCTCGCAGACGAGCCGGAGCAATTCTACCGACCGGCGTTCAGAGTTGGAGGTTAGTGACCTTCGGGGCAGCGGCGCGATCGAGGAAGATGCTGCTGCCTGCATGCTGATCTACGACGACAAAGAAGACCGAGCGCGTACCCTTCAGAACGGAACCTTTGCCCGCGGGCCCGTGAAGACATGGCTGAAGCTCGGGAAGAACCGCTACGGCCTACAGGGCATATACCTGCCACTGTTGCATTTCAAGAACTGCACGAGATTTGATCATTTAATATCGGGTCCCATGAGCGAACAGGTTGCCTGAATGGTGCGTAACTCGCGAATAGACCTTTACGGGAGGAAATATGGCAAACACAACCCGGATGAACGTTTCGAAAGATTCAGTGCGCGCCCGGGCTCATGTCTCCGGTGGATTGCAAGAGCGGCTCAAACTTGAAGATGGCGGGGTACTCGCCGTGCGTTGCGCATCAACACTATAGACGGAAATCATGGCTATCACGCAACCCTCCCAGAAAATAATGACGAAGAAGCAGGTAAACGGAGGACTATCGCCTAAGCAGGAGCAATTCTGCTGTGAGTACCTCGTGGACCTGAACGCAACACAGGCGGCGATCCGCTCAGGTTACAGCCAGAAGACTGCGAACGAACAGGGCTCGCGGCTGTTAGCAAATGTTAGTGTTGCGGCGCGCATTGCCGAATTAAGGGAACAGCAGTCCCAGCGCCTCGAAATTAATGCAGATCGCGTCTTGAAAGAATGGGCCAAGGTTGCGTTCTCGAACCTGATGGACTACTTCGAGGTGAAGCCAGACGGCACTGCGGTTATCGATCTCGGCGAACTTACGGACGATCAAGCCGCGGCTCTCCAGGAAATCACGATCGACGAATACACCGAGGGAACCGGCAAGGTTGCGCGAAAGGTCAAGAAAATCAGAATTAAGCTCGGCGACAAAAAAGGCGCGCTCGATTCAATCGCCAAGCATCTCGGCATGTTTGTCAGCAAGGAATCGGATCCTTCAAACCTCGCTCCCGGTGCAATCAAAGTCACCATTGAGCAACTGCTGTCCAGTCGGCAGGCGTTAAGGGATGTAAAAAAATGAAAACTGAACTTACCCCAGCGCAGCGCGATGAGCTAATCGCGGCGTTTGACGATCACGCAACCTTCTGCCGCGAATCACTACGGATCCGGAATACGACTGGCACTTCGGTGGCCATGGAGCTCTCGCCGGGCCAGCTCAAGCTGGACGCAGCCATCAAGAAGCAGCAGGCGCGGAGGCAGCCCGTTCGTCTGGTAGTGCTCAAAACTAGGCGATCGCAGTTCACCGCCGGCGCCTGTTCTGAGATCTTCCACGAAGTGGCCTTCTTTGCCGGGCGGCGCGCGACCATTATCGCGGACAAATACAATCCAGCGGGCCTCGAAGCGTTTGACTACTTTGCCCAATACGACCTGGGCTATAGTCCGATTCTGCGCCACGGGCATGCGATGCAAAAGCCGCGCCTCATCAAGCCCACGAAGCCCCAGTCTCCCGTTGCGGAGGGCTCGTCGCTTCAATTGCTCTGGGAAAATGGCTCCTCGGTCGACGTGCTCTCCGCTGAAGGTGGCGACGTTGGCCGCGGCGGTGGCCGCCACTGGCTGCTCGCCGATGAGGTGGCTTTCTGGCGTGCGGCGACCGTTACGCTCACCGCCATCCTAAACATGATCCCGAACTCACCCGAAACAGGAGTGATCCTTCAGTCGACAGCGAACGGCGTCGGCGGCGAGTTTTACAATCTCGTTCAGAAGGCCCGCGATCCGAATAACGAGGGTGGCTGGGACTTCCTATTTTTTGGTTGGCTGGAGCATCCGCCGTACCGCCGAGAGCTCACAAATGACGAGAAAGTGAAGCTGCAAGCCTCGCTTGATCCGGAAGAAAGGATCCTGATGTCGATGCATGGCGCGACGCTCGAGCAGCTCGCCTGGCGCCGCAAGAAAATCCATACGGAATTGCGCGGCGACGTCGACCTCTTTCATCAGGAATATCCCACGACGCCAGAGGAGGCGTTCCTCTCGAGTGGGCGGCCGGTTTTCGACCATCGTGATCTGGCGCGGCACCCGGTGATGGCGGGCACTTCCGGCGAGCTGGAAGTTATCGAACAGGGCCCCCAGAGGCGTTTGGTATTCAGCCCCCGTGGCGATCGCGGCTCTCTAACAATTTGGCGAAGGCCGGAAGCCGGACGGCTGTACTGCGCCGCGGCCGATCCTTCGAAAGGGATCGATGTTTCTACGGCCAAGCGCGGCGAGAACCCTGACTATTCGGTGATCCAGGTCTGCGATACATTGACGGGCGAACAAGTGGCGCGCTATCGCGCCCGCACCCGGCCCGGTCCCTTTGCCGATTATCTGGCGCTCGTCGCGCGCTGGTATAACTGGGCATTCATCACGCCCGAGTCTAATGACCCAGGCTTCATCGATTCGCTGCTGAATGCTGGCTACCCGATCGAGCTGATATACAACCGCCAACGCGATCCAACGGACCGCAGGTCTACCCGCATCCAGGAGCTGGGCTTCGAGACTACCGGCGCCTCGCGTCAATGGCTCATAGGCGCTCTGGAAGATGCGATCCGCACCATGTCGATCCAGATCCATGACCAGGTGACAATCAACGAGTGCCAGACCTTCGTGGTCAAGCCCAATGGAAAAAAAGAGCACCAGGACGACTGCCACGATGATTGCGCTATCGCAATCGGCCTACTCGAACTCGGTCGCCGCCAGGCGCCGCGGGTCCCCCCATCATTTACGCAAAGAGCGCCGAGGCAGCAGTATGTCCAGATTGGCAAGAACCGGAACAACCGGCGATGGGACGAGGACGATGACTGACGAAGAGCGCCGCGGACCACCCCGCCCCCAGGCGCATCTGCGATTATCGGGGCAGGGAGTACGAAAGTGAAGGGAAAGTCGCCAAACGAATCTTCGAGCTCGTACCGCGTCGAGGCCCGGAAGAACCTAGAACGCTGCCTGGAGGCGCTGGACACGAATGGCGAGGCGGGCCTACAAGCGGAACTCGATCGGCTTTATCCCAGGACGAAAGCGAGCTCGACGCCGCTGCGAGAGACCGAGCGGGTGGAGATCGCACCGGGAATGTGGTCGACGATAGTCAATGGCAAGCCGCTCATTCCGACAAGAACCCCACCGAAAGAAGCCGAGCCAACTGAGTAGCGCGGCTTTGAGCGCGCCAGCTCCGGAAGGCAGTCCGCGCAAAAGCCCCCGGAGACGGCAACCGAACGATGCTAGTCTTCGCCAAGAAGCCGAAAACCTCGGGAAGCTGAGACGCTAACCGATCACGACCAGACCGGCGCCTCACTTTTTCTAGCTCGCGATAACGGAAGGTTATCGCAACCTAGGGACACGTGACGGTGATAAGCCATTACCAATCCGGCCAAGTTCCTCGCCGTTTGGTTTTGATCGGCGTGACTGTTGTCCATAAATGCCCGGCACCCTTATATCAGTATTGTTTATGGACGGATGCCGGACAATCCGGACACTATCGACGAAACCCAGCCACCTTCGGCGCTATCGCTTCAATCCTGGCTGCCAGTTCAACACCACGGTGATAGGCGGAGACGCCTCCTGGTCCCGCGTCTGCGGGGTCAAGAAACGTTGCCCGTCCGCCGAAGGCGCGAAGCGTTGTCCGCCGACGTTATCCAGGACCTGCCGGGGCACTCCCGCCTCGAACTTCGCGCCCGTCTTCACAGTGACGCTCATCAGTTTTCTACCCGCTCTGTAGTACAACTCTTTCCCGTCGCGGCGCCAGCGCGGGAAAACGCCGCCGCCCGATGAGATCGTCACCCTCTCGCTCGAAGCAGGAACAGCCTGAACGTACACTTCGTCTCGGCCCGACTCGTCCGACTGGTACGCGATCCACCGTCCGTCCGGAGAAAACCGCGCATTTTGCCTGTGGAAGGTAGCCTTGGGCAAATAGGTGACTGGCTTGTGATCGCCTTCCGTCGGGAGCAGCAAGAGGTCGCCAGACCCGTCGAGGCTGTTCTGGTATACGATCCACTTGCCATCCGTAGACCAGTCATTCAACCTGGCGTTCTGTCCCGCTGCCTCCAGAAGCAGTTCCGGCTTGGCCGCGCCCGTGGCGGGAAGCCGGTAAAAGTTGGTGCGCCCCGTCAGAGGCCGGTATCCGTAGGCAACCCGCTGGCTGTCGGGCGACCAGACTGAATTGAACGCGCCGGTGAGTGTCAACCGCTCCGTGCCCCCTCGGGTCAGGTCTTGAACCCACAGGTCTGGGTCTTGTGAGGTGGACCGGGGATCGCGGCGGAAGAAGGTAACTTTGGTTCCGTCAGGGGAAAGATCGTTGAGCGCGAAGACCCCCTGAACAGCGTCGGACTTCTTTCCAGCGCGGTCCGCCCAAACCAAATCCAGGGGATTTTGGCCCGTCGGATCCGACACATACCCCAGTACGCCCGGCACGGCCGCAAACTCTGCCCACACAGTATTAGCGAACCCGTTCGCGATCTGATTGGCGAGCGAGATCGCCCCGCCGCTGGTCCGCAGATTGGTTGGATCGAACGCCTGCGCCGTCAGCGCGCCTTCGCGCCTAAAGAAAAGGTATCCGCCTTTGCCGGATTCCGCCGGCGCGTAGGCTACGTTGCCGAAGTCCGGCAAGATCCGCACGGGCTGCATTCCGTCGAGCGAGCCGGCATAAATTCCGACAACGTCAGGCGCATCCGACGCATGATAAAAAAGAAAGTGCTGCCCGTCGGGAAGGAATTCAGGAAAGCGAAAGCCTTCGCCCGCGGGGGGCTCCTTGGTGGCGGCCGCGGGCGTCCCTCCAGTATCGGCGACTCGATACAGAGGCCCGTTTGGACCGGATGCGAAAAGAATCACACCCGCCGCGCTCCACGCGCCTCCGCGGCTGTCCACCGAAGCAGTCAGGGTCTGAGGTGGTTGCCCATTCAGACCGACTCGCTTCAACTTGCCGTCGGCGAAAAATCCAATGTTCTCGCTGTCCGGCGACCAGAACAGGTCCCGCGGATCATCGGTACCCGGAAGCGCACGCGCCGCCAGCGAATCGAACGGATGCACGTAGATTCGAGTCGTGCCATCCACGTTAGACGTATACGCGATGAGACGGCCATTGGGAGCGATTCTGAATCCTTTACTAACCGCGGCACCTGGAAACGGAACCTGAAAACGCACCTCCGCCGGTCTCGCCGGGACTTCTCGAAAATGTACGAAGGCGAGCGCCGCCAACAGCAAGGTGACGAGTCCGGAGGCTGCCCAGGGTAGCGCCTTTGCCAGCCGCGACGCCAACGGTGCTGGTGCGGGCGCGATCTCCGATACTGGGACCTGTTGCGCGCTGGTGGCTTCCGAGTAGCGCTCGCGGATCTGCTTCAACTCACGGTACAGGTCGCGCGTCGAATCGTAACGGTCGGCGGGCTCCTTGGCCAGCAGCCGTTCGATCACCCAGCGCAGCGGCGCAGGCACGCTCGCAGGCAAAGGCTCGGCATCTTCGCGGATGATGGCGGTCATAGTCTCGGCCGCGCTCCCGCGCACGAACGCCCGCTTGCCCGCCGCCAGTTCGTACAATACTAGCCCGAAGGAGAATTGGTCGGATTGCGCGGTCAGATCGGTGATCCCGCGCGCCTGCTCCGGACTCATGTAGGCGATGGTGCCGACGGTGGTCCCCGCGTCGGTGATCGCGATGGTGCGGGTCGCGGCGTCCGGCCCCGCGGCGGCATCGTGAGCGGTCTTGGCCAAGCCGAAGTCCAGAATTTTCACGCGGCCGGGAGTAGTGGATCGGTGCGCCGATTCCGGGCCGGTGATCAGAATGTTGTCGGGCTTCAGATCGCGATGGACCAGCGGCACGGCGTGAGCTGCGGCCATACCCTCGGCGATCTGCACGGCGAGATCCAGTAGCTTGCGGGGAGTGTCGGGAGCCGCGATGGGCGCGCCGTCTACGAACTCCATCACCAGGTAGTTCGGGCCTACATCGTAAAGCTGGCAGATGTTCGGATGATTCAGCGCGGCCACAGCTTTGGCTTCGCGCTCGAATCGTTCACTAAACTGTGCGCCAGAAACTTTGATCGCAACGACACGATCCAGCCGCGTATCGCGGGCTTTCCATACCTCGCCCATGCCGCCCGCGCCGATGGGCGCAACAATTTCGTAGGGGCCGAGTTTGTCGCCTGGCTGGATCGGCATATAAGTGAATCAGTCCAGTTTAGCCGATCAGAAATTGATAGCGCCTGTATCACGGCGCACTCGTCCATTATTTTTTCTTTAGGGTGGCGCCGGATGATCAAAACAGTTTATGGAAGTGTGCCGGACCATCCATTCCCTATTGGGACAGCACGTTGAAAGTGAGGCTCTATCAAAGATTCTTGCCTTGGAGTGTGTACACCGCCGCGTTTCTTTTGACGACGCCGGGCCGCGCGGCCCGGACTCTCAGCGCAATTGGCGGATCATCACCTGCGCTGCTTCGGACCGGCTCACGATACCTACTCCGTACCCGATGAGCACTAGCAATAACGCTCCTAGCACCGTGGAGGGATGCAGGCGTCGGCGAGAAATAAGGTCATGAACCGCGAGCGCCAGCACAAGGCCCCAAAACACCACTGGAATAAACGGGCCTTGTTCGCCGCCGAACACCTGCAATCGGGAAATTCGTGCAAGAGCCGGTCCGATGATGCTGATCGACGCGAGCAGCATCAGGCGCTTATGTGCCTGAGGGCGGCGCCGAAGAACCATCGCAGCCACCAGGAAGGTTGCGAAGCTCAAGAGGCTTCCAATGTTCGAACACACCACGTTGGAGAGGAACGCCGTGACCGTCAGTCCTTTGACGCCAATCCCTAGAACGCTCGCGTCTGCGTCGAAGTCAATCCCGCGCGAGGCGACCCTCGACGCCACTCCTAGGGATGCCATCAGGCCGCCGACAACGACAACCGCACCAAAGCCGGCGCCCAGCGCGCCGAATTGCCGGTGCCTCCTTACCTGCCCCGCGCGAATCAAGAGCGATTGTCCGAGAAACCAGACGAACCAGCTCGTAAGAATAATTCCGTGCCCGTATAGATAGGCTGGAATCGGAGGAACAACGAAGAGTGAGCGGAGGTAAAGTGTCGGGACAAACCCAGCAACGACCAGTAGCAACACCACTCCAGCCATTATGGTGAAAAAGTCGCTTCGTGTTGTACGCCGCGACTCCGTTAAAGTCTTTTCCAGCGTTTCCATAGCGGCTCCCGGTTTGCGAGTAGGATGTAGGATTCAGCCAAGTGTATCCGATCAGAACGCCGATTGCGCCTGAGTCACGGTGCACACGGAAGCCATCCGTCGCTGCCCATCCGGCAAAAATAGCTTGCAAATAGCCGGATGGTCGTCGCGCCGTCAGTGTCCCTTCATTCTCAAGGTTGGGGCCAAAGCCATGTGTCATTTCCGGGCCCACAGCAGTTTCCACCATAAAGCACCACACGTTGGTATCCAGAATCGTACGTCATCGCGTGGCCAAATTTAAGGTACGGACTGATTGCCGGAGATAGGAGAGTCCAATTCACGCCGTTCCATTGCCACGAATCGTTGTAAGCGTCCGGTGAGTTGATCCCGCCAAACAGCAAGGCTTGCCCTGCGACGCCATCCCAAGCCATCCCAGGGGATTCCCGGGGGTAGGGACTCGTCGCCGGCGATGCTTGTAACCACGTTGTGCCATCCCAGAGCCAAGTCTCATTGGTAGCCTGGTAGTTCTGAAAAACGCCAATTCTCCCTCCGAACAAGACTGCCTGACTACGCAGTGGATCAAAAATCATCGAAGCAAATGCGCGCGGAGCGGGCACGGTGGTGGGGAACTTCTGCGTCCAATTACTTCCATCCCATACCCACGTATCGTTCATCAACGGAAGGCTCACATCAACTGGGGAACCTCCAAACAATACCGTCTGTTGGCGCGCTGCGTCATACGTCATCGCAGCCCACGCGCGTATGGATGGTTTCGTCGCGGGGAACTTCTGCGTCCAATTACTTCCGTCCCATACCCATGTGTCATTCAAGACTTGTCCAGAAAAATTCCAGCCACCAAACATGACGATCTGTCCTCTAGCTTTGTCATAGACCATGGCGGGGGCCATTCGCCCTATTGGCGACGTGTTCGGAAGCTTCCGCGTCCAGTTACTTCCATCCCACACCCAGGTGTCATTTGGATTGGAGAAATCACTCGTTTGACCACCAAAGAGGAGAACTTCGTGGCGGCCCTCATCATACGCCATAGCGGCAAAGCCCCGAAAGCCGGGATCAGCAGTCGGAAACTTCCGGGTCCATGTGGGACCAGAGCCTCCCGTGATGATCGGTGGTCCGCTCTCGAAGTAGATGGGAGCCGACGAGAATGCACCGCTCACGTTGAAACTTAGCGCGACCGCTGAGATGGTGCCGATATTCGTGTAGAACTCAGCCAAGCCGCTCTGTCCGGCTGTTGCCGCAAACTGCAGCTGTAGGACAAATGCCATATGCCCATTGGCTGGAATATTGAGTGTGCCCCGGCTGACCGTACCCTCGCTGGTACGAAACGAAGCTGAGATTGTCTCGGGCAGTGACGTTGCGTTCACAATTGCGATCGCCGCAACGATTCCAGAAGTGTTGTCGAACGGCACTAAAATACGGTTCGCTGGCGTCCCAGCTGCACCCGTACCCTGTTGCGCTGGAGCTCCAGGCGCACGCGATGTGAAGATGGCATATGCCACGATCCCCGAATCCGTAATGAGTTGTCCCCAACCTTGTGTTGTCGTAGTTCCCGTTCCCGGCGTATGGAGAAAGATCGTCGACCCCGCAGGAATAGTCATCGACTGTGTCGATGTTCCTTCGAGGAAAGTGAGGTTCCACGGCTGCGTTGCGTTCCCCGAAGTTTCCATGAAAAAACTGAAGCCCAGGTGCGCCGTATTTGCCGTAGTGTTCGTGACAACGATCGCGGTTTGCCACACGCCGCCATCAACAATGTGGGGTATGATCAGCGCTTGTCCCGATGCGGCAGCCGAATACAAGCAGAGAAACAATACCACCCAACCGATCTTTGTCATGCGGCAAGTATATTTGATTTACGTCTTCCGGTTTGTGCACGAGACGACCTGAAGATGTGATTCCAGAGTTTGAGACCATCAAGTCGCCGCGAGCATCCGTCACTTGAACGTAAGGTCGAGTTTCCGCAAGAGTGACTCGGGCTGCCACCAACTGGCGGATAAGTCCTGAATCACGACGTATCCGGACGCTATCTTTGTTTTGCCAGCCCAATCGTCTCGGAATTTCGTGGTCCGCGAAACCACACGTGCGCATGCTCAAAACTCCCTAGAAGTCCGGTGGTAGGAAGTCACGGAGTCGGATCGAGCAGTCCGAAGCCGATTCAAGGCAAAGCATCAGCCTCTGGCCTTTAGACGGGCGCTCGGGCCGAACCCCAGTCTCGGACCGTGCCAACCAATCATGTATTAGACAGGCGGGTGTCGTTGTTGATGATGGCCCATGCATAGCTCTGAGCGCGCGCCGGGTCGTAACCCATTGACTCCGCCCGGCCCGTATCGATGAGTCGGTCAGCAGTTTTTCTAACATTCGACCAGGATCTCTGTGGTGAAACCCAGATGCGCAAACGGGTGAGGTAGATGTCCCTGCTGGTTCGGTGCGCGCCATACTCAGTGTAGTGCCTGGGAAATGGCGATAAAGCGAATCCCGAGGGCTTGCAGTTCCTGGATCGCACCGACGTCGCCGTTTCAAAAGCGCCAAGCCTTGAAACGGTCAGCTTAAGCCGTACCGGGCTTAATGGAGTAAACGGAGTAACGAGGAATCGGTGGGTTTTCCTAAGTTATTGAAAACTGGAGCGGGAGACGGGACTCGAACCCGCGACGTCCAGCTTGGGAAGCTGGCATTCTACCACTGAATTACTCCCGCTTGCCTTGCAATTTCAATTACTTAGAGACTTCACGGACGTCGTAGTCGTTCAACGCCCAGCTCTTCTAAATTCTGCGCTTTGTAAATGAGCCTGCCCTGGTTGGCCGCCAGCCTTGGTTCAGCCACACTATAACACAGCGTTTCGATACTTGGTGCCGGAACGCCAGCTACTTCTGCCGATGACCTGCAGAAGCACGAAAATGAGGCGGGGGCCACAGGCCCAGCAAGCTAAGTAAGTCGGAAGATTTTTACCGATGCTCAAATGGGCCCGCCTACCCCAATCCAGCGCATCTGAAGCCTTCGCAGAACGCCATTTAACAACGCCCCCCGCTCCGCTTCAGGTCTTCAGGCAGGACACCAAATGAGAAGCGCCCACACCGCAGAAGGAATGGGCGCGGTTTGGTTCGGCAAGCACTCGGAGGATCAGCGGGGAAAACGTGCGAAGTTGACTGAAAGATAGGTTAGTACTGTCCAGTCAGTACTAGCTCCCATTCTTCGCTCTTTGGAGGTATAGTAACTGAAACATCTTTGTCTGCCAGTTCTTGGAGAATGGCAGCGTTGCCAAATCGGAGGGGCAACTTAATGCAATGGACCTGTCCATGCTGTAGATCGCGTCGTCTGCGCCGTTCTGCGGAGATGAGGCGCCTTGATCGGATATTGAGGGTGGTTCGCCTCGTGGCGTACAGATGCCAGGATTGCGATCATCGGTTTTACCGACCCCGACGCAGGCCGGAAACAGAGAGAAACTCCTCCTCGATGTAGCGCCTCCCTGGGCTGCATGCTCAGATGGACCCACTACCCGAATATCAGCATAGATCATTAACTCCCTTTTGGGTAATCAACGTGCTCGAAAATGTCCCTCGATGCCCGAAGGTAAGAGTAAACCGGAAAATATAGCCGACTCCATAGAACAAGAGAACTCCGCTGCTATCAATAAGATCAGGTCTCTATTTGTGGATCCCGGATTTCCCTCTGTTAGATCTGAGGCTGCGGGAAGCGCACCCCGATCGGAAAAATTGAAGGACGGCGAAGTATAGTCGCTGTTCGGTCGCGGCCTTGACTAAAGGCGAGTTTACCCCACGCTTGAATTGTGCCCAACCGATCCACTAGGCGCGGCCAAGGTCCGAAGGACTTCAACCAGATCGCCTGGGTGGTAGTCCAGAAGGCGATAGGGGGAGATGCCGAAGGATCTGGGGCGATCTTAATTCGAGTCCGGCTGCGGGGGTGGCTCGTGGCTTGGTGGCGGCGGTTGCGGTGGCCTGTTAGGCGATGCCCTATTTGCACACTTCACGCAAATCGGGACGCCGTGAATGTAAAGTTGGGTTTCTTCGGTTTTGCAACGGGCACAGATAGCCACGGGAACACTCCGATCTGCGTGGAGGCGTTTAACAGGCCACAAACAGCGGTCCGTGGGCAACACCACGGCCTTTTGAGACATCCAGGATAATCTAGTGGACGGCGAAATTCCATCCTGAGTTGCTAGCGTGAGCGCAAGAATTTAACGGAAAAATTGCCGATGCTCAAATGGACCCACTACCCCCCCTCGATGCTGTTTGACAGCCCTCTACCCTAATGTGTTATCCTCGTAAAGGTTTTTGGCGAGTTGACCTTCTGCTCCCGTGCTACCGCTCTTCGTATGGAGAGTCCGGCCGGGGGCCGGCCCCGAGGCTCTGACGGTTTCTACGCTGTCGTGAGTATGGGCTAGTCCGAAGTCTCTACCCTTCGCTGGTTAGTTGTCAGTAGTTTTGGGAATGTGTGCGTGCGCGTTGGCGCCCTGCGTTTCCTTGGTATCTTTCGCAGCATTTTCTTTTTTGGAGAGTACAAGTTCGTGCCGACTTTCAATCAATTGGTGCGCAAAGGCCGCAAAGCCACGCGCTATAAGACGGCGAGCCCGGCGTTGCAGGCGTGTCCGCAGCGGCGCGGGGTTTGCACTCGTGTATATACGACGACGCCGAAGAAACCGAACTCCGCGCTGCGCAAAGTCGCGCGCGTGCGGCTGACCAACCAGATCGAAGTAACCACCTATATACCCGGCGTCGGCCACAATCTGCAGGAGCACTCGATTGTGCTGATTCGCGGAGGCCGCGTGAAGGATCTTCCCGGCGTGCGCTATCACGTGGTGCGCGGAACGCTCGATACGGCCGGCGTCGCGGGCCGCTTGCAGAGTCGCTCCAAGTATGGAGCCAAGCGCCCGAAGGGACCGAAGGGAGCAGCGAAATAGCCTATGCCGCGTAGACGCAGACCTGAATCCCGCGAGATCCTGCCGGATCCATTGTATGGTTCGCAGCTCGCCGAGAAGTTCGTCAACAACATGATGTGGGACGGCAAGAAAGCCGTCTCGCAAAAGATTTTCTACGAAGCCATGGACAAGATCAAGGAACGTTCCGGCGACGATCCTTTGAAGCTGTTCAAGAAGGCGGTCGAGAACTGCAAGCCGCTGGTGGAAGTGAAGACCCGGCGCGTGGGCGGCGCGAACTATCAGGTGCCGGTGGAAGTTCCGAACAACCGTCGCACGAGTCTGGCGATCCGCTGGATTCTGATAAACGCCCGTTCGCGTCCGGAAAAAACCATGCCAGAGAAGCTGGCGAATGAATTAAACGACGCTGCCAATTCCCGCGGCGGCGCAATCAAGAAGAAAGACGACGTCCATCGCATGGCCGAGGCCAACAAGGCTTTCGCTCACTATCGCTGGTAACCGGTTCACAAGAAAGTTTTTATGGCCCGTACAGTAGCACTCGAAAAAATGCGGAATATCGGCATCATGGCGCATATTGATGCCGGGAAAACCACAACTACAGAGCGCATTCTCTATTACACGGGCCGTACCTATAAGATCGGCGAGGTCCACGAAGGTACGGCGGTGATGGATTGGATGGAGCAGGAGCAGGAGCGCGGTATCACCATTACCTCGGCTGCGACTACCTGCCAGTGGCAGGATTGCACCATCAACATCATCGATACGCCGGGCCACGTCGATTTCACGGCCGAAGTGGAGCGTAGCCTGCGTGTGCTCGACGGCGCAGTGGCGGTATTTGACGCTGTCGCCGGCGTACAGCCGCAGTCCGAAACGGTCTGGCGCCAGGGCGATAAGTATCATGTCCCGCGGATTTGCTTCATTAATAAGATGGACCGTGTGGGTGCGGATTTCTACCGCTCCGTGCAGACCATCGTTGACCGCTTGCAGTGCAAGCCGGTGGCGATTCAGTTGCCGATCGGCGCTGAGGAGAAGTTCCTGGGCGTGGTGGATCTGGTAACCATGACGGCGCGCATCTGGCGCGACGATTCGCTGGGCGCTG
>Ga0068858_100003362_pt1 | contig 15932 bp, 13 predicted proteins | sample KBSSwiS12_FD_66589 | JGI IMG/M metagenome (GOLD analysis project Ga0068858, IMG submission 66589) | Switchgrass rhizosphere microbial communities from Kellogg Biological Station, Michigan, USA - KBS Switchgrass S1-2 | ecosystem: Host-associated > Plants > Roots > Rhizosphere > Soil ...
ATCACCTGGTCCTCGAAATTGCATCCGACCGCGCCGGTCGCCTTCAGCCGCGCCACATTGGCTGCGCCTTCCTCGGCATCGTCCGAATAGGCGCTCTCGAAGTCGACCGTCACCGGCAGCTCGACGGCTTCGATGATGCGTTTCGCATTGGCCAGCGCGAAGTCGAGCGGCACCTGCTGCCCGTCCGCCCAGCCGTTGGCGTCGGCGACCGGGTGGCTGCCGGTCGCCAGCGCCCTCGCGCCCGCCGCCACCACCGCGCGAGCGCTTCCGACGTCCCAGATATTGTAGAGAATCACGGGATCGCCGGGCACGTGCAGCGCGGCGAAGGTTTCGAACTTGCTGGCCATGACGGCGCGCCTAGAACTGTGTTCCACCCGACGCAATTGGCCGCGCTGTCATAAATCTGTTGCGAAACTGTCTTAATCCTTCAGCCGAAGGGCAGGGTGGTGTTACGATTCATGATTTTCGGCGCAGCCGCGCTGTCGGCTGTCGTTTCGACGCAGGCTTACGCCAAGCAGGACAGCCAGCTGTGGGCCACGCAGGTCATCAGTCTGAAGCTGGGGAATAAGTGGCGGCTGCAAGAAGAGCTCGTCGAGCGGTTCAGCGACAGCCGAAAGGGATTGTACGAAATCGAAGCGAACACGTTGATCGGCTACAAATTTGACAAGTCCACCACCGTCTGGGCGGGCTACACTCACGATCCCTTGTATTCGGCTGGCCATTTCACCGCGATGGAACACCGGGTGCGCGAGCAGGCTACGTTCGACAACGTCGCTCGACTTGGCGCTGGCAGGCTGAGCTTTCGGCTGCGCGGGGAGGAACGCTGGCGTAGCAATGCCAGCGGCACCGGTTGGCGCTTGCGGCCATATATCAAGTATTCATTGCCGCTCGCAAAGGGGTCGAAGACCAATTTGGTTCTGAGCAGCGAACCGTTCATCAACCTCAACACCACGACGTTCCAGCGTCATGCAGGCCTCGACCGGATGCGCAACCTCGTGGCGATAAACACGCCCGTTTCAAAGAAGGTCACGGCCGAGTTTGGGTACATGAATCAGCATATCTTCGTCCGCAGCGGAGAAGACGAAAGCGACAATATCGCCTGGTTCTCGCTCGGCGTGAATCTCTGAGCGTCCGCTGGCCTGTCTGCGCCCGCTGATCTAATTTGCCTGGGGTTGATGAAATGTTGGTAGACTCTCCGGCCTTGATCGAAGGCTTGACCGAAGCCGCAATAATTCTGAGCGCGGGTCGCGTCGTCGCAGCTAATGCTGCCGCGCGGGAGCTGCTTGGAGAGTCGATTGACGGCGCGGCCCTTCACGAGGTGGTCAGCCATCCAGCAGCCCTAGCTGCACTGGAGCGAGGCGCCGAAGCTGCAGAAGGGGTCGAGCTGACAGGGCTCGGCGGTTCTCGACGGCATTGGCTGATGCGTAGTGCATCCCTTCCCGGCGGCGCTTCGCTGATCCGATTTGTTGATCGGAGCGAGGCTCGTGCTGCTGAACAAATGCGCGTGGATTTCGTCGCCAATGCAAGCCACGAGCTGAGGACGCCATTGTCGACCCTGATCGGCTATGCCGAAACGCTGCGAGAGCGGGCCGACGACATTGACCCGGCCACGCGAGACCAATTCCTGAGCGTGGTTCACGACGAGGCCCGTCGCATGCAGGGCATCGTCGAAGACTTGATTTCTCTCTCGCGGATCGAGGCCGAGAAGTTCACCGAGCCGACCGACGCTATCGACCTTGAACCGTTGATCGAGCAGGCAGTCGAAAGTGCGCGACGGATGGCGGAAGAGCGCGGTAGCGAAATCCTCTGCGACGTCGATGGTGATCTGCCACCTATTGCCGCCGATCGCAGCCAGATCCTGCAGCTGCTCGACAATCTGATCGCCAACGCTCTCCGCTACGGCGAGCCGGGAACGCCGGTCAGGATCAACGCGCGGGCCGAGGGCCAGATGCTCCATTTGTCGGTCGCCGACCAGGGAGAGGGCATCGCGCCCGAGCATGTCCCGCGCGTCACCGAGCGCTTCTACCGCGTTGACACCAGCCGCAGCCGCTCGCTCGGCGGAACGGGGCTCGGCCTCTCGATCGTCAAGCATATCGTCGAGCGGCATCGCGGCCGGCTGAGCATCGACAGCAAGGTCGGGGTGGGTACGATCATCCACGTACTTCTGCCCGTGGCGGTTTCATAAAAGTGTCACCGTCGGTCACTAGCAGCCGTGAAGTGGGCAAGCCTTCATTGCTGCTGGTTGAAGACGACAGGGCCCTGGCGGACCTGCTCATCTGGCATTTCGATCGAGAGGGATATGACATCGTTCGCACCGCGGACGGTGAGGAGGCGCTGCTGCTCGCCGAGGAAAGCGTGCCCGACGTGGTGATCCTCGATTGGATGATCGAGGGCGTTAGCGGGATCGAGGTTTGCCGCCGCCTGCGCAGGCGGCCGACGACCGCGCATGTGCCGATCATCATGCTCACCGCGCGAGGCGAGGAGAGCGACCGGATCCGCGGGCTCGAGACGGGCGCCGACGATTACGTGACCAAGCCGTTCAGCCCGCGCGAGCTGCTGGCCCGCGTCGGTGCCGTGCTTCGCCGCGTGCGTCCGGCGCTTGCCGGCGAGCAGCTCACCTATGGTGAAATCGAGATGGACGTAAACGCGCACCGGGTGCGTCGCGCCGGTCGCGCCGTCCAGCTCGGGCCTACCGAGTTCCGGCTCCTTCGCCACCTGATGGAGAATCCGGGCCGGGTCTTCTCACGCGAGCGGCTGCTCGATGCGGTTTGGCCGCGCGACCGCGACATCGACGTCCGGACGGTGGACGTCCACGTCCGTCGCCTGAGGAAGGCGCTGAACCAGGGCGATGAAAAGGATCTCGTCCGCACAGTGCGTTCGGCCGGGTATTCCCTAGATGTCGAAGCCTGACGAGTGTCATATTTTCGTAACCCGACAGTCGCTCGACAGTAACAGACCCGTCTCAATAGCTGCAGAAGGGTGCGAACGGTCGGTGGCGTTGCCGATGGTCTGGGCGTCCGCTAACGGCGCGGCGCCGATTCAGGGGGTCTTCGATGTTTGCCTGGTTTCAGAATCTGCTGCCTCGCAAGGGCGATTTCTTCGGCATGTTCGAGGCACATGCGGCGACCCTCGTCAAAGCTGCCGCAGCGCTGAAGCAACTGACGAACGATGAGGCGTCGACGGCCGACATCCTCAAGATCATCCGCGACCGCGAACACGACGCCGATGAGGTGATCCGCCAAGTGCTCATTGAAGTGCGCCAAACCTTTCTGACGCCGTTCGATCGCGGCGCGATCACCTCGCTCATCGTGGCAATGGATGACACGATCGATGAAATGCTGGCCAGCGCTCGTGCGATTGACCTCTACAGTCTTCAGCAGTTGCGGCCCGAAATGAAGCAGATCGTCAACCTCATCTCTGACGCTGCCGACTTGACTGCGGAGGCCGTGCCGTTGCTGCGCAAGGTTAGCGCGAACGGAGCAAGGCTTCACGAACTCACTGGCAAAGTTGTGAGCCTTGAAGGTCAGGCGGACGAAATTCACGCTCAGGGCCTCAAGCGCGCGTTTGAGTCCGCACGTCAGGATCCGCTTCAGTTCGCGGTCTCCCGCGAGGTGTTCAAGAATCTTGAAAAGGTGATGGACGCCTTTGAGGACGTCGCGAACGAAATCGACGGCCTCGTAATCGATCACGCCTGATGCACGAGCTTGCGTTCCCGCTGCTTGTGGCGCTTGTTGTCGTAGCGCTGGCGTTCGATTTCCTGAACGGGCTGCACGACGCCGCCAACTCGATCGCGACGGTCGTCGGCACCCGGCGGATCAGCCCGGTCGCGGCTGTGGCTTTTGCCGCCTTCTTCAACTTCGCCGCTTACTTCCTCGCGCTTCAGTGGCCGCAATTGCACAAGGTCGCCGACACCATCGGCAAGGGCCTGATCGACAAGGATCTCGTCACGCCCGCGGTCGTATTCGGGGCGCTCGTCGGGGCGATGTTCTGGAACGTCGTCACATGGCTCAAGGGAATCCCGTCCTCGTCGAGCCATGCGCTGGTCGGCGGCATCATCGGCGCCGGCGTCGCGCACGCCGGGCTTGGCGCGATCCAGTGGAATGGGCTCAACAAGACGCTGCTGGCGATCGTGCTGTCGCCCATGCTCGGGCTAATGCTCACCATGTTCGTCATGCTGGTGACGAGCTGGCTCGGGACCCGCGCAACCGCCCGCGGTGCAGAGCGCGTTTTCCGCAGCCTGCACCTCTTTTCAGCCGGCGCCTATTCGCTCGGCCACGGGCTGAACGACGCGCAGAAGACCATGGGCATCATTACCGTCCTTCTCTATTCGACCGGCTATCTCCACGGGAACTTCCACGTGCCGTCCTGGGTGTCGCTCGGCTGCTACATCGCGATGGGCCTCGGCACGCTCACCGGCGGCTGGCGGATCATCGAGACCATGGGCACGCGCATCACCAAGCTCAACCAGCACCAAGGTTTCTCCGCCTCGGCCGGCGGATCGGTGATGCTGTTCGCGGCCTCCTTTTACGGCATTCCAGTGTCGACGACCCACACCATCACGGGATGCGTCATCGGCGCCGGCGCCGCGCGGCGGGCCTCGGCGGTCCGCTGGGGCGTCGCGCAGAACGTCATGATCGCCTGGATCATCACCATCCCCGCATCGGCTAGCGTTGGCGCACTCTTCTACTGGCTGACGACCCTGTTCTAGACCGGCCCCAGGGCAGGGGCTCATGTTCAAAAATCTGCAACAGTAGATTCACGGCGATGCCAAACGGCGGTCACAAGACTGTCGTCGGCCCTGCCTAGACCGACCCTTGCTGGCCGCAATTGACGCCAGGGGGAAAGGTCCAAACAATGTCACTGATTATGTCGCGCGCGGTTTCCGCGGCGCCCGAATCCAACAATCCTGGCACCGGCCGTCGCGCTCGCGCGCTTGCGATGGGCGTGCTGTTGGGCTCCGTCTCCGCGACCGCTTTTGCGCAGGACACGACGCCGCCGAACCCCGGCGTGACGGTCGCGCCGGGCTCGACCACGAGTCAGCTGCCGGAGCAGACGACTCAGCCGAACCCGGGCCCGACCGCTCCTGCGCCGCAGGCCGACGACGTCGCCCGCCCGCAGTCCGGGTCGACGGTCGTGGAAAACGCGCCGCAGGCGCCGCAGGACCAGGGCCTGGGAGCGATCATCGTCACTGCGACCAAGCGCGAGACGAACCTCCAGCGCACGCCGATCGCGATCAGCGTCGCGAACACCCAGGCGCTGACCGACCGCCACGCCGGCGATCTCCTCGCCTTGGGCGACGGCTCGATCCCCAGCCTGCGCGTCGCGACGTTTGAGGCGCGCCAGTCGGCGCTGACCGTCGGCATCCGCGGCATCGTCCCCTTCGACCAGAACCAGACCGCTCGCGAACCGGGCGTCGGCGTCTATCTCGATGGCGTCTATCTCGGCCGTTCGCAGGGCCTAAACTCTTCGCTGCTCGACATTGAGCGCATCGAAGTGTTGCGCGGACCGCAGGGCACGCTGTTCGGCCGCAACACCGAAGGCGGGGCGCTTAGCATCATCACGAAGGCCCCGACGGGCGTCTTCGGTGTTCGCGGCACGGTCGGCGTCGGCAATTACGGCCAGTATCAAGGCATCCTGCACCTCGACCTGCCCGCGGTTTACAATATCGCGGTCAAGGTCGACGCGCTGGTCAATCACCAGGGCGCGACGACGAAGAACCCGCTCGCCGGCCAGCTCGGGTGGAACTACCATAATACGGTCGGCGGGCGCGTTGCCGCGCGCTGGACCCCACTCGATGGTCTCACCGTCGACGTCGCCTACGACCGCACGAAGGACGAGAATACGCCGTTCTTCAGCCAGCTGATCAACTACAACCCGCAGGGCTTGCCGATCGGCACCTATGTCGGCCGCCAGCTGACCTTCAACGGCGCCAATTGCACCAATGGCGTGCAGTGCATCGCGCCGATCTCGCCGCTGATCGTCGTCAGTGGAGGCCGTCGGCAAACCAGTTCCGAGATCGGAGTGCCGCAGCAACCGAGCGTCGACCGCACCCACGGAACGAGCGGCACGATCAAGTACAAAGTGACGCCGGACCTCGAGCTGCGCTCAATCACGGCCTGGCGGTCGGTGACCACACACCAGTGGGACGCCAACGGTCCTCACCGCACGATCTTCCAGCCGAACACGGCGTTCAGCCGGTACAGCCTGTCGGAGCTGTTCCAGCACCAGTTCAGCCAGGAATTCCAGCTCGTCGGCAACATCGCCAAGCAGGTCGATTATGTGGTGGGCGCTTATTATTTCGTCGAGCGCGCGACCGAAGCCGCGGCGACGCCAAGCACCAACTACTGGAACGCCAACGGCACCGGCTACACGATCCTTTCCGAAAACGGGAATGGCGTGCAGCAACCACCCTACAATTGCGGAAGCGTGACCATCAACGGGGCCCCCGTCCCGGTTCAGGGCTGGGACCGGAACTTCTGGTGCGTGCAACGCCACAGTCACGCCCACGCGCGAAGCCTCGGATTGTTCGGTCAGGCCACCTGGACGCCAGCGGGCTTCGATATTTTCCACCTGACCGTCGGCGCGCGCTACACCAAGGATAAGCGCACCGGTGTCCTCGACGTCGTCAACGGCAACGCCATCAACGTGGGCGGAACGCCCGGCGCAGCCGTCCTGGTGAACCCGTTCCGCTTCAACTACGACAAGGGTCGCGTCGATCCGCTGGTCGTCGCCGCGATCGACGCATCGGAAACCGTCCACCTCTACGCCAAATATTCGACCGGCTATCGCTCGGGCGGCGCCAACGACCGTTCGGCGACGTTCCGCGCGTTCGGTCCGGAAACGGTCCGGGCATATGAAGTCGGCGGAAAGATGGACTTCCTCGATCACGCCGCCCGCCTCAACCTGGCCGGCTACATCATGAAGAGGCAGGGGACGCAGACCGACTTCGATAACGTCGATACCAATCCCAACAGCCCGACCTTCAACCTCCACACGGAAGAGACGGTCAACGCCCCGGGCACTTCGACCATCAAGGGCATCGAAGCCGACCTGACTGTTCGCCCGATCCGACAGCTGACGCTGGGCGCCTCATACGCCTACACCGACGTGCAGGTGCCGCCGACAGCGAACCCCTTCCTGGCCGGCAATCCGCTGTTCCAGGTCTTCACGGTCTTCACGCCGAAGCATGCGGTGTCGGGTTATGCGGATTACGAGGTCCCGACGGGGCTCAGCAACAGCAAGCTCCGGCTTCACATCGATGCCAATTACGCAAGCAAGCAGTACAGCTTCCAGGCGGAGAATGTGCTGACCGATCCCAGCTTCATCGTGAACGCCCGGGTTGCCCTGGCCGATGTCGAGCTAAATCAGGGCAGCACGCTACTGACTTTCGCTCTGTGGTCGCGCAACCTGTTCAACGAGACGCATATCTACCGGCGCTCGGCAGCGAACGCCCGCACGCTCGGCGATTACGGCAACTTCAATCCGCCCCGGCTGTGGGGGGGCGAGATTTCGTTCAAGCTCGGTGCGCCGCACATCGCGCCGGCGGCCTATGTTCAGCCACCGCCACCGCCGCCTCCGCCGCCGCCGGCAACGGTGACGTGCGAAAGCGGTGCGGTGATCATGGCGCCGGGCGTCTGCCCGCCGCCGCCGGCCCCGGCACTGCCGCCACCGCCACCGCCGCCGGAACCCTCCCCGGAACGGGGTTTCTAAGAACGGTCGTTATCCCACCGGCCGGCGGGCAAACGGTCGGTGGGTCAGTTGAGGAAGGCCGCGCGAATCTCCCCCTCGCGCGGCCTTTCCTTGCCCCGCGCGAATCGAGCGGGTCAATAATCCTCAAAATTTCGGCGGAGTGTTGCGACAAGGCCGCACGCCCAGGCGACGCTTCGGCACGTGCTTGCCGACTCCGAGAATCGTCCCGGATCGGCAGTAACCGCCGTCATCTCAATAGCTTAGCCCAACCGGATACGACTCGGACCTCGCCCCAGGCGGAGCCTAACCGCTGTTTATGACAGTCATATGACATATATTGCGAAGCCGCGGCGTTAGGCATACAAATTCCCCATCAGATAGTGGAAGGATGGGTGATGAAGCTCTTGATCTCGACCGCGCTCACAGCGCTTCTTGTCGCATCGCCCGCCAGCGCGCAGCTGGGCCAGGTCAATGACCCCGCGCCGGGCTATTCCTCGCTGCTTCGCTCGGACTATTCGACCGCGGAGCGCGAGATTCGTTCGGCCAACGTCTCGGCTTATGATCCGGCGCGCTCGATCAACCTCGGCATTGCGCTGGCCAAGCAAGGCCACCGTGGCGAGGCCGCGACCGAATTCAATCGCGTGCTCACGGAAGAGGACGTCGAGATGGTCGTTGCCAATGGCCAAACGGTCATGTCGCACGACGTCGCTCGGCGCGCGCTTGCCGCGCTCGAGAACGGTCCGCTCAGCCGCTAGCCGCGGCCGGCCGCACCCTAATCTAGACTAGTCTGGGCGTCTCGCGCGCTGCCGTGTCGGACGCGACGACGAGGTCGCGCCCGCGGCGCTCGATGACGGTCTGAGTAGCGTCGGTCACGAGCTGCACGCGCACGAGGCTGAAGCCCGTCGTGCCCGCGCTCCGCTCGATCGAGACCAGCGCGGTGCAGCCGCCAGCGCCGGCACCGAGGTGGCCGGCAGCCAGGCGGGCAGCCGCCCCGGCATCATCCTGGCTCACGCCAGCGTCGAGCAGGAGCCGCGCGAGACCGCGCCCTTCGGGCAGCCGCAGCCGCAGCTGGAACTGCGCGGCGAACTTGGGCGTCGGAAGCGAAGTCGCGGGGGCATTCAGGAACTGCGCGTCTTCGGCCGCGTCCGCCGGACATGCGACAAGGAAGGCCGAACAGGCGGCGATCGGGCCGGTGAAACGCGCGAATTTCATGTGACGCGGCTACGGCCGAAATGATGCAGTTCAGCGCAGATTCCGTTGCACTTTTATGACGACTGTTCGGCGGACGCGGGCAACGTGACGCACGAAACCAATCCGCTGGGTCCGGCGTTGGCGGCCCGACCCGAAAGGATTCTGCATGCGTACAGCGTTCGCCGTTCCAGCCCTTGCCCTGCTGCTCTTCACCACCGGCTGTAAATCGACCTCCGCGGGAAGCGCGCTCAGAAGCGCCGGGAGCACCGTGGCCTCGGGCGCCTCCAGCCTCGGCAGCGTCGCCACCTCGCTGGTCAACGTCAACCTGTCGAACGTGCTCAACAACCTCGCGCTCGACCTTCACGTCGACAAGGCGAACATCCCGATCAATGCCCAGATCCCGATCACCGTCGCGGCCAACGTCTGCGGGGTCTCGATCAATATCCTCTCGATCGGCGCAGGCAGCGGCAACAGCGGCGGCTGCACCGCCAAGACCACTTCGCCCGAGCTGACCCAGGCGGTCCAGCAGCAACTCGCGGCCAACGGCTCGGTCGGCGGCGGCGCGCAGACCAACGGCACGACGACCACCACCACCACCACCACCGGGACTACCCCGCCCCAGTAAGCATAGGAGAAGATGATGACCGCTCGTGCAGTGAAGCTCGCCGCGGCCGCGGCCGGCCTGACGCTGGCGATCGCCGCATGCAAGACCAACCAGACCGCCGCGCCCGCGTCGGCCGGCGAGGTCAGCGCGTCCGGCGGAGCAACCACCGCCGGGACCGGCACGCCGACCGGCACCGGCGGCATCCCCGCGCTGGTCAACGTCAACCTCCAGAACGTGCTCAACGACCTGTCGGTGGCGATCAAGGTCGACCGCGCCAACATCCCGGTCAACGCCCAGGTCCCGATCGACGTCGCCGCCAACGTTTGCGGCGTGTCGGTCAGCGCGCTCGCGGCGTCGGTCGCCAGCGGCATGGCGAGCTGCACAGCGACGACCACCAGCCCGGCCCTGAACCAGGCGGTTCAGCAGCAGGTCGCGGCAGGCGGCAACGTTGGCGGCGGCTCGCAAACCATGGGTGGCACCACCAAAAATATGATGTGAGGCGCCGCCGCGCCCTAGTGGACGAACCTCGCCACCACGTCGCGGTACGACCGCGACACCTTCACCTGGGCGCCTGAATCAAGCACCAGGAAGCACTCGCCGTTGGTGTGCGGCTTAACCTGCCGCACCAGGTCGAGGTTGACGATGGTCGAGCGGTGGACGCGCTGGAAACGCCGCGGGTCGAGCCGCTTCTCGAGATCCTTCATCGTCTCGCGCAGGATCAAGGTGTTCTCGCCGGTCTGGATGCACATGTAGTCGCCGGCGGCGTCGATCCGCTCGATCGTGTCCACGTCGACGCGGAAGATCTGGCCCTGGTCCTTGATGTTGATCATCTTCTCGTAGCGATTGGCCGCGGGCCCTTCCGGTGCCGCGTCGGCCAGCTCCTCGGCCGCCTCCGGGGCATGCTCGGCAAGCGCTTCCTTCAGCCGCTCGGCCTCCCCGGCGCTGCGCTTCTCGCCCAGCCGCTGGCGAACGCGGTCCATGGTCGCCGCGAGCCGGTCTTCGTCCACCGGCTTCATTAGATAGTCCACCGCCTGCGCGTCGAATGCGCGCAGCGCATGCTCGTCGTAGGCGGTGACGAACACGAACAGCGGCGGCTCGACGTCCATCAGCCCCTGGATGACGGAAAAGCCGTCGAATCCCGGCATCTGGATGTCGAGGAAGACGAGGTCGGGCTTGTGCGTCTTGATCTGGCGGATGGCCTCGCGGCCGTTGGCCGCGGTGCCGACGATCTCGACATCGTCGAAGGCCTGGAGCCGGAGCTGCAGCCCCTGCGTCGCCAGGGGTTCGTCATCGACCAGGACGGTCCGGATGCTCATGAAACAGTTTCTCCGGTCTCAAAGGGAATTTCCAGGATAACGCTAAAGCCCCCGCGCTCGTTCTGTCTGGTCTCGAAACGGTGCGCGCCGCCATAGGCCTGCGACAGTCTGTCGCGAATGTTCGCCAGTCCGACTCCGGTCGACGGGCTCGCCGCCAGTTCCGCGCCTGAGCCATTGCCGTTGTCGGCGACTTCGATCCGCACCGCCTGACCCTCGCGCTTGGCGGTGATCCAGATGTCGGCGCCATTTTCGGCCGGTGTCACCGCATATTTGATCGCGTTCTCGATCAGCGGCTGAAGCAGCAGCGAGGGCAGCCGGGCGCCGATCGTCTCGGACTCGATCTTGAAATGCGGCCTCAGCCTTTCCTCGAAGCGCATCTTCTCGATTTCGAGATAGAGCTTCAGCGTCTCGACCTCCTGCGCCAGCGTAACCTTGGCGGTCGGCTCATTCGCCAGCGTATAACGCAGGAAGGACGACAGCCGTGCCAGCATCGCATTGGCTCGCTCAGTCTGCTTCAGCAGAACCAGGGTCGAGATCGAGTTCAGTGTGTTGAACAGGAAGTGCGGATTGAGCTGGTAGCGCAGCATCGCCAGCTGCGCGGTCGAGGCCTGGCTTTCCAGCCGCTCGCGCTGCCGGATCTCATCCTCTAGCAGCAGGAAGTAGTTGATCCCGTAATAGAGCGCGGTCCAGGCGGTCAGCAGCGCAAAGTCGAGCAGGATTGCGCTGAGGTAACCGATCCCCTCGGGCTTGAACCCCGGCTTGAGGAAGGTCGCGACGCTCCAGGTCTCGATCACCGAGAAGGCGCCCGAGGCGACGATTACCGACGCCAGCGACAGGATCAGCGTCCAGATTGGCTGGATCCGGATCAGCCGTCGGTACAGCGAGGCCATGAGCAGCGTCAGCGAATAGCCGGCCATGGTGAGGAGCAGGGTGTGGACCAGCAGCATCCAGCCGAGGTTGTTGGCGATGCCCGAGAGCGTCCTCAGGAAGAAGTAACCGCCCCATCCGCACGATTGGAGGACCCAGAAGGCGCGGTTCTTGTCGTCGAAGAAGGGGCGGTCGAGGCCGATGCCGCGCGCGATCGGCTCGGCGGGCGACTGGATCTTGGGTGAATCGGACGCACGCCGGGGCGTGGCCTCTCGCCGGTCGAGGGTCGCGCTTTCGGTCGCCATTGCGCCGGATATAGAGAGGCCCCGCCGCCATTGCGAGCGCCGCCTGAGAATTCACCCAGGTTAGTAAAATGGCCACGTTTTCGGCGATCTCTTGGAAACCTCTCTTAACCGGCCCTCAACTCTCTTTGCTTAAGCCGTTCACTTCGACGTGGAACGGACGCTGGATGTACGAAGCTCCCGATAGGTATAAGCGTTTGATTTCAGCGCGGCTTCCCGGCGGGGAATCGGCGGGCGTCGCAGCGCGCGAAATGGAGGCCGAAACCTCCCCGCTGCGCGACGTCCAGATGATTTCCCGGGCCCAGCTTGCTCCCTTCTTCGCGATCGCCAACATCGTCGCCGCGACGATTCTCGTCGCCAATCTGTGGGGTGTGGTGTCGTCCGAGTGGCTCCTGCCCTGGGTGGGGGGTGTCGCAATCGTCAATCTGGGGCTGATGCAGCTTGCCCGTCACCAGTCGATCACCTGTGTCGGCCGCTCCGGCCACCGCGTGCCGCTGTGGCAGCTGATCGGGGAGGTCGTGCTTCGCGCGACGACCTTCCTCAGCCTTCCCCTGTACATGTTTCCGACGCTCGACCCGGGGACGCAGGTTATCTCGGCCTCGGTCATGGCCGGCCTTGCCGTCGGCGGCCTCGGCCTCGTCGTCATTCCGCAGTCGGCGCTTGCCTGGATGGTCGCCTTCACCGGCGGCGTCGGCGGCGCGCTCCTGCTCGGCCGCCAGACCGTTCCCTTCCAGCACATGCTGTCGATCCTGTTCACCCTAGGCGTTTCAATCAGCGGTGTCCTGACGGTCGCCCGTTGGGCCTTCCACCAGCTCAAGACCAATGCCGACGTCGGCAGCCAGAGCGAAAGTGCGGCGCTGCTGCTGCAGGAATATGAGCAGCGGGGCGTGGGCTGGCTGTGGTCGGTCGATGCCGACAATCGTGTGACGTACATCAGCCTGCGCATGAGCACGATGCTCGGCAAGCCGGCCAACCAGTTGATCGGCCACTCGCTGCCCGCGCTGCTTGGCGGCCATGCCGAGCTCGGCAAGGTCCTGCTTGAGAAGCAGCCGTTCAACGCGCTTGAGATGGAGCTCCATACCGGTCGCGGGGTCCGCTGGATTTCGATGACCGGCGACCCGATCATCGACACCGCCGGCCGCTTCGAAGGCTTCCGCGGCGTCGGCTCGGACATCACCGAGATCCGCCAGACGCAGGAGCGGCTGACGCATCTCGCCAACGTCGACGTGCTGTCGGGATTGCCCAACCGCGGCCGCGTGCGCCAACTGCTCGGCGAGGCGCTGCGAGGTGCGACGAGCGGCAATGTGCCCTGCGCCATCATGTTCCTCGACCTCGACGGCTTCAAGCCGGTCAACGACACGTTCGGCCACCCCAAGGGTGACGCGGTGCTTCGCGCCGTCGCCAAGCGCCTGGTCGACGAGGTTGCGGCCAACGGTACCGTCGGGCGGATGGGCGGCGACGAATTCGCGATCGTCATCAACGATGCCCAGAGCCGCAAGAAGGTCGAGCAGCTCGCCGAGCGCATCATCGCCTCGATCCGCGAACCTTACATGATCGACCAGACCGAGATCCGCATCGGCGTCTCGGTCGGCTGCGCCTTTGGGCCGATCGACGGCGCAACCGTCGACGACCTGATCCTCAAGGCCGACCTCGCCCTCTATCAGGCGAAGGACGCCGGCCGCGGCTGCGCGCGCTATTTCTCGTCGGAGCTGCAGTCGGAGCAGGAAGACCGCGTCCGTCTCGAATCCGACCTTCGCAATGGCATCGCCGCCAAGCAGTTCCACCTGGTGTTCCAGCCCCTGATCAACGCCAAGACCCAGAAGCTGGTCGGCTTCGAGGCGCTGGTCCGCTGGAACCATCCGCAGCGCGGCCTGGTCCCGCCCAATGTGTTCATCCCGGTTGCCGAGGAGACCGGGCTGATGCCGGTGCTCGGCGAGTGGATCATCGATGAGGCGTGCCGTGCGACGGCGACCTGGCCCGAGCCGATCACGGTCGCGCTCAACATCAGCCCGAAGCAGATCCAGCCGGCCCTGCCCAATTTCGTCAGCGAGGCGCTCGGCCGCCACAAGGTGCCCGGCAATCGCATCGAGCTCGAGGTGACCGAGGGCGTGTTCCTCGGGGACAACGGCTCGACCCTCGACGTGCTGAAGCGCTTGCGCACGCTTGGCGTCGGCATTGCGCTCGACGATTTCGGCACTGGCTATTCGTCGATCGGCTATCTGAACAAGGCGATCTTCCACAAGCTCAAGATCGACGGCAGCTTCGTCCGCGAAGCCGGCTCGCGGCCGGAGAACGTGGCGATCATCCAGTCGATCGTGCAGCTCGCCAAGAGCTTCCGGATGAACGTCACCGCCGAGGGCGTCGAGACGGCCGAGGATTTTGAGCGGATGCGCGATCTCGGCTGCGACACCATCCAGGGCTATCTGTTCGGCAGGCCGCTGTCTTACGAGCGCGCCAACCAGATGGTGCTCGGCCTCGGTGCCAAGCGGATGGCGGGCTGAGCTACCGCCGACACTCTCGCAATTGCCCTTTTACCTCATGCCTGCTTGCGGTTAGGCTCGCCTGATCGGGGGAGGACCGAGGTTCCGTGCAGCAGCTGACGACCCTCAGGAGCCTGTTCAAGTTCCACAGCGGGCGAGTCATCTCGCTCGGCCGGGTGATGCTCGCCAGCACCTTGTTCATCATCATCATGTTCGGGCGCAGCCCGACCGAGTTCACCCAGAACTATCCCTTCCTTGTCGCTTATGCCGCCTGGGCGGTCCTGATTGCTGCGGCGACCTGGAAGAACTGGTGGTTGGACGCTCGCCTTTCCGTCCTGACGCACGGCGTGGACATGGCGGTCTTCACCGCGATCGCCTTTTCGTCCACCGGCTGGACGAGCCCCTTCACCCTGTTCTTCATCCTGCCATTGCTGTCTGCCGCGGTGCGCTGGAGCTGGCGGGAGACGGCGCTCACCGCGGCCGTCCTCATCGCCCTGTTCATGATCGGCGGATTCCTGCTGTCGGCGTCCGCCGGCTTTGAGCTTCAGCGCTTCGTCCTGCGGGCCGCGAACCTGGTCATCCTAACCCTCCTGTTGATCTGGTTCGGCGTCCACCAGCGCTTCGCCCGCACTTTCTTTCGGGTCGAGGATTTCGAATCCGTCGTTCGCGGCGGTCAGAATCCGCTCGCTGAATCGCTTCGGTTCGCGATGCGTGCGACGCGGGCGGGTGGCGGCGCTTTGATTGTCGGAGCGGTGGGCGAGGAAGCGTCGGACGGCTTCGTTATCGGTGCCGATGGCCACCGCAACTTCACCGCCGAGCGGCCGCTCACAAGCCGGTTGGGCGAAAGCGGCGACATGGCACTGCTGTTCGACCTCGACGCGGGTCGGGTTCTGACCCGCCCGCCGGAGGGCTATTTCCGCTTCCTGAGGGCGGCCGATGTGATCGACCTGGAGGAAGCCCAACGCCTGGGATTGACCGCCGGCGTCATCGCGGAGGTCGCGACCGACACTCGTCAGGGCTGGCTTGCGCTGTGGGACGTGCCCGAACTGTCCACCGACTTTCTCGACTTCGGACGCGAGCTGGCCGGCAGCGTCGGCAGCCTGCTCGACCGCTATACCTTGCTCGATGCGATCGAGACCGGAGCTGCGGCCCGGACGCGCCTTTCGCTAGCGCGCGACGTCCACGATAGCATCGTGCAGTTTCTCGCCGGCGCCGCCTTTCGGATCGAGGCGATCAAGCGCTCGGCCAAGTCGGGCGCCGCTGTCGACGGGGACCTCGACGAATTGAAGCGGCTGCTCGTCGAAGAGCAGAGCGAGATCCGCGGCTTCGTGATGGCGCTTCGGCAACATCGTGACCTCGAGCTTGCGGAGGCGGTGGCGGAGCTGCGCGCCCTCGCCGGGCGCCTCGGCCACCAATGGTCGGTCGATTGCCACGTCAGTGCCGAGGGCGACGAGGTGGCGATCCCGATCCGCCTCCAGCTCGA
>Ga0068858_100003371_pt1 | contig 15897 bp, 15 predicted proteins | sample KBSSwiS12_FD_66589 | JGI IMG/M metagenome (GOLD analysis project Ga0068858, IMG submission 66589) | Switchgrass rhizosphere microbial communities from Kellogg Biological Station, Michigan, USA - KBS Switchgrass S1-2 | ecosystem: Host-associated > Plants > Roots > Rhizosphere > Soil ...
CGAAGAGGTTCAACGTCCCGATCACGTCGTCGCGCAGCCGCATCGGGAGCGCCCGGCCTCGCGACGCTCCTCGACGAGGTCGCCGCCTCGCGACCGCGCCGCTCCACCCTCGCGGCCTGACGACGCAACGCTGCCCGACCGCGTGCCCGTTAGCCAATCGCGATCATGCCGCCCATCGCGAGTGTCGACAGGCCGGCTGCCGTGAGCTCGGCCCTGGCCCAGCCGTCTTTGCCTGTCGCAAGCCAGCCGGCATACGCGGTATACGCGGCGCTGGCCGCGAGCGACGCGGTGAGTAGGGCGGCGCCTGCCCCCGGCCGGCCGGCGGGGATGCCATGGGCATGGGCGGAGGGAATCGCCGTCGTGACCACGGCCATGGCGGCCAGGTGCGCGGCTCGCGGACCATACCTGACCCTGGCCGACGCCCGCGAATTCGTGGCCCCGGTCGCCGCCGCGCCGCCCCTGGCCTCGGCTGTCACGCCGCGGGTCGCGGCGTCCACCCCGCGGGTGGCGCAGAGCCCGCCGGCCAGGGCGGCGTAGACCGCCGCCCAGGCCAGCGCCGGCAGCAGCGCGCCGCCGAGCAGCATGGTGTCGGTCATGCCGAGAACCATCACCACCATGGCGGCCCCGACCGCCAGGTCCCGCGCGCGCCGCCCGGGTCGGCGCGCGGCGGGGCGTTCGCCCGTGCCGTCGCGAGCGGCCAGGCGCGGGCCGGCGCCGTCAACGGCCGACCGCGGGCCGGCGCGGCCGGCGGCCATATACGGGCTCAGCACGCAGCACCCGGCGCCGACCGCGGCCGGCAGGACACAGCCAAGCGCGAGTGCCTGGTCCACGGCCGCCTAACCCTCGGCGTGGCAGCAGGCGCCGCCGTGCCTGGGCGGGTTCGCGGGGACGTTCAGCGCCGGGTTGCGGTCGAAGAAGCCATACGGCACCAGCGTGAACTTGGCGTAGTCCACCGGCATGACCGGCCAGTCCTCGGGTCGCGGGAAATGCGTGACACCGAAGGTGTGCCAGATGACGAGGTCGGCGCCGTCGAGGTTGCGGCCGGCCGCCTGGTAGGCGGGCAGGCCGTCCCCGCCTGGGTTCTGGTTCACGAATTCGCCGGCCGGGTAGCGCTCGTCCGGCGAGTAGGCCGTCACCCACACCTGCTTGGTGGTGAATGCGGCTCGCCTGGTCACCGACGCGCTCGGGTCAGCCAGCAGCATCGGGTTCTGTTCGGCCTTCAGAACGTACGCGGTTGGCTGCCCCATCCGGTTGGTGCGCTCGGTGCTGACGACGTGCCAGGCCCGCCCGACGGAGGCGTCGGCGGCGCGTGCGGCGTCCGCCTCGGAGGTGATCCGGGTCTTCGAATAGGTGAACGCGTTGCCGTGGGGGTTGTGATCGCTCACCGGAACCCGGACAGCGTCAACCTCCTCGACGGCGTTGGCAAGACCGTCGACCATCATGTCCAGCCGAGCGCTGAACAGGTGCTGGTGGAACGGCGCGCCCAGCCCCGGCGCGACCTCGGTGGCGTACGGCCACGCGTCCATTCCCTTGTAGGCGGACGGGAACAGGATCCCGGTCAGCTTGGCCTCGCACTCGATCTTGCCGTCGAGGTAGAGGTACCAGTAGAAGCCGTAGTCGTAGTTGCCGACGGTGGTGAAGAACGAGACCACCAGGCGGCGCTGCCGGCGCACCTCGGAGACGCCCTCGACGAACAGGTCGGTGTGCTTCCAGAGGGTGCCGAAGTCCTCCTCGTGCGTGCAGACCGCGTTGGTGATCGTCTGCGGGTTTCCGAACTCATCGGCGAGCGTCACGTCGAAATACTTGATCTCGCCGAGGCAGTCGCAGCCGAGCTTCAGGCTGTTCGCGAACCGGCCGAAGATGTACTCGCCGGTGTCGAAGTAGTTCTGCCAGTACCGCGTCGGCGACGGGTCGGCATAGGGGACGACCATCTCCGAGATCGAGGCGCGGTAGACCACCGGCCGCACCTCGCCGCCGTGGTCGGGGTCGGCGAAGGCGAGGTTGTAGAGGACCAGCCCCTCGCGCGCGTCGAAGCCGAGGCTGAACGTCCAGTTCGCCCAGCTGACCCGGTCGCCGGTCACCGTGAAGGACGGCCCTTCGGGCTGGGTGATCTCGATCGGCTTGAGACCCTCCAGCGGCGCCGGGCGGCCCTCCTCAAGATGGAACTTGCTGGGCTCCTGGGGGACCGGCAGAAGCTCGTTGTCGAGGACGCGGATGACTTTCTTCGCGACGATGTCGACATATGCGCACAGGCCGTCGACCGGGTGCGCCCACGGGTGGTCCGTCGGGTCGGAGAACTGGAACGCGAAGACGCGGATGATCCGCTTGCCCTCCTCGCCGGGATTCTCGTAGTGGCCCGGCGACAGCGGCGCGGTGACGACCTCGTCGGCCGCGATGCCCCGCTTGGCCAGCGCGGCGACCCACTCGGCGTCGGCCTGCACGATCGGGTCGATGGAGGCGAACTCCTCGATCAGGATCGGCAGCTGGCCCTTCGACGGGTGGACCGGCGTCGCGGCGACGGTGCCGGTGGTGATGTTGACGGTCGCGTCCTGGGAGGCACCGGTCGCGGTGTCGAGCAGGAGTGCCCGGGCGCACCGGTCGGGGACTGGTCCCGTCCCGGCCAGCGCGGCCAGGACCTCGGTCTTGTGCGGCTCCAGCAGCCCGACGTAGGCGAACCGGGTCGTGTCCGTGACGTGCCCGGACTCGTGCAGCAGCTGGCTGGTGCGGCTGATCTCCGCGGCGGTGAGGCTTGACAGAGGGGTGCCGGTGACGGGCGCGGTGATCTGGATGGTCATGGCGTCCTCTACTCGGAGATGGTCTCGATGACGTGCTGGTAGGCGGCCGGCCGGGTGCGCCGCAGGACGAGGGCCTGGACCACCCCCAAGACCGGGAAGGCCGCCATCACCAGCAGGAACGCGATCGTCAGCGTGCCGAAGCGGGGCGCTCCGTTCGCGTCGACGTCGCCGATGAGCAGCGGGAAGTTGTCGAACAGGATCCAGGTGACCCAGCCGAGCCCGACGAGGCCGACGGCCGGCGCGATCCACGTCTTCCAGATGCCGCCCGGGATCCGGTTGCGGGCGAAGTAGGTGATCACCGCCAGGCAGGTGAGCGCCATCAGCACCACGATCGCGAACGTCGCGACGCCGCTGAACCAGGTGAAGACCTTGAGGAACGGGTCGAGCCGGAGCAGCGCGAACGCGCCGACGCACACCAGCGCGGTCGCCGTCTGCAGCAGCGACGACCGGTGCGGCGACGCGTGCTTCTCGTGCACCTCGCCGAGCCGGCGCGGCAGCAGGCGCGCGTTCGACATCGCGTGCTGGTAGCGCGTGATGACGTTGTGGAACGAGAGCACGCAGGCGAACAGGCTGGTCAGGAGGAGCACGTTGACGATCTCGGCTCCGGGCCGGCCCAGGTACTTGTCGGCCGTCGTGACGATGAAGCCGGCGGAGTCGTTGGCGATCTCCTTGTCGAAGCCGTTGCCCCAGGCCTGGACGAGCGAGTAGGCCGCGAACGTGTAGAACACGGCGATCAGTACGACCGCGGCGTACGTCGCCCGCGGGATCGTCTTCTCCGGGTCCCGCGCCTCGTCCCGAAAGATCGCCGTGGACTCGAAGCCGATGTACCCGGCCATGCAGAACATCAGCGCCAGCGCCGGCGAGCCGGCGGTGACCGTGGACGGGCGGAACGAGTCGACCGACAGGCCGTCCGCGCCGCCCTGGCCGAGGACCACGAACGAGAGCACCAGGACGATCCCGACCTCGCAGACCAGCAGCACTCCCAGCACTCGGGCGGACAGCTCGACGTGCCGGTAGCCGAGTACGCCCACCAGCGCGACGAGGACGAGCGCCCACGCCCACCAGGGCAGGTTCAGGCCGACGTGGTCGTCCATCCAGGTGCCGAGCGTCAGGCCCAGGTAGCCGTAGACCGCCAGCTGGATGGTCGTGTACGTCAGCATCGCGAGCCAGGCCGCCGCGAGCCCGGCGGGCCGGCCGAGGCCGTAGCCGACGTAGGTGAAGAAGGCGCCCGGCTTGGCGACGTAACGGCTCATCGTCGACAGGCCGACCGAGAAGAACAGCAGGATGACGCCGCCGACGACGAACATGCTTGGCGCGCCAGCGCCGTTGCCGAGCAGCGCGGCGAGCGGGAAGCCGCCGCCGACGACGGTCAGCGGCGCGGCCGCGGCGACGACCATGAACATGATCGCGCCGGCACCCAGCCGGCCGCTGAGCCTCTTGCCGGTGGGTGGGGCGGCGGTGGTCGCGGCGAGTGGATCTGCGATGGCCATATGGACTCCGCGTCCAGGAAGGGGGCGATGAGTCCACTCAGCGTCGAACGGAGACGTTCCGCACCCGCTTCGTCGGCGCAAAGATCTGGAGCCGCCGAACGGGACCGTCTGCCATAGCGCGTCCCGTTCAGGAACCCTCAACCAGCAACGGAGGCGTAACGGCTAGGCAACCGCGGTCGCCATACCCTCGCACCTGCCGCGGCCGTCGGCCGCGGCCACCCGCACGACCGGACCGAGGGGACAGGCGATGCGAGCCCTGAACCGCGCGATCGACGCTCCCCCCGCCGTCGACGCGGTTCCGGCGACCTCGCCGATGGCCGGCCTGAAATGGCGCGCCATCGGCTTCGTCGACGTTCTGGCTCAGTCGGTCGGCGCGATCGCCCCGACGGCGGCGGCGGCGTCGACACCCGCGCTGGTCGTCGGCCAGACCGGCGGGGCGCTGCTGCTGTGTCTGCTGCTCGCCTGGCTGCTCGTAGGCGGCGTCTGGGCCGCCATCAAGCAGTTCACCCAGCGAATGCGGGCTCCCGGCTCGCTGTACACGTTCACGACGAAGGGGCTCGGCCCGAACGCGGGCTTCGCGGCCGCCTTCGCGCTCGTCGTCGGCTACGGCTTCGTCGCCATGTTCGGCCTCGTCGGCGCGGGCATGTACGCGCAGAACCTGGTCGGTACCGCCGGCGTCCACTCGGGCGGGTGGGGCGCGGCGGCCGGCGTCGCATTGTTCGGCGCCGTCTGCTTCGTCGTGCTCAGACGCGGCATCCGACTCTCGGCCCGGGTGACGCTGGTGGTCGAACTGGTCGCCGTCGCGCTGATGCTGACGCTGCTGGGGATCGTGCTCAGCCACGCTGACGCGGCCGCACTCACTCGCCCGGTCACGGCCGGCGTGCCGAGCCCCGGGCATCTGGCGGCCGGCACCGCCGTCGCGATGACGGCGTTCGTCGGCTTCGAGAGCGCCGCGGCCCTCGGCCGGGAGACCCGCCGGCCCTTCTTCACGATCCCTCGCACGATGCGCTGGACCGTCCTCGCCGTCGGATTCGCCTACCTCGCCAGCATGTACATCCAACAGGTCGGCACCGAGACCTTCGGGCTGCCGCTCGCCGACAACGACCTCGCCATGACGCAGCTGGCCGGGCACAGTGGCGTGCCCTGGATGGGGCGGCTGGTCGAGTTCGGGCAGGCGACGTCGCTGGTCGCCTGCGCGATCGCGTCGCTGACGGCGCTGTCCCGGGTGCTGTTCACCCTCGGCCGCGAGGGGGTGCTGCCGGCCGCGGTCGGCTGGGCCGACCCGCTGCGCGGGACGCCGCTGGTGGCGCTGGCCGCCGTCATCCCAGTGACGGTGGCGGTGCCGCTGGTGCTGCTCGGGATCGGCTGGACGCCCTGGCACACGATGTCGGCGCTGCTGGTGGTGTCGGCGGTGGGCTACCTGACGGCGTACACGCTGGTCTGCGCGGCGGCGCCCGCCTTCCTGCGGCGGATCGGCGAGCTCACGCCGCGGGTCGGCGTCGTGTCGAGTGTCGCCGCCGCGGTCCTGGCGGTGGTCGTCGGCGTCTACCTGACCGTCGTCGCGCGCACGCAGACGCTCGCGCTGTGGCTGGTGCTGGCCCTGGCCGGCATCGGGCTGGGGCTGTACCTGTGGTTGCGGCTCACCCGGCGCTCGCGGCTCGCCGGGATGGGCCTGTTCGACGAGACGACGGCCGCCGACCTGCTCGGCGCCGACACGCTCGAGGGCGCGGGACGGGTGTGACGCAGCGACGCGCGGACCTCACCGGCCGGCAGCCGGGCGCGGTGCTGTCGGCCTTGTCGGTGCTGGAGGAGGTAGCCCGGGCCGGGCCAGGAGTGACCGCGCGGCAGATCTCGGCCAGCCTCGGTCTGCCCCGCGCGACCGCCTATCGCCTGCTGAACCTCCTGGTCCAGGACGAATACCTCGTCCGGCTCCCCGATCTCAGCGGCTTCGCCCTCGGCCGCAAGGTCGCGCTGCTCGCCGGCCTGTCGGTGCGCCAGGAGACCGAACGGGAGATCGGGGCCGTCCTGACGCCGATGCGGGCCCGCATCCGCGGCGGCGTGCACCTGGCGGACCTGCGCGGCGGGAACGTGGGCTTCCTCGACGTCGACGAGGACTTCCCGCTCAGCGATCCCGACCGCATCACGAGCGACCTGAAGGCCTCAGCGGTCGGCCGGCTCGTCCTGGCCGAACGTCACCGCCCCGCGAACACCGAGCCGGCGCCGTACGCGGTGCAGGTCGGCGTGCTGGTCCCCGGCTTCGGATGCTGTGCCGTCCCAATCCGCGACGGCGCGGGCCGCCTGGTCGCCGCCGTCGCGCTGGCCCTCCCCGCGACCCGCCTGGCCGACCCACCGGCACTCGCCAGCCTGCTCGCCGACGACATCCGCCGCCTGGCGTCCGTCCTCGAGTCCCGCCCCTAGGCGTGATAGCCGCAGGTACACGAGCCGAGACCACCAGACTCGCCTTGGCCGACGTCTGCGTGGATGCTGTACGAGCCTCCTCGGGAGCACTCACGAAAGCCCAGGTCGTAGGCGCGATTCTAGCGGCGCCCTCGTTGGCGGTCGGACGACCGGGCGAATTGCTCAACGTAGGAACCGGATCTCCGGGTAGCGGGGCGACGGCCCGCAGAACAAGCAATGGTCCTGGTGGCGCAGGTGGAGGTCGAAGAAGGCGCGGACGTAGGCGCGCTCGACCCGGACCGCTCGCGGCGGGGCGAGAGTGCCGACCACCTGGGCGATCTGCTCCGGGGTGAGCCCGACCAGCGGGCCGCCTTGGGGGTAGAGCACCTCGAGGTCGGTGAACGACAGGTGCGTCGAGCCGGTCAGGACCAGCTCGCGCTTCCAGCCACGTTGGTTGGCCCAGAACGTGTCCCAGCTGGGGTCCTCGGGTCCGGCCTGGTCACTGCCCAGCAGCAGGAACGGCCGGTCGGACCCGGCGGTGGCGGTGTCGCCGAGCAGGGAGCCGTCGAGGTCGATGCCGGCCTTGATCCGACGGTCGTCGTGCATGCTCGCGGCAGCGGTGGCACCGCCCAGGGAGTGCCCGAACATTCCTGTCCGGGTCAGATCGAGCGCGTCCCGCAGGCCTGGCGGCAGCGGCCGGTGCTCGGCGTCGGGGTTGCGTCCGGTGTTGATCGCGGCGAGCTGGTCGAGCACGAACCGCGTGTCGGCCTCGCGGACGGCGAGTGCCTGAGCGATGACCGCGTCGGTGACGTCGGCCGGGAACGAGGCCACCTCGACGCGCCCGTCGGGGAACTCGACCTCGCCGGCGTCGTGGGTGTGGTCGATCGTGACGACCACGTACCCATGGCTGGCCAGTTCCTCCACCAGCACCGTGCCGAAGGAGCGGTCAGCCCCGGCGCCCGGCGAGTAGAGAATTACTGGCCGACCGTGCTCGCCCCGGTCGACGGGGGCGCCCACCCCCGCGTGCGTGGTCGGCCAGGTCAGGACCCCGGCCGGGACACCCAACGCCGCCTCGAGACGCGGCACGGCGCCCGGCGAGAGCCACTGCGCCCGCGGCCGGCCGGCGGTCGTGGTCGCCGGGTACCAGAGCTGGACCATCAGCTCGCGAGTCGGGTGGGACGCCGGCCACGGGTCGGTCCGGGCCGTGTCGACGAGGTGCAGCGAGACCGTGCCGATCCGGTACGGCCCGGACGGTTCGGGGAGGGTGAGCCTGCCCGGCGTCTGCCGCGGGACCGCTGCGCCGGCGACTGACGTTCCGGAGACGGGCCTTCCGGCCACCGGCGTCCCAGCGGCGGGCGTTCGGGTGGCGTGTGCGGCGGTGGGGGCGGCGAGCAGCAGCCCGATCGCCGCTGCCACGGACGCGATGACGCGTCGTTCCACGATGTCGTCCTCATTCCACGTCGGCGATCAGTTCACGCAGGGCGGCGACATGCGCCTTGAGCGCGTCGCGACCGGAAGGGGTCAGCGAGATCCAGGTGGTCCGGCGCCCGGCATGCACGCCTTTCCGGCTGCGCACGTAGCCCTCGGCCGCCAGGGCGCTGACGTGCTTGGACAGCACCGAGTCACTCACCGCGAGGTGCTCGCGCAGGGTGACGAACTCGGCCTCAGACACGGCCGTGAGCATCGTCATCAGCCTCAGCCGGGCCGGGGCCTGCAGGATCGGGTCGAGATCAGGGGTCACCGCAGCGCCACGAGCACGATCAGGAACACCAGCGCCAGAACCCCGACGACGGCCAGCACGACGCCGTTCTCACCACGGCTGTGCTCGGCCGGCGCCCCCTGGTAGCGGTGCCACCACCGCTGCCCGGACCAGGCGTAGACGGCACCGCCGGCCACGGCGGCGACGGGCACCAGCCACCAGGCGGGGGTAAAGGCCGCCCAGGTCGCCAACCCGAAGGCCGCCGTGTAGGACACCGACGCCACGCCGGCCGTGCCCAGCAGCACCTGGCCAGCCAGGCCCCCGACCCATGCGCCGTTCAGCCGCCGGAACTGCCACAGCCGCACGGCCGCCACCAGGGCGAAGACCACGAGGCCGCTGGCCAGCAGCACCGTCCCCCAGGTGTCCTGGCGGGCGATACCTGTTGCGCCGGTGACGATCTGGACCGCGATGGCCACACCGACCGAGCCGTGGAAGAACGACGGCAGGCGCAGGCCACTGGCCAACCTGGTGCGAGCGGATTCGGCATCTGCGATCGCGGCCCGAGCCTCGGACGGCCCGAAAGGCTGCTCTGTACTTTCCATAGTGGAAAGCATGCACCGTACTTTCCAACCTGGCAAGTAGCACTTCCACCCTGACCCGCGGGTCGCATCCGCCTGGCCTGCGGACACCGCTCCGCCCATCCGGGTCAGGCTGCCGGCGAGCACCGTCTCGCGGCAGGGTCGCTACCCGATCCAGGGAGTGCTCGCATGCCACCAACCACAGCTCATGGCCTCGTAGTTGAGCGCTACATGAGCAGCGGGCTGCGAGCTATGGATCAGTCACCCTCAGTGAGGAGCCGCGGCGTGGGGCGTGGCGACCCGCGGCGATGACGGCGGTGCGGTCAGGTGAAGATCCGGCCAAGGTGGCGGACGGAGAACCGCTGCTACTGGTCATGGGGCTGACCTTCCAGATGATCTGGTGGCCGGAGGAGTTCTGCCGGCAGCTCGCCGAGCGGGGCTTCGCCGTCGCTCGTTTCGACAACCGCGACGCCGGCCTGTCGACCCACTTCACCTCGCCGCCCCGGACGACCATCAAGACCCTGCTCGGACAGGGAGGCGGCCCGGTCTACCGGGCCGACGACATGGTCGACGACGCGGTCGCTGTCATGGACGCCCTCGGCTGGGAATCCGCCCACCTGCTGGGCGAGTCGTTGGGCGCCACGCTTGCGCAGCTCGTGGCGATTCGGCATCCGGACCGGGTCCGCAGTCTCGTGTCCGCGATGGCCGGCGGGACCGGTGGCGCGATCAGCAACCTGCGCAACCTGAAGATCGGCACCCTGCTGCGGCTGGCCCGCAGACGCTACGACGACACCCGCGAAGGCGGCGTGCAGCGACTGGTCGACACCTACATGATCATGTGCTCCACAGCGCATCCAATCGACGAGGAGTGGGTGCGCAAGACCGCGGAGGAGTCCTGGGACCGCGACCACGACTCCGGCGCGACCCAGCGTCAGCTCGCCGCGAGCCGCACCGGCGGTGACATCCGCGCCCAGCTGCGCCGCCTGCGGGTACCAACCCTGGTGATCCACGGGCAGGATGATCCCTGGATTCGGCTCCGCGCCGCCCGCACCCTCGCCAGGACGATCCCCGACGCTCGGCTGATCACTTATCCCGGCATGGGTCACGAGTTCCCCCAGCATTTGTGGGCCGCCATTGCCCGTGACGTCTGGGAGGCGACCCGGCCGATGACGTCCGCGCCGACCTCCGAGCAGCGGCACCGCGGAACGCTCCATGGATAGCACACACGGCCCCTCGCGCCGACCCGCCATCGCCGCGCGACGCCCTCCCCGAGGCAGCCGTGCACGCAGGGCGATGCCCCGCGAACCACTGTCAGGTCGCGGGACATCGCATCATCAGTGCACGTCAGCTCCTCCGCGGGGAAGCAGGGGGATGCTCGCAGCGCAAACCGCGGTGGCGATCAGGGTGAGGATGAGGCGGGGCAGAACGCCGCTGGAGGCGGCGCCCGGGGTGCTGGCGGCCAGGTAGATGGTCGACACGGTGACGGAACCCGCAGCGTTCACGAGCTGCTGCACGGCGTTGAGCACACCACTGGCGCTACCGGGCTGGGCTGGGCCGGGCTGACGTCGCCGAGGGCGACCGTTCCTTCCGGGGGCCGTGTGGTTGACTTCGGGAGGTGCCCGACGAGCCCAAGATCGTAGCGTTCGACACGGCCGAGGCCTTCGAGGCCTGGCTGAGCGAGCGGCACGCGAACTGCGCGGGCATCTGGCTGAAGATCCGGAAGAAGGGTCTGGGAACCGTGGCGCTGGACTACAGCCAGGCGCTCGACGTGGCACTCTGCTTCGGCTGGATCGACGGGCAGAAACGCGCGTTCGACGACGAGTGGTGGCTGCAGAAGTTCACCCCGCGCAAACCGAACAGCAAATGGTCGAAGATCAACTGTGGCCGGGTGGCGGCTCTCCTGGACCAGGGCCGGATGCGCCCGGCGGGCCTGGTCCAGGTCGAACGCGCCAAGGCGGACGGCCGGTGGCAGGCAGCCTACGACGGCGCAAGGACGGCTCAGGTGCCCGACGACCTGGCTGCCGCGCTGGCGGCCAGCCCTGCCGCCGCCGCCTTCTTCGAGACGCTCGACGGGCGGAACCGCTACGCCATCCTGTACCGAATCCAGGACGTCAAGAAGGCGGAGACCAGGGCGCGCCGGATCGAGAAGTACGTCGCCATGCTGGCCCGCGGCGAGAAACTCCATCCTTAGAAAGGCGTCCGCTCGTCGCCGAGCTCGGCGTCGAGCCGCATCCGCCTGCTACGCGGCGCTCGCGCTCGAGCTGGCGGCCACCAGACATCAGTCTGTGCTTCCGCTGCTGCGACGCGCTTCCGCTCGTACGCCAGGACGGGAAGAAACCCTCGATGACGAGACACCGGGCCTGCGGCGGGACGTCGGGATCACGTCTCCGCCGTCGTCCGCAGCACGAACGCAGCCGTCCTGATAGCGCCGTGATAGCGATGGGTTGGCACGTGACCCCATAGTAGTCCGTGTGCCGCCGGCGAAAGGCGGCACACCGAGGGTAATCCGCCGCCTGGCGGCGACGAGACGAAAAGGAGAACCACCATGTACGAGAAGAACATTCAGGACGCGCAGGCCCCGCAGGACCTGCGGGGCCTGCAGGCCGATGCCCCGGCGCCGCTGCAGATCTTTTAACGGACGACGTGCTGGCCGCCCTCCACGGGGGCGACAACCTTTTTCCCACGCCGAACGCGTATTGGTCGATAAGACATGTCGAATGGGCCGCGGCCGGTTGCTCAGGCCCGCCGACCTGCGGGTTCCGAATTACCACCGGATAGGTAAACAACAGTGGCATCGACACTGGGAGCGATACCGGGAACGACAGCCGCCGGGGCCGTTCGCGAGGTCGCCCGGCTACTTTTACAACATCATCGAGGGCCTTGGTGGTGACGCTACGTGGCGCCAGACCGCCCGGCGTCTTGCCCGTTACACGGCGCCGCGGCCCTCGCCGCTGCTGGCCGGGCGGCCGGCGCGGCTCGAGGAGAACAACACCGCCCTCGTCAACTGCGCCCGCGACCCGAAGCGGGCAGCCCATCCTGGCCTGACAGCCCAAAAATAGCCAGACGTATTGACATGGCTCGGTCGTTGTTCTACTTGTCGGATGAGTCTGTGGCGGACGGCCAATGGTTAGGCCGAGACCGACACTGGCCCGTTCCGCTGGTCTCACAGCAATGTGGCGCCGGCGAAAGGCGGCACACCGAGGGTTCTTCGTCGCCTGGCGGCGACGAGAAGAAGGAGTAGTCCCCGATGCACATGTCACATTCCTATGGATCCGGCGAGGAGCTGGAACTGGCGCAGGAACGCCAGGAGCAGCGGCTTCAGCCGCTCTCCGACGAGGAGCTTCTCTCGTGCTCGGGTGGCTGGGGTTGGCAAAATTGGCCCGGGGGTGGATCTATCGACTTCTAACGGGGCTTCGCCCGACAGCAGACAGGCGATGTCCCCCTCCCCTCAGGCACCTCTTGATTCTTGACTCTGGAGAGCGTTGCCGATGCGCCACCAGTACTGATTATCTTGTTCGCCGTCGTATCGGGGCGCTCGTGTAACGGAACGGGATGTACAGAAAGGGATGTCCTGTGGCGGGCGATCCGGATACACCGCGGCCCGGTGCCGGCGGGTCGGCGGTTTCCGAGCCGTTACATCGCGCGCTGTTCCGGGAGTCGGCGCTCGCGCATTACGAGCGGTGGGGCGGGGATCCCGCCGGCGGCTGGCGCCGCCCCGACGGCGGGCCGGCGAAGCGGTGGCGGCGTGTGGTCGTAGCGACGACGCTGGTGTGTCTGGTGGTGCTCGGTGCGGTGTCCATGCTGGTACGGGTGCAGGTGTTCGCGACCGTGACGGTACTGATAACCCACCCCGACGGCGCGCGGCCGGGCCAGCCGGACCAGGTGATAGCGGTGTTCCCAGCCAGCGCTGCGGGGCGGGTGCGCCAGGGGACCACGGTGCAGGTCCTCGCCGCGCACGGCACGGGTACGCCGCAGATCGCGGTGTCGGGCGACGGGCGCGTTTTGACCACGGCGCAAATCAGCGTCCAGTTTCCGGCGCTGGCCAGAGCAGGGGGCCTGCCGGCGCGGGGGGTGCTCGCGTGGGGGGCCAGTCCACCGGCGCCGCTCGGTGATGCTTCCGGTGTCGGGCGCGGGACTGTCGTGGTGACCGCCAAAGGCCAGGTGGGTGACCAGCCACTGATCCGGCTTCTTGGAACGGGGAGCCGGCCGAAGACCGGGTAGCCGGCGCGGGACACCTCGGGCGGTGACCAGCACGAATTTCAGTGATTGGAGGAAAGGCGTGCGCGGGGACAGTGGTCGCCACCGGAGAGGTCCGGACGGCGCACGGGTCCGGCCCCAGCGGCGGGTTCCTGTGCTGCTCTCGGACACGATGACCGAATGCGGCGCGGCGTGCCTGGCCATGGTGCTGCAATACTTTGGCCGCCAAGTGACGGTCGAAGAGTGCGCGAAGCGGTGTTTCGTGGGCCGGGATGGGGCGAGCGCGCTGGCGGTCGCGTCCGCCGCCCGCGGCTACGGCCTGCAGGTCCAGCCGTACCGGGTGGAACAGCTCGACGACCTCACGAAGATCGACCGCCCGGCGATTCTGTACTGGGCGTTCAACCATTTCGTGGTGCTGGAACGCTTCCGCGGCCTGGATGCGATCATTGTGGACCCGGCTCGCGGTCGGGTCGTTGCCGACCGCCAAGAACTGGATGAGAAGTTCACCGGGGTGGCGCTGGCGATGACCCCGGGCCCGCGGTTCCGCGCCGGCGGGACCCGCCCGACGAGTGCCGGGTGGATCATGATCAGGAGGGCGGCACGGGCTCCCGGCACCGGCCGGCTGGTTACGAGGATTCTCCTGGCATCGCTGTTGCTGATCGGCCTGGGCGTGGTCGGCCCGGCAGTGACCGCGATCATTGTCGACCAGGTCATCCCGGCCCAGCAAGGCGCGACCCTGACGGCCCTCGCTGTCGGCGTGGGGCTCGTCGCCGTCTCCGCGACACTGGTGAGCCTGGTCCGCGGCCTGCTGCTGGTCGACCTGCAGAACCAGGTGGACCGCACACTGTCGACGTCGTTCTTCCAGCATCTGCTGCGGCTGCCCCACAGCTTCTTCCAGAGCCACTCGGTCGGTGACCTGCTCGGCCGGATGGCGGCGAACACGCAGCTGCGGATGGTCCTCACGCAGAACACGCTCAGCGGAGTGCTGGACGGCATCCTCGTCATCGTCTACGCCGCCCTCCTGTTCGCGATCTCCCCGACCTTCGGGTTGGTCGCGGCCGGGTTCGGCCTGGCGCAGATCCTGCTCGTCGTCGTCCCCGCGCGGCGGATCACCCAACTGACCGTCGCCGAACTCGCCGAAGCTGGCTGGACCAGCGGCTTCGCCGCCGAGGCACTACGCGGCATCGACTCGGTCAAAGCCTCGGGCAGCGAAACCTGGGCTTTCAACCGCTGGCACGCACTCTACGAACGCCAACTCGCCGCCAGCGCGCGGCGGGCCCGGCTCGCCGCCGCCGTCTCCGTCGCAATGACCGCCACCGCCGACATCTCCACCCTCGCCCTCCCCCTCCTCGCCGGCTGGCAGGTACTCGCCGGCGAGTACTCCGTCGGCGCCATGTTCGGCCTCATCGCCCTCGCCACCAGCTTCTCCCAGCCGCTGACCCGCCTGGCGATCTCCGTCCAGCAGCTCCAGGGAATCCAGGGGCACCTACGCCGGCTCGCCACCGTCCTCGCCACCGCGCCAGAACAAGCCGGCAGCCCCCGCCACCCAGCGCCGGCCCTCACCGGACGCATCGACCTCGTGGACATCGGCCTACGCCACCCCGGCGCCACATCCTGGGCCCTACGCCACATCCACCTGGCGATTCCCGCCGGCACCCAGGTCGCCTTCGTCGGCCCCTCCGGCAGCGGCAAGTCCACCCTGGTCAAACTGCTCCTCGGCCTCTACCCACCTACCGAGGGCACCATCCTGTTCGACGGCCACGATTTACACGACCTCGACCACCAGAGCGTCCGCCGCCAGTGCGGCGTCGTTACCCAGGAGGTCGCCGTCTTCAACGGCACCATCCGCCAGAACATCGCCTTCGGCACCCCCGAGCTGCCCCTGGCCGACATCCGCCGGGCCGCCCAGCTCGCCGATCTCGAACGCGACATCGCCACCATGCCCATGGGCTACGAAACCGTCATCTCCGAAAACGGCTCGGCGCTGTCCGGCGGCCAGCGCCAACGCCTCGCCCTCGCCCGGGCACTCGCCCACAACCCCGCCGTCCTGATCCTCGACGAGGCCACCAGCGCCCTCGACACCCTCACCGAAACCACCATCGCCCGCAACCTCGCCGACGCCGACATCACCACCATCACCGTCGCGCATCGGCTTTCCACCATCCGCCACGCCGACACCATCGTCGTCTTCGACAAGGGCGCCATCGCCGAAATCGGCGACCACCATTCGCTCACCGCCGCCGGCGGACTCTACGCCGCCATGATCACTGATGTGGAAGTCCCGAATGCGGAATACGGGACGAGTGGCGCAGACCGGCCGCGCCTCTGGACGGCCTGACCGGCGGATAAGAAATAAGCCCAGAGTTCGCTGAGCTCTCTCCGTCCTCTGTAACCAAGACCGCCTCGATCGCCTCGGGCAGGCCCTTCAGCCCGTCGCAGACGGCCATGAGCACGCCCGCGACGCCGCGGTTGCATAGTTCGGTGCAGATCTGCAGGCAGAACTTCGCGCCCTCACCGGGCCGTGTAGCCATAGGACGCCCTGCCCGCGAGGAACACACCAGGAGCCCGGAGGCGACGGTACGAAAGAGGTTCCGCGCCTGTGAACGGGCGGGCTGGTGGCATTTCCGTCCGTGGTCGAAGCCGCCGCCCGGAGAGGACACGACCGGTGAACATCGAAGAGCGCCGGGACCAAGACCCCGGCCACTCGCCGTAGTCGCCCGGGGCGTCCGCGAACTCACCCC
>Ga0068858_100003372_pt1 | contig 15896 bp, 13 predicted proteins | sample KBSSwiS12_FD_66589 | JGI IMG/M metagenome (GOLD analysis project Ga0068858, IMG submission 66589) | Switchgrass rhizosphere microbial communities from Kellogg Biological Station, Michigan, USA - KBS Switchgrass S1-2 | ecosystem: Host-associated > Plants > Roots > Rhizosphere > Soil ...
ATGGCGCTGTTCGGTCTCGCGCTTCCCGACGGCAGGGGCAGGATCGGCGGCGCCGACGACGAGTACGCCGCTGCGCTGCATCCCGACGATCGTCATCTCGGCGCGCACTACCTCGAGCTCGCGAAGGAGCACGACTCGTTCGCCGCCGACTACCGCGTCGTCCGCCCCGACGGCTCGACGCTGTGGCTGTCGGGGCGCGGCGCGGTGACCGCGCGCGGCGCGGGCGGCGAACCGCTGCGCCTCGTCAGCGTCATGGCCGACGTCACCGAAACGCGGCAGGCCGAGCAATTGCTCGCCGTCGAGCGCGAGCGGCTGCGTCTCGCGCTCAGCGCCGGGCACATGGGCGCCTACGAGCTCGACGTCGCGAGCGACACGCTCTGGTGGTCGCCCGAGACGTACAAGCTCTTCGGCGTCACGCCCGCGACCTTCGCGCCGACGCGCGAGAGCGTCATCGACCTGCTCGAGCCCGAGGACCGGCCCGGCTTCGCCAGGCGGCGCAGCAAGGCGATCGCCGAGCACCAGCCGTTCTTCGACGAGTTCAGGATCCGCCGCGCCGACGGCAGCCGGGTCTGGATCGGCTACCGCGGCCAGGCCGAGTACGACGAGCAGGGCAGGCCCGTGCGCACGTTCGGCGTCGTCATGGACATCACCGAGCGCAAGAAGGCCGAACAGGTCCTCGCCGACGCCGGCCGCGAGAAGGACGACTTCATCGCGACGCTCTCGCACGAGCTGCGCAACCCGCTCGCGCCGATCAGGAACGCGGTCAACGTGCTGAAGCACCTGGCGCCCGGCGACGCGCGCGCGGAGTGGTGCCGCGACGTCATTGGCCGCCAGACCGCGCAGATGGCGCGCCTGCTCGACGACCTGCTCGACGTCTCGCGCCTGACGCGCGGCAAGGTCACGCTGCGCGTGCAGCGACTCGAACTCGCGACCGTGGTCGCGCGGGCGATCGAGATCGCGCAGCCGCTGATCGAGGCCGCCGGCCACGAGCTGCACGTCGACCTGCCGCGCGAGTCGCTGCCGCTCGACGGCGACCTGACGCGGCTCGCGCAGGTCTTCTCGAACGTGCTCATCAACTCGGCGAAGTACACGCCGCCGGCCGGCACGATCGCGGTCACTGCGGCGACCGAAGGCGATACGGTCGTCGTCAGGGTCAGAGACACCGGAATCGGCATCGCCGAGGAGCACATCGACCGCATCTTCGAGATGTTCAGGCAGGTCGAGTCGGCGCGCTCGCATGCGCAGGGCGGTCAGGGCATCGGGCTCTCGCTCGCGCGCCGGCTGGTCGAGCTGCACGGCGGCACGATCGAGGCGCGCAGCGAAGGCGTCGGCAAGGGCAGCGAGTTCGCGATCCGCCTGCCGCTGGCGGCGCGCGTCGCGAGCGATGCGCAGGCCGTGCGTCCGGCGGCGGTGCCATGAACGGCGAGCGTGAGGGCCCGGCGTTCCGGTTCGTCGTCGCCGCCTGGCTGATCGCGGCGTTCCTGCTCTGGTTCGCGCTCCGCTTCGACCTGCTGGCGGCGCTCCTCGCCGGCCTGCTCGTCTTCGAGCTCGTCCACCTGGTGACGCTGCGGCTGACGACCGTGCGCGAGCGACGCGCCCGCATCCTCGCCGTCGCGTTCATCGCGGTCGTCGTCGTCGGCCTGCTCAGCCTGCTGACGTTCGGCGCCGTCGTCTTCTTTCGCAGCGAGAGCGGCGGCTACGTCGCGTTGCTGCGCAAGTCGGCCGAAGTCATCCAGAGCTGGCGTCACCTCATCCCCGAGTGGGCGCAGCCCTCGATGCCGGACGACTCCGATGCGCTCCGGGCGCGCATCCTCGCCTGGCTGCAGGAGCACATGGCTGCGGTGCGAACGGCCGGCCAGCAGGCGACGGAGATCTTCGTGCGCATCGTCATCGGCATGGTGATCGGCGCGCTCGTCGCGCTGCGGCAGGCCGACCCGCCGACCGCCTACCGCCCGCTCGCCCTCGCGCTCGTCGGCCGCATCGAGCGCTTCGGCGACGCCTTCAGGAACATCGTCTTCGCCCAGGTGCGGATCGCAGCGGTCAACGCGATGCTGACGGCGATCTACCTCGTCATCATCCTGCCGCTCCTCGGCGTCCAGCTGCCGCTCCTGAAGACGATGGTCTTCATCACCTTCCTCGCCGGCCTGATCCCGGTTGTCGGCAACCTGGTCTCGAACGTCGTCGTCGTCATCGTCAGCCTGAGCGTCTCGCCGATCGTTGCGGCGGCGTCGCTCGTCTACCTGATCGCGATCCACAAGCTCGAGTACTTCCTCAACGCGAGGCTGGTCGGCAGGCAGATCGAGGCGCGCGCCTGGGAGCTGCTGCTGGCGATGCTCGTGATGGAGGCGGCGTTCGGCGTCACCGGCCTGATCGCGGCGCCGATCTACTACGCCTATCTCAAGGACGAGCTCGTGGCGAAGGGCTGGATCTAGCCGGGTCGCACGCGAAGCGCACGACGTCGATCACCGCAGCAGGACGAGCCATGAGGCGCCCCGAGCGCGCAACTTCGTACCGCGGCCCGCTGCGCGGCGGCGGCGGCGCGGGCGGGTGGCGTGCAGGCGGACCGCCGCGCGCGGGCGAGGCACGCGCCATCGCCGCGGCGACGACCGTCCTGCTGCACGCGCTGGTCGTCTTCGCGCTGCTTCGCGGCACGGCGGTCGTCCCGGAGCCGCCGCGGCCGCCGGCGCTGTTCGACGTCGGCGCGAACACGCTCCGCGACGCCGGCGAGCGGATCGTCAGCGTCGACATCCGCCCCGGCCTCGCGACGCACGGCCTGCTCTGCCCCGGCAGCACGTACGTCGGCGTCGGCGTCACCGCCGACCCGCGCACGCAGCGGATCATCCTCGTCGGCGACGACACGCCCGCGTCGCGCGCCGGCCTGCGCCACGACGACATCGTCCTCAACCCGGAGGTCTGGGACGAGGCGCATCGCGAGGGAGCGCTGCTTCGCGTGCTGATCGTGCGCGACGGCGTCAAGATGGTCGTGCCGGTGCGGGTCGGCTGGATCTGCATCGGCTAGCGCGGCGACGGCCGCGCCGGCCCGCTCAGCTCGCACCGGTCACGCGCACGAGTTGGCGGCGCACCGAGTACGCGCCGGCGCGCGACGCCACGCTGAGCTCGAGGACCAACCCTTGGTGCCGCTGACGACGGACGCGCAACCGTTGCAGAGCACGACGCAGGCGAATGCCGCGACGACGGACGCACGAACCATGGCTCCCTCCCGCATCGCCGGCTGTTCGGACGTTCGTCTTCCAACCGACTGCAGGCGGAGTCTGATCGAGCAGACTTCCCCGACCAGGCCGTCGGTCGGCTTCGCGTTCAGGGAAGACGCCGAGTCGGACCGGTCGGCGTTCTGCTATGCGCAGTGACGAGGCGGCGATGAGGTGCTCCGCGCGCGCTTCGCAGCCACCTCCTCACGATCGATCTTCGGCGATCGTGCACGTCATCGTGCCGAACACGTGCCGGCATTCGATCGTCTGCGGTTCGAGCGCATTGCGGCAGTCGTCGCTGCGGCGCTCGCGCGGCGTCCAGCCGTACGACACCGCGCATTCGTTGAGCAGCAGCTGCCTCCTTCTGCGCTCCTGGAGGTCGAGGTACTTCTTCCGCACGCAGGTGTCCGCATCGGGCGAGCCCTGGCATTGCCAGCGCAAGCCGCGGTCGAGCGCTTCATAGGTCGGCGTGACGTCGGGGGCGACGGCGCAGCCGGGCAGCACCGCTGCCTGCAGGAGGACAGACGTGAGAAACAATGCGGCTCGTCGACCGCGGCTTCGACCCATTCGATCGTGACCGTCCATGCACAACAGCGTAGAGCCCGAAGGAGCGCGACCGATGACGCCCCGGTGAAGGCAATGCGAAGCGACGCGCATCGCCGACGGTTCCGGCACCCGCGCCATGGCTGAGCTGGTCGTGCGTCTCGAGATCCGCGGGCGCGTCCAGGGCGTCGGCTATCGCTGGTCGATGGCCGAGGAGGCGCGTCGGCTGGGCGTGCGCGGCTGGGTGCGCAACCGGCGCGATGGATCGGTCGAAGCGGTGGCGGCCGGGCCGCAGGACGCCGTCGATCGACTGGTCGCCTGGGCGCGCGTCGGGCCGAGGCATGCAGCCGTCAGCGCAGTCGACGTCTTCGCCGGAGACGACGCATCGTTCGCTGCGTTCGAGCAGCGACCGACGGAATAGCGGCTTCCGTCCGCACCGCGCGATCGTCCGGCCGGCTAGCCGGGCGACAGGAGATAGCGGTCGCGCTGCGCCTTGGCGCACTCGCCCATCACCGTGAGCGCGCGCAGCACGGCGGGCGTTCCCATCACGAACGGGTTCGGCGCGCCCGGCGCGGCCGCACGCCGGCGCTCGAGCTTCGCGATCGCGCCGTCGAAGCCGGCGTGGTTCGAGATCAGCACGTCGACCTTCTCGCGCGCGACGACCTCGGCGGTGCGCTCGGTCGAGTCGATGTAGGCGTCGAGGCGGTCGAGCTTGCGGCCGAAGTTGAACGACGTGCCGCCCCAGAGCAGGACGCGGTGCACGCCGGTCGCGTCGCGCACGTCGAAGGTCGGCGAGACGGTGCCGACGGTGTGGCCCGACGTGACGCGGATCGTGACGGTCGTGTCGCCGAGCACGACCTTCTCGCCGTCGGTGACCGAGAGATCGCGCCGCGGCGGCGGCGGCCACAGCGCCGACTCGAAGTCGAGCTTGGTTTCCGTCATCGTCCAGTCGCGGTCGCCCATGACGACGCGCGCCTTGTACTTGTCGACGAGGTAAGGCACGCCGCCGTAGTGGTCGCCGTGGCCGTGCGTGACGATGATGATCTTGATCTGCGCCGGATCGAGGCCGAGCCGGCGCAGGCCGCCCTCGATCAGCGTCGACGCCTCGGCGGTGTTGTTGAGCGCATCGATCAGGATGATCCCGTCGGACGTCCTCAGCGCCCAGGCGCTCACCCACGCCGTGCCGACGAAGACCAGGTTGTCGAAGGCCTGCCCCGGAGGCGGCGCCGGCAGCGCGATCTGCGACGCCAGGGCGCTGATCCTGTGCATGTTCGTCGTCGGCACCGGCAGCCTCGGCTGGATGCTCGCGCTCGGCGCGCTGATGGCGACCGAGAAGAACGTCCCGGGCGGTGCGCGGCTGCGGCTGCCGATCGGCGCCGGACTGCTCGGCGCGGCGGGCGTCGTCGTCGCCGCCCACCTCTGACAACGGCTGCGCGGCGGCGCGAGCCTCCGCCGCCGCGCCGCGCAGCCGGCCGCCACGCGATCCGATGGTTCGGGCATCGCGACGCGATCATGCGCAGCAGCGGACGCGGCGTCGTTGCCGGCGCGCCGAACCGCTGCGCCGACACGCACGTTCGCTTCCCTCTCCTTGCGGATTCCGTTCGCGACAACGATCGATATCGTCCGGCTCCCCACGTACGCGCGAGCAAGGAGCACGCCGATGAGCACCAACGAACGCCGCAGCCACGACCATCGCAGCAGCGGCCGCGAGACGAAACCGCCCGCGCGGAACCCGTGGCCGAGCAAGGCCCGGCTCATGGTCCAGTTCGGTCCAGAGATCGAGCTGCCGGCGCAGGACGGCGCCGAGGAGCATCTCGAGCGCATGCAGGTCGGGCCGTGGCGTGCGCTGCGCGAACGCTATCCCGGCATCACCCTCAAGAAGGGCCTGCGCCACACCAAGCCCGAGACGCTGCAGGCGCTGATCGAGCGCGCGCAGCGCATGGACGAGAGCTATCGGCCCGGTCACTTCGCCGGCTACTTCTGGGTCGACACCGACGACCACGTCGACCTCTTCGCGCTGCGCAAGGACCTGCTGAGCTGGCCTGGCGTTCGCAGCGCCTACATCGACCGCCCGGTGCCCGACCCGCTCGTCAGCCCGGCCGACGACGTCCGCGAAGCCAACCAGGGCTACCTCAATCCGGCCCCCGACGGCATCGACGCCGAGTACGCGTGGGGCTTCACCGGCGGCGACGGCGCCGGGCAGCGCTTCATCGACATGGAGCGTGGCTGGACCTTCGGCCACGAGGACCTCACCTCGCACGGCGCGACGATGCTGCACGGCGTCCTGCTCGACTCCTCGCGTGCGCACGGCACGTCGGTGCTCGGCGAAGTGTGCGCGGTCGACAACACGGTGGGCTGCGTCGGCATCGTGCCGAACCTCGCGAGCGTGCGCACGGTCTCGTACAACGGCAGCACGCGGCCCGATGCGATCATCGCCGCGGTCGCGGCGCTCGGCTTCGGCGACGTGCTGCTGCTCGAAGCGCAGGTGACGGTCGACGGCGCCAGCCTGCTCGGCCCGATCGAGGCGTTCGACCTCGAGTTCGACGCGATCCGCCTCGCCACCGCGCTCGGCATCATCGTCGTCGAGGCGGGCGGCAACGGCACCAACAACGGCAGCACGCCGCCGCTGGCGATGGACACGTTCGTCGACCCGATGGGCCGCAACTTGTTCAATCCCGCCAGCGCCGACTTCCGCGACTCGGGCGCGATCATCGTCACCGCCGCGACCTCGAGCGCGCCGCACACCCGCATGGTGTGGGCGCCGCACGGCGCCCGCGTCGACGCCTACGCGTGGGGCGAGAACGTCAACACGACGTCGTCGAACAGCACCGGCAGCACGACGATGTACACGAGCATCTTCAGCGGAACCTCGAGCGCTTCGCCGATCGTCACCGGCGCCGTGCTCGCCATCCAGGGCATGTGCGAGGCGCAGCTCGGCTTCAAGCTCGGGCCGCGGCAGATGCGCGCGCTGCTGCGCGACCCCGCCAACGGCACCGCGCCCGCGGCGACGGAAGCGACCGCGATCAGCCGAATGCCGAACCTGCGCGCGATCATCGACGGCAACGCGCTCGGCCTCGCACCCGACGTGTACCTCCGCGACTTCGTCGGCGACACGGGCGAGCCGCACAGCGGCCCCATCTCCGCGAGCCCCGACATCATCGTCCGGCAAGCCGCGGTCGCGGCGCCGCAGGCGACCTTCGGCGCCGGCAGCGGCACCGAGAACAGCAACACGCTGAGCGATGCCGTCGAGGCCGGGCAGGACAACTTCGTCTACGTGCGAACGCTGAACCAGGGCGGCGGCGCCGCGACGAACGTGACGGCGACGGTCTACTGGTCGGAGGTCGCGACGCTCGTGTCGCCGGATCTCTGGCACCCGATCGGCAGCGTCGTGCTGCCGAGCGTCCCGACCGGCGAGGTGCTCACCGTGTCGGCTGCGCTGACGTGGCCGTCGGCACAGATCCCGGCGCCCGGGCATTACTGCTTCGTCGGCATCTGCGACCATCCGCGCGACCCGGCGCCGTCGCCCGGAGCGCTCCTCAACTGGACGAACTTCAACAACTTCATCCGCAACAACAACAACGTCACCTGGCGCAACTTCAACGTCGTCGACAACGATCCGTCGCTCGATCCGCAGGCCCCCAAGGGCTTCGTCGCGCTGCCGTTCCTCGTGCCCGGCGCGTTCGACGAGGCGAGACGCTTCCGGCTCGACGTCATCGCGCGGCTGCCCGTCGAGGCTCGTCTCGAGCTCGAGCTGCCGCTCGCGCTCGCCGCGCTGCTCGGCGAACGCATCACGCACGCCGAAGTCGATCGCAAGCGCCGCACGATGCGGATCCGGCTGCGGCCTTCGGGCTTGCAGGCGCTGCCGTGGCTGACGCTGGCCGCGAAGGCACGGCACCGCCTCCGCCTGCTCGTAGCCGTCCCCGAGAAGCTGCGCAAGCACCGCTACCAGGTCGCCGTGCGCCAAGTCTGGGAGGAGCAGGAGATGGGCCGCGTGACCTGGGTGCTCGCGCCCAAGGTCAAGCCGCACGGCTAGCCGACCGTACGCCGCGCCGCCCGATCGCGTCGACGCGCGCGATCGAGGCCGGCGCGAGCGGGCGAGTCGCGCGGCGTCCGGCTCGGCGAGCTGCACAGCGATCCGCTGCGGCTCCGCTGGCGCGCCGACGCACAATCGCGCGGCTCCAGCGAGGCCGTCCATGCGCATCCGATCGATCCGCCTTCTTGCGTCCGTGCTGCTGACAGGCTGCGTGTCCATCGCGAGCGCTGCCGATCCGGCTTCGTCCGCCGCAGGCGACGCAACGCGCCCGGCGTCCGCGGTCGCCTCGGCGGTCGACGCGTCGGCGCGAGCGCAGTTTCGCGTTCGTCCCGTCGACGACGCCTGGCGCGCCAGCCTGCCGCGCGCCGCCGACGCGGCGACGCAGGCCTACCTCGATCGCCTGCCGGCCGACGTCGTGGCGCGGGCGAACGACTACTTCGAAGGCGGCTACTGGCTGCAGCTGTGGAACTTCGTGCTCGGGCTGGTCATTGCCGTCGCCCTCCTCTCGGGCAGGCGCTCTGCGCGACTACGCGACTGGGCACAGCGCGTCGGCCGCACGAGCTTCCTTCGCGACGCGATCTACGGCGCGACCTACGCGGCCGCGGCCTGGCTGCTCTCGCTGCCCCTGACGATCTACCAGGGCTACGTCCGCGAGCACCAGTACGCGATGGCGACGCAACGCTTCGTTCCGTGGCTCGTCGAGCAGCTCGTCGGCGTGGCGGTGGCGATGGTCGTGATCGCGCTCGCGGCCGCCGTGTTCTATGCCGTCGTGCGGCGCGTCGGCGAGCGCTGGTGGCTGTGGGGAACCGCGGTCGCCGTGGCGTTCATCGTGCTGCTGTTGCTGGTGGCACCGGTGGCGATCGACCCGCTTTTCAACACCTACAGGCCGGTCGTCGACGGCCCGGTGCGGCAGGCGGTGCTGGCGATGGCGCATGCCAACGGCGTCCCGGCGAACGACGTGTTCGAGTTCGACGCGTCGCGACAAACGACGCGGGTCAGTGCCAACGTCGCCGGCATCTTCGGTTCGGCATCGGTGCGCCTCAACGACAACCTGCTGCGCCGTTCGAGCCTGCCGGAGATCCGCGCCGTGATGGGCCACGAGCTCGGCCACTACGTGCTGAACCACGTCTACAAGTGGATCGGCGCGATGGCGCTGCTCCTGCTCGGCGGGTTCCTCTTCATGCAGTGGGCGATGGCACGCCTGCTCGCGCGCCACGGCGCGCGCTTCGGCCTGCACGGCGTCGGCGACGTCGCGACGCTGCCGCTCCTCGTCGCCGTCTTCTCCGTGTTCGCATTCGCGGCGACGCCGGTCACCAACACCATCACGCGCACGCAGGAGATCGAAGCCGACCGCTTCGGGCTCAACCTCTCGCGCGAGCCGCACGGCATGGCCGAAGTCGACCTCAAGCTGACCGAGTACCGCAAGCCCGATCCGGGCCCGCTCGAGGAGTTCGTCTTCTTCGACCATCCGAGCACGCGCTTTCGGGTCCACGACGCGATGCGCTGGCGGGAGGCGATGGGAACGCCTTAGCCTCGGCGGGAAATGCCCGCTGGAACCTCTGCCAGGACGAAGCCGCTAGGACGCCGGAGCGCACTCGGCTGCCGTCGACGCTCCCGCATGCACGACGGGCGGATCGCTGACGAAGCGGTGGCGCCGGACGAGCTCTCTTGCCGCCGCCACGTAGCCGGCGGGCACGACGATCTCGGAGATGAAGTCCCTGAAATGCAGACCGTCGACGCTGTGCAAGGCCCAGCATCCCTGAAGGTACGCGTCGTCGGCTCTTCGCCGCGCTGCACCGCTCGCGAGAAACCTCCTGAGCGCCTGCCGGCGATCGTGCATGCGTCGGGCAGCCGGATCGCGGTATTCGGGGTGCGTGCCGACGCCGATCCATTCGAGCCCGCGCCTGGTGTGAAAGACGAGTCGCCACTCGCGCTGGTTGAAGAACGCGAGCGGCGTGCCGTCGATCGTCGAATCCGCCGACTGATAAAGCGAGAGCAGCAGGTGGACAAAGTCGACGATGTTCCAGGCGGCGACCCGGTCAGTGTCGAAATACTCCAGCAGGTGCGCCGCGCTGCGCTGGTCCAGCCGTCGCAACCGCTGCTCGACCAGAGGCTCGAACTTCGGTCCGACGTCGATCTCGTCGAGCAACTCCGTCGGCAGCGCCCATCGCTCGTCGGGGCGCGCCCGCGCCTCGATGCGGCTGAGCACCGAGAACACCGTCGCGATCTCCATCAGGCGGGAGACGATCTGCGAGCCGAGTCCGGCGACCGTACCGCCGGCGACTTCGCCAGGTCGTGCGCCGCCGTGGACGTGCCGGTAGGTGTACGAGACGGGACAGATGCCGAGCGTGCGGCAGCGCACCGGATCGAGCCCGATCGCGAACGGGCCGAACACCTGCGCGTGCGACGGCGACGATCCGGTCGCCACGACCAATTCGTGCCGCTCCATCAGCGTGAAGCAGGCACGCGACTGGGTGACGGCGGTGTATGGCGCGTCGGCGCGGAGCGAGGCGAGCTTCTCGGCACGCTCCGATTGCGGGTCGGCATAGATCCCGAAGCGCTCGGGCGTGCAAAGGATTCCGTGCTCGAGGATCTGCTCGAGGACGCCGAATCCATGGCGCAGCTCTGCTTCCTGGTGCGGCAGCCACGCCACGCGCTGGCCGGCGACGGGCCGGTCGTGGCGGACCCGCGGGAAGGCGTGGAAGAGCAGCTGCACTGCGCGCGCACCCCTGCCGCGCCTGCTATCTCGCCGCGCAGACCGTCTGGACGTAGCTCGCGAACGCGGTCTTGTTCTGCAGCTTGAATCGTCGCATCAGCGCAGCGTTCTGGAAGAAGGTGACGTACAGGATCTGCTTGCGGTCCTGCTCGGTCGGAAACGCGAACGTCTCCACCTCCTCGAACCGCGGCGTCTTGCCGTCCTCGCCGATCGTCCAGTAGTAGCGCAGCGGAAGGCCCGCGAAGTCGACAAAGCGTCGCTCGCCACGCTTGGCAAGATGCGCCTGGTATGTGACGTTGAAGTCGGCATTCACGAAGGTCCCATCGCCAGGTGGCGCGAGCGCTCCGACGGACGCAAGCTTGCCTGCGGAGTCCGCGACCATGCGATTCATGCTGCCGAGGATGCCGTCCCTCACGCGCTTGTCGGCGATGGGCTCGACACCCTCCGCAAGATCAATCGCCCCGAGAAGATTGACGTGCTCGCCGAGCTCCCGGGCCACGTAAACGTTTCCGCCGACGTTCAGCATTCCCTGGCGTTCCAGGAAGTCGCGATCGTCCTTGACGTGCGCGATGGTGAAGGCGATCACGGTCCCGCTTTGCACGTACCGCGCCAGCGGGCACGCGAGCGACTTCTGGATCAGCACGTCGTAGCTCTTGCCCGCCCACCTGACGCTGGTTCGGCCGGTCGACGGATCGGCGATGAGCTCCACGTTCGCGGCATTGACGGCGCGTTCATCCTCGCCGAAGAACGCGACATCGCCTCGCGGAATGACGCCGCCGGCGAACGCGAACAGGCCGCCGCGCATGATGACCGAGGTGCCCGCGTGCGGCACGCTGACGTACGAAGCGATCGACGCTTCGCGGATCGCGTTGCTGGCCGAGGACAGAAGAACGAGCGACAGCGCTGCGAGCACGCGCGCAAGCGTCCGGAACCGGAAGGCCGTAAAAGAGAAGGCTCGTTGCATGGTGACTCTCCCTGACAGTGCCCGCGCCCTGCCGCGCTGAAGGCCGGTTCGCAGCGTGAGCGCTGCGCTCCTGCCGCGCATCCTTTGCCTTGTGGAGTTGCGCCGCGAAGTCGTCTCTTCGATCGTCGTGCTCAGCAATCGGGAGGATGGCTTCGTGCTCCTGCAGCCTTACGTTCGCCGATGTGTGAAAGACGCGAACCGGAGAGCGCGCCATGGGCATCAAGCAAACCATCGAAGGACTCTTCAAGAGTGCGCGGGGCCTTTGGTCTTCTCCGCAATACCAGGTCGTCGCCACTCCGAAGCGCGACTACGAGGACATCCGCAAGGTCAACGCTGCGTTGCTGCCGCTGCTCTCGCTCGGGCTGATCGCGGCGATCTGGGTCGCCTGGCGCGCGACCGCGGTCGGACCGGTGTTGCTCTGGTGCGTGAGTTGCCTGGCGGTCGGAGCGACCGTCGGATTCCTGTTCGGCATTCCGCGCGCCGGCGCGCATGTCGCCGCGCAACGCACCGCCAAGGACAGCGCGAAGCCGGAGCCGAAGGCGCCGCCGTCCGAGCAAGGAATGGAGCTCGGCCGCCCCAACACCAACCTCGAGGAAGTGTCCGACTGGCTGACCAAGATCATCGTCGGGCTCACGCTCGTCAACCTCGGGAAGATCGAGTCGCGCGTGATGGCGATCAGCCGGAACGCGGCCGCCTCCTTGCACGCGACGCCGTCGAACGCCGACCTCTCCGCGGCGACCGCCTTGGTCGTCGGCTTCGCGGTGATCGGCTTTCTCTGCGGTTATCTCTACACCAGACTCTTTCTCCAGGGCGCCTTCAGCCGGTCCAACTTCGACATGGTCAGGTTCACGGCGGTCGTCGCGGCCGAGCTGTCGCACACGCCATCCGAGACAGCGCCGCCGAGCGGCCAGCCTTCGGTGCCGTCACCGCTCGACCGGCAGGCCGCCGAGCGCGTGTTGCGGGCGACTCCGGCCGATCAGCCCGATGCGGCGCTGGCTCCGCTGCGCGGGCTCGCCGTCGAGTACGAGAGGGTGCGTCAGGACATGCCGTTCGGCCGCGAGCGCACGCGCAAGATGTCGGAGATCGCGAGTCGGATGAAACGGCTGGCGCTGGCCGCCGCGCCGTACCTGCCGCAGCTCGCGAAGAGCGCGTCGCCGGGCGAACGTCTCGCTGCCGTCACCATCCTGCAGATGCAGTTCGATCCCGCGTACATCGAGTGGCTCTCGGATCGCTTGGTGGAGGAGGTCGCCTTCATCGGCTACCAGGCGGCCAGTGCGATGCTCGCGCGGGTGCGGATCGTCGGTGGCACTGAGCGGCTGCAGATCAAGAACGCCGTCGAGAGCGCGATCCGCAAGGGGATCAAGCCCGAGGTCGAGCGCGACCGGCTCGTCGACGAGATCCTGAACGAAGCCTCGCGCTAGGAAGCGGACTGCGCGCGCTCCGTTCGCTCAGGGCACCCGCCAGACCGGCGTCGTCGAGACCGTCCGGTCATCGCCTTCGCCGATCACGAGCACGCGGTCGACCCTCCGAGCACGCGTTTTCGGGTCCACGACGCGATGCGCTGGCGGGAGGCGATGGGAACGCCTTAGCGCCGATGGCTGGCCGGCGATGCGGTCATGCGAGCGCGAAGTAGATCAGCAGCCCCCAGACGACGAGCGGAAACAGGTAGAAGAGGCGCACCAGCTGCCGATCCAGCTTGCTCAGGTCGTACTCTTCCATTGCTTCGACTCCTCCGCGACGGTCAGAGACCTTCCACCTAGCGGCCATCGTACGCCGCGTCCTGCGTCCCCTGCACCGCTCGTCTCAGTCGACGATCCGATCCGCCCGCGCCAGCAGAGCCGGGGGAATCGCCAGGCCGAGCTTCCGGGCGCTGGCTCGATTGACGACGAGCTCGAAGACGGTGGGTTGTTCGATCGGCAGGTCCGACGGCTTTGCCCCCCGCACGATCCGATCCACGAAGTAGCCGACGCGTCGATACGATTCCACGAGCCGCGGACCGTACGTGCACAGCGCCCCGCCGTCGGCCATGACGCTCCAGCCGGAGACGACAGGCAGGCGTTGCGAGAACGCGAAGTCGAGGATGGCCCGCCGGTGCTCGACGACGAAGGCGTCCGAGAAGACGAGCAGCGCATCCGGACCGTCTGCGCCGATCGCGGCGAGCGCGGCATCGAGCTCGGCCTCGTTTCGAGTCAGATGGATCGAGACGCGGATGCCGAGTTCGCGCGCCTTGGCCTCGGAGACGTCGCGCTCGAGGTGCTGGCCGGGATGCAGCGCGTTGGCGAGAACCGCAAGGCGCCGAGCCTGCGGCACGATCTGCCGCAACAGCTCCAGCCGCTTGGCGTTCAGCTCCGCCAGCATGAGCGAGACGCCCGTCGCGTTGTAGAGCGGGTGCGCCAGGTCGCTCGCGATGCCCGCTGATGCCGGGTCGGCGCTGAACTCGTAGACGACGGGCACCGTGTGCGGACCCGTGACGACGATGGTCGTCGCCGCCGCGTGCGTCACGATGAGATCGACGGGCTGCGCCTCGAGCTCCTGCACGAGCCGCGGCAGGCGCGACAGGTCGTCGTTCGCGTACCGCGGCGCGAACCCGAGCGTCGCGGGCCCGGCGTAGCCGCGAGCGCGCAGGTCGCTCAGCATCGCCTCGACGAAGGTCGCGGCCGCAGCGCGGTTGACGCCGCTCACGAATCCGAGGCGAACCGTCGACGCCGCACGTGCGCCGCCGTTGGCGAGGGCCAGGCCGGCCAGCGACAGGCAGACACGACGACGACTAGGCACGATGACGCATGGCCTCGCTTGCGCACGTTGCGGCGACTCTATCTCCGAGCCGTCGCTCCGGGAATCCGCCGAGCGACCTCCGCTGCCTTACGACGGTGCGGGTCGGACTTCGCGAGCGATCGAGACTTGCGGACGGCAATCACAATCCCGCCATGGCCGCGCAGCGCATTCTCCGTCGTCTGGCCGCCTGGTCGCTCGGCGCGGTGGCGCTGCTCGCATCGCCCATCGCCAGCGCGTGGACCGACCACGCGCTGGCGACGCGCCAGGCGCTCTCCGTGCTGCCGGCCGCGGGCGAGGCCGCTGCCGTGCCCGCCGAATCGCTGCAGACGTTCGTGCGCGCCGAGGCGGCGCGGCTCGAGCAGGTGCTGGCCGCCGAAGAAGCCTGGGCGCGCGAGCACGTGCCGCACTACCCGCCGCGTCCCGACGCGCTCGCGTTCAAGGCCGCGCAGCCCGGCGACGTCGTGCCGCGGTTTCTCGCTGCGCTGCGCCTGAACCCGAACACGCCGCTGCCGCTCTTCGTGCAAGTCATGCCGGGTGCGCGCGCACCGGGAACGCCACTCTCGTGGCAGGCGGTGACGCTGCTCCGCTCGGAGACGACGATGCCGCAGCTGCAGTTCGCAGCCGTGCGCGAAGGCGAGGCGGTGCCGGTGCTCGACGTCGTCGCGAGCGCTTCCGACGAGCCCGACCACGGCTTCGACATCAACGTGTGGGAGGACAACGGCACCGCCTGGGGCGGCGCGTACGCGTTCGGCCGTCAGCCGTTCGGCAACCCGCGCGCCGAGAACGCGACGCAGGCGCCGTTCCACATGGGCTTCTTCCACGAGGCCGGCATCGTCTACCGCCTCGCTGGCTTCCTGAAGCGAACCTATCCCGAGTACCGGATCCATCTGTACCGCGCGCTCGCGGTCGAGGCGTTTCGCAGCGGCCATCCGTACTGGGGCTGGCGCTTCAGCGGCTGGGCGCTGCACCACGTGCAGGACCTGACGCAGCCCTACCACTCGCAGGCGCTGCCCGGCGTCAGCGTGGCAGCGATGCTGTGGGTGAACGCGCTCGACCAGGTCGGCCTGCACGGCGCGAAGAACGACGCGGTGCAGCTCGTGACCAACCGCCACTTCGCGCTCGAGAACTTCCAGTTCCACGCGCTGAAGTCCGACCACGAAGCCGGCCGTTCCGATTCCCCCATCATGGCCGCGCTGCGCGACCGCTCCGGCGACGCGGCCCTCGGGCCCTGGCGCGACGGCGCCGTGCGCGACGACGTCGGGCGCGCGGCGGCAGCGGCGTCGATCGCTACCGATGCGCTGCTCGCGGCATCGGTGCCCGCGCGCTACGTGTCGGATCCGAAGTTCGTCTTCACCGAGGCCGGCGGCCGCGCCCCCGATCTCGACGCGCTGCTGCGCGCGCAGGCGCCGCAGCAGCGCGCCGCGCTCGAGCAGGGCGTCGCGCGGCTGATGCGCGCGTTCGGCGCCGAGTCGCGGCGTTTCGTGGCGTCGGTGCTCGCCGAGGCGGCTCAGCCGGCGGAGGCTGCAGCGCGGCGCTGAGCGCACGGAGACGCGCGGGTCGGTTCCGGAGCCGTGACCCGGGCGCCGCTCTGCTGGCAAGATCCGGGGTGAACGGATCGACAATGGCGTCCGCGAGCGCCGTTCGCAGCGACTCGAC
>Ga0068858_100003390_pt1 | contig 15860 bp, 13 predicted proteins | sample KBSSwiS12_FD_66589 | JGI IMG/M metagenome (GOLD analysis project Ga0068858, IMG submission 66589) | Switchgrass rhizosphere microbial communities from Kellogg Biological Station, Michigan, USA - KBS Switchgrass S1-2 | ecosystem: Host-associated > Plants > Roots > Rhizosphere > Soil ...
CGCCAGCGTTCGTTCTGAGCCAGAATCAAACTCTCAAGTTGATGTACGATCGAACCCCCGCTGGAATAAGCGAGAGCAAGACCGGCATCTCCGGGAGCCGTTCCTGCACAAAAATCACAAAACTGGTGTGTTTGCGTTTTTGAGACATATGAGCTCGCCGCCGAAGCCGAAGCTTCAGCAGGATCCATAAGGAACGGCCTAAATTTGACCGATCGTCCGATACCCAGAGGTTATCGGTGACCGGGCCGCCGCCCACATGTCCCTTCATCTAAACCAACAATGTCAAAGAGCCGACGCGCATCCTCCCCCGGTTCGATTCGTTCCGGGCATCGGTTGTACCGACTAAGAAGAGGCGCGAAACGAACGCGAGACCTCCGCAAGAGGCCGCGTCCGCTGCTGTGGAGCGCCATATATGTGTGGTCCCCAATGCCGTCAACCGGGTTTTTGCATTATTATTGCAGCCCGGTTTCGGCCGGCTCGAAGGACCAACGGTCCCCCTTCGCCTACTAGCTAGATGGGATGCGTCGCGCCTCCTTCAAGCCTCCAACCTCTTGGCACAGAGGTCTTTTTTCTGATCTGGCTAGGCGCTTTGAATATAGGCACGCATGGCATCCGCTTCCGCCTCGATGCGCTCCATCCGATGTTTGACGAGGTCGCCGATCGACACGATTCCGCGAATCTCACTGCCGTCGACGACGGGCAAATGACGAATTCGGCGCTGTGTCATCAGCGCGAGAGCCGCCAAAACGTCCGTTTCCGAATCGGCCGTGATGGCCGGCGAGCTCATCACTTTGCTGACGGGCCATTCGAGCACATCCGGTCCATGATCCCTGAGGCAGTAGATCACGTCCCGCTCGGACACCATTCCAGCGATTCGGCCGCCTTGGAGGACCGGAAGTGCGCCGATTCGCTTCTCCCCAAGTCTTCGAACGGCATCGTAAACGGTCGATTCGGCGGCGATCGTCTCGACCGCGCTGCCCTTGTCGCGAAGCACCAATGCGATGGTCATCTCAGGCCTCCGGTCTTGTCACCTCTCGCCTTGATCGTCCCACTACACCCCGGCAAATGGATTCGCCATGCCCGAACCGGATCCCGTTACAAGCCCGCGCCATTCAACGATCCGGCTTTTCTGGCGGATATTCCGGCTGCTCGCGCTGCTTTCGATCGTGATTGCTGGCATCGCGGTCATTCTCGTGGCGCGGGGCGATTCGGCTCCGGCGTCGCACATGAACATGATGATTGCGACGGCACTTGGGATAGGCCTTACCGTGCTGGTCGGCACAGGCCTGATGACCCTGGTCTTCATCAGCTCATCGAGCGGCCATGACGATGCTGCCTCGGGCTCTCAAATAAAGAAAGACGAAGAATGACCGATTTTGATCGACCCGTCCTGCGGGTTGTTCCAGGCCCTGCCGACATCAATGCAAACGGCCACATCTTCGGCGGATGGGTATTAAGCCAGATGGATATTGCGGCCGGCATCGTTGCACGGCTTCGGGCGCGCGGGCCTGTCGCCACGGTTGCAATCGAGGCGATGGAGTTCATCGCGCCGATTCACCTGCGCGACCTGATTTCCGTCTATGCAGAAGTAGAACGCGTCGGGCGTACCTCGATGGCAGTAAAAATCGAAGTGATTGCGCATCGCGACTTCGGCGCGACCAAGGCCAAGGTTACGGAAGGCGTTTTCACATTCGTCGCCCTGGACGAGAACGATCGTCCCCGCCCAGTCGACGATCCAGCCAAAAATTAAGCTGCGGGCGCGATCTCGTCATCACCGTCGGCCGGTCGCGGCGTACGCGTACGGCGACGGGGGCGCCGCGGCTCGTCGTCGGCAGCCTCCACGCTTTCGCTGTCATCGCGACCGATTGCCGGAGGAAGCACGTCGAACGGGATCGTTTCGCCTCCGCCGTTTGCCTGCCCGTCTTCACCATCTTCGGAATTGCGCGCAGTCCGCATCTCCCGATCTTCGCGGCGAGGCCGGTCCCGACGATTGAAGCGTTCCCCGCGATCACCACGATCCTGACGTTGCGGGCGTTCATCGGACAAAGTTTCGTCGGCCACTTCGGCGAGCTCTTCCTCGCCTTCGCCCTCGTCCTCGTCCATTTCCTCATCGCGTTGACGACGAGGGTTCTGCTCCTCGAAGCGCGCGCGGTTTTCGCTCAGCACCCGGAAATAATGATCGGCATACTGAAGATAATATTCGGTTTGGACTCGGTCGCCCGCGAGTTGGGAGTCACGCGCCATGCTCTTGTACTTTTCAAGCAGCTGGGCGGCGTTGCCGCGCTGGCGATTATCCTGCCTGTTGCCCGGCTGTCCGCCGAGGTTCTGGCCCCTCTGTCCACCACGACCGCGTCTGCGGCCGCCCTGACGATTGTTGATCAAATGCCTACGTCCTTACGCAGTGTCGTATCAGCCCTTCACCTCAGGCAGGCAGGGCTGCGCCGTAACGGCGCCGCTCTAACCCTCTCGTCCCGGTCTACACGCATAGCGCGAAGTGAGCGGCCGATTGTGTCGGGGTTGGGACAGGAGCGCTCTTCAGTTGATCTGGAGCGGGCCCGGCCCAGGCCCCATGATGTAGTGTCGCCAATGCGCGATGCCAAGCTAATTCGACCAAATGCAGGTTAATTCCACGTAAGCAGCACTGCGCGCGGCCTGTCTGCGAGATCGTCGACGACCCGCGAACGAAGCCCGTCACGGGTCAGCAAGGAGGTGACCTGCTCGGCTTGGTCGGGACCGATTTCCACTGCCCCAAGGCCGCCCTTGCCGAGAAGTTGCGCCATCTGCGGCGCCAGTTCGCGATAGGCATCGAGGCCGGTCTCGCCGGCGAATAGGGCTTCGTCCGGCTCATATTCCCGCACGCCGGGACCCAGTTCCGCACCCTCGGCGATGTAGGGGGGATTGCATAGAATGAGGTCGAAAGTCTCATCGATTCCCTGGGCCCAGTTGCCGAGCTTGAACTTCAGCCTGCCTTCGAATCCAAGACGTCGGGCATTGGCCGAGGCGTATGACAGCGCCCTGCGCGAAACTTCGACCCCAAGGCCGGTAGACTGCGGCCAAACGTCAAGTGCCGCAAGGAGCAGGGTTCCGGGTCCGGTTCCGAGGTCCAGAATCCTCCTCGGTCCGTCAGTCCCATCGAAATGCTCGATCGCGGATGCAATCAGCACCTCCGAATCCGGCCGCGGAACAAGCACTCCGGGACCGACATGGAGGTCAATGTTCCAGAAGGCCCGCCGTCCGGTGATGTACGCCACCGGTTCGCCACTCAATCGCCGCTCGACCATCTTCCAGAACCGCTTTGGTACGGCTCGATCCGGCGGCGCGAGGATCAGTTTGTCGCGGTCGATGTGAAACGCTTCCGCCATCAGCAACTCGGCGTCGAGCCGCGACGTATCGCTTGTCAAACTGAGCTGGCGCGCGGCGTCAGCCAGCGCGCGCACGATTGGCTTCACGCGTCTTCCAAGCCCGCAAGCCGCTCGGCTTCGTCCTCGGCCACAAGCGCGTCGATGATTTCCGTGAGGCCTGGGCCTTCAAGCACTTCGTCAAGATTGTGCCTGGTGAGGTTGATCCGGTGATCGGTGATTCGTCCCTGCGGGAAATTGTAGGTGCGGATTCGCTCCGACCGATCGCCCGATCCGACCATCGACTTCCGTGCTCCGGCGCGCTCGCTCGCCAGACGTTCGCGCTCCATCTCAAACAGTCGAGTGCGAAGCACCTTCAAGGCTTTCGCCTTGTTCTTGTGCTGCGACTTCTCGTCCTGCTGGATCACCACGAGACCACTGGGGAGGTGGGTGATTCGGACCGCGCTGTCGGTCGTGTTCACCGACTGACCGCCGGGGCCCGATGAACGATAGACGTCGATCCTCAAGTCCTTGTCGTCGATCTGGACGTCGACGTCCTCGGCTTCCGGGAGGACCGCGACTGTCGCGGCGGACGTATGGATTCTGCCGCCGCTCTCGGTCACCGGCACGCGTTGCACGCGGTGCACCCCGCTTTCGAACTTGAGGCGAGCAAAGACGCCGGGGCCACTGATCGACGCAACCGCTTCCTTGTACCCGCCGAGTTCTGACGCGCTCGCGGAGATCAGCTCGAAACGCCAGCCCTGTGATTCCGCATAGCGCTGGTACATCCGCAAAAGGTTGCCCGCGAAGAGTGCAGCTTCATCTCCGCCGGTTCCCGCGCGGACCTCAAGCATCGCAGCACGATCGTCCGCAGCGTCTCGGGGCAAGAGCTTGACGGCAAGCGCACGCTCGGCACCCGGAAGCTTGTGACGGATCTCCTCAGCTTCCGTTGCCGCCATTTCCTTGAGCTCGGGCTCGGCAGTCGGGTCGGCGACCATGCCGTTCAGCACCTCGAGCTCCGCGCGCAATCGCCTGACTTCGCGAGCAGCTGCAGCCACCGGTTCGATCGCAGCATAATCCTTGGACAAGCGAACGAACTCGTCGGGCGAAAGATCGCCTCGCGACATCGCTTGCTGGAGCTCATGCTTGCGCGCTTCGATCGAAGCGATTCGTTCCGAGGAAATCACGCTCATCGCCTCATCGCCTCAGCGCCTCGGCGACGAGATCGAGTGAGACGGACCGCTGATCGCCGCTCGCGAGGTCTTTCAGCTGGGCCTCTCCGCACTCCAGTTCATTGTCGCCGATAATCAAGGCGTAGGCGGCGCCCGCGGCATTCGCGCGGCTGAGGCGCTTCTTCATGTTGCCGCGATAGGCCAGTTCGGTCGCGACCCCTTCGCGGCGCAAACCCGCAACGATGCGCTTTGCTTCGGCTTCTGCCCGCTCGCCGAGCGGAATAACCGCAACGGAAGGCTTCTCGGGCTCAGGCGCCCCGATCATCATCGCGAGGCGCTCGATCCCGGCCGCCCAGCCGACCGCCGGCGTGTGTGGCCCGCCGAGCGCCTCAATCAGACCGTCGTAGCGGCCACCGGCGAGCACGGTTCCCTGTGCTCCGAGCCGGTCAGTGATGAACTCGAACGCCGTGTGGCGATAATAATCGAGGCCCCGAACGAGCCTTGGCGCGCGTTCCCAGGCGACCCCGGCTGCATCGAGTCCTTCGGTAACCCTGGCGAAGAAATCTCCAGCCTCTGAAGTCAGGAAGTCATCGATTGTGGGCGCGCTGTCGACAATCGGCCAATCCTGATGGGCCTTGCTGTCGAGAATGCGCAGCGGATTGCGCTCTAGTCGTGCCTGGCTGTCCTCGCTCAGCGACGCCGAGTGCGAACGGAAATGCTCGTAGAGCGCATCACGCCACGCCGAACGGGTTTCGGGATCGCCAAGGGTATTGAGCTTCAGGATCGTTCCTTCGATCCCAAGCTCTCTGAGCAGCTGATCGGCGAAGGCGAGAAGCTCGACGTCCGCCTGCGGTTCACCCGCGCCGATGATCTCGGCATCCAGCTGGTGAAATTCGCGGAAGCGGCCCTTCTGCGGCCGCTCGTAGCGGAATGCCGAGCCGTGCGTCGCGACCTTCAACGGCGCGAATTGCTGCCAGCCTTCGGACAGATAAGCGCGACAGATCCCGGCGGTTAACTCGGGCCGCAAGGTGATCGATTCGCCGCCGCGATCCTCGAATGAGTACATCTCCTTCGACACCACGTCGGTCGTCTCACCGATCGTCCGGGCGAAGACAGCCGTCTGTTCGATCGTCGGGACTTCCACACGCCGAAAGCCATACAGTCGGCGCACTCGGTCGAACGCGGCCACCACCACGGCAAGGCGGTCGGCGTCTTCATGCAACAGGCTTTGCGTGCCCCGAACGGGCTGAACCGGCGTCATTGCGCCGCGCTTAAGCACAAAATTCGCAAATGCGGAATCAGCGCGGCGGAGTCGCCGATTGTTGCTGCTGTTGCCGCTCTCGCTGGAACTGCTGCCGGAAGAACGCCGGGGACGGCAGGAACAGCTTCCTGAAGCTGATCATGATCGTCCGTCCGAGCGGGTTCAGCAAGTCCGCCTGGTAATTGAGCGGAACGTTTCCAGCCGCATCGTGCACCCGCGGCTTCGCGTCGAAGACATTGTTGATCTCGAACCGGAGCTGCGTTCCGCGTAGCCACGGATGCTTCACGACGACTTCCGGAATATCGCCCGGATTGGCGAAAAACCGCAGATCGAAGGTCCCGACCGGCGAGAAATGCAGATTGTCGCCCGTCGTTTCCGTGACGTCGGTGGCGCTTTGCCAGTTTGCGCCGAGGCGCGCGCCCAGCCCATTGTTAAAATAGCCGAGCTGCGCCTGCACCTGGTGGAGTGGTGTACCGCCACCCGATCCGACTGCATCGCCGTGGCGATAATCGAGCTCGGATCCGCCGGGGGTGAGCCGAACCTTGTCCTCGAAGGTGATGGTGTCCGTCAGGGAGAACTGGATGCGGCCACGGCTCGTGCCGCCACCGGCGCCTCCGAAGAAACCGCCGCCACCGCCACCACGGCCACCGATTCTCCCACCGCCTCCGCCGTCACGTCCGCCGCCACCGCCGCCTGCCGGAGGCGCTCCACTCTCCGGCGGCGGGCCAGAAGGTGCGCCCGCATTCGGGCCGGTTCCTCCGCGCGTCCCGGCCTGGGCTCCACCCTGTGTTCCTCTGGGACCGAAGCCGAACTGCGCGCGCATCTGGTCGATGACTGATTGCGAAGGTCGCCGCGACTTGAGCGGCTTGGTAAAATCGAAGCCCAGTCGGAGCGTGTCCTTGCGCGCCTGGTCGAAGTTGATTGGACGGAGATCGACGCTGACCAGCTGCCCCGAAGCATCGCGAACGAATCGCTGAGGGAACGCCGCCTCGATCGCTTCCGTGACCGTGATACCCGCAATCGGCCGGTCGACGGTCTGGTGGACGTAATCGGCACGCAGCCGGAAATCAGTCTTCTCGAACGGCTGCCAGTTGGCGCCGAGCTTCAAGACATTCCTTCGATCGGCATCCAGGTTCGGATTGCCGCCGGTGACCGCTGTGACGAACACTGTCTGACCTGTGGTGAAGTCGAAGATCCGCGATTGCGGCGTGGTCAGCACGGGATCGCCGAGCTGCTGGATGGTCGGCGGTCCTTCCTCGCGCGTCCAGCTGGTGATGAAGCTCAGGCGGTCCACGGGCGACCAATTGGCGCCGGCCCCGATCACCGTCAGCGTTCCGAAGTCCGACAGCTGGTCGACTTCTGCATTGCCGTTCAGCGTCAGGTTGCCGAGCGCGCTGAAATCGCGGTTCTTGCGCGAGATCGGCAAATCCACGTTGATGCCGGCTTGGCCCATTGTGCGCGACAGGCTGTTTGACGTCCGCGCGCCGGCCAGGTCCCGGTCGTTGTCGAGGTGAACCGTGCTTCCGCCGAAGGTCAGCGTGGTGCTTGCATTGCCGGCCGGGAGCTTGAACAAATTGCCATTGGCAGTCGCGGTCAGGTCTCCCGATGCCTGGGTCTGCAGCACGCGGTCGGTAGGGAATGTGACGCTCTCGCGGTCGGTGTGAGTGAGGTTCCGGGCAAGGTCGCCATTGCCGGTAACGGTCCAGTGCCACTGCGACCTGGTCGTTCCGTTGAGAACGAGACCGACGTGAGCGGTATTGCTGCTGGTGTCGCGTTCCAGAGGCTCGAGAAGGCTTGGGCTAAGGCCGATAAGCGAAAGGCCGTCGACATGCTCAAGCTCGGTGTTGAGCGTGGCCGAGACATTGCCGAAGACCTGCCGGTTGAATGTAGCGGCGGCCCTAATATCGCGTTTTCTCGCCACCAGCGAACGCGCGGCAAGCTCCTGCTCGGTCGTGCCGGTTACCTGTGCCGGATCCAGGATGATGCCGCGTTCGGCCTCGGTGAGCATGCTGTTGCCTTCGGCGTGAAGGTTGAGTGTCGTCCGGCCGTTTCGCTGAACCAGAAAGCGGGTCAGATCGGCGGCGCCATTGGCATAGCCGCCTTCGGTTGCGGCTCCGCCGCCAAGCTGCGCTGTGGTCGACCTGAATCGCTGCCGAAGCACAATGTTCACGACCTTCTGGTCGGCACGATAGCCGTATTTGAGTGCGACTTCCTCGGGGAGGATGTCGACGCGTTGAATGGCCTCCGTTGGAATGTCGCGAAGCTCGCGGAACCCGGAAATGCGCTGGCCATTGAGAAGAAGCACGGGAGCTCCGCCGCCACGCCCGCGGGCGCTTCCGATCTGCGGCGCAAGCGCGTCGAGAAGTTCGGTGATGTTGGTCGCGCCAGTCGCCCTCACATCCCGAGCGTCGAGAGTATTTTCGGGCGGGATGTCGCCAACGACCGATCCGCGTGCCCGGGCGCCGGTCACGACGATCTCCTCCTCGTCGCCATATTCGTCGGCGGGTTGGGCTGCGACACTGACCGTTGGCGATACCGGCGCGGCCTGGCTCGCGTTTCCGGAATTCGCAGGCGCAGTCGGTACCGGAGCCGTCGGCGATGGCGGCGCCGGCTGCTCCTGCGCGGACGCAGGAGAAAGCGGAAAAGACAGGATTGCGGTTGATAGCAACAAGAAACGAACGGTCATCAAATCCCCGGTAACGGCGCGACGTGAACGATCTCTGACAACGAAGTGACCTTCGACAAAGTGCCGACTGCCGCCGACGAATGGCACTGGCGAAGCAAAGGATTCGCGTTACACCGCACACCTCACCCTTCGTTAGCCTTCCAATTCATGGAGTTTCCTTGATGCGCCGAGTTGCGCTTGCACTAATTCTGTCGTCCAGTCTCGCGAGCACGGCCGGCGCCCAGCTCGTTCCTGCGCTCAACAGCAAGCCCCAAGCTTATGCGAAGCCGATCCGTATCCCGGTTGCACAGGACCTCCCCTTTCCGGGCACCGTCCAACTGACGGTGGACGCAACCGACGTAACGCGCGGCATCTTCCACATCCATGAGAAGGTCCCCGTCACAGACGAGGGCGATCTCGTCATGCTGTATCCGAAGTGGATCCCGGGCGGCCACAGTCCTCGCGGCGACATCAAGAACGCAACCGGCATAAGGTTCAGCGCCAACGGCCAGGCACTCAAGTGGAAGCGCGACCCGCTGGATGTCTATGCCTTCCACGTTGCGGTCCCGCAGGGCGTGTCCGCCGTCGATGTCGAATTCCAATATGTCTCCTCGACCGCTGAGAACCAGGGTCGCACGGTCATGACACCCGACATGTCGAGCATCCAATGGCTATCTCTGTCGATGTATCCGGCAGGCCATTACGTGCGGCAGATCCCCGTGCAGGCGTCGGTCATCCTCCCGACCGGCTGGAAGGCGGCGACGGCGCTGCGTCCGAGCGGACAAACCGGCGACCGGATCGACTATCCGACGACCAGCTATGAAATCCTGGTTGATTCCCCGCTGATCGCCGGCGCCCATTATCGCCAGATCCAGCTCAGCCCGAAGGTTGCGCTGGATGTGATCGGCGACACTCCGGCGGAGCTTGCTGCAAAGCCTGAGCAGATTGCAGCGCACAAGCAGCTCGTCGACCAGGCGGTGAAGACGTTCGGCGCGGAGCATTACGATCATTATGACTTCCTGCTGACCATCTCGAACAACCTCGGCGGCAATGGGCTCGAGCATCATCGCAGTTCCGAGGATGGCGTGAAGCGCGGCTATTTCACGGATTGGGAAAACAAGCTGCGCGACCGCAACCTGCTTCCGCATGAATATAGCCACAGCTGGGACGGCAAGTATCGCCGCCCGGCGGATCTCTGGACGCCCGACTACAATACGGTGCCGATGGAGGGTTCGCTCCTGTGGGTTTACGAAGGCCAGACGCAATTTTGGGGCTATGTGCTCGGCGCGCGCTCTGGAATGCTGTCCAAGCAGGATACGCTTGATGCGATTGCTGCAACGGCAGCGACCTATAGCACCGGCACTCCCGGCCGTGCGTGGCGACCCTTGGTCGATACGACCAACGATCCGACCATCGCGAACCGCGCCCCCCAGCCCTGGCGGAGCTTCCAGCGCAGCGAGGACTATTACAGCGAAGGCCAGCTGATCTGGATCGATGTCGACCGGATCATCCGCACGCAGTCGGGCGGCAAGCGATCGATCGACGATTTCGCCCGTGTTTTCTATGGCATGCGCGACGGCGATTATGGCGAGCTGACCTACACGCTCGACGATGTGGTCGCGACGCTCAACAGGGTACAGCCCTACGACTGGCGCTCGTACCTGCAGCGGCGGGTCTATGACGTCGCCGCGAGCCCGCCGCTCGAGGGGATCAACGAAGGCGGGTACAAGCTCGTCTATTCCGCCGAGCCAACCAAGTGGATCAAGAGTGGAGAAAAGTCGGGCAAGAACAACGACCTCACTTATTCCGGCGGTTTCGTTGTTGGCAACGACGGCAAGATCTCCAGCGTTCTATGGGATAGCGCCGCTTTTAACGCGGGGCTGACCGTCGGATCGCAAATCACGGCCGTGAACGGCCGCGACTTCGAGGGCGATGCGCTGAAGGATGCGATCAAGGCTGCTGCCGGAAATGGGCCCGCGCCCGAGTTGCTGATTCACGACGGCGACGTCTATCGAACGGTGAAGCTCGATTGGCACGGTGGCCTGCGTTATCCACGGCTGGAGAAGGTCAGCAAAGGCGAAGGGACGCTCGACGCGCTGCTGGCACCGCGCTGACTAACTGATGAGGGGGGGGCTGGTATGCGTAGACTGATCGTCACCACGGCAGTTGCAATTGCGGCTTCGACCGCGTCTCTTGCAGCACCGCCAGGGGTTGCTTCAGGAACTCCGCCGCCTGCCCCCTTGCCCGCCGAAGCCAATGTTCGGGCCGCACTCGAGCGGATCGCGCGCATCGATCCCCGTCTCCATTCGGTGATCGCCGTCGATCCGACTGCGATCGCCCAGGCGCGGCGCGTCGACTTGAGTGGCATTCGCGGCGCGCTCGCCGGACAGCCGGTGCTGATCAAGGACAATATCGAAAGCCTTGGGCCGCTTCCGACCACGGCCGGTAGCCTCGCGCTTGCCGGCAATGTCACCAATCGGGATGCGCCGCTCGTCGCACGGCTGCGTAGCGCCGGCGCTATCATCGTCGGCAAGACAAACCTCAGCGAATGGGCGAACATCCGATCGACCCGCTCCATCTCCGGCTGGAGCGCAGTGGGCGGACAGACGCGCAATCCGTGGGCGCTCAATCGCAACCCGTGCGGATCTTCGAGCGGATCGGGCGCGGCCGTGGCCGCGCGGCTCGTCCGGCTCGCGATCGGAACTGAGACGGACGGGTCAGTCACCTGCCCTGCATCGGTCAACGGAATTGTCGGGCTGAAGCCCACGGTCGGGCTCGTCAGCCGGACGCATATCGTTCCGATCAGTCATAGTCAGGATACGGCGGGCCCGATGGCCGCAAGCGTTCGCGAAGCGGCCGAGCTTCTCACCGTCATTGCCGGGAGCGATGTTGCCGATGAGGCCACGCGCGACGCCGATCGGCACCGGGTCGATTATTCCGCTGGCCTCGATGCGAACTCGCTAAAGGGAAAGCGGATCGGCGTGATGCGCTTCGCCTCCGGATTTGGCACCGACGCGGCGTTCGAGACCGCGCTTGCGCTCCTCCGCCAAAAGGGCGCCATCCTGGTCGACATCAAGAAGTTCGACGACAAGGCCATCGGCAAGAATGAGCTTCCGGTGCTGCTGACCGAGCTCAAGGCCGACATGGCGAAATATCTGAAGGGCAGCCCGGCTTCGATCCCCACGCGCACCTTGTCCGAGCTGATTGCTTTCGACAATTCGCATCAGAAGCAGGAAATGTCGCTGTTCGGGCAGGAACTGTTTGAGCAGGCGCAAAAGACGAAGGGTCTCGCCGACCCAGCATATAAGAAGGCTCGTGCGATCAGTTTCCAGGCTGCCGGACCGAACGGAATCGACAAGCTACTCAAGGACAATCGCGTGGTGGCCCTGGTCGGCCCGACCATGCCGCCGGCGTGGCTAATCGACGTCGCCAACGGCGACCAGGTTGCAGGCGGAGGCGCCGGTTCCCTCGCAGCGGTTGCGGGCTATCCGCACCTCACGGTGCCAATGGGCCTGGTGAAGGGATTGCCGGTCGGCCTAAGCTTTATCGGTCCCAGGTGGAGCGAAGCGCGGTTGCTTTCACTCGGTTATGCTTATGAGCAGGCGCGCGGACCTTTCCCCACGCCGAAGTTCCTGCCTTCGATCGAGGAAAGTCCGGAAATCGCTCCGTTGCTTCAGCCTCAGCGTTCTGGACGACCAGCGATGTCCGGCTCGGTAACCGGCGACAGCCAACGATAAAGAGCGCCGCCGATCGCTCCTCCGACGATCGGGGCGACCCAGAATATCCACAATTGCGAGAGCGCCGGGCCGCCGACAATCAGCGCCGGGCCGGTGCTGCGCGCCGGATTCACCGACGTGTTGGTGACCGGGATGGAGATCAGGTGGATCAAGGTCAGGCCAAGACCAATGGCGATTGGCGCGAAACCTACAGGCGCGCGTGCATGCGTCGATCCCATGATGATAATCAGAAAGAATGCCGTCATCACGATCTCGGTGACCACCCCGGCCTGCATCGAATAGCCGCCCGGTGACAAATCCCCAACGCCGTTCACAGCGAGGCTGTTGGGGGCGAGCGTGAACCCCGGATGCCCGCTAGCGATGAAGTAAAGCAGGAATGCCGCAGCGATGCCGCCGATGACCTGGGCGATCACATAGGCAGGGATGTCGCGCGCGGGAAAGCGTCCACCCGCCCACAATCCCACGGTAACTGCAGGATTGAGATGGCAGCCTGACACGTGCCCGATGGCGTAAGCCATGGTCAGTACGGTGAGACCGAAGGCTAGTGCGACGCCAAGAAGCCCAATTCCGACTTCCGGAAAGGCGGCGCTGATCACTGCGCTGCCGCACCCCCCCAAGACCAGCCAAAATGTTCCGAAGAATTCCGCGAATGCCCTGCGACCCATGCCCGCCTCCGATCACTTTCGCGGGCTAGGTGCAACGGCGCGCCTGACAGCGGTATCGGGAAAACCCCGATTCAGTGGGCTCAAGCGGTCGCGCGCAATGCGGCGATCGCGGCGACGATTGCGAAGATCAGCAGCACCCGAGCGAAACTCGCCGGCTCCTGGAACCAGAGGATGCCAACAATCACGGTGCCTACGGCACCAATTCCTCCCCAAACCGCGTACGCCGTACCCATCGGGATCGATCGGGACGCAACTTCGAGCAGGCCCATGCTGACCGCCACCGAAGCGAGAAATGCGAGCGTCCAGGGGACATTCCTGAAGCCGTCGACGAACCTGAGCGACGTCGTGAAGCCGACCTCGAAGAATCCACCCACGATTAGCCAGACCCAGGCCATGACAATCCTTTCACTGGACGAGCGACGTTCATTCGGTACGTTCCAGCTCATGTCGAAGCGGCGCACCATCGGCAATAGGATCGCCCATCCTCGCTTCCTCGCGTTCCTGGCGGTGCTGATTGTGACGATCCCGGTTTCGATCCCGCTGCTCGGTAATATGCCGCTGGGATTCATGGCGTCGTTCGACCTTGCCGCAATCTTCTTCATCGCAATTTGTTGGCCGTTGCTCGGGACGCGTGAGGCCGCCACGATCCGCGAGCACGCCCATCAGAACGACGCGAACCGAACCTTGCTTCTGGCGGTGACTGGAATCGTGATCGCGGTGCTGTTCGTCTCAATCACTGCGGAAGCTGTTGGCCATAATCCGCAGCCGATGACGAAGATGCTGATCATCGTCACCCTCGCTATCGCCTGGATCTTCAGCAATTCGATCTACGCTCTTCACTATGCGCATCTCGCTTACATGCATCCTGACGTCGGATGCATCGGTTTGGAATTCCCGCGAACCAAGCATCCCGTTTATTGGGACTTCGTCTACTTTTCCTTCACCTGTGGAATGGCGTTTGCCACTTCGGACGTGGTGATCACCGAAACGCGCATGCGCAAGGTCGTGACCTTCCACTGCCTTGCTGCGTTCGCGTTCAACATCGGCGTGCTGGCGTTCACCATCAACGTGCTGGGATCAGGCAGTTAGATCGATCTCGGGCAGTTCCGGCACCTTGCGACGTGCAGCGATGAAGCACCCGGTTATGATCATGATCGCGCCCGCGAGCGTGTACAAGGAAACGCGTTCGCTGAAGATGAGCCAGCCCAGCACCGATGCCCAAATGAAGCCGCTATATTCGGTGGCTGCGAGATAGCTCGCGGGACCGCGGGCGTAGCCCCATGCAAACAGCAACGTGCCGCAAGTGGAAAGTACCGAGGCGAAGATCACCCAATGCCATTGGCCGGCGGGCCAGGCCGGAATCCCGACCATCGGTATCAGGAACGCCCAGATCGCCATGACCGTGGCGGACTGAAAGAAATTGATCTCGAATGGCTCTGCGGCGAGAGCCTGCTGCCGCATCATCACGATGTTCACGGCATAGGTCACTGCCGACCCCAGGATCGCGAACGTCCCGAGCAATACATCCGCGCCCAATTTTGCTGTTGCTTGCCCAACGACGATGATCAGGACTCCGCCAAAGGCGATAAGCGAACCGAGGATTGATCGTCCGCCAATCTGTTCGCCGAGGAAAACGGAAGCCAGCAGCAAGGCGATCAAGGGACCAATGAAGGTCAGGGCGATCGCCTGCGCCAGCGGAATGCGGCCGATTCCCCAGAAGAAGAGGAAGGCCATTAGCGTCACCACGATTCCACGCGCCACGTGAATCTTCAGAACCCGCCCGGCCGGCCAGCCTTTTCGGCGCGGCAGGAACAGTGCTCCGCTGAAGATGAGATTGGCAACCGAGCGCCAGATGCTGACGGCGATGATGCCGATGACGAGCACAAGATGCTTCATCACCGCGTCCATGATCGACAGTACCGCCACGGCGCCGAGCGCCGCGAGGAAGCCTTGGACAGGATGCTGGATGACGCGGTTCACATGCCGCGCTTAGCGGCGATCAGTTGTTTGCGTCGAGTGAGGGTGGCGACGGCTGCGAGTCGATCAGGAGTGGCGGCTGCGAGTTGGCCGACGCGAGGGAGTTTGCGAGAGCGCCGCCAAGAATCAGGATGAGCAACAGCTTGGTCACAGCCCGAAGCTGCGCCCACAAAGTGAATAAAGGCTAAACCCTATTCGGCAGCGTCGAGCGTCGGCACTTCGGTTGCGGCTTCGATTTCCGCTGCCTTTGCCTCGACCAGCCTCACGATGTGGTTGATCATGTCGGCATCGTGCACGTGGTGATCCGTCACTCCCGACAGATAGACCATATGCTTCCCATTGCCTCCGCCAGTGATGCCGATGTCCGTCTCGCGAGCCTCTCCGGGGCCGTTGACGACGCAGCCGAGCACGGAGAGCGACATCGGCGTCTTGATGTGCTGGAGACGCTCTTCGAGCGCCTCCACTGTGCGGATCACGTCGAAGCCCTGGCGGGCGCAGCTGGGGCAGGAGACGACGCGGACGCCGCGGCTGCGGATTCCAAGCGCCTTCAGTATTTCATACCCTACCCGAACTTCTTCCTCCGGCTCGGCTGACAGGGACACTCGGATCGTGTCGCCGATTCCCGCCCAAAGCAGGTTGCCGATTCCGATCGCGGACTTGACCGTCCCGCCGACCAATCCGCCGGCTTCGGTGATTCCAAGGTGAAGCGGGCAATCGACCTCGCTTGCGAGCTGCTGGTAGGCGGCAACCGCGAGGAAGACATCGCTCGCTTTGACCGCGACCTTATATTCGCGGAAGCCCTGGTCCTCGAGGATCCGGATATGGTCGAGGGCGCTCTCAACCAGAGCCTCCGGACAAGGCTCGCCATATTTCTCAAGCAGGTCCTTTTCGAGGCTCCCTGCATTGACCCCGATGCGGATCGCGCAGCCGTTCGCACGCGCAGCGGCAATGACTTCCCTGACCCTTTCCTCCGAGCCGATGTTGCCCGGGTTGATTCTAAGGCAGGCAGCGCCGGCGTCGGCCGCTTCAAGCGCGCGTTTGTAGT
>Ga0068858_100003391_pt1 | contig 15856 bp, 15 predicted proteins | sample KBSSwiS12_FD_66589 | JGI IMG/M metagenome (GOLD analysis project Ga0068858, IMG submission 66589) | Switchgrass rhizosphere microbial communities from Kellogg Biological Station, Michigan, USA - KBS Switchgrass S1-2 | ecosystem: Host-associated > Plants > Roots > Rhizosphere > Soil ...
ACGATACCCACGCAACCCAGCCGTCCGGAGGCCATGACCAAAAGCAGATCACTCATGCCGGTGATCTCGCGCGCCAGAGGCACCTGATCGCCGCTATGCATCAAATCGGAGACCCGGATCAAAGCGCGGCCTAAACTGCCGCCGGGATGAAAATCGCGATACTGGTCGGCGGAAAAGCCTTTGCGTTCCATCAACGCCACCGCCAAGGCATCGCCCAGGCTCAGCATCATGGTGGTGGAGGTGGTGGGCGCCAGCCCCATGGGACAGGCTTCCGGCGCATGCGGCAACAGCAACTTCACATCCGCCGCCTTGATCAAGGTGGAGTCGGGATTGGCGCCGATGGCGATAATGGGAATGCCGCAGCGCTTGGCATAAGTGATGAGATCCGACAGCTCCGCCGTCTCGCCGCCCCAGGACAAAAGCAACAGCACGTCCTGGCGGGTGATGGCGCCCATGTCGCCGTGCGAGGCTTCGGCGGGATGGACGAAATAAGCGGGCGTGCCGGTGGACGACAAAGTGGCGGCGATCTTGCGCGCGACATGGCCGGACTTGCCCATGCCGCTGACAATCACCCGGCCCGGCCGTTGGTGATCTTGGGACGCCAGCATCACGTCCACGGCCCGGATGAAGTCCCCGTCCAGCGTGTCTGCCAAGGCCGTTAGTGCTCCACTGGCGGCGGCAAGCACCCGCCGGGCAGCTGCCAGGTCCCCGGCGGCGGGGTCGCCGGACAGGCTGCGCAAAGGGGTCTTGCTGTACGCCATTTAAGCCCTTGGTGTAAAACAATATTTTCGATAGTCAAACTTAGGAGCGCCGGGTTACGGAGCCGTTAAGCGAATTTCGTGCCAAGTTTCGCCCAAAAGGGGGGTGGACCGCAAGGCGGGCGAGTTCCAGGCCTACGACGGGGTACTAGGTTGCCGCTGCCACTCGCTAATGTGCGAAGATGTCGACTTCTTCCCAGCCGGCCAGATCCAGCGCCGCGCGGCTTGGCAGGAAATCAAAACAGGCTTGCGCCAATTGGGTGCGGCCCTCGCGCGCCAGCATCTGATCCAGCGCGCTCTTGAGCTGGTGCAGATAGGCCACGTCATTGGCGGCATAGGCCAACTGGCGCTCGCTCAATTCCGCTGCGCCCCAATCGGAGGATTGCTGCTCCTTGGACAATTCCACATTGAGCAATTCGCGCACCAAATCCTTCAGCCCATGCTTGTCGGTATAGGTGCGCACCAGCTTGGAGGCGATCTTGGTGCAATAGACCGGCTTGCACTCCACCCCCAGATATTGCCGGAACATAGCGATGTCGAAGCGGGCGAAATGAAACAGCTTGGTCACCTTGGCGTCGGCCAGCAGCGCCTTGAGATTGGGGGCTTGATACTGGCCGGCGGCGAACTGCACCGCATGGCAGACCCCGTCTCCCGACGACAATTGCGCCAGGCAAAGCCGGTCGCGCTGGGGGTTAAGGCCCAAGGTCTCGGTATCGATGGCCACCAACGGGCCCAGATTGAGCCCGGCCGGCAGATCGCCCTGATACAGTTTGATCTTCATGGGGCTCCAATAGCGCAGCAGGGGGTAAATTAATAGAGTGGCGCCATGCAGGCCCCCTCCAACCGGGATCACGCACAATCCAGAAAGGACACCGCCCCCGGCGTCCTGTTGTCGGTGTTGTTGCATGGGCTGCTGCTGTTTTTGGCGCTCTGGTATATGGGCCACCGCCCGGCGGTGACGCCGGAACAATTGCGCGCCTTGCCGGTGGATCTGGTGATCGGGGGAAGCCAGGGCCAGGAAACCGGCGCAGCCCCCGCCACCCGCGTTCAAGTGGCGCGGCCGCATCCGGAAAGCGCGCCCGTGCCGGAAGGCACAAGCCCGCAAGGCACCAAGGAACCGCAGGATGAACTTTCCGCCAAGCTTCGGGCCCTGGCGCAATTGAAAACACCGGATGCCGCTTTGCCCAATGCCGACAATGCGGCGGCGCCGGGCGGCGGTGGCGAGGGCGGCGGCGAAGGCAATTATGCGCTGAAGGATTATATTCGCGCCCAAATTCTGCGGCGCTGGCTGCCGGATCTGTCCATACCGGGCGCGCGCGACATGCCGGTGCTGGTTAAAGTGCGGCTGTTGAAAAGCGGGGTGATTGACGATGTCACAATCGTCGATCAAAGACGCTTCTATTTGGACAAGGCCTTCCGCAACATGGCGCTGTCGGCGCGGGACGCCACCTTGCTGGCATCGCCGATCCAGATTCCGGGTGTGCGGTATGAGAAGACGCAGACTTTGACGATTAATCTCGATCCAAAAGCGGTGCTCCGATGAGCGCAAAACCATGGCCGCACAAGCTTCTGGCAAGTTCCGTTCCCAAAAGCCGCCGCCCGCTCTAAGATTGGAGCAACGGCGTCAAACATGATCTGAAATGCACAGCCCATGGCGGAAATAGGGACAGCGCGCGGCATCCGTATTTCTACCTAGCAACTTCTTTTCGCTTTCCGCCGAAAACCGCAAATCTTTCAGGTGAATCAAGTAATTTTCGAATCTGCCGCCTGCGGTGCAGGCTGTGTCCGCGGAACTTCGGTTAACCAGTCGGTGACTCTGCCCGCGCATCCTTTGCACACAAGGTTTGCGGAGTGATGAGATGAGCGGTACGACGGTTCTGGCTCTTACTTCCCCGGTCGCGGTTTCTTCTTCGCGCATGACGGCCGATCTGTTGACGCGCTACAACAGCTATTTTCACACCAGCCGCGCCGATAACCAAACCTCATTGCGCGCTGCTCAGGCGGTCCGCTATCAGGTCTATTGCCTGGAGCGGAAATTCGAAGACCAGGCCGAACATCGAAACGGCCATGAAAGCGATGTTTTCGACACCCACGCAGTTCACAGCCTAATCTTTCACCGCCCCACGTCCGAGGCGATCGGCACCGCAAGGCTGATCCTGCGCCTCGCGGGCACGGCCTTGCCGATCGAGGGTCTGCTGGCCGAGCAGGGCATTCGCGCCGGCAATCATTTCCCGCTGGAGACGGCCGCAGAGGTGTCGCGCTTCGCAATCTCCAACAACTTTCGCCGTGGCGCCGAGGATGTCACCGAAGCGCGCGGCCGGGAATGCCGTAGCAGCATGCCGTGCTTAGGACTCATCCAGGAATTGCTGCGCCAAAGTGTGACCTTGGGTTTGACGCATTGGACTGCGGTAGTGGAGCCCAAGCTGCTGCGCATGCTGGCGACGATGGGCATTCATTTCACGCCGGTAGGGCCGATTGTGTCGCATCACGGATTGAGGCAGCCCAGCTATTGCCACCTGTCCACGATGTTGGAGCGGCTGAAGCGCGAGCGGCCCGAACATTGGATGGTGGTGACCGATGCAGGCCGACTGGCTGTGGCAGAGCGGGAAGAGCAGATGGCCCCGCAACGTCACGCGGCCTGATCGCCTGTTAACATTTCGCCAGCGACTCGGATCGGATCCGAAAGCGGTTCTCCGCTGAATCACGCGCTCGTCAGGCCGTCGCAGTTGCAGCATTCCCGCAGCATTCGCTGGAAAGCGCCTGTGAGCCAGAAATCGGGTTGTAGCCCGGGCGATAGAATGGATAATGGCCAGGCAGGAAAGGGTTTCGTTCCATGTCGGTCGCGCAATCACCTGAAACAAATCTGGATGCTTTAAGATCGCTCTGGGCCTGGATTGGCCGAATGGCCGAAACTGTGTTTCAGCCCATCGAGTATCTTTTCTATGTCGCAGTGGTGAAGCAAATCAGCCGGTTGCTCGACCGCGTCGATCCTTTAAGTCACAGGATAGAAGGCACTCTCTTCAAAAAAGTTCTGCAGGTTACGCTCTTTCCACTGTTCATGACCGCCACCGTGGTAATCGGTTTCAATCTGGTCAAGAACGGCTACACCCGTCAGACCTTCCTGGCATCGATCGGCATGTACCTGATTTATGGCGCGATATTCATGCCGCTTGAGCGGCTGATTCCATTCAGCAGGAGATGGCTGAAGAACCCAGACGGGTCGACCGACGTCATGCTGCTGTTCGGCAACAAGATTTGCGGCGACTGGATTATTGAACCGCTGCAACTCGCGACGATCGCCATCGCCGTGCAGAAGATATCGCCGGCGATCGGACAATCCATTTGGCCGTCATCGCTCCCTGCTGTGGTGCAGGTCTTCCTGCTGGTGGCGGTCAACGATTTTTTCCGCTACTGGTACCACCGGTGGATGCATGAAAACAGCTTCATGTGGCGTTGGCACGCCGTGCACCATTCCTCTGAACGCCTGTACTGGTTCAACGGCACCAGAGCCCATCCGATTGAAAGATTGGTGAGCGGCTTTTTGTGGGCGATCCCGCTCGCCTTCGTGAAAGCGCCTGTCGAAATCATATTCGTGGCGTACCTGGTGTCACGCACGATCGGCCGCTTCCAACACACCAATATGGACGTGATCCTGGGACCCTTTGACTACATTTTTTCGTCGCCGAAGAATCACCGTTATCACCACGCCAAGGACGCGCGCGAGGGCAATACCAACTATGGCGGCGACGTCATCATCTGGGATCTTCTGTTTGGCACCTTCTATTTGCCAAAAGGCAAGCAGCCCAGTGACGATATCGGCCTAGGAGACGTGGAGAATTATCCGCGGTCGTTCGCCGGATTGATGTTGGCGCCTTTCAATCACCATATTTTCCGGAAAACACCGCAAGCGCCCGTTCAAGCCTCGCAGCCGGGTGACCAAACGGCAGCGGTCAAGGCAAGTCGCGCGCGACTCTAAATCCCGTCAAAGTCGAATAGTCGTAATCCCGATCGGCGCCGTTTTGAGCCGCGCCTACCCGCGCGGCGCTGCGCACAAAAATCGGCACATTGTTCCAGGCGCCGCCGCGGATCACATGCCGGATGCAGAAACTGTCGGTCCAGGGCTTGCCGTCCGCCGGCGCGCCAACATAGCTGGGATGCCAGCAATCCGCCGTCCATTCCCAGGCATTGCCCAGCATGCCGACAAGACCAAAACCATTGGGGTCGAAGGCGTCGACAGGTCCGAGCAATTGATTGTCCCATTTGCTGCCGCAGCCATTGCAATTGGCATGGCCGCCACCCACTTCCTCGCCCCACCAGCGCGCGGCATGGCTGCCGGCGCGGGCGGCATACTCCCATTCCGCCTCGCTGGGCAGGCGATAGGGATTGCGGTTACCGATCTCGGGATGGGCGGCGCGGGCGCGCGTGTTGATCCAGGCAATGAAAGCTTCCGCATCCTTCCAGTCCAAACACACCGCCGGCCAGCGCGGCGGTTCGACATCGGTGGGGGTGGCGGCCAAACCGCGATGGAGCTGCCGCCAGCCCAGGCCCAACAGCGGATTGCAGGGCTGCGGCTGGTAACCGGTGGCGTTGAGAAAGGCGAGAAATTCCGCGCTGGTGACGGGATATTTGCTCAAGGCAAAAGCCTTCACCGTCACCGCATGCTGCGGACCTTCGGAATCAAACCGTCCCGGCTCATGCGCCGGACTTCCCATCAGGAATTTGCCGGCCGGGATTGCCACCATGTCCTGGCATTCCGGACATTCCCTGAAATTGCGGTCTGAGTCATTCTTGGGAACGGCTTGCGCCCCCAACAGGAGATGGGCCGCCAAAACGGTGGTCAGAAGGGTGGCGGCGCGAAAGGTCATGGCGGCATCAAAGCAGGAACGAGGCCGCATGCAACCCGTTTTGTCTTTAAGAAAAGGCCAAGGAAAGATCAGGGTCGATGATCCGTAAGCTCAAATCCGGCCAGTACCGGCTTTATTCCCGCAAGAAAAACCCCAAAACCGGCAAGCGCCGCAATCTGGGGACTTTTAGCAGCCGCGCCGCGGCGGAAAAGCATGAACGCGCCGTCCAATATTTCAAGCGCCATTAAACTGGTGCCCAATGGACCGATAAGCCCTCAACCGGCACAAGTGATTGCTTTCTGGCAGGAAGCAGGGCCTGGGCGATGGTTCAACCCTGACGCCACCTTCGATGCTGTTATCCACGAGCGGTTCTCGGCGCTGCATCGTGAAGCCGCCGAGGGGCGTCTTTCCTCCTGGGAAGAGGATGCGCCGGGCGCCTTGGCCCTGATCCTGGTCACCGACCAGTTTTCCCGCAATCTCTATCGCGGCAGCGCGCTGGCTTTCGCCACCGATGAGATGGCGCGCCATGTCGCCGACCGCGCGCTGGCGCACCGCTTCGATCAACAAACCCAGCCGCAGTTGCGGGGCTTTTTCTATCTGCCCTTTGAGCATCATGAAGACGAAGCCTCCCAAGTCCGCGCCGTGACGCTGTTCGAAAAGCTAGCGGAAGAGACCGGCGAGGCGGACGGGCTGAACTGGGCCAGGCTGCACTGGGGTCTAATTGCGCAGTTCGGCCGCTTTCCACACCGCAATACGGTGCTGGGCCGCCTGTCCACGCCCCAAGAAATCGCCTATCTGGCGCAAGGTGGTTTCGCCGGATGAGAGACGCCTTTATAACCAAAACCATGAACATCCTGGTCGCCTGCGACTCCTTCAAGGACGCCCTGCCCGCCGTTTCCGTTTGCCGCGCTATTGCGGCCGGATTGAAGAAAAGCCACCCCAGCGCGGCGATCACCGAGATGCCGCTGTCGGACGGCGGCGAAGGCCTGCTGGATGTGCTGCAAGGCCCCTTGGCGCTGCATTGGGTGGATGCCCAAGTCGCCGATCCCTTGGGCCGGCCCATCACCGGCCGCTATGGCCTTTCCGCCGACCGCAAAACTTGCGTGGTGGAAATGGCGGAAGCCAGCGGCTTGCAGCGGCTGACTTTGGCGGAGCGCGATCCGCGCAAGACGTCAACATTCGGCACCGGACAATTGCTGGCCGATGCCAAGGCGCGCGGCGCCAAGCGCGCCATTCTCGCCATCGGCGGCAGCGCCACCAATGATGCAGGCATTGGCGCGGCGGTGGCGCTGGGCTGGGGTTTTCTCAATGAACATGGCAAAGGCCTGCCGCCGGATGGCGAGCATCTCAAGCATGTCGCCAAGCTGGTGCCGGCGCCGCCGCCTTTCGAAAGCGTTGAAGTGTTGTGCGATGTCACCAATCCCTTGTTCGGACCCAATGGCGCGGCCTGGATTTACGGCCGCCAGAAAGGCGGCAGCGATCCGGTCCTGGCCGAATTGGATGATGGATTGCAGCACGTGGCGTCGCTGGTGAAAGAACAATTGGGCCGTGACGTGGCCGCTTTGCCCGGCGCCGGTGCGGCCGGGGGATTGGGTTATGGCGCGGTGGCGTTCCTGGGCGCGGAGCTGCGGCGTGGCATCGAAATCGTGCTGGATCTGACTGGTTTTGACCAGGCTGCGCGCCAAGCCGATCTGATCATCACCGGCGAAGGCCATCTCGACGGCCAGAGCGCGCAAGGAAAATTGATCCAAGGCCTGTGCCAGCGCGCCAAGGGCAAAAAAGTCGTTGCCCTGTGCGGCAAGCTTTCCGCCACGCCGGAGCAGATCAAAACCATTGGCCTTGCTGAAGCTTATTCCATCAACCGCGAGGAACGCCCTTTGGCCGAGATGCTGGCAAATACCGCCGCCAATCTGGAGCGGACGGCGGAAGAGCTTTCTCTTTAAAGCGCCAGCAACGCGCTGTCTTCCAGGCCAGGCGTGTGGAAGGCAATGTCCACAGCCATGTCCAGCACCATGGGATGATGGTCGGAGGGACCTTTGTCCAACACTTCGGAGGCCGAACAGATCAGGCCGCGCGCGATGCAGCGGTCCAGCCGCAGCGCGACGATTTTGCCGGCGCGGTGGGTGCGCTTGCGCGGCCCGATATCGGAAAAGCCCTGAAAGCCCACCGGACCCACGGCGTTGAAATCACCAATGATGGCGGCGGGTCCTTCCATTTGCTCCATGATATGGCGCAGCTGGAAGCGATTCAAAAACTGGCCATGGCTCAAATGCACATTGGCGATGGTGATGCCGTAAAAAGAAATGATTTGCGCCAGCCGGGGCGGCACCCGTCCCGGCAGAATAGAATAAGGCAGGCGGATGGCGGTGGATTGGGGAACAGGATGCGGGCTCCAGGCGGCCAGGCCGTAAATGCGCGCCTGCATGGGATGGCGAAAGAAATGGCCGCCGATCAGCGAGGGCAGGCATGAAATATCCTCGGTGCATTCCTGCAGCAGAAGAAGATCAGGATGATGGCTTTTGACCAGCTTGGCGACATCTTCGGCCCCTGCCCCCACCCGGCGCAGCAGATTCCAACTGATGACCCTTAATCGATCTTTGGGTCGATCATTGGGGGGCCGGTGATCGCTGGAATGAGCTGAAAATATCGAGGTCATGGCGGGTTCGATGATGGGTGCTGCATCTAAAACTGGTAAATTGGGAACTGGTTGCCGGTCAAATCACCTATAGTCTAAATCGTATAAGAAAACCGAACCCAATCCAATGTTTCGAGGCCCATGTTTCCCCTGCATGTGACTTGGTCTTCCCCCGTGGTGGCGAGCCTGGCGGCCGCCCTTTATGTGCTTTTGGCGGCGATCGTCACCATCGATATCCTGCTGAAGAAAAGCGATGTGCGCTCGGCGCTGGGCTGGATCGGCGCGGTCTGGCTGGCGCCGATCTTCGGCTCGCTGATGTATTTCCTGTTCGGCATTAACCGGGTGACGCGGCGCGCCTTACGATTGCACAGGGTGGACCGGGCCCTGGCGCATGCCTGCGCGCCGGTGGACTTGGAGGCTCCCGCCAATATCCGGCTTTTGTCCGAAACAAGCCACACCATCACTCAATGTCCTTTAACCGCGGGCAATGCGGTGACGATGCTGGAAGGCGGCGACCAGGCCTATCCCGAAATGCTGGCGGCCATCCAGGGTGCTCGGCATAGCATAGCGATGAGCTCTTACATCTTCCGCGATGATGCGGCGGGGCAGGAATTCACCCAAGCTCTGGCCGCGGCAGTTAAGCGCGGCGTCGCGGTCAGGGTGCTGCTGGACGGTTTGGGCACCGGCTATCTTTATCCCGCAAGTTACAACCATCTGAAACGCGCGGGCGTGCCAGTAGCGCGCTTCCTGCACACCTGGCTGCCTTGGCGCATGCCCTTCCTCAATAAGCGCAATCACCGCAAGCTGCTGGTGGCGGACGGACGGATCGCCTTTGTCGGCGGCATCAATGTCGGGGTGGAGAACTGCGCCAGCCGCTCAGGTCCGCGCCAGGTCAAGGACGTGCATTTTAAGGTGGAAGGACCTGCGGCCGGCCTTGTGATGGAGGCATTCGTCCGCGACTGGACTTTCACCACCGAGGAAATTTTGGATCGGGATATCTGGTGGCCGCAACTGGAAGCCAGGGGCGGGATTTTCGCCCGCGGCCTCAGCTCCGGCCCGGATGCGGACATCTACAAGCTGGAATTGCTGTTGGGCGCGGCGCTGACTTTGGCGCAAAAACACATCCGGATCGTGACCCCTTACTTTCTTCCCGATAGCCGCCTGCAATTCGCCATTGCCCAGGCCGGATTGCGGGGGGTTGAGGTGGAAATCGTCATTCCCAGTTGCAGCGACCAGCGGTTGATGGATTGGGCGATGCGCGGGCATTTGCGCTTCTTCCGGCATGTCCGCGCCAGGATCATCACCACGCCTCCGCCCTTTGATCACACCAAACTCTGTACCGTGGACGGGGAATGGTCGCTGATCGGCAGTTCCAACTGGGATGTGCGCAGCTTTAGGCTGAACTTCGAGTTCGATTTGGAAATCGTGGGCCGTGATTTCACCGCCAAGCTGGACGCCCTGATCGATAGCCGGATCGCGGGCGGTAAAGTTTTGACCGCGGAAATGCTGGCGGCCGAGCCGGTGTGGAAAAGACTGCGCAATGCCGCGGCGCGGTTGTTGATGCCTTATCTTTGAACCGCGACCTTCGCCGCGACCGCCCAAATGGCCAGTCCGCCCAGCGCCAAGCCGCTGCCGACCAGCCCGGTTGAGGGCAATCCGTAACCATGCGCGATCGCGATGCCGCCCAGGAATGGTCCCAGCGCATTGGCGGCATTGAAGGCGGAATGATTGAGCGCCGCCGCCAAGGTCTGGGCTTTGCCCGCCACATCCATCAATCGTGTCTGCAAAATCGGACCCAGCGCGCCGCCCAGACCGATGGCGAAGACTGAGGCCATGATGGTCCAGAGATTGCCGGTGGCCAAAGGATAGATCGCCAAAGTGACGGCGAACCACAGCAGCAGCCAGCCCGCAGTCGCCATCAGCCGGCCATGGGAAAAGCGCGGCACAATCACCAGACCCGACATCATGCCGGCGCCAAACACCGCAAAAACCAGCGGTGTCAGGCTTTCTTTCACATGCGTCACCGCCAGCAAAGTATCGGCGAGATAGGTGTAGACGCTGAATAGGCCACCAAACCCGATAGCGCCGATCGCAAGCGTCAAAAGCACGTCGCGGTTTTCCAGCGCCGCCAATTCGGTCAAGGGGCTGGCGCCCTCCTCCGGCGGCTGGTGCGGCGCAAACAGCGCCACCAAAGTGGCGGTGAGCAGCGACAGCACCGCGACAATGCCAAAGCACCATCGCCAGCCGATCGCCTGGCCCAGCCAGTTGGCGGACGGCACCCCGATGATGGTGGCCACGGTCAAGCCCATCAGCACCCGCGCCGAGGCCTGCGCCCGTTTGTTCTCCGGCACCAGCGACGCCGCCACCAGCATCGCCACCCCGAAATAAGCGCCATGCGGCAATCCGCTCAGGAAGCGCAACAGCAGCATGGCGTGATAGGACGGCGCCAAACCGGTAAGGCCATTGGCCAAGGCGAAGACCAGCATCAGCCCGATCAGCAAAGTGCGCCGCGCCAGCTTGGCCGCCAGCACCGCGATCAGCGGCGCCCCCAGCACCACACCCAGGGCGTAAGCGCTGATGGCATGGCCCGCTATGGGCGCGCTGATCCCCAGATCATGCGCGAAATAGGGCAAAAGGCTCATGGTGGCGAATTCTGTGGTGCCGATGGCGAAGCCGCCCACGGCCAGCGCGAAGTGAACCAGGTCAGGATGAGAGTCGCGCGCCACAAAAGTCTCGCTGAAAGCAGCGCTCTACGACGCCAGGAGAAGTGTTACAATGGCCGGGGCGCAAATGCGGCTAAAAACCGCCATAGCGCGCCATCATCGCGGCGAAGGTCACCACCAGCAGCAGCAGTCCCACTTCGGCCTGGATGAAGCCTCGCAGCCGCTTGATGTCGGCATCCGCCGGCAGGAAGGCCGGATCGCTGCGCGACTGTTTGCGCCATTTCAGCAGCGCCAGGGTGGGCGGGATCGACAGCAGGCCGATGCCGGCAAAGCTCGCCATCTTGGCCCAGAACCAGGGATTGGAGAGATAAAAATCCGCGCCTTTGATGCCCCAGATCACCCGGCAGACGCCGATGACGATCACCAAGCCCGCCGTCATGCCATAACCGGCATCCACTCGCGTGACGCGGCCGAGATTTAGCGCCGTGATGCCGGGCCTGAGCAGCGCGGACTCAAAAGCCAGCATCGCGATCAAACTCACGATCGCCAGATGATGCAGAATCGCAAGGAATAAATCGGTCAGCATAACGTCATCTCTTGGAGTCCAGTCCTGGAGTTCAGTGTGTTCTTGAAACCCCTTTGCGTGCAACCCCGTAGATTCATCTTTTGCTAACCCTGTTTTGCGCAGTCACGGCGGTTGTTCCTTGACATTGCCGGCTGGTTTTTAAGGCTCCCAAAACCTTTGCCCGCTAGGTTTCCAGTTCAGTGCAGCGGAATCCCGAAAAGTGACGTTTTCTCTGAAGTTTTCTTTGGCAAAACTCTTATCCGTCATCACCGGTATCTTGGTGGTGGTCCTGGTGTCGGTGTTTGCCGTCTTTGCCGGGGCCGCCTTCGAGCATCAGCGCGACGCCGCGCATATTTTGTCGGTGGTGACGGTCAAGCGCGATCTGCTGCAGGCCCAGGAGGCGCTGCGAGTCGAAGGCGCGTTGCTCGATACCGCGCTGGAAGAAAAACAGGCCGCCGATCCTGCCACGCTCAAAATGATCGGCCAGCTGCACGCCCGTTCGCTGGCGGCTTTCGCCACGATGCGCAGTCATCACACCCATCAGCTCACCGACGGCTACGATGAAATCCTGCAAAGCAGCGCCGAGTATCACCGTATGCTGCCGCGCATCCTGGCCGCGGCGGCCTTGGCCCGCGAGGCGCGCCCGCTCGGCCTGGTCCAAGAGCGTATCCACCACGCCAACGAGCTTTTGTCGGCGCTGAACCGCAAATCCGCCTCCCTGTCGCGTTCCATCTCCTCCTCCGATCCCCTGATCAATGAGATGCTGCGCGATTCCGATATCAGCTGGCGGATGCGCAGCGATGCCGGCATCGACCGCCACGCCATTATGAGCGCGATTCTGGCCGAGCAACCGCCGTCCGCCAAGACCTTGCAAGCCTTCGCGGAACAGAAGGGCCGGATCGCCACCTCCTGGGCGGTGATTGAAGACGATTCCCGCCTGCCGGAATTTCCCGATGTGATGAAGGCGGTGGTGGCCCGCGCCAACTGGTTGTATTTCACCGATTTCACGGCCATGCGTGGCAAAACCATCGAGGCTTTGGCGCGCGGCGAAAGGGTCCCTCTCACCGGCCGCGACTGGGTCAACCTCAGCAATCCCGCGGTGAACAGCCTGATGGCGATCGCGGGCACCGCGCTCAATCTCACCGAGGCCTATGCGGGGCGCCAGCTGGCGGTCGCGCATCGCAATTTCTATTTCGCTATCGCGGTGATGCTCGCGTCGATCGCGTTGGCCAGTTTTGCCGCCATTTATGTGATGTGGGGTGTGATCCGCCCCTTGCGCGCCATCACCCGCGCCATGGCCGCCATCGCCGCCGGCAAGGCGCAAGGCGAAATTCCCTTCGGCGAGCGCCAGGACGAGATCGGCCAGTTCGCCCGCGCCCTTAAAATGTTCCGCGACGGCACCGCCGAACGCCAGAGGCTGGAAAAGGCCCTGCTCGACAGCCGCATCGCCCAGGAAACCGCGGAAACCTCAAGCCGCGTCAAGTCGGAATTCCTGGCCAATATGAGCCACGAATTGCGCACGCCCTTGAACGCCATCATCGGTTTTTCCGACATCATGCAGCATCAGATCAAGGGCCCGCTGCCGGAGAGTTATCACGAATATTCCGTCCTGATCCATGAATCGGGCATCCATTTGCTCAACCTGGTTTCCGACATTCTCGATCTGGCCAAGATCGAGGCGGGGAAATTCGCCATTGACCGGCGCGACATGGACCTGATCGAGACTGTCGATATGTGTCTCAAACTGACTCAACGGCGGGCCGAAGAAGGCGGCATCACCCTGGTGAAAACGGCGTCTTGCGATCGCTTGTTGCTCAATGCCGATGCCCGCGCCTGCAAGCAGATTTTGCTGAATCTCTTGTCCAATGCCGTGAAGTTCACCCGCAAGGGCGGCCGGGTGGAAGTCGAGATCGAAGACGCGCATGACCGTGTGCGGCTTAAGGTTCGCGATAGCGGAATAGGAATCCCGGCGCATCTGTTGTCGCGCATGGGCGAAGCTTTCGAGCAAGCTGACAACGATCCCATGCTGGCGCGTGAAGGCACCGGTCTTGGCTTGGCGCTGGTCAAGGCGCTGGTCGCCCAACATGGCGGCAGTGTGCGCATCGAAAGTCAGGAAAATGTCGGCACGACGGTAAGTGTGGATTTGCCCCGCGTCCAGCCGGATCGCGCCGCGGCTTAGCGGGGTTCCAGCGACCGCCAGCCGGTGGCGCTGGCCGGGTCCTGCCGCTCCACCCAGTGATAATCGACTTTTTCGGTCGCCAGGATATCGTCCTGGGCATTGTCCAGGACATAGTCGCCTTGGGTGGTGACGACGGTCAGCACGGCATGGCGCACAAAACGGTTGTTGACCGCCACGGTGATGCGCAAGGCCGATGACGGCAGCCCCAGCAGCAGCAGCATTTTGCGCTTGGCCAGGACATAGTCCTCGCAATCGCCCTCGCCATCCACCGGCACGGTCCAGAATTCGGTGACGCCATAATGATCGCTGTCATCCATCGGCCGCACCGCGTTGTTGACCACGATGTTGACCTTTTCCAAGGTCGTCCAGATCTCGTTGTTGAAGGCGATTTTGTCCGGCTGGCCGCGCGGCACGCGACATTCGCCGGGATTGCGGTCGCAGAAGGCGAGATAACCGGAAGGCGGCCTGGCTTCCTGCCCCGGCTGTTGTTCCTGTCCGGGCTGCAGAGAGAAGGCTTGCGGCGTGATCGCGGACAATTCGTCTTGCGGGCCGGCACAGGCCGACAGGCCGCACCCCAGAGCCGCGACGGCGATGAAACTTGCCAATTGGCGCATGACTGCCAGTCTCCCCGGCAATCAGGCTAGCCCGTAGGCGGCTAACGCCGGCCAAGCGGGATTTCTGGCATTTGTTTAAAATTTTATCGATCGGCCTTAAGTCCTAGTGAAAAGCGCGCGCGAAGAACCGCCGCATCTGGGCCAGGATATCGCTTTGCAGCGCTTGGTTTTGGTGGGCGGTGCTGGCGATCGCGCTCAAGCTCAACTGGCGCGTCGCCAGCACATGGCTGACCCTTTCCAGCAGACCGGGCTCGGTAGCGAGAAGCGGCTCTATCGACTCTTTGGTGACTTCCAGCACCCGCATCGCGGTCAGGCAAGTAACCGAAGCGGTGCGCGGCGCGCCGGTCATCAGCGACATCTCACCAACGATATCGCCCGCGGTCAGGACTGCGACTTCACGGCTATGTCCATCCGGCATATTGATGGAGATACGCGCCGCGCCTTCCAGCAGCACGAACATGGAAGACCCGGCATCGCCTTGCTTGATGAAAACCGTCCCAATGGGATAAGTGCGCAACTCACAGCCTGACATCAAAGTGTCCAATTGCGCGGCATCCAGGATGTTCTCAAACAAGGAAACATTATGAAGCGCCTCGCGCGCCTCGCTTTTCGGATCCCGCGATGTTTCGAAGCCCTTGACCAGCTCCACTTGCGTCACCGGATTGGGCATCTCGTGCCGCAACATGGCGCGATAAAGAGCCTGCGTCATGATGGAACGGGCTTCATCCGGATCGGCTTCGGCCAGATCGGCATAGAAGCGCACATGAAAGATAACCGAATCCGGGGTGATGCGTTCGACCAGGATGTCCGGCTCGAGATGGGCGACCAGCGGCTTGACCCGCACCGTGCGAAAGGCCTCTCCCAGCAAAATCGACGCCGCCCGATCCGCCGAATAATGAAACGCCACCGGTATTTCCACCGATAATCTCTTGGGTCCGTGCGGCCGGCTGTGGTTCAGCACCGGATTGGTGGTCAGGGCATGGTTGGGGATCAAGAGGCGGCGGCCATCGCATAAGCGCAGGAAGGTAGTGCGCCAGGTGATGCCCTGGACCCGGCCGTAAATCGGCTCGGGAAAATGTTCGGAATAAATGGTCAGCCAGTCGCCGATGGCGAAAGAGTCGTCCAGATTGACCGAGACGCCGCTGAACACATCGTTGATCGGCGCTTGCAACGCGATGCCGAGTACAAAAGCGGCGGCGCCGGACGCTGTCAGCACGCCGGCAAAGGAGACCCCTTCCTCAAAGAATAGCCCGACCGAAGCGCCCAGCGCGATCAGGGCGATGGTCATCAGCCCCTTGATGACGGTGGGGGTTTCGCGCCGCAGCCGGCGGTGTAGATAGCCGTCCCAGTAAAAGGCCCGGATCAGCTGGTCCAGCAGGATGGCCGCGGCCACCGCCATTACCGCGCCCAGGGCGCTGATCGCCCTGGCGCCGTAGGGCGCTTGCACGGCGGCCAGGATCAGCCCCGAACCGGCAAAGCGGGCAGCCGCCACCAGGGCGAGCAGCAGGAAAGAGACGAGGATGCCGGTCTTCTTCATTTCACTTTTTCATCTCATTTTTCCGTCATGATCACGGTATCGCCAAAGACCCCCTGGCGGA
>Ga0068858_100003401_pt1 | contig 15822 bp, 15 predicted proteins | sample KBSSwiS12_FD_66589 | JGI IMG/M metagenome (GOLD analysis project Ga0068858, IMG submission 66589) | Switchgrass rhizosphere microbial communities from Kellogg Biological Station, Michigan, USA - KBS Switchgrass S1-2 | ecosystem: Host-associated > Plants > Roots > Rhizosphere > Soil ...
AGACAGACTGTTGCGCGCGAAGTGCCGGATAACCGGCTGCGAGGTTGCCGCGGCCACCAGGACCGTGACATGCAACACACGCGGGGATGTTCCGCGCCTTGTCACCACGCTTGTATAGCGCCTCGCCTGCCTGCCAGTTCTTGGGGTCGGCTTCGAGGCCCTGCGGCGTCTGCGCCTCGAAGTACACGGCGATATCGTTGATGTCCTGATCGCTGAGGTTCGCAGCCATCGGCATCATTACCGGGTTGGGGCGCACCTGGCTCTTGAACAGGTGCAGTTGCTCCGCGACGTAGACGGCGCTTTGACCGGCGAGTCGCGGCCAGTCAGGGCTGGAGCTGTTTCCGTTGGGGCCATGGCATCCGGTGCAGACCGCAGTCTTGGTCGCTCCGTCCTGAACCTTACCGGTGGAAAAAGGGCTGTCGGGTGCAGCGCTGGTCTGCGCATAACTCAGCGTCGCGGCCAGCAGAGCGAGACCCGCCCAACCGGCTCTCATCATCTTCGCCATTGTTTTCTTTCCGCTTTGTCCCGTGGTGCGAGGGCGCGGAATTGTACACTACGAACGTGAGTCGATTTTCACAGGGTCATTTTCTTCTCAGCGCGGCTGCTCCGGGGCAGTTTCCGGCTGATATGGGCGCGGAAGTCGCTTTTGTCGGACGGTCCAATGCGGGCAAGTCCAGCGCGATCAACGCCATCACCCAGCGTAACGGCTTGGCACGTACCAGCAAGACGCCTGGTCGCACGCGGTTGCTCAACTTCTTTGAGTTGGGGACGCATCAGCGGATCGTGGATCTGCCTGGATATGGTTACGCGACCGGTCCCGAGGCTGAGCGCGTGACTTGGCAACCGCTCATTGATGCATTGAAGCCCCGAGCGTCGCTTCGGGGGCTGTTTATGATCGTCGATTCCCGTCGTGGGATCACCGAGGGTGATGAGGCGCTGCTCGAATGGGCCGAACCTCCGCTGCGCATTCATGTGCTGCTGACCAAGTCGGACAAGCTCAATCGCAGCGAAGGCGGCAAGGTTCTGCGCGAAACCCGCGCGTTCCTGGGAGATCGTGGCACTGCCCAGCTTTTTTCGGTCCCCGACAAGACCGGGAACGAGGAAGCCCGGAAGCTTTTGGAAGAGTGGCTGGACGATAGGGTGTTTCCGGCACGGCCGGATTAGCGCAGCCAATGGACTAGCCCGTGCCCTGCGGCGCCATGGCTTCTCGCCTTAGCGAGCTCGGGGCATAAAAAACCCCGATGACCTTGACCAGGCCACCGGGGCAGACTGATCCGGTACAGGTCTCATGAACCGGATCGACCCGCTCAGGGAGGGAAGCGGGGAGAGCGTGAGCTCTCAGGTAATGAGACGCCCCCCGCCGCCGGAAGTTCCGAAATAATTTTCGAAAAAATTCTATCGATATCAGCGGCTTGGCTGTGACGATGTGGTGTTTTAGCTACAGAAAATGCCAGGCGACATCGAAGCTCACGACCTTGGCGCCATCGGTATTGCGGACGTTAAACTGCTCATATTCCAGCCTTAATCCCAGTGCACCAAAATGGGCTTGGGCGCCTCCGCCCCAGGCGAAGTCAGTTCCGTGGTCATCGAGGGCAAAAAGCGACGCGTTATCGTGCCCGTCGAGCGTCCACCGCGCAGCTCCCGCTTTGCCAAAAATATCGAGAAAAGGCACAGGCAGAGGCACGAATCCCACTGCGAAGGCTGAGAATGCGTGGGCGTTAACGTGAGCTCGGTAGTCGAGGCCATTGAAGCCGAAGCGGCGCGATTCGCTGCCCAGATCCATGTAATTGGCTTCCACACCCAGGAATGGGAGCGGCCGCACGCCCACGAAGGCCTTCCAAGCGGTGTTGTTCAGGTCAAAGTCACGTCCAGAGCCGAAAATGTTGCCCACGTGAGCCTGGCTGACGCCTGCGCCAATGTAGGCGTCCGGCCCCAGAGCGTACGCGGTGCCCGCGGGGCCGGTCAGGAGAAGAGCGGCGAATAGAACCTTGCGCATAAGTGTCCCTCAGTAGTCGACCCTACTGAGACGTCCGACTGGCGGAAGAGTTCCTGTTTTGGTCTTTTCGCGACCAATGGCTACACGTTTCCTGTAGATCTCGACAGATCGAGTCGAGCTGCCGCCGGGTTCTCGCCCGCACTGATAGGGCTGCAGTGGCGCCGATGCTGGCTGTGCGCGGCACCGACGCAGACGGCGCGCGGGACCGACGTCGCCTGCAACTGATGCCGATGTCGACTGCGCGTGCTGCCGATGCCGACTGCCCTTGCCGAGCCGACTGCCCGTGGCGCTGGCTTAGTGGGCCTCGTCCCAATTGGCGCCTGTGCCGATGTCGACCCGCAGCGGGACGCGCAATTCGCCGGCGCCGGTCATCTGGTTGCGGATGGCGTCGGCGACACTCTCAATCGCGTCAGCGCGAACCTCGAGCACCAGTTCATCGTGTACTTGCATGATTAGACGCGCAGGGGCGTCCTCTCGTTGACACCAGGCGTCCACCGAAATCATTGCCCGCTTGATGATGTCGGCTGCCGTTCCCTGCATCGGCGCGTTGATCGCGCTTCGCTCCGCGTATTGGCGCATAGCCGAATTCCCTGAGCGAATGTCAGGGAGGTAAAGGCGGCGCCCGTACACGGTTTCAACGAAGCCGGTTTCCCTGGCGTTTTGTCTTGTTTCATCCATGAACCGTTTCACGCCCGGATAGCGTGCGAAATACCTCTCTACGTATCGGGTCGCAGACCCGCGATCGATGCCGAGCTGCCGTGCCAGGCCGAACGGAGACATGCCGTAGATGAGCCCGAAGTTGATGGTTTTGGCCGTGCGGCGCTGGTCGGAGGTCACCGAGTCGAGTGGGACACTGAAGACTTCCGCCGCCGTTGCGACGTGGACATCACGGTCTTCCGAGAATGCTGACAGCAGGCCTTCATCACCTGACAGGTGAGCCATGATCCGCAGCTCGATCTGCGAATAGTCCGCTGCCATCAGCACATAGCCCTCCGGGGCCACAAACGCCTGGCGGATCCTTCGACCTTCCGGTCGACGAATCGGAATGTTCTGCAGGTTGGGATCGGCTGAGGAGAGTCTTCCTGTCTGCGCCACAGCCTGGTGATAGGACGTGTGGATGCGTCCAGTCTTTGCATCCACCAGCTCCGGCAGCTTGTCGGTATAGGTGGATTTCAACTTCGCCAGGGCGCGGTATTCGAGAATGATCCGCGGCAGTGGGTGACTGAGCGCCAACTCTTCCAGCACATCCTCCGCCGTGGAGGGTTGACCGCTGGGGGTCTTGCGCGTCACCGGTATCTGCAGCTTCTCAAAGAGAATCTGCTGTAACTGTTTGGGCGAGTCGACGTTGAATTCAGTACCCGCAGCCGCGTGCGCCTGTTTGGTCAGCTCCAGCAGCTGGGTCGCGAATTCGCGGCTCTGTGCGCGCAGGAGCTCACGATCAACCAGCACGCCACGATGCTCCATCCGCAGCAGCACCGGCACCAGGGGCTGTTCCAACTCCTCATACAGCTTTTTCAACTTCGGGAATTCCCCGAGCTGCGGCCACAGGGTGCGGTGCAGGCAGAGCGTGACGTCAGCATCTTCCGCCGCGTATTCCGACGCTTTGTCCACCGGAATCTGGTTGAAGGTGAGCTGCTTCGCCCCCTTGCCGGCGATGTCCTCAAACTTGATGGTCTTGATACCGAGATAACAGGATGCTGTTGCATCCATGTCGTGGCGCGACGCCACGCTGTTGAGCACATACGACTCGAGCATGGTGTCGAACCGCATGCCGGCCAGCTCGATATTGTGATTGGCCAGGACGTGGGCGTCATACTTGAGGTGATGACCGATTTTCCCGCGCTCCGGGTCTTCGAGGATGGGCTTGAGTGCCGCGAGCACCTTGTCGCGATCCAACTGCTCGGGCGCGCCCGGATAGTCGTGGCGCAACGGTACGTAGGCTGCGATGCCGCGTTCCAGGCCGAAGGAAACGCCTACGATTTCAGCCTGCATGTAGTCGAGGCTGGTGGTCTCCGTGTCGAAGGCGAAGAGATCGGATTTGCTGAGGAGCGCTATCCAGCGCTCGAGGTCGGCCCACTGGGTGATGGTTTCGTATTTGCGCTCGACGCCTTCCAGGGGTAACGGCGCGCCTGGTATGAGTCTGCCGGGGAAGACGTGAAGTTGGTTTCCTCCCGCGCCGGCACCAGCCGCGGCGCCTGTGCCCTGCGGTCCCGCGCCGGAGCGATAACCCGCGCCCGCTGCGCCCTGCGCTCCGCCGCTGGCGGCGCCGCCCGATCCGGTGCCACCTGCTGCCGATGTTGCGCCGCCGGCCGCCGCGCTGCCGCCGCCCCACGTGCCGGCACCCGCTCCCCCGCCGGAGCCATAACCCGCGCCGGTTGAGGCGCCCGAGTCGCCGCCCTCGACCTGTCGCAACAGAGAGCGCATTTCATATCGCGTATACAAATCGCGCAATCTCGCCGTGTCAGGTGCTGTTGGTGTGAGCTGGTCGTGCGCCAACGGCAACTCCAAATCCGTGTGAATCGTCGCGAGCTTCCTCGAAAGCTCCAGCGTCTCCAGCCCCGCCCGCAGATTCTCCCCAACCTTTCCCGTAATTTCCGACGCATGGGTGATGAGATTGTCCAGTGTCTGATACTGGTTCAGCCACTTGGCGGCCGTCTTCGGCCCTACTTTCTCGATACCCGGAATGTTGTCCGAGCTGTCCCCGACCAGCGCCAGGTAATCAATGATCTGCTCGGGAAACACATCGAATTTCTTTTTCACGCCTTCACGATCCAGCGTGGAGTTGCTCATCGTGTTGATGAGCGTGATCGAGCCGTCGACCAGCTGCGCCATGTCCTTATCGCCGGTCGAGATGAGCACCGACTTGCCAGCCTTCGACGCACGGCACGCCAGTGTCCCGATGACGTCGTCCGCCTCCACGCCTTCAATGCGCAGGATTGGCAATCCTTGCGCCTGAATGATTTCCAGCAGCGGCTGAATCTGCGACCGTAAATCGTTCGGCATCGGCGGCCGATTGGCCTTGTATTCGGCGAACAGCTCGTCGCGGAACGTTTTCCCCGAAGCATCGAAGACCACCGCGATGCATTGCGGCTGATAGTCCTTTACAAACTTGAGCAGCATGTTCATCACGCCATGAACGGCCCCGGTCGGCTCGCCACGCGAGTTGGAGAGCGGAGGCAGGGCGTGAAACGCCCGATAGACATAAGACGAACCGTCGACGAGAACCAGATCTGGGGAAGTGGGCATGGGATAGACCAACGCGGGGGGAAGATTAATTATAACGAACCCGCGGCCGGTTTCGGGCGGGGCAATAGAGCCATGGACAATCGCGAGCCAAAGACTTGCGGGGTATTGGCGCTCATTTCAAGCGCGAGTCCCGACTTCGGGCTGTTTCGCCGTCAACGCTCTTGGTAATGGCGCGCTTAGGGGGCAGCACCGCCATCGAAGGACTCCTGACGTGCTGGAGCGACTTTCATCCGCCATTGCGGCCAATCGTTTTGGCCTGGGCGCGAAACCAGGCGAACTGGCTCAAATTGGCTCGCAAAGTCGCGATTGGCTATACGCGCAGCTATCCGGCGCAGCTCCGTTGGTGACGGGACCTGAGCTTCACAGCTCCGCGGAAACGTTGGCCCGCGGCTTGGAAGTGCGTCGGGAGCTACGCGCCGCGAAGCGGGCCGCCGCTGAGGCTACGTCTGATTCTGATGATAAGGTGAACGCCGTCGAGGCCGTCATGAAGATTGGCCAAGTCTATCGGCCGATCTATATCGCCGAAGCTACCGCCCGACTCCGTCAGGGCGTCACCACCGATCGTCCATTCGTCGAACGTCTCACTTATTTCTGGACGAACCACTTCGCCGTATCTATCGACAAGAATCTTGTGCTCGGTCTTGCCGGAAGTCTCGAACGCGAAGCGATTCGCCCGAACGTGCTCGGGCACTTCTCTGACATGTTGCTTGCTGTTGAGCGCCACCCGGCGATGCTGTTATATCTCGACAACCATCTGTCTGTTGGTCCGCATTCACGTGCGGCCGGCTTGCTGGCACGGCGACAAGGGAGCCAGCGACGCGTCGGGATAAACGAAAACCTCGCACGTGAAACACTCGAGCTGCATACGCTGGGCGTTGGTGGCGGATACACCCAGGCCGATGTGACCACTTTCGCTGAGGTCATCACAGGTTGGTCGATCGGTGGCGATGGCTACGGTCGGCGGTTCGCTGGCGGTGAGCCCGGCGAATTTGTTTTCCGTCCAGAGGTCCACGAACCCGGCGCAAAAGTAGTGCTCGGGAAGCGTTATCCTGACACGGGTTACGATCAAGGTGTCGCGGTGCTCCGCGATCTCGCAGCCAAGCCGGCCACAGCCCATTTCATCGCCACGAAGCTCGCGCGCCACTTCATCGCTGATGATCCACCGACTGACGCAGTGGAGCACGTCGCAAATGCCTTCCTATCGAGTAACGGGCACCTGCCAACGGTCTATCGAGCGCTCGTAGAGTTACCCGATGCATGGACTCAGCCGCTCCCAAAGTACAAGACGCCCAACGACTACGTCGTTTCAACATTCCGCGGCCTGCAATTGCCAGCAGAAGGAGGTCGCGCCTCGCTCGCCGCCTTCGAAGTGATGGGCCAACGCACCTACAGCCCAGGCTCTCCTGCCGGCTGGCCGGATAAAAGCGCCGATTGGGACGGCGCATCCGCTTTGATCAAACGAATCGAATGGGCCGACGCCGTCGGCCAACGGGTAGGCTCACGTCTCGACGCGAAGGAACTCGCGCCACAATTGCTGGGCGACAACCTGACCCCGGCCACCCGCACCGCCATCTCCCGCGCCGCGAGCGGCGCGCAGGCAATCACCTTGATGCTCTCCGCACCGGAGTTCATGCGGCGATGAATCGGTTCACTCCGCCCGCCGCCGACGTTCGGCTCGCAAACATCGCGATACGCAGTATGACGACATGGTGCGGCATCGAATCTCCCAGATGTCGGGCCGCTGAGTACGGATTGGGGGAGCGCTGGGCATGTCACCGGACAACTCGTCGCAGCCATACGAGGGGGCAAGGAGCGTGATCACGCGCTGCAGCTGCAACTGGTGGCGCAGAGTTTCACGGCTTGGCTGCAACAGCCATTTGAGGGCGCTATGCGAACGTTGAAACGCCGAGATTTTCTACATGCTGGTGCGTTGGCGCTCGGCAGCGCATTCCTGACATCGCGCCTCGCGTTCGCGCGTACCGGCACCTCCAAATCGCATTTCATCTTCATCATCATGCGCGGTGCCCTTGACGGGCTGGCCGCTGTGCCGCCTTACGGTGACTCCGACTACGCAGGCCTGCGACGCGAGTTGGCGCTCAAAGCACCCGGCGCGCCGGGTGGCGCGCTGCCGCTGAATGGCTTCTTCGGCTTGCACCCCAGCCTGGGCTTCCTCCACGACTCTTACACGGCACGCGAGCTGGTGGTCTTCCACGCCATGGCCAGCCCTTACCGCGAACGATCGCATTTCGACGGTCAGGACGTGTTGGAAAACGGCGGCCTGCAGCCGCACGCCGTGCAAACCGGTTGGCTCAACCGTGCACTTGCCTCACTGCAGACAGGTCGCGGCAAGGAGCTAGGCGTAGCGCTCGGCCAAAACTTTCCGCTCGTCATGCGCGGCCCGGCGTCAGTGACGTCATGGTCGCCCTCCAAACTGGCCACGCTCGACGACGATACCCTTGAGCGCATCACAGACCTATACGCCGGCGATCCCCTGCTAGCCTCCCGCCTAGCCGACGCGCTCGCCGCCGACGCCATCGCCAACAGCGCTACCGAAACAGCGATGAACTCCGCCGTTCCCGACGCTATGGCCGCTCTCAGTGTCCCCGCTGGCGCGTCCGCTGCCGTACCGTCGCAGCGCAACCAACTTCAGCGCGGGAAGCCGATGCGCTACACCGAAGTCGTCCGCGCAGCGGCCAGCTTCCTCCGTCGCGACGACGGTCCTCAGGTGGCGGTGTTTGACACAACCGGCTGGGACACGCACGCTAACGAAGGCAGCGCCGAAGGCCAGTTAGCAGGCCGGCTCGCCGCTCTTGATGCAGGCTTGCGCACCCTAAAGGATGAGCTCGGCCCAGCGTGGGCTGACACCGCCGTCCTCCTCGCCACTGAATTCGGCCGCACTGCCGCCACTAACGGAACCCGTGGCACCGATCACGGCACTGCCACCGCGGCATTCCTGTTAGGCGGTACCGTCCAAGGTGGTCGAGTGCTGGCCGATTGGCCCGGCCTCTCATCCCACGCCCTCTATCAAGGCCGCGACCTGAAACCAACAGCCGATCTACGCTCCGTCCTGAAGGGCGTCCTGTCGGAACACCTCCTCGTCGCATCAAGCGCTCTAGAATCCTCCGTCTTCCCCGATAGCTCATCAGCACGACCCATCAAAGGTCTCTTCCGAGCCTGATCGTCCGACGCTATATCTCACGCAGTCGCACCGACAACGATATCTGACGCTGCGTTGAACTCCGCCTGCGGCGAACCGGCGTCTTTTGGCCAAAAATCGGTATTAAAGCAGCCCGCTTTCCGTAGTAGCGTAAACACTCAAACACGGGATCCGGCGCCGATCCGAAGCGCCGCAAGTCCCTTTTGAGTGACAACGGCATCCGCGGAGTCAGTTTGGCAGGCAATACTACAAGGAAAGGTAGCGGAAGAGTGGGGCCCTTTGAGGTCTTGCCCGACGTGCTTCGCGATTCTTTCGACTATGGTCAGTTTCGTTCTGCGTGCATAACGATCATCCTGTTGTTCGCCATCTGGAGATTGACGCCAGCCGGTCTCGCTCAGGTGCTGATCGCGTTGATCGAATTTGCGGAGCGACGTAGTTCCATCGGCTATTGTCTGGCGTTGATATCTCTCATCGGCTGTTGGCTTCATACAGGTTACAAGAGTCAGGTGGAGGCGCAAATCATGCGGCGAACAGTTGTGGATCTCGAAGACGTGTACAAAATGTTAGAAGAAGCCCAAAAAGATTGAGGTCTCGCCGACATGGAAACAACTATCCTGGTGTTGCTGATATATATGACCCTCCTTTTCATGTACGACCACGCGGTGGCTCCCAGTCTCAGATCTGATTTGAGCGCGCGTCTCACCGCCCTGCTCGTCCGTCAACTTCGGTTGAGCGTTGAATACCGTCATCTGAATGCGAAGCGCGATTTGCAACTGTTATATGAGTCGATAAAATCAGTGGACTCAAATCTGCACCTCATCACTCTCGGGACTTTGCTTTGCGTAGGCGCTGAGTCCACGGAAGATCCGGTCTTTCTGGAAAAGGCGCAAGAGCGCGCGCGAATATTGGATGAATCCACTGTGCCTGGGATTCGCGAGGTCTTCAGAGAGTTAGTGGAGATCGCTGCCAAGGCGGTCATCATCAATGGTGTTTCACGGATGGCGCTGTTCGCGGCTCCGTGGGTACTGGCATCTGTGGGCCTCGATGCACTCAAAAAGCGAATTCGAGTGCTGGCAGTCTCCGGTGGTGATGACTTTCAGCGCGTGGCTCCAGGACCACGGGTATCAAGGAGTTTTCGGCGTCTGCTGCGGCGATGAGTCTTTGTTCTTATCAGGAGGCTGCTTCGCGCCCTGCGTTGCGGGGCCGGTGTCCTGCTTCAATGTGCCGGACGGAGTTGACTCCGACGTCGTAGTCGACGGCAGCGCGGTTGAATTCTGTGGCGCGGGTGACGGGTTCGTTGTCTGGGGCGGAGTACCGGCAGCACCGGCAGGACGGGTAACCACGGTGCCATTGCGAGGAGGTAAATACAAAGCACCTTTCTGCCCGCAACCCATGACAAAAGTCAGAGGCAGCGCCCCTGCCAAACACAACAGTAACCGCTTCATACACCCACCGGCCGCCGGTCACGCAAGGCGAGCCACCCACGAACGACACGATAGATAACCCACACGCCGACCAGAACGAGGCCAACGGGCAGCATGAGGAAACCCACAAAAATAAGCATCAGTGGTAACGAAAGGCCCCAGACAATCAGGGCCCATAGCGCGGCAAACCAGAATGTCCGGATCTGCCACGTGAAATGCGATTCCAGGTACGTCCCGCGGGCGTCGCTTCGTCGCGCGTAATTCATGATCACCGCGATAATGGATGGAATTCCGAAAACGAAACTGCCAACGATCGTTACCGGCGAGGTGATGCCAATCAACACTGACAACGAATGCAGTGCGTAGATGACGTTCGTATACGACACGAGCGAGGGATCGGCCTCTCGCACGGGAACTGTCGCGCTGGGGGTGGAGCTGTCAGCCATGTCTCACTATAGCTCTATTTTCCGGCCCCGGTTGCCAGCTTGTCGCCCGCGCCCGTCGGCTTGTCGACCACGGCCATGGTAATTCTCGAAACACACACGAGCTGATCCCGCTCGTCCCGGATTTCGATGCCCCATACATGACTGCGTTTGCCAATGTGGAACGGGCGTGCTGTTGCGGTGACGATTCCCGACGATATGGGACGGAGATGGTTCGCATTAATCTCTTGTCCCAGACAGACGTATTTTTCTCTGTCCACACAAAGCGTGGCTGCGATGCTGCCAGCGGTCTCGGCGAGCGCGACTGAGGCTCCGCCGTGTAGAACTCCCATGGGCTGATGCACCCTGGGATTCACGTGCATGGTTGCACGGAGGAAATCCGGGCCGATTTCTGTCACTCGAATGCCAATTGTGTCGGCGAGTGTGTCACGTGCGAACTCGCGAAGTTGCTCGACGGAAGTCTGGGTGCGCCAAATGCTCATGGCGGGTAGTCTACAGCTACCCTAGCGTCTGCGCCTCGAGGCAGCCAAGCATGATCGAATACGTTTTTGTCCCACCGCCCATTCCCAGCGTCGAAATCGCTGGGAGCGATCAGCGTTTCCCTGTGCACAGGATCTATTGCGTAGGCCGCAATTATGCGGACCACGTGCGTGAAATGGGCAGTGACGTCAAAGAACCACCCGTTTTCTTCACGAAGCCAGCAGACGCGATTGTTGCCAGCGGAGTTGCAGTGCCGTACCCGCCACGGACGGAGAACTTCCACTATGAAGTCGAGCTCGTCATCGCCGTCGGCGGTGCGGGACGAAATATCCCCGCTGCCCAGGCGCTCGACCGCGTTTTCGGGTACGCCGTCGGCAACGATTTGACTCGTCGCGACCTGCAGGGCAACGCGAAGAAAAAGGGCCTGCCGTGGGACACCGGAAAAGCATTCGATAGATCCGCTCCCATTGGCGCCATTCGTCCGGCTTCATTGGGTCACGTCAGTCAGGGAGCCATCTGGCTCAAACTGAACGGCGAGACCCAACAGCAATCCGACATCAAGGATATGATCTGGAGTGTCCCTGAGATCATTGCGGAGCTGTCTACTTTGTTTGAGCTGCGCGCCGGCGACCTCATCTATACGGGCACGCCCGCCGGGGTGGGGCCGCTCAAACCGGGAGACCGGATTGAGTGTCATATTGATGGTCTACAATCATTGACCAACACCATTAAGTAACACGGATGTTGACGACCCACCACCGAGTTCCGCAATACATGGAGCACGAGTGCCTGTGAGGAGTAATTGATACGGGTGTGCCCCACTCGTTCCCGCGCGTTGCGAGACAGATTTCTCTCGGTGCGCAGCGAAGGCCGCATTTCTGAATGTTTTGGGCAATTTCTGGATATCGCGATCGCGGCCGCGTTGAGCCAGGCATGAGACTCCGGACGGACCTTCAATCGCAGGCTTCGGACGAACCAGACGGATCGAGGAGTTTGAGAATGGGCCCATGTCAGTCCCGTCGAAGTGAACGGTGTGTTCAATTACTGCAATCAGATTTCTCTCGCCACGGCCACCCGTACGGATCGCAAACGCAAATGGCTTTCCGGCTACGACCTGTGCACCCTCACGGCCGGCGCGACCGCGTATTTCCAGTGCATCGGCTCGGCCACCATCCAATGCATTTGCGTGGAGTACGCGCAGAAGCGCGTGGCAGACCGGCGCTTGAAGTTGCGCTGGCGGGTCAGTCGCGGAGCCCGCCGCAGCCTCGGGTGGATCCCGTTCAAGGCGGCGAGCCTCGAGCGCAAGGGCAGCGCGCTGCGCTTCTGCGGCAAGACCTTGCGGGTATTTGAGCGTGAGCGCTTGGAGGGGGTAAGCTGGAAGCAGGGCTGCTTTGCGCAGGATGCGGTCGGAGACTGGTGGCTGTGCTTGCCTGTGGATGTGAGCGATGAGCAGACAGCCGCGCCGAAGGCGTCTGTGGGTATTGATCTCGGGCTCAAGGATGTCGCCGTGACGAGCGACGGGGAGCGCTTGGAAGCGATCCGGTTTTATCGAGATGCGCAACTTCGGATCGGCGCCTTGCAACGACGTGGCCATGTGCGGCAGGCTAAGCGGATGCATCGACGAATCCGACGTCGTCGGCAGGATGCCTGCCACCAATTCAGCCGCAGGATGGTGAATACCTATCAGAAGATTGTCGTGGGCGACGTGAGTAGCCTGAAGCTGGCCAAGACGCGGATGGCGAAATCCGTGCTCGATTCGGGCTGGGGCCTGCTCAAACGATTCCTGCAGTACAAGGGCGAGTGCGCCGGCAGAACCGTACAGGTCGTCAACGAGCGAAACACCTCGCGAAGCTGTTCTAGCTGTGGAGCTCTCAGTGGTCCCAGCGGTCTCAGGCAGCTTGCTGTAAGGCGTTGGGAATGTGCGCACTGTGGTGAGTCGCACGATCGGGACGTCAATGCGGCCCGAAACATTCTCAGGGCCGGGTCCAGGTGTGGGACCTCCGTTTGCGGGAACGAGCCTTCGCCTGTTGAGCCTCCGCCCAGCCAGACATCGCGTCTGCGCGAGGCAGGATCCGGCGCTCATCGGGTGGCGGCATGACCACCGTGCTCTATACCTACTTCCGCAGCTCAGCGTCGTATCGCACGCGCATCGCCCTCAATCTGAAGGGCGTACAGCATGACACTGTGGAAGTTGATTTACGTGCTCCGGCGAGTGACCAGCAAAAAACGGATTATCGTTCGATCAATCCACAGGCGCTGGTGCCTGCATTGGCTGTGGAAGGCACAACAATCGCGCAGTCGTTCGCGATTATTGAGTATCTCGACGAGGTTTATCCTGACCCTGCATTGATGCCGCGGTCGCCGGTCAATCGAGCACGTGTCAGGGCGATGGCATTGGCAATCGCCTGTGACATGCACCCGCTGAACAACCTGCGAGTTTTGAACTATCTCCGGTCACCGCTGGGCCAGGACGAAGAAACCGTCAATGCCTGGTACAGACACTGGATTGCAGTTGGGTTTGGTGGGTTGGAGCAGGAAGCGCGTCGCGCAACGGGCGACGGGCGCCACATGTTTGGGCAGTCAGTAACGGTCGCCGACATCTACGTCGTCCCGCAGATGTACAACGCGCGGCGTTTCAAATGTGATCTCGAGCCTTACCCGACGTTGCGAGCGATCTGCGCGCACCTGGAATCGTTGCCCGCGTTTGCCAAAGCAGCTCCCGAGGCCCAACCTGGCGCTTCGTAAGCGCGCCAGCGACGCACGTTTCTAGCCAGAATGCGGCGCGCGACCGCTCGGCACGCGCCGCTGGCTGTTGAATCAACTACGCGCCGCCCGGGCGGCATAGGCCCGCACACGGCCTAGGACGACATGCAGCTGTTCGATGTCGTTTGGTGATGCTGACACGCGGCGGCATCTAGTAGCGAGCCGACCCCCGACGGCGCGCGCGCCGACCGGTACGACATTTATCGACGGTAGGCGCCGGTGCCGATGCTGCCCGAGGTCGCTTGCCGCCGTGCCGCGGTCGCGCATCGTCCGGCGCCGGCTCCGTTGCCACGTGCTAATCGCTCTCCTGCCGAGTCACCGCTCGAGCTATCGCGATGCCGCAACAAACCCGACTGAACCCTTGGTACCATCGCGAAGGAACCTGCACCCCCGTCATCGCGTTCGACCAATACGCGACTACTCGAAAGGCGGAGAGTCTATGTCCACCGACTCGCAGCATCTCATCCACATGGCCAACGACATTGGCAACTTCTTCCGTGCCAACCCCGACCATGACGCCGCCGTCCTCGCCATCTCGAATCACATTAAAAGCTTCTGGACGCCGAAGATGCGTAAGAAGCTCATTGCAGACATGAACGGCGTCGACGAGCAGTTGGATGAGCTTCCAAAGGAAGCTCTGCGCCTGCTGGAGGAGAATCCGGACTTCAAGCCGAGGCAGTTGCCTGAAGGCAGTCCTGAAGGAGGCGGCGACGCGGGCTAACGGGCAGTTTCGCCGGCAGTCGATCCACCGCCGGAGACGTTAGCCTGGATTGGCAGGCTAACCTGCGGAATGGAGGCCACGATAACGCTCGGCGAGAAAATCATGATGCACATGCGCCCCGCTGGCGGGCGCACACGGTTGATTTCGAGCGCGACATGATCGTCTTCCTGACGCACGTGAGTGAGCACGTACTTGTCGCAGGCGCTTCCGCCTCCAACCCACGAAACGACCATTCGTTGTTTGAAATTGACCTTGGGGACGGGGCCCTTCAAACCCAGTTTTGACCAGGTCTCGGCAAGCGCCTTCGCGTCCCGCGCCTCAGATTGACCGGCCTGCGCCTGCCCCTTCACGTGCCCCGTCGACAACACCTTGAAAGGCAGGTCAGCGGCCCAGGCGGGAGCAACCCAGGCAAATGCCAACAACAGTGCAGGGATCAAGCGCCGCATCACATCTCCTTCTGCGCAGGCGTTGCCTGCTCACCGTCGACCCTGGGTTGTCCTCGCGGCCAACCCGTGCAACGCATGCGTTGCACCCTTTTGGGGCCGCCCGACCTCGCGGCCAGGTCAGCTTCCCTTCAGCTTCGCCCCAACCCGCCGATAAGCCTCGCGAAACGGAATGCCCTCCGTCACGACCAGCCGATTCGCCTCCTCGGCTGCGTGAATTGCCGGATCCAACTCGATCCGCTCCGGCCGGAACTTCATGGCATCAATGGCCGGTGGCAGAATATCCAGAGTCTGCATCGCGATGTCGATGCTGCGGAACAACGGGAATTTCAGCAGTTGCAGGTCGCGCTGATAGCCTGAAGGCAACTTGGCGAAAATGCCCAGCGCTTCCGTCAAACAACCCAGCGCGGTCGCCGAGCGGCCCCGGATCAACTCAAACACATCGGGGTTGCGCTTCTGCGGCATGATCGACGAGCCGGTGGTAAATGCGTCCGGCAACTGCAGGAAGGCAAACTCCTGCGTGTAAAACAGCAACACGTCCGCGGCGAAGCGGCCGAGATCCTGCACGAGCAGGGAAATCTCAAACAACAGGTGCGCCTCAGCCTTGCCGCGCGAAAGCTGCACGGCCGTCACCGGCTCCTGCACAGCATCGAACCCGAGCGCCTCAGAAGTCGCACGGCGATCCAAAGGCAATCCAGGCGACCCATATCCAGCAGCCGATCCCAGCGGACTCTTCCCAACGCGCCGCTGCACGTGCTGCAAACCGAGAGCATCATCTCGAATCTCAGCCGCAAACCCGCCAGCCCACAACGCAACAGAGCTGGGCATCGCCTGTTGCATATGCGTGTAGCCCGGTAAGGCAATGTCTCCCTCCCGAGCACCGAGCCGATCGAGCGCCTCAACAACACTCGACGCCCCCGCCACCAAATCCGAAATGGCGTCGCGCAAATACAGCCGCACGGCCGTCAACACCTGGTCATTGCGCGACCGCCCCAGATGCACCCGTCCACCGGCAGCACCGATCCGAGCAGTCAGCCGCTTCTCCAACGCCGTCTGACCATCCTCGTCTTCGAGGGAAATGTGCCACTCGCCCCGCGCATGCTCCTCGCCAATCGCCGTCAGCCCGGTGCGGATAACCGCCAGATCCTC
>Ga0068858_100003403_pt1 | contig 15819 bp, 13 predicted proteins | sample KBSSwiS12_FD_66589 | JGI IMG/M metagenome (GOLD analysis project Ga0068858, IMG submission 66589) | Switchgrass rhizosphere microbial communities from Kellogg Biological Station, Michigan, USA - KBS Switchgrass S1-2 | ecosystem: Host-associated > Plants > Roots > Rhizosphere > Soil ...
GAGACCTGCAAGACCTACTTGATCACGCAGGGCAAGTTCCTCTTGATCCTGGAGATTTTCATCGGGGTGATTATCGCCTTCTACTTTGGCGTCCTGCAATCGATGGCGGCGTTTAAGGTCGCGATTATTCTGGCGTTCAGCCTGGTGGGCATCGCGGGCAGTTACGGCGTGGCGTGGTTCGGCATTCGCGTGAACACCTTCGCCAATTCGCGGACGGCCTTCGCCAGCCTGCGCGGCAAGCCTTTCCCGTGCTACGCGATTCCGCTGCAGGCGGGCATGAGCATCGGCATGATGCTGATCAGCGTGGAGCTGTTCATCATGCTTTGTATCTTGTTGTACATCCCCGGCGACTACGCGGGCCCCTGCTTCATCGGATTCGCTATCGGCGAGTCGCTGGGCGCGGCGGTGCTGCGCGTGGCCGGCGGCATCTTTACGAAGATCGCAGACATCGGCGCCGACCTGATGAAGATCGTGTTCAAGATCAAGGAAGACGACGCGCGCAATCCCGGCGTGATCGCGGATTGCACCGGCGACAACGCGGGCGATTCGGTGGGACCCTCAGCCGACGGCTTTGAAACCTACGGCGTCACCGGCGTGGCGCTGATCACTTTCATTTTGCTGGCGGTCAACAACGACATCACCAAGGTGGAACTGCTGGTATGGATCTTCGTGATGCGCGTGATGATGATTATCGCGAGCGCGCTCTCCTACTTCATCAATGAAGCGGTGGCGAAGGCGCGGTATCAGAACGTCGACAAGATGAACTACGAGGCGCCGTTGACTTCGCTGGTGTGGTTGACTTCGATCATCTCCATCTGCGCAACCTACGGGATCTCGTACCTGATGATTCCGGATATCGGCAACGACCCAACGATGTGGTGGAAGCTGTCGAGCATCATTACTTGTGGGACGCTGGCGGGGGCGATTATTCCCGAATTGGTTAAGGTGTTTACGTCGGTGGAATCCAGCCACGTGAAGGAAGTGGTGACGTCGTCGCGCGAAGGCGGCGCGTCGCTCAACATTCTTTCGGGTTTGGTGGCCGGCAACTTCAGTGCGTACTGGCTGGGCTTGACCATCATGGGATTGATGGCGATCGGTTACGGCGTCAGCACGCAGGGCGTAGGCAATATGATGCTGGCGCCGGCGGTGTTTGCGTTTGGATTGGTGGCATTTGGATTCCTCGGTATGGGTCCGGTGACAATTGCGGTGGACTCTTACGGACCGGTGACGGATAACGCGCAGTCAGTGTATGAGCTGAGCGTGATCGAAACGCTACCCTGTATCAAGGCCGATCTGAAGAAAAGCTACGGCTTCGATGTCGATTTCGAGAAGGCCAAGCACCACCTGGAAGAGAATGACGGCGCAGGCAACACTTTCAAGGCGACGGCAAAGCCGGTGTTGATCGGCACCGCCGTGGTGGGCGCGACGACCATGATTTTTTCGATCATCATGGCGCTGACCAAGGGGCTGCAACCGGAGCTGCTCAAGAACCTGTCGATCTTGTATCCGCCATTCTTGTTAGGGCTGGTCACCGGGGGTTCGGTGATCTATTGGTTCACGGGCGCGTCGATACAGGCGGTGACCACGGGCGCGTATCGCGCAGTGGAGTTCATCAAGGCCAATATCAATCTGGAGAGCGTTACCAAGGCGTCCGTCGCGGATTCCAAGAAAGTTGTGGAGATCTGCACCCAGTACGCGCAGAAGGGCATGTTCAACATCTTCCTGGTAGTGTTCTTCTCCACGCTCTCGTTCGCGTTCTTCGAGCCCTACTTCTTCATCGGTTACCTGATTTCGATCGCACTATTCGGTTTGTATCAGGCGATTTTCATGGCCAACGCCGGCGGCGCGTGGGATAACGCTAAGAAAATCGTTGAGGTGGAGTTGAAGGCCAAAGGCACTCCGCTGCATGACGCCACGGTGGTGGGCGATACGGTGGGTGACCCGTTCAAGGACACGTCGTCAGTGGCGCTGAATCCGATCATCAAGTTCACCACGCTGTTTGGACTGCTGGCTGTCGAACTGGCGGTTTCGCTGTCGGAAAAGCAGGGCAACGCGGTCTCTACCGGGCTGGGAGTGCTGTTCCTGTTGATCTCGCTGTTCTTCGTGCACCGCTCCTTCTATGGGATGCGGATTGTCGCGACCAAGGGTTAAGCTGGAGCCATGCGCTGGGCAGTTGTTCTGGTTATGTCGATGACGCTCGGAGCAGCCACGGTACCGGATCTCGCGGAACTGAATCGCATGATCGCGCGGTTCGCTCCCGCGGAACTAAGGGTAAATACTTCGGCTCTCTCCGCGGGCGACAAGCAGGCACTGCAAAAGCTGATCGAAGCGGCGAAGGTGATCGACAGCCTGTTTCTTACACAACGCTGGAGCGGGAATGCGGCGCTGCGGATGCAACTTCAGAAAGATGCGTCGGCGCTTGGCAAAGCGCGGCTACATTATTTCGATCTCAACAAAGGTCCATGGTCGGATTTGGACGGGCAAATCGCGTTTATGCCCGGCGTCCCACCTAGGAAACCGTTGGGGGCGAACTTTTATCCCGAAGACATGTCCAAGGATGAGTTCGAGACTTGGGCCGCGAAACTGCCGGCTGCGCAGCAGGAGCAAGCCCGCGGTTTTTTCACGGTGATACGGCGGGGCGCCGATAAGAAACTCACCGTTGTGCCATACAGCAAGGCGTACGCTCAGGATTTGGAGCGTATGGCCAAGCTGCTCGACGAGGCCGCTGCGCTTACGTCCAACGCGACGCTGAAAGATTTTTTGACGCTGCGCGCGAAGGCGTTCCGTACCGATGACTACTACGCGAGCGATGTCGCCTGGATGAAACTCGACGCGCCCATCGATGTCACCATCGGACCGTACGAAACTTACAACGACGAACTCCTGGGCTACAAAGCGGGGTTCGAGGCTTACGTCACGCTGCGCGATGAGCAAGAGACGGCGAAGATGAAGAATTTTGCCGATCACATTCAGGAGATCGAAAACAATCTGCCGCTGGATGCGAAGTACAAGAACCCGAAGCTGGGTGCGCTGGCGCCGATCCGTGTAGTGAATGAAGTCCTCGCCACCGGCGACGGAGCGCACGGCGTCCGCACAGCAGCTTACAACTTGCCAAACGATGAACGGATCGTGAAGGCGATGGGATCGAAGCGCGTGATGCTGAAGAATGTGCAGGAGGCCAAGTTTTCGAAAACCCTCCAGCCGATCGCGTCGCGCGTGCTGTCGGCCGCGGATCAGAAAGACTTGAGCTTCGATTTATTCTTCTCGCACATTCTGGCGCACGAGATGACGCACGGCATCGGACCGCAGACCAATGTCCGCCAGTCCTTGAAAGAGCTGCATGGGCCCATTGAAGAAGCCAAGGCGGACGTCACCGGCCTTTTCATGCTGCAATACCTGTTCGATCACAAATTGCTGCCGGCGGCGGAGCGCCCCCTGTATACCACGTTCCTGGCATCGTCTTTCCGCACGCTGCGGTTCGGGGTGCATGAGGCGCACGGCAAGGGTATGGCGATCCAGGTCAACTATCTCACCGACAAAGGTGCATTCATCGCCAAACCCGACGGAACCTTCGCCGTGGATTTCACCAAGGTCAAAGGCGCCGTGCGCGACCTGGTGCACGATCTTCTCGACATCGAAGCCACCGGCGATTACGCTCGCGCCAAAAAAATGCTGGATGAGCTGGGCGTTATCCGCCCGGCCATGGCTCGGGCGCTGGATAAATTGAAGGATCTGCCTACCGACATCGAGCCTATTCGGCCGGCTCTGTAAGCTGGTCGTCGAGCCACCCGAGGTAGGTGTCGGATCCATCCACGACGGGAAGCGCAATCACCTCGGGGACCGCATAAGTGTGCAGTTTTTCTATCTCTGCGCGCAATGCGGGGAACAGGTCGCGGCGGGATTTGATAAGGAGAAACCATTCGCTCGCGTCTTCAATGTTTTCCTTCCAGCGATAGATGCTGCGCGCCTTGGGCAGAATATTTACGCACGCCGCAACGCGCAGTTCCACCAGGTGGCGCGCCAGTTGGGCAGCATGCTTTTCGGAATCGCACGCGGTCAGGACCACGATCTTATCGGTCATGCTTACCTGGTGGTTTTGGCAGAACGGCTCTTGGGCAGGCCGGCGATTCTCTTCTTGACGGCTTCGATTTCCTTGCCGTCCGACGATAGCGTGATGAACTTTTGGTAAGCTTCGCGAGCCTCAGTAAAATTCCGTAACTTCTCATCGGCCTCGCCCAGCCGCAGAACGGCCTCGGCTGAAGTCGGGTCCCACTTGCTGGCCTCCAAAAAACGGCGGGAAGCAGCCCGGAAGTTCCCCTTCTTGAAATAGAAGTTGCCGGCGGTCATGTTGCGGCTGGCTTCGAGGGGATTGAACGAGTACTCCTTCGGCTTGAGGTCGGGATCTTCCTCCGGAGGCTCTTGTTCCTGAACGGTGGGCGGCGCCGGGGGGGCGGGCGGTTTGGATTCCTGGGCGGCCAGCGGAAGCGCCAAAAAGACGCTCAGTAAAACAGCGCGTGTCACAATTTAAGTGTAGAGCCATTTTAAGCCATGCAGGACCTCCGCGAAAGAGCCGCCGAACTGCCTCTGTCGCCGGGCGTGTACCTGTATAAGGACGCTTACGACACCGTCATTTACGTAGGCAAGGCCAAGAATCTGCGGGCTAGAGTGCGCAGCTACTTTTCCGACGAGCGGCTGGCGGATTCGAAGACCGGAACGCTGATCAAAGACGCCCGGCACATCGATTTCATTCAGGTCGATAACGAAAAAGAGGCGCTGGCGCTCGAAAACAACCTGATCAAGCAGTGGAAGCCGCGCTACAACATCCTGCTGCGCGATGACAAGACCTATCCTTATATCAAGCTGACGGCCGAAAAGTATCCGCGGGTGTACGTGACGCGGCGGTTGCGCAAGGACGGGTCCAGCTATTTCGGTCCGTACTTTCCGGGCAACCTGGCGCATCGTCTGGTGCATTTCATTCACCGGCATTTCAAAGTGCCGTCGTGCAAGGTAGATCTCACGCGATTCCATACGCATCCGTGCCTGGAGTTTCATATTCATCGCTGCCTGGGGCCGTGCGTGCAGGGCTTGACCACGGACGCCGCTTACGCCGATGCGGTGCGGCGGGTGCGATGGTTTTTGGACGGACGTCATCGGGATCTGGCGGACGAACTTCGCGGGCGTATGGAAACCGCCAGCCTGGAAATGCGCTACGAAGAAGCCGCCGCGCTGCATGACCTGATCAAAACCGTGGAAGAGCACGGGGAGAGGCAAAAGATGGCGGCGGTGGAAGGCGGTGACACGGACATCTTCGCCTACTACGCCGAACCTCCATTGGTGGCAGTGAACCTGTTCCACTTGCGCGGCGGTCACATTGTCGACCGGCGTGAGTTTTTCTGGGAAGACCAGCGCGAGTTCGATCCGCCGGAGTTTTTCTCGTCGCTGATCAAGCAGGTGTATCTGGACGAGCCTTACATCCCGGCGTTTATGCACGTTCCAGTCGACTTCGAAGACCGCGAGCCGCTGCAGGAACTGCTTTCGGAGCGGCGCGGACGCAAGGTGGAGATTCAGACTCCGCAGCGCGGGCAGAAGAAGGCCATGCTGGAGCTGGTTGAATCCAACGCCAAGCACAGTTTCGAGCAGCGTTTCCGGGTGCTCAAGCCGTCCTCGTTGGCGATTCAGACTGCGCTGCAGGACGCGCTCAATCTGGAAGCCGCGCCGCAGCGCATCGAATGTTTCGACATATCGCACATTCAAGGCACCGATAAAGTGGCCAGCATGGTGGTCTGGGAAAACGGGCGCATGAAGAAGTCCGATTACCGTAAGTTCATCATCAAGACGGTCGAGGGCAATGACGACTTCGCTTCCATGCGCGAAGTGATCGCGCGCCGCTACGGAAGGCTCAAGGAAGAGAATCAGCCGCGGCCGGGATTAGTCCTGGTCGACGGCGGGCTTGGCCAGCTGCATGCGGCCGCCGAAGCACTGGAATCGCTGGGCATCACGGACCAACCGCTGTCGTCGATCGCCAAGCGCGACGAGTGGATCTACGTCTACGGCCAGGAAGACGAGCCGATCGTGCTGGACAAATTCTCGCCGGTGCTGCACTTGATCCAGGAAGTGCGTGACGAAGCCCACCGTTTCGCCGTCACCTTCCATCGCACCCGGCGCAACGCCAGCCGATTGCAAAGCGAGCTGGATCAGATTCCCGGAATCGGCGAAAAGACCACCGCCAAGCTGCTAAAGCATTTTGGAAGTTTGGAGCGAGTGCGGCAAGCTCCGGAAGAAGAACTGGCGCGGGTAGCGGGCCGGGCTGCCGCGCAGAAAATCAGGATGGGACTGACAAAGACGGGACTGGCTGTCGACTAAAACAAGTCGCCGATTTGCTTGGCTGCCACACGAGCTTCCAGGTGGATCAACCCCGCGTTGCCGTCTTGCGGGCTGAGCACCGCCAGAACGGCCTTGGAGCCGGCCGCATAGATAAACAGTGCGCCCGCATCGGCGCGGACGGAAACTTCACCCAGGTTGCCCCCGCCAATGTTGTCGCTGATCTTGCGCCCCAAGCTGGAAGCGGCCGCGGCCATCGCTGCCAAGCGGTTGGGATCCGTGCCGTTGGTTAAAGCGTGCGCGATCGGCAGCCCTTCGTTGGATGCCAGCAGCACACCCATTAACTCCGGAATAGAATTGCGCAGGTCTTCCAGGGTTGCTTTTAAGGTTTCGCCTTTCGCCATGAGTGCCTCTTTCCTTAGCTCAAGATCTCCGATATGTCGGAGAAGATATTGATCTATCGACGCATAGGGAAATAACTGTAGAGCAGGCTTAAGCGGGTTGGGGGACCGCCCCTGAGTGGCCGATCCTTTTGCGCATCGCTTGAACAACTTGCATCCAGCAACCCGAAGCGGGCACGTAATCCAAGTTCTGGGTGCTTAGTGTGATTGCCCGGGGTGGCGCTAAGGTTTCTACCTCAGATAGAGCGGATAAGTGCTTTACCGCATGGAATGCCCCGGCTGGGGTCTTTTGGAGCGGACCCAAAGAGCCGATCACTCTAAGGTATGCGGTGTCTGCAGTGCGGCAAAGCCATTCCTTTGTTCAAGCGTCTCGGTGGGAGCAGCGAATTCTGTTCCGACGCGCACCGCAAGGAATACCAGCGGGAATACAGCCAGCTGGCGCTGGGCCGCTTGATGCAGTCGCATTCGAGTGAGTCACAAACCCTGCCGGTAAAAGCGCTGCCGCTTGCGAGCATTCCGGCCCCAGCAGCAGAGCCACCCGCCGGGAGCGCCGTGAATGGTACGCCTGTTTTGAATGGCGCGCCCGCCGCGCCGAAGCCAAACGCCACGCCCGCGTGGGCCGAAATGGCGCCCTCCGCAGCATCCTCATCCGCAACCTTCACGGCAGCGCAGCCCAGCGGAATCCCGGCGTCTCAGCCGCCGCCAATCCCGGTGAAGAAGGCCGTTCCACTACCCGCTGCGTCGCAACCGTCCCCCGTCGAGGCAGGCGCGTCGCAACCCGCCATTGCCAAGCCGGCCGCCACTGCGAAGCCGGCGCCGGCAGAATTGCAATTCGCGCTGGTGGCTGCTCCTGAATTCGAACACGCGTTCGCTTCCCTGGCTCCCGACAGGCCGCGCCGCCATGCGGACATTTTGCTCGCCGAGCTGCCAGCAAGCGGGGCCGTCGCATGGGAGAGCGGTGTTGAAATCGCCAATTCAATTGCGCGCCCGATGGAGTACAAACTGGATCTGCGGGAAGTGTCCCGGACGACACCGACAATTGCGCTGGATCTGCGCATCGTGCCTCCCGAATCCCTGGAAACGGAAAGCCGGCCTCTCGCAATTCCCATAGCGCTGGCCGAACCGGCGGAAGCTTCCGTATGGACCCGCCCGTATTTCGATTTCGCGGGTGAACTGGCGTCTTTGAGCGACTTCGCGAACGACCAGTTCGCTAAGTCTGACTTTGAGGCGCCGGTGCTTACCGCCGTGTTTCCGGAACCTCAACCGGAAGAGCTGAACGTTGAGGCTCCCGCGCCCGCGGCCGGCCCAGCGGTGTTTGCAATCGAGACAAGTGAACCGCCGCCACTGGAAACCCACGCAAACTTGGCGGAGTCGCAAACCTCCGCGCCAACCGCCACCCCGGCGCCCATCGGACGGATCCCCGATCCGGAACTGAATCCGCTGCCCGTCAACTCCGTCGGTATTGCGCCGGGAAGAGTCAAGCCACTTCCGGTGTTCGGTCCCGTACCGCTTGGCGCCGGAACAATCCAGATACCGCAGCCCAATGGTCTGCCATTGCGGCCAGTGATGGTCCTGGCAACCGCGGCCGCTCCCGCCCTCGCTGTTAAGACAGGTGCTCGGAAACGCAAAGGGAGTGTCTTTAGCCTGGGCTCCGCCCTCTCGGCCCCACCCTCGCCTTCAGCGGCCCCAAATCTGCCGGCGCAGACTCCGGCTTCACGGATGCACAAGATTCTAGCGGCTCTCACCGGCGCGGCGGTGCTTGGCGCCGGCATCTTCTTCTTCCTGGGTAAACAGAGCGATGCCGGATTGAAATCGCCAAAGCCTGCGCTGGCCGATGGCGCGCAGGGCGGGCAATGGATCGCGGACTTCGCTCCCGATGCGCGGCGCCAGCGCCGAGTGTCGCTGCTGCGCTCCTCGATGAATCTTTCGGCGTATCGTTTGGATTTTGAGAGTTCCATCCACATCAAGGCCCTGGGCTGGGTTTACCGCGCGCAGGATGCCAGGAATTTCTACGTCAGCAAAATCGAATTTCAGAAGCCCGGACAAAATCCGGTGTATGCGCTGGTGCATTACGCCGTCATCAATGGCGTGGAACAGCCGCGGGTGGAAACGCCCTTGCATGTGACGGTTCCGATGGGCGGCCTTTACAAGATCCGCTTTGAGGCGCTGGGAAATCATTTCACAACCTGGGTGCAAGGTCAGCGGGTGGAGCAATGGACTGATTCCCGGCTTTCGTCCGGCGGCGCAGGCCTGTACGGCGAAGGCGTGGAGCAATCTGCATTGCATGGCGAGTTTGTGGTTACGCCGCTAGCGAACTAAGAAGAGTTTGAGACAGGAGACGTATGGCGCAGGACAATCCGGCAGACACAGCTCAGCAAGTTTTCTTCGTAGACGACGATCTCATCGAGCGCCTTCTGCGGGGGGATGGAGCCCCGATTCCGCCTAAATCGCAGCGGCCGGCCTTTTCGAGCAGCCTGGCTCCGGCGATCGAGCTGGCGTCCGCGGGAAAGCTGGACGACGCGGTGCAGAAGCTCGAAAGCGCACTGCATCACACCGAGAACGCTCGCGGCGAGAAGGCAGCCGAAATCCACAACGGCCTGGGCCATCTTCGCTTTGAGCAACAGGACTGGAATGCGGCGGAGCGCCACTACGCCAAGGCAGTGGAGCAGGAACCGAAGAACACAGCCGCGCATTACAATCTGGCGCTGTGCCTGGAACGTCAGGGGAAATTCGAAGCCGCCGCGCAGGAGTTTGCAGCCGCTCTGGCGATCGATCCCAAGCGCTGGCAAGCCCAGATCGGCCGCGGGCTGTGCCTCCTCCGGCTGAACCGGCCGGAGGCGGCGCTGCCATGCTGGGAGGCGGCCCTCAACGATGTTCCTCCCGCGAAGAAAGAGCAGAGGCAGGACGATATCCTCTTCGGCAAGGCCGTGGCCCTGCATCAACTGGGACTCCTGGACGAAGCTTCCGATATCTATGACCAGTTGCTGCCGGCCAATCCCAACTCCATCGATCTTCTGGCGAATCTAACGACGCTGTCGATCGCGCGCCATGACGCAACCAAGGCGAAGGAAATGGCGGAGCGCCTGTTCAAGATCCAGCCGGAGGCACGCATCGCGTTGGAAGGTTTGGCCGCTAACGCACTTTCGCGGGGGGACTTCGGCGCGGCGGCTCAGTATTGCTCGCAACTGAGCAGGGTCGCCGGGGACTCTTACGAAGTATGGTTCAATCTCGGCGTAGCCTATCACAAGACCGGCCGCCTGGAGCAGGCCGGCAGCGCTTATCGCGAGGCGCTGCGTCTTCGTCCCGACGCTGTGGAAGCCCATGCCAATCTGGGCGCTGCGCTGCAGGAGCGTGGCGACATGACCGGAGCGCGGGAAGCTTATCGCAGCGCCCTCCAAGGCGCGCCCGCGCTGCCCGGCGCATTGTGGAATCTGGCGATCGCGGCCGAGCGGGAAGGCAACGCAGCGGAAGCCGAAGAACATCTGGAAAAACTGGTGGCCGTCGAACCGAATTGGCAGGACGCCGCTTTCCGCCTGGGTCACCTGCGCCTGAAACGCGGCGAGTTCGCCGGCGCTGTGGATTGTTTTGAAGCCTGCTTGAGGCAGCGCAAAGACTGGCCGGAAGCGCTGCTGAATCTGGGCATCGCGTTCTGGAAATTCGGGGATCTGGAGGGCGCGGCAAGCACCTTGCGCCAGTTTCTGTCCATGAATCCCAAGTATCCGGACGCTCTGCGATATCTCGCCGCGGTGGCCATCGAACAAAAGAATTCCAGTGACGCCCGTGAGATCATCGGCAAGCTGGGGTTGCCCGCGCCGGAGTTGCAATACAATCTTGGGCTCTTGCTGCAATCGACCGGCGACTATAGCGCAGCCGCAGATTGTTACCGCGTGACCCTGCAGCATAAGCCGGAGCTTACCGGGGCCATGATTAACCTGGGCCATGCGCTGAAGGCCGCCGGCCAGGAAGAAGAAGCTCGCAACGCCTGGAGCCAGGCGGTCGCAGCCGATCCCAACCTCGCCGCCAAATACTTTCAATAGGGTTACACGGGAACGCGGCTGCGGGGCCGCTGCATGGGCTGCGATCGGCGGTGGCAGGCTATCATGAAATTTGGGTGAGAAGAAGTCACGCAGCGTCCGCGCCCGGGTTCTGCTGGTCCTTATCAACGTCGTCTCTCTAGGGAGCCTGGTCTGGACTCTGCGCGGCTCCCATCTATACGAACTCAAAGACGATCTGCTCGAGATGAACTGGTGGTGGATCGCGCTGGCAGTGGCCGTGGACCTGGCGGTCTACTTCTGGCACGCGGTGCGCTGGCAGACTCTGTTGCGGCCGGTGGTGCGCCTCAAGTACTGGGAGCTGGTGCGCGCGATATTCGTGGGCTTATTCGCCAACGAAGTGCTGCCGCTCCGCGCGGGGGAAGTGTTGCGCTGTTATCTGCTGGCCCGCAACCGGGATCTGCCGCTCTCGGTATCCCTGACCAGCGCCTTGATCGAGCGCATCTTCGACGGCATCTGGCTCTCCGTATGCGTCATCCTGATGCTGCGCTACACCGTGATTCCGCGCAGTCTAGGCTTTCTGGTGCCGGGCGCTTACGTCCTGGGAATCTCGGTACTGGCGATCGCGCTGGTTCTCGGCGTGATCATGTTCCGGCGGCATGAAACGCGCGCGGCGCTCGCCGGCGAGACCGGGTGGCGGCGGCACCTGCACGTGCTCATCGACGATCTTGAAATTATAGGGCACTCGCGCTATCTATGGCTGTCCTTCCTGCAGAGCATGCCATACGTGGTGTTAACGACGGTGCCCATTTACGCGACCATGCGCGGATTCGGTTTCGATTCGTTGTGGGGGGTGGCGTTCGTGGTGATGGTAGTACTGCGCCTGGGTACGGTGGTGCCGCAGGCTCCGGGAAATTTGGGGTTGTTTCAAGTGCTGGTGGTGGAAGTTCTGGAAAAGATCTTCAACTTTGCCCATGCCGATGCGGCGCGGTTCTCGCTGGTGCTCTGGGGGATCGTCACGTTGCCGCTGTTGATTGGGGGAGCCATCTCGCTGGCGGTTACCGAAGGGAAGTTGAGCGATCTGCATAGCGCGGCCACCAGCGAGACCAGCCAGATCACAAACTCGCGCCCATGACTTTTTCGTAGACCGCCCAGGTTTGTGCTACCGCCGAATCCCAGGTGAAGCGCGGCACGCGCGCACGCCCCCGTGCAATCAGGTCTTCGCGCAAGCTTTCGTCGCCGGCCAGACGCGTGAGCGCATGAGCCAGTTGGTCGACATTCAGCGGGTCCACCAGCAGCGCGGCATCGCCGGCTACTTCGGGCATGGCCGAACATTGGGACGCGATCACCGGAACTCCGTGGGCCATGGCTTCCAGGATCGGCATTCCGAAGCCTTCATCGAGCGAGGGAAACGCAAAGATGCGGGCGCGAGCGTAGTGGGCCGCGAGCTGCTCGCCCGACAGGTGGCCGAGGATGTCGATGTCGGCACGGCGCGGGCTATCTTCCACCGCGCGCAGCTCTTCCGCCGCTCCATAGCCCTGGGAGGCGCCGGCCAGCGCCAGACGCCAGCCAGCGGGGAGACGTTCAAAGGCCTTCACCAGTCGGCCCACGTTCTTGCGGCGCTGAATCACGCCGACGAACAGGACCAGGTTCTCGCGGCGCGCGGCGCTAACGCCGGCAACCTGCGGGGACCCGTGCGGCACGACGTGAATGCGCGATGGCTCGACGCCCAGAAGCTGCTCCACGTGCGACGCGGTGAATTGCGACACCGCGATGATTGCGTCGCTATTGACGGCTGCCTGACGGGCCTGCTCCGTAAAGCGCGCGCGGAATTCGGGCGACGAATATTCGCCGGTCATCACGAACAGGTCGTGAAACGTGCAGACCGTGCGCCGCGACCGCCGGTCGACCCGCTGATTGAGTGCGTGAAATAAGTCGGCGTGCGGAGCGCCCGCCAACAGACGGCGGCTGGCATTCGGCGGCAGCTTTTCAGAGAGCGACTTAAACAGGCGGTGTGGGCGATAGTAGTAACGAAAGCGTTCGTCGGGGTGCGCGCGGGCGAGACCGGACATCATCTCGCGCGAATACACGCCGACGCCGGATAGATTTTTTCCGAGGCTATAGGTTGCGTCGAGGCCGATCCGCACTCGACTGTTATCGTCGCATGCGCCGCGCCGCGCGCGCACGTCCGCTGCGCGCCCCCTGGCCGAAACAGTGGCGCGGGCACTTGCGCTAGCCTGTCAAAGTGCTCCCTCGCTTGACTACCCCGGCCAAGATACAGCGATTCCTCGACGAAGAAATCGGCTACAACCGCGAACCTCACGGGGCCACCTGTTATTCGCCGCAGACCGTGCTCCGCAAGCGCGTGGCGCACTGTATGGAAGGGGCGCTGGTTGGCGCGATGGCGCTGCACAAGCTGGGATATCCGCCGCTTCTGGTAGATCTGGAAGCGGTGCGCGATTCCGACCACGTATTGGCCGTCTATCGCGTTAACGGCCATTGGGGAGCCGTGGCGAAGTCCGACTACGCGGGTCTGCGCTCACGCGAACCGGTCTACGCCACCATTCGCGAACTGGCGATGAGTTATTTCGAGCACTACTACAATCCCGCCGGCGAGAAGACGCTGCGTGCCTACTCGAGGCCGGTAAATCTTGCACGCTTCGATCGATCGCTGCAGTGGATGACCACGCTCGACGAGGTCTGGGACATCCCCGGGCACCTGTGCGTTATTCCTCACACTCGAATTCTGACGCCGCCCATGGAGCGGAAGCTCGCGCGCATGGATCCGCGACTCTATCAGGCCGGCCGCGTCGGCGGAGTCATGGAGCCATTGTTTAAAAAGACAGTGTTCCACTGGCCGCCCGCCGCTTCCACTCGAACAGCATCACGCCGGCCGCCACGCTGACGTTCAGCGAGGCCACTTGTCCCGCCATAGGAATGCGCACCAGAAAGTCGCAGCGCTTGGCCACGTGTTCGTGCAGCCCGCTGCCTTCGCCTCCCAGCACAATCGCAGACGGCCGGGTGAATTCCACCTGGTCGTAGGAAACCTTACCGCGCTCGTCTAAGCCGTAAATCCAGTAGCCGCGTTCCTTCAGCTCATCCAGCGTTTTATTGATGTTCACCACGCGCACCACTGGCAGATAGGCCAGCGCGCCCGCCGCGGCGCGCCCCACGGTTTCCGTCAGTCCAGCGGCGCGGCGCTCCGGGATCACAACCGCCGCCGCGCCCGCCGCATGAGCGGTACGGATGATGGCGCCCAGATTGTGCGGGTCCTCTACGCCGTCCAAGATAACGTGCAATCCTCCGGAGGCCGCCGTCTCATCGATCGACGAATATTTCTCGGCCGCGCCGAACGCGACCACCCCCTGATGGTTCGCCCCGTTCGCCGCGCGGTCCAGCCGGTCGCGCGATTCCACACGCACCGGGATGCCGCGTTCCCGGCACAACGCCAGCAACTCCTGTAAGCGCGCGCCGCCGGCGCCCTTCGCGACGACTACACGATCCAGCGGCCGCCCGGCCAGCAGCGCCTCCCGAACCGGATGGATTCCTACAAGCGGGGACATTATCATAAGGGTACGTCATGAGTTCGCAAGAAGACATGATTGTCGGGCCCCTGCCGGAGATTCCCGACAAACTGTATTTCCGGATTGGCGACGTGGCGCGCCTGGCGAACATCAAGCCCTACGTCCTGCGCTTCTGGGAAACTGAGTTCCCCGGACTGGGCCCCAAGAAATCCGGCACCGGCCACCGCCTCTACCGCCGCAAGGACGTTGAGATGGTGCTTGAAATCAAGCGCCTTCTCTACCAGGAACGCTTCACGATCGAGGGCGCGCGCAAGTTCCTCGACTCGCGCGCCAAGCCCGAGCTGGTCCCGGCCCCCGCCGCGCGCGGCAAGCGCAAAAAGGTTCAGGGCGACCTCTTCGTCGCCGACCGCACTGCCGACCTGACGAAGCTCATCGATAAGGTCCGCGAGGAGCTGCGCGCCATCGCCGTGTCGCTCAAGTAGGCCGGGGCCATGCCCTTGCGCTCCGCACTTAACTGAACCCACACTCTCTGCCGATAGAATGGAACAGGAATGACCAGAAAAGTTCGCAAAGCGGTTTTCCCCGCAGCCGGGCTCGGGACTCGTTTTCTTCCGGCGACCAAAGCCATGCCCAAGGAGATGCTGCCGCTGGTCGACAAGCCGCTCATCCAATACGGGGTGGAGGAAGCCAAGCTCTCCGGGGTCCAGAACATTATCATCGTGACCGGCCGCGGCAAGAGCGCCATCGAAGATCACTTCGACGTCAGCTTTGAGCTGGAGCACCTGCTCGAAACCCGCCACAAGAAGGATCTGCTGGCCACGGTGCGGGCGGTCTCCGACATGATCGACATCGCCTACGTCCGGCAGAAGGAGGCGCTCGGCCTGGGACACGCCGTCCTGCGGGCCCACGACCTGGTGGCCGAGGAGCCGTTCGCCGTCATCCTGTCCGACGATATCATCGATGCCGAGACGCCCTGCCTGCGGCAGCTTCTGGACGTCTATGAGTTTTATTCGGCGCCGGTGCTGGCGCTGATGGAAGTCCCGCGCGAAAACATTTCCGCCTACGGCGTGGTGGACGCCGAACCGGTCGCCCACAACGGCGGGCGCGACCGGCTCTATCGAATCCGTAATCTGGTGGAGAAACCCAAGGCCGAAGACGCGCCCTCCAACCTGGCCATCATCGGGCGCTATGTGCTGACTCCGGAGATCTTCCACTCGCTCGAGACCATCGAGCCCGGCAGCGGCGGCGAGATCCAGTTGACTGACGGCCTGAAGCATATGCTGCGCAGCCGCCCCATCTATGGTTACAAGTTCGAAGGCAAGCGCTACGACGCGGGCGACAAGCAGGGCTTCCTGCAAGCCACCGTGGAGCTGGCCCTCAAGCGCCACGATCTGGGCGCGGACTTCCTGACATATTTGAAGGGGCTGAAGTTGTGAAGGGAGTTGTAAAACAGGCGGGCGGAAAATAATAACGGCCCCGATTGCTCGGGGCCGGTTGGTCAAACTCGCTATTGCGAGCCCGTTTTAGCTACTTCTTTTTCTTAGCAGCAGCTTTCTTCTTCGGGGCCGCTTTCTTCTTGGT
>Ga0068858_100003412_pt1 | contig 15803 bp, 14 predicted proteins | sample KBSSwiS12_FD_66589 | JGI IMG/M metagenome (GOLD analysis project Ga0068858, IMG submission 66589) | Switchgrass rhizosphere microbial communities from Kellogg Biological Station, Michigan, USA - KBS Switchgrass S1-2 | ecosystem: Host-associated > Plants > Roots > Rhizosphere > Soil ...
GCGGTTGCCGTCTGGCGCCTGCGCACGCGAAGTCCAACGGCCCGTCGCCGGCAGGCTCGCGACGCGTCTGCTGCTACCGTGACGGCGGTCATCCGGCTCGCGGACGCGGTCTCGCGCCGCGAACCGTGAAAGGCGACGCGTCTTGTGTCAGAGACGGCTAGCCGAGGCGCGCCTGCAGGGCGTCGCGATAGCCACGGCTGAGAGTCAAGCGGCGGCCGTCGCGAAGAACGACCACGTGTTCGCCGTTGAACGACGAGCGGAGCTCCTCGATGCGATCGACGTTGACGATGGTCGACCGGTGAATCCGTACGAACTGGCGGAGGTCCAGCTGCGCCTCGAGGCGGCTCATCGTTTCGCGGACCAGGTGTGACTGCGTTCCGACATGCAGGCAGACGTAGTTGCCCGCCGCTTCGCACCAGTCGATGTCCGCGATGCGGACGAAGTAGACGCGCCCGCTCGATTTGACGACGAGTCGATCCCTCGCCGGCTCCCGCTTGGGCATGTCCGGCAACATGTCCAGCAACTGACGTCCGAGCGTCGTCGCCTGACGCTGCGCGAACTGCTGGCGCACGTGAGATAACGACGACTTGAACCGCTGAGCGCTGAACGGCTTGAGCAGGTAGTCGAGCGCGTGAATCTCGAACGCTCGGAGCGCGTACTGATCGTAGGCCGTCACAAAAACCACGGCCGGCATGCGCTCGGGACCGAGCGAACGCGCCACCTCGAACCCGTCCATCTCCGGCATCTGCACGTCGAGAAACACGAGGTCGGGCGCTTTTTCGGCGATCGTCGACACCGCGTCCGGGCCGTTCGAGCACTCGCCTACCACCTCGATGTCCGACTCCTCGTTGAGCAGCGACAGCACGCGGGCGCGGGCGATCGGCTCGTCGTCGACGATCAGGGTCCGGATTCGGGTCATGCCGCGCCCGCCTCCACGAGCGTCAACGCTGGATCGACATGGAAGGGAATGCGCACGGTCACGCAGAAGCCGTTGTCGAGATTCGCAAACGAGAACTCGTGCGCGGATGGATAGAGATGCTCGAGGCGCGCGCGGGTGTTGTCGAGCCCGACCCCTCGATTGAGCGCCATCAGCCTGTCGGGTGGCAATCCGGCGCCGCTGTCGGAAATGTCGATCTTCAGGCGCTCGCCTTCGCGAGCGGCGTGAATGGCGATCCATCCCGGCCGAAGGTGGGGCACGATGCCGTGGCGCACAGCGTTTTCGACGAGTGGCTGGAGCAAAAGGTTGGGCACCTGGGCGTCCAGTGTCTCGGGATCGATCTCCATCGTCACCTGCAGGCGGGGACCGAACCGTGTCTGCTCGATCTCGAGATATTTCTGCAGGACGTCGAGCTCCCGCTTCAACGCGACCTCCTGCGTCCCGGACGTGTGCAGCGTCATCCGCAGCAGATCGCCGAGCCGATCGATCATCTGATCGGCGGCGTTGAGGTTGGTCCGCATCAACCCCGAGATAGTGTTGAGCGTGTTGAACAGAAAGTGCGGATGGAGCTGTCGTTGCAGCGCCTGGAGCTGCGCCTCCACGAGACGTGTCTCCAGACGCGCCGCGTCGAGCGCCCGTGATTCGGACTCGCGGCGATACGCGAGCGCGTGCGCGAGGCCCACCAGGAAGAGATACGTCATCAGCAGCCAGTCGAGCTGCCTCAGATACATCAACCACGCGAAATTCCAGAAGGTCGGGAACATCGGCGGGCGCGCTTCCTGGAACAGCACCCATCGGAAGGTGAGCAGCACGGCGGTGTGCAGGACCGAGTAGACGAACACGCCGGTCACATGCACGAGCACCTGTTTCACCCAGTGCACCCGACCGAGCTGGTACCGCAGCGCAACGGCCATGATGGTCGGTGCCATGAGCGCCGGAATGTACCAGTAGACCAGGTTGAGGCCGAGCAGCGGCAACAGCGCGCGTGGCGACGCGGCTCCATCCTCCAGCATGTGCAGCGAATACGCCTGCATCGCCGACGATGCCCCGAACGCGGTCGCGATGGCGAACAGCGGCAGCGCCGGAATCTTCAAGCGAGCGCCCATACGTCACTATCGATGCATGAGCGCCCGAGGTCAAGGCCGGGGCGTGCGCCTTCGGCCGTTCATCACTGCCGGACAGCCACTCGTCCCGCGAAGATGGAGGACCGCCGGATTCCCCCCCGATTTGCGGCCATCGGTCTCAGCGCAGGTGTCGTCCATCACTTCGCGATTGGCGGCCGGGATTGCCGGGACCGACGATACATGCCATGTTGGCCGTATCGCTCGCCCTGGCGCTCCTGGCAGGGACAACCTCGACACTCTCGCACCGTCTGACCGTTCTCGTCAGAATCGACCGGCATGCGCTCGAGAGGTACGTCGAGGTCCCCGACATGATTCGCGAGATTCGAGCGGTCTGGCAGCCCTACGCCGACATCGAGGTGATCGACCTGGACGAGGCGGGCAAGGGACCGTACGACGACACGGTTCGTCTCGTCGTCACCGAACGAGCTCAATCGGACGGACCGTCGGCCGAGGCCCTTGCGTGGATTACGTTTGCCGAACCGGGGCAACCGGCGGACGTGGTCACCGTGTCGATCGACGCGGCGATGCGTCTGCTGGCTGGCGCGCGATGGGGAGGCCGCCCGGTCGTCGAGCTCCCGAAACAGTCTCGCCAGCACCTTCTCGCCAGAACGCTCGCCCGCAGCGCGGCGCACGAGATCGGCCACTACCTGCTTCGATCGACAGCCCATTCACGGGACGGCCTGATGCGCAAGCGCCTGCCGGCGGCCGATCTCATGGCCAACGACCTGCGGGCGTTCCGGCTCGAGCCGCCTCAAATCGGTGCGCTGGGCCTCCGCGCCGCCCTCGGAGGACTCGTCGCCAACAGCCGCGTGCAACCGCCCGGAACCGAGTAGAATTCGCGAACCGGTTCTTTGGGGAGGACTCGCGAATGACATTGCCGACTCGGAATCTGTCCGCCGCCCGACGTCGCCGTTCCAGCAGCGTCCAGACTTCGCGCCTCGCGAGTGGGGCCGCGTTCGCGGCCGCGCTCGTCTGGGCCAGCTTCTTTGGAACCACGCCGGTTCGCACGGCCGCCGCCGGCGCGACGACGTGCGAGAGCCTGAGCGCGCTCCGGCTTCCAAACACCACCATCACGTCGGCCCAGGTCGTGGCGCCTGGCGCCTTCGTTCCGCCGGCTCCAGCCCGAGGCGCAGCGCCAGAAGCCGAGGGACGGGGCGCTCCCGGCGCCGAAGGAGGCGCAGCGGGCGGACGTGGGCGTGCGGGCGGTCCAGCTGCGGTGTATGCCAGCCTGCCGTCGTTCTGTCGCGTCGCGGCGACGCTGGCGCCGTCGAGCGACTCCGACATCAAAATCGAAGTGTGGCTGCCCGCCGCCGCGTGGAACGGAAAGTTCCAGGCGGTCGGCAACGGCGGATGGGCGGGCGTGATCTCCTACGCGGCGCTGGCGCAGGCCGTCGCCGCCGGATACGCCGGCGCGAGCACTGATACGGGTCACGTCGGCGGGTCCGCGGCGTTCGCGCCTGGCCATCCCGAGAAGGTGATCGACATGGGCTACCGCGCCGTGCACGAGATGACCGTGCAATCCAAGGCCATCGTCGATGCGTTTTACGGTACGGCGCCGACGCTGTCGTTCTGGAACGGATGCTCACAAGGAGGCCGGCAGGGGATCACCGAGGCCCAGCGTTACCCGGCCGATTTCGACGGGATCGTCGCGGGCGCGCCGGCCGTGAACTGGATGCGCCTGAACGGTGTACGGGTGGCTGCGAACCTCGTCGCCCATGCGACGCCGGAGAGCTACATCCCGCCGGCGAAGTACTCGATGATCCACAACGCCGTGCTCGAGGCCTGTGACGCGCTGGATGGCGTGAAGGACGGTGTGCTCGAACAGCCGTCGCGCTGCAAGTTCGATCCGAAAGTGCTCGAGTGTCAGGGTCCGGACGGTCCGACGTGTCTCACTAAACCGCAGGTGGAGACCGCGCAGGCGCTGTATGCGCCGGTGAAACACCCGAAAACCGGTGCGGTGCTGTCCCCGCCGCTCCTCGAGCGAGGCTCCGAGCTCGGGTGGGGGACGCTCGCAGGTCCCGCACCGGTCAGTACGGCGCTCGATGCCTTCAAATACGTCGTGTTCAAAGACGCAGGATGGGACTGGCGCCGTTTCAACGCTGCGACCGACATCGAGCTCGCCGAGAAGATGGACAATGGCGTGCTGAATTCAGCCGTAGTGAATTTGAAGCCGTTCTTCGATCGGGGCGGCAAGCTCCTGATGTACCACGGCTGGTCCGATCAGCAGGTGGCACCAGGTAACAGCGTCGACTACTTCACCAAAGTCACCCGCGCAGTCGGCAATAGCGCGGTGGGCAAATCGATTCAGCTTTATATGGTGCCGGGGATGGGCCACTGCCAGGGCGGTCCGGGAACCGACACGTTCGCCAAGATGGACGCGATCGAACAATGGGTGGCTGCGGGAAAGGCGCCCGAGTCGATCGTCGCCGCCCACATGACCGCGGGCAAAGTCGATCGCACACGCCCGCTCTGCCCTTACGGCAAGGTCGCGAAGTGGAAGGGATCGGGAAGCACGGACGAGGCCGCGAACTTCGCGTGCGCCGCTCCGTAAGACAACGTACAACGCAGAGAGCGCAGAGACCGCTGAGAAAACCAGAGATATGCTCCGCGAACTCTGCGGGCTCTGCGTTAAACGTTGGCCGCTGTCTGGGAGTTTGTGCTCCAGCGATCGGATAAATTGCGAATCCGCTCGATGGCTTCGAGGATGTTGGCCATCGAGTTGGCGTAGCTGAATCGCAGATAGCCGTCACCATACTGGCCGAATGCCGCACCGTTCAGCGTCGCGACGCCCGCCTCGTCGAGCAGCAGATCGGCCAGCTCCTTCGAGCCCAGGCCCGTGCCGGTGACGTTCGGAAACGCATAGAACGCACCAGCCGGCAACGAGCACCGGAACCCGGGAACCTCGTTCAGCCCCTTCACGATCGCGTCCCGCCGGCGGCGGAACTCCGCGACCATCGCCGTCACGCCGTCCTGCGGCCCTTCGAGCGCCGCGATGCCGGCGCGCTGCGTGAAGCTCGCGGTGCAGGAGTTGGAGTTGACCATCAACTGCGTGACCGCCTCGGCGATCCAGACCGGCATCACCCCGTACCCGAGACGCCAACCCGTCATCGCGTAGGTCTTCGAGAAGCCGTCGAGGAGGATGGTCTTCTCGAGCATCCCGTCGATGCTGGTGATGGAAGACGGTTCCGACTCGTACCAGATCCGCGCGTAGATCTCGTCGCTGAGGACGATCAGATCGCGCTCGCGGAAAAGAGCCGCCATCTCGGCGAGATCCGCCTTCGGCGTCACGCCGCCGGTGGGGTTCGCCGGCGAGTTCAGCACCACCAGCTTCGTCTTGTCGGACAGCCGATCGCGCAAGGTGTTCAGGTCGAACGAAAAGCCGCGTTGTTCCACGAGCGGCACCGGGACGGGCACGGCACCCAGAAAGCGAATCATCGACTCGTAGATCGGAAAGCCGGGATCGGGATAGATGACCTCATCGCCCGGCTCGAGGAGCGCGATCATGCTGAAGAACATGATCGGCTTGCCGCCGGGCACGACACAGACGTTCTCTGCACCGACCTTGATGCCGCGCGTTCGCGAGATGTAGGCGGCAATCGACTCGCGCAGCTCAGGCAGCCCTGGCGACGGCCCGTACTTCGTCCAGCCCTCGCCGAGGGCGCGCTGCCCCGCCTCCACCACATGTGGCGGCGTCGGAAAGTCCGGCTCGCCGATTTCGAGGTGAATGATCGAACGCCCCTGCTTTTCGAGCGCCCGCGCCTTGGCAAGCACTTCGAAGGCCGACTCGGTCCCCAGCCGCGCCATCTTCTCGGCCAGTTTCATCTCAAACCTCGGCGACTCATCGCTGCGGAGATTGGCGGAGTCGGTCTGTCTCCAGGGAACATTGGCCAAAAAGTATACACAGGAACAAAGACACGCTTGTTACACTGAGCACGTTCCGGGGCCGCCGGCCCGGCAAGAGCCTCGGCAAGCGATAGTTCTACGAGGAGAGCCTTCATGAGGATTGACTACTCTGCCCACCGCGGGTTGATGAATCGGCGTTCGTTCATCGGTCACAGCTCGCTCGCGGCGGCCGGATTCCTCGTCGGCGCGGACCGCCTGCTTGCGCAGGATGCGCGCGGCCTGCCGATGTCGCCCGTCGTCCAGACCGGCGCCGGGAAACTCCGCGGCCTCGTGCGCTACGGCGTCAATCAGTACTGGGGCGTGCCCTACGGCGCATCGACTGCGGGCGCGAATCGCTTCATGCCACCGGTCAAGCCGGCATCATGGACCGGCGTGCGCGACGCGGTCCAGGTCAGCCAGCGCGCGCCGCAGGATCCCGACGGTCCCATCTCCGAAGTGTGGTCGCTCGATCGCCGCGAAGAGATGGGCGAAGACTGTTTGAGCATCAATGTCTTCACGCCGGGCGTCGGCAACGGAAATCGGCCCGTGATGGTCTGGCTGCACGGCGGCGGCTTTTCCGGAGGATCCGGCAACTGGTTGCTGTATGACGGGACGAACCTGGCCCGCAAAGAAGATGTCGTGGTCGTGTCGGTGAATCACCGGCTGAATCTGTTCGGGTTTCTCCACCTCGCGGATCTCGGAGGCGGCGAGAAGTGGGCAGGCTCGAGCAACGTCGGCATGCTGGATGTTGTCGCGGCGCTCGGATGGATCAAGGAGAACATCGCGGCGTTCGGCGGCAATCCCGGCAATGTCACCATCTTCGGGCAGTCCGGCGGCGGCGGCAAGGTGACCACGGCGATGGCGATGCCTTCCGCCAAAGGACTCTTCCACCGTGCGATCGCGATGAGCGGGTCGACGCTGCGCGGCGCCACGCGCGAGAACGCGACGAAAGCCGCGGAACAGTACCTGGCGAAGCTCGGGCTGAAACCGGGTCAGCTGGACGAGCTGCAGAAACGACCGTGGCAGCAGCTGCACGAGGCGTTCTACAGCCGACCGGCGATTCAGGGGCTCGCCAACGGACCGGTGGTGGACGGGAAATCGCTGCCGCGCGATCCGTGGACACCGGATGCGCCGGAGTTCTCGTCGGCCGTTGCGCTGATGCAGGGCTCGGTCGAGACCGAGGACGCGTGGAACGATCCGCCGCCGCCGCTCGAGATGCCCGAGGCCGAGATGATGACGCGCGTGAAACGCATCGTTCGCGACGACGAGTCGAAGGCGCGTGAGCTCGTCGCGCTGTATCGCAAGACCCACCCGGGAATCACGAATACGGACGTGTGGCTGATCATGAACGCCGACAACACGCGGCGTGCGAATGCGCAGACGCTCGCCGAGCTGAAAACCGCGCAGGGCAAGGCGCCGAGCTACCTGTATTACTTCAACTGGCGATCCCCCGTGCACAACGGACAGATGAAGTCGTACCACACGCTCGATATCCCGTTCGTGCTCTACAACATCGACGTCGCCGCGTCGATGACCGGCGCGGGCCAGGAACGCTACGCGCTTGCACACAAAATGAGCGCGGCGTGGGCGGCGTTCGCGCGTACCGGCAGTCCCAACCACGCGGATCTGCCGAAATGGCCGGCCTTCAATGCCAGCGATCGGCCGACCATGATTCTGGGGAACGAATGCAAGGTGGTGAACGACCCGAACCGTGAGGAACGGCTGGCGCTGAAGGCGGTGCGCGAAGGTCAGCGGCCGACTGCGTAGTCCATCAATCAATAACCACCGAGCACACCGAGTTCGGCCTTTCTCGGTGCCTTTGGTGCCCGTATGCCAGCCAACGCCGGATTCACTTGAAGACCATCGGGCGCCCCGGCGGATGGGTGGCGTGGCGGCGAGCAGGCGCCGCCGATTACGGCACGAACGTGAACTTTGCCTGGCCGCTGATCCCGCTCGTCCATCCGACCAGCGAGGTCCCCCGCGGCCGCACGCGGGCGCGGACCCTCACGTAGTAATCGCGAGTCTGATCGAGCTTCGACGTCGGGATCAGGGGCAGGCGGTTGAACGACGTCAGCCAGCGCATCACCACCGCTTCGTCCTCGGTCACCGACGCCTGCTCGACCCGCCCGTCAATCGTCCGCGACAGCGTGTGACGCCGGGTCAGGTTGTCGTACTTGTCGCTCACGCTCACGACGGAACTGGCGATCGTCCGGTCGACCCAGGTGGGGACGTACATCCGCAGCTCCACTTCATAGGTGAACGTCGTTTGCAAGCCGCTCGCGATTGCGGCCCGCACATCGTCGGTGTACGCCTCGGTCCCGTCGAAGGAGACGACGACATCATCCTTGCTGACGATCGGGATGATGCGGAGGGTGTCGTCGGCGGCGCGCACGAGGGCGCCGGCAGCCAGACAGGCCGCGACGGACCAGATCATCAGGACTTTACGGCGGGTCATCAAGGCTCCCTCTAACGAAGAGTGCATTGCAGAATCAGCTGTTCCTGAACGACAAAGCTCACAAAGCTCAAGAGGTCACGGCAGATTCTTCGCCACAAATGCTCTCAGTATCGAATCGCCAGCGCCATACTCGCACGCCAGAACGACAACTCCTCGGCCCCGAAACTGACCCCGTTCCCGGCGTCCGCCCCTCGAAGGCTGCGAAAGTAGCGCACGTCCCAGTTCACACCGAACCGATTCGTCAGGAAGCCGGTGACCCCGCCGCCGACGTCCATGGCCGGTAACGTGCTCCCGACCGTCACGGCGCCAAAGAAGTCCTCGCTGTGCGCGTGCATCAGACCGCCGCCGCCGACCAGATAGGGCCGGAGGGTGTACTGTGTCAGCCGACGCGGCACCGCCAGCACCACGTTCGCCGTCAACGTCGTCGCGCTGCTGCGCACGACGAGATGCGGATCACCGGCCTGAAAAAAACCTGGCGCGTATCCCAGATCCCCTTCGAAACCCAGCATGTCCCCAATCACCCGCGCCTTCACACCGACGGCGACGGTCGGGCTGCCCACGGCGCCCTCCAAATCGACCAACGTTGTCCCGCCGCCAAACGTCGCGCCGAGAAAAGGCATGAACTGCCACTCCGCGAACGCAGCCGACGGCGACAGCAGCACCAGTGCAAGCGTCAGCACCCTGACCTTCACCAGCCTTCGCCTCTCCGCCTCATACTCCTTGCCGGCTTCGGCGGACCGCCGCGCACGACCTTACGTCAGCGATCACGCGCCTACCGGACGAACGCGCCGAGAAACAGGCGACCGAACGGCGAGGCGGTCAGATCGCCCGCCGCGAGAGGGAACGGCCGGGTGAGGCCGTCACTGTTCGCGAGGAGGACCAGGCTCACGCCGCGGCCCGGCACCGTGACCACGAGCGACGACGATGCGTTGTCGCTCACGCCGAACTGCCAGACAATCGTTTCACCGCTGTAACTCTGCACGAACCATCCCAGCCCGTGAGGCAACCGCTGCCCATCGGCGCCGACCGCCGGCTTCCAGGCGAGCGCCAACGTTTCCGGCCGGACGATGATGCCCTTCCTGATGCCGAGCACGAATTGCCCGAGATCGCGCGCCGTGGAGATTGCGCCGCTCGACGGCGTCAATGCGAGCGCCACGTAACGCGACACTGACGGACGGCCTCTCGAATCGACGGCATAGGGCGTCGCCAGCTGATCCACGACCCTGCCGTAGCGCTCAATCGTCGGCGCTGAGAAAACGGCGTCCGGCGTCATATGTACCACATCCAGGCCCGGCACCGAATCAATCATGGCGAGCTGGTCGAAACTCCTGGCGAGCTTGGCGCGGAATGTTTCGGCGCCGCAGGCCGCGACGACGCCTCCGAGGACGTCGATCCGCTCAGGCCGGTACCTGAAACCGGCGCCTTCTGACGTGTGCATGAGGATCTGTCGAACGGTGGCATTCGGTTCGGGGGCGTCGGCCACGAACCGGCCGACGCGATCGTCGAGCGAAAGACTCCCCTCTTCTACGCACCGCAGGATCAGCGACGCCGTGAACATCTGCGTCAACCCGTCCAGCTGGAACGGGGTGTTGGTGCGCGTCGCGATCGAGCGATCGACATCCTGTTTGCCGAATGCCTGCGCCCACAGGAGGTCGCTGTTCCCGACGATGACGGCCGCAAGACCCGGAATCCCCGCCTGCGCGCGCAGCGCTTCCAGGTAGTCGCCAAAACGGTCGAGGACCAGGTCGTCGGCGCGCACGGGCACGCGGACAAACAGAACGGCCACGATCGTCAGGAGCACGAACAGCGAACGACGCATCTGGTGTCCGAAAAGGGAGCATCAAATCATAGCGTATGCTGAGCGGGATGAGCACCGCGACGTTCCAGGACATGCTGCAGACCTACGGCGAGCTGGCGGTCAGGGTCGGCCTGAACCTGCAGCGCGGCCAGCGGCTGTTGATCGTCGGTCCGCTGGCGAGTGGCGGCGCATCGCTCGACGCAGCGCCGCTCGTGCGCGAGATCGCCGCCAGCGCTTATCGGGCCGGCGCGCCGCTCGTTGAAACGATCTGGGGCGATGAGGCGATGCACCTCGCCCGCTTTCAACACGCGCCACGCGAGTCGTTCGATCAGTTCTCGTCGTGGCTGCCGACGGCGCTCGTGGACCACGTGCAAGGGGGCCATGCGGTGCTGTCGGTCTACGCGAACGATCCCGATCAGTTGAAGGATGAGCGACCCGAGCTCGTCAGCGAACTGCAAAAGGCCAGCGCACGCAGCATGCGCACGTTCAGGGAACAGATTGGGCGCAATCAGACCAACTGGGTGGTGGTGGCGGCCGCGGGACCAGCGTGGGCGGCGAAGGTTTTTCCCGAGCTCGCGGCCGATCGGCAGGTGCCGCACTTGTGGAACGCCATCGCCAGGCTCTGCCGTCTCGATCAGCCGCAACCGATCGCGGCCTGGGAGCGTCACCTCGAGCACCTCGCCGCCCGGCGCGATTTCCTCAACGGCAAACAGTACGCCGCACTGAAGTACAACGGACCGGGCACGAGTCTCACGATTGGCTTACCCGACGGTCACCTCTGGGTCAGCGGCCGGTCGTCGACACGAGGGGGCATTCCGTTCGTGCCGAACCTGCCGACCGAAGAGGTGTTCACGATGCCGCACAAGGACCGCGTCGAGGGGACCGTACGAGCGACCAAGCCGCTCAGCTACGGCGGCACGCTCATCGAAGGATTCACACTGCGGTTCGAGGACGGACGGATCGTCGAAGCGACAGCGGATCGCGGAGAAGCCGTCCTGCGCCAGCTCGTGGCGACCGACGCCGGCGCCGCGCGGCTGGGCGAGCTGGCGCTGGTCCCGCACAGTTCGCCGGTCGCCCAGTCGGGGCTCCTTTTCTACAACACGTTGTTCGACGAGAACGCCGCGAGCCACATCGCGATCGGGTCGGCGTACAAGTTCACACTCGACGGCGGCGACGCGATGGACGAGGCGACGTTCGAACGTGCGGGCGGCAACCGCAGCGGCACGCACGTGGACCTGATGATCGGATCGGCCGATCTCGACGTCGACGGCGTCCTGCCGGGCGGCGTCACAGAGCCGGTGATGCGAAGCGGTGAATGGTTCGGAACTTAGAAGTTCGAATCTGAAGTCTTCACGCTTCACGGTTCAGACTTCTAGTCGTCTTTCAAGGGAATCGCCGACCGGAGCGCGCGCCGGCGCCAATCAAGCGCGTCTCCTGCGAGTGCGCGATCGACGGTGGCCTCGAGCCAGTCGTAGGGCACGGCGCCGATCACCGGCTCCGCCGTCTGCAGGTCGTCCCCCACGAACATCGCCGGCACCCCGGTGACACCGAGCTGCCGGGCCAGCTGCTCTTGCGCGAGCACGTGACCGAGGTACGTCCTCTCGCTCAGCGCACTCGTCACCAGTGCAGGGGACAGATCCACGGACGCGCCGATGTCGGCGAGCACCGCGGCGTCACCAATATCCCGTCCGTCCCGGAAAAACGCCTCGAAGATTGCGCGATGGAAGGCGTCGAACTTCCCGTGATCGCGTGCAAGCTCCACGGCCTGAAAGGTGGATCGCGTGCGGGGAGCGACCGGAGGCAGGCTCATCGCGAGACCGCGTTCCGCCGCCATCGGCAGGATGTTCGTCTGCCAGCGGCGGCGACGCGCGGGATCATCAGGTTTCGGAAGAGGTACCGGGTCGGGCCGAAGCTCGAACGCGTTCCACGCGATCTCGACGCGGGACCCATACTCCTGACGCAGCCGGTCGACCACCGGCTCCTCGAGGTAGCAGTAGGGTCAGACGTAGTCGGAAAAAATGGTGACTCGCATTCCCTTCGCTCTCAGCGGTCTCCGCGTCGGACGTCGGCGCTGCCGGTTTTGATGAACGTGCCCCGCTGCATGTCGGCGACCGCCTGCTGCAGCTCCTCCTGCGTGTTCATGACGATAGGTCCGTACCACGCGACCGGTTCTTCGATCGGCTTACCCGAGACGAGGAGGAAGCGCATCCCCTGATCGCCGGCCTGCACCGTCACTTCGTCGCCACGATCGAACAGGACGAGCGAACGGTTGCCGATGTTGTCGTACACCGCCGCGTCAAGGTCGCGGCCGACGCGGTCGGTCTTCACCAGGCGCGGATCGGACGCATCGCGAAACGATCCGGACCCGGCAAAGACGTACGCGAACGCATGACGAGTGACCTCGACCTGCAAGGTCTTGCGTTTGCCGGGCGGCACCGAGATATCGAGATAGCGGGGGTCGGCCGCAATGCCGTCAACCGGCCCGCGCGTCCCGCCGAAGCTTCCGCACACCACGCGCACCACCGTCCCATCGTCCTCGATCACTTCCGGGATGTCCTTGCCGCTGACATCCTGATACCGGGGCGTCGTCATCTTCAATGTCGACGGCAGATTCGCCCAGAGCTGGAACCCGTGCATCCTGCCCTGGTCGTCGCCTTTCGGCATTTCCTGATGGAGGATCCCGCTGCCGGCGGTCATCCACTGCACGTCGCCGCCGCGCAGCGAGCCGCGATTGCCGAGGCTATCTCCGTGATCCACGCTGCCCGCGAGCACGTACGTGATCGTCTCGATGCCGCGATGCGGATGCCATGGAAACCCGGCGAGATATTCCTCCGGGTTGTCGTTCCGGAAATCGTCGAACAGCAGAAACGGATCGAACTCGGTCGGATCGCCGAATCCGAAGGCGCGGCGCAAATGGACGCCGGCTCCTTCGAGAGTTGGCCGGGATTGGGCGACACGCTTCACTGGTCGGATGGACACGGGACACCTCTTGTAGGCACTGGGGTAGTTGCGGCTGGTCTTCCGATTATAGCCCCGGAGCGCATACACTTTTGCCATGACCGAGGCCCGATCGATCCTGTTTGTCTTCGCTCATCCTGACGACGAGAGCCACTGGGGATCGGGGGTCGCGCTTCGCTGCCACGACGAGGGCGCGCGGACGGTGCTCCTCACGGTGACGCGCGGCGGTCGGGGTACAACCGGCGGATTGTGCTCGACCGACGAACTGCCGGCGCTGCGTGAACGGGAATTACGCGAAGCCGCGCGCATCCTGAAATTCGACGAGGTCGAGATCCTGCCGTACGAAGACAAAGAGGTGCCGAACATCAAGACGGACGAGATTCGCCGCACCCTGGTCGCCATCATCCGTCGCGTCCGGCCGTCGATTCTCGTCACTTTCGACCCCGACGGCATCACGCTCCATCTCGATCACATCGCGCTCAGCCGGTTCGTGACGGACGCCATTCCCGCCGCCGCCGATCCGCGCTGGTTTCCCGAGCTTGGCGAAGCCTACGACGTGCCCCGGTTGCTGTGGACGCCGCCCGTCATGCCGTGGGACGAGGGCGATTTCCCGCCGCGCGCCGGCGTCGACTTCCTGATCGACACTTCGGCCTGGTGGCGGGAGCGCGCGCAAGCGCTCGCCGCGCATCGCACACAGCGCGTCACACTCGAAAAGCTGTACTTGAATCATCCAAGGTGCGAGCAGATGCTCAGCTTCGACGTCCTGCGCCAGGCGTGGGGTCCTCCCCTGCGCCGGCGTCCGTGCAGCGACGTCTTTGCAGGGATCGGCTAGAGGTCTGGTCGGTCACCGGTCGTTGAGCGCCAGGTACCGTTTCCGCGCCCGGGCGATCATGCCGCTGTCGGCGAGCCGCACTTCGAGCGAATGCATCTTGCCGTCGAGGACCGAAGGCGTGAAGCCGAGGGCATATTGATGGTGCAGCTCGTCGGCGACCCGGCGAAATGTCGACGACAGATCGTTGGTGGACGTGAGCTCGAAATAGCCGCCGCCGGTCGCCGCGGCAATCTTCGGCAGCCCCTCGTCCGGCTTGTCATCCACCGCCCGCGCGCGGCCGTATCCGCCGCTGCGGCCGCCGCCGAATCCTCCACCGCCGAAGCCGCCGCGTCCGAAGCCCCCGCCGCCCGGCCGGCCACCGCCGGCACGCCCGCCACTGTACGACGACGCGTTCTGGCCGGCGAGGCCGATCGCGTAGACCATGACGTCCTCTTCCTCCGCGCGCTTCATGACGTCTTTCAGCGAGTTGTTGGTGCTCTTGAAGTTCATCGGACTGTCCATGCCGTCCGTGAACACGAGGACGACGCGCCGGCCCCGCTGATGCAGGAGCATGGTGATGCCGACGTTCACCGCATTCCACAACGGTGTCGGGCCCTCCTCCTGCAGCTCGCTTCCCAGAATCCTGAGCAGCTCGGCGTGGTCCGACGTGAAATCACGCGGATCGACCTGGATCCGGTTCGAGAAGCTGCCGATGCGCGCCTTGTCGCCGGGAAGCATCACCTCCACGAACTGTTCCGCCGCCTGCTCGACGAGCGTGAACTTGGAGCGCATGCTCCCGCTGCGGTCCAGCATCATCACCACGGTGATCGGCTGAATCTCGTTGGCGAAGAGCGTCAGCGTCTGCGGTTTGCGCTCGTCGAAGACCGTAAAGGCCTCACGAGGCAGATCCGGGACAAGGCGGCCACTCGCGTCGGTGACCGTCGCGTAGACCGCCACCGTACGGTTCTCGCCTTTGAATGTGGGTTCCTGGCCGGCAGTGAGAATCGCACCACAAGCCGCGAGCATGGCCGCGGCAGTGAGCGACCGGAAGCGACGACGGGTCGGCATTGCTCTGGATCCTCGGCAGGCTGGCTAGCTCGATGATAACGCAGTTCTCAAGAGTTCAATCGCGAGCGATCGCCTGCCGCACGGCCGCGAGGACGTCGGTCTCCGAGGGGAACCCGAGCCAGTCTTTTTTTGCGACCAGCTCCTCGCCGACCCAGACGGTGAACTCGCCTCGTGCGCCTTCGATGAGGTCGGCGTCGAGACCGGCCGCCTCTTTGATCAGCGCTGCCGCACGGGCAGCGCGGGGATAGTAGTTTCAAACCTTGCAGTAGCGAATCTGGATGCGTTTCATGACCTTGATTCTCAATGGACGCGATAGGTCTGCGGCTCCGAACACGCAGGACACACATCGTCGCCGACGAGAAGCTCCGGCGGCTGTTTCTCTCCGCAGGAGGCGCAGGGCCGATACCGCGACTGGCGCATTTCCCTGGCGCCTTTGATTAAAGCGGAAAGAGCGTTGATCAGCGGCGTCTCCGGAAGACGCCCCCAGAGCAACGTGCCGACCCGCCGGGGTTTCACGGTGAACTGGCCGGGCGATTGCCAGACGCCGGCAAACTCCGAGACCGTCACCTTCGACTGCGACAGACGGACGACGACTTCAGCCGGTGCGCCCCCCGTGAAGATCAAGCTCCCATCGTCTTCCGACTGCTGCGAGACCGGAGAGGGCAACTGAGAGCCGAGAAACGCCATCAGTTGCTCGAATCGTTCGTCGACGCTCACGTGATTATTATGAGATCGAAAGACCCGAGGCAGCCAGCAGACCCTGAAAATCC
>Ga0068858_100003414_pt1 | contig 15797 bp, 10 predicted proteins | sample KBSSwiS12_FD_66589 | JGI IMG/M metagenome (GOLD analysis project Ga0068858, IMG submission 66589) | Switchgrass rhizosphere microbial communities from Kellogg Biological Station, Michigan, USA - KBS Switchgrass S1-2 | ecosystem: Host-associated > Plants > Roots > Rhizosphere > Soil ...
TTCCGCGGACGCGCGCTCGCGATTCTGCGGTCGACGGGAAAGCCCGGCAAGGCGCAGATACTAGTGTCTGCTTCGGGGCTCGAACCTACGTCCCTCACTGTCGACTTCACACCCTCACATGAATCGTTGGTGATTGCGCTACGCTGACGTGCCTGCCTCTGCTGTCAACGTCGTAACAGCGGCGTTGAGCGTCCGTTTTCGGGAGGTTTTGACCCTCGCCCGCTGCGACCTTGGCCGGAGAACTGGCAGTTGAGGACCATCGCAGTAGCCGCATGGCGCTCACCATATGCTGCCCTGACACAGACTGTGACCACGGTCTGCCAAGATCGTACACGTTACGGATGACCTGAAAACCATAAGGCGACGGAACCAGGCGCGCCGGAATTCAAGCTCGTTATCGGGGCGTCCAACTCAACTCCTGCGAACAATAGCGAGCGAGGCATCTGCAATCCTGAAAGTCCGCTAATCGCCGGGACGGGAACCGAATTCGCCGGACGTTAGAAATAATCCTCGAGTGTCAACTCTCGCCGACGCCCATCAGAAAGCCGCAGCAGCAATTTCCGGCCGGCAGGCCCGAAACGCCACTGCGCACTCTTGCCGGCACCGTCAACAGACACCACCTCGTCGCCCACCTTCAGCCCTGCTTTGTCGCCAGGTGCGCCGGGTGCAACGTAGATGATTTTGAACCCGGCCGCTGTCGGTTGGACAGTCAGGCCCGTCCGGTCGGTGTCGAACCGCGTATCAACATTGAGCGGCGGGACGAGCAGCAGTCTTTCGTGGGGACGGTCCACTATCAGATGAAAGCGGCTGAAGACCGGCATACCGATGTTGCCGTCCAGTCGCGAGGAACGCGCATCCGCGGACTCATTCCCCACGAGCTTGACCGGAACACGCGGCAGATCCACGCCTCCGATGCTCAAATTGCGCAACATCGCGACCTTCTCAGTGTGCATGCCGCCAAAGCCACCGCCAAGAGCGGTCGACGTGCGCCGTTGCCCTAAAAAGTCCTGCTGTTCCCAAAAGCGCGGGAAGAGCGCCAACGCGCCGGCATTCCCGAGATCCAGCAGCAGCCTTGCAGGCCGGCCTTCCAACGAGGCCGTCAGTATCTGCTGACCGTCCTCCATGACACTTGGAATGACACGCGAGCCGCTCGGAACTTTCAACGTGGCCGGATCACGGAACGCGATCCGCCGATGAGGAAAGTCGATATCAACAGCCGTATCCTGAAAGATTTCCGCGCCCAGGAAGATTTTCGCGGTATGACCCAGTTGCCGCTCGATCGGTGCCGCGTCGATTGCGACGGCGGTTACATCGTGAAGACTGAGCGTCCCCAGCTCGAGATTCACCCCTCGGACAACACCGGCGGTCGATGTGCCCCCGGTGCCTTCAGCGGTCATCTCGCCTTCAACCTTCAATCCGTTCGATGTCGCAAATTGGCTGTCGAGCACCGTCGAGGTCGCGCCGCTGTCGAGCAGAACCGTCGTGGGGTGGCCGTTGATCCTGGCAGGAATGAAAAGCCGAGTACGGTCGAACAACTCAAACGCCAGCCAGCCGCTCGAGGCCCCGGCGTCTGCGAAACTGATATGCTTTGCGGCTCTCGGCATTGCGAAGATGTCAGCGGACAATGAGGGATTTACCTCAATTGTCCGGTAGTCAGTAGACGACGCGTCGCTGGGCACTTCACCTGTTACGGTCTCGCGAAAAGGGAACCGCACACCATTGATGGTCCGCCAGTCAGCATAAGCGGTGACGCGTAACTTCCCCTTGACGCGAGATCGGATAGCAATGAGCTCGCCATCCGCGTGAGCAATCAAATAGTCGTAAGTACGGGCCGAGCCAAAGCCGACGCGTACAACATCGCATGGCGTATCCCCGCGCTTCTCCGCCGGCTGCGCACTCAACTCGGCGCCGTTCCGCCCCGGAAACACCTCAGCCAGCAATAGCAGTCCGTCGTGGAGGGCCTCGCCGAGGTCGGCAGGTGACAACTTTTCAACCTGGCCACTCATGTTTGTCGACCAACCAGTGTTGTCGGCGACTACAGTGTGCTGGTTAAATACGCCAAGATCGACGTCCTGGCGGAACCTGCTTCCACCCGACGCCCATGTTTCGACCACGCCTGTCAATCCACTCGTGGCAAGCTTTCCCTCCGCGTGAATCGCGGTCGCCTGCATGAAGGCTCGGCCGCCGCGCCATGCCTCATAGCGCGCCACACTCCCGGAAAGCTCGTCCGCGCGCGCCAGGGCTGGCATGGCCAGCAGCACGTACATCATCTCCACCATCAAACTGCGGTTCATCGTACTTCATCCTTGAATGTTGAGGTGTCTGTGACACGCCTGACGGCGGCCTGCTCGTAAAAATGATCCAGGTCGATTTTCATTTTTCGCAGCGAGGGCCCATCCAGGTACACCATGTGACCTGACTCGTAATACTCCAACTTCACGGTCTGCGCCGGCAGTCGCGCAAGCTCGATTTCCCCCTCGAGGAATGGCGCCGCGAGATCGTAGTAACCGAGCAGCGCGAGCACTCGCAGACTCGGATTGCGACGCATCGCGCCCGCCAGGTCTGCGGTCATGGGACGGATAGCCCAAGGATAATAATCGGGGCCGGCTTTGCGACTCCAGTCCCAACCCGGCTGAATCTCCTGGCCATTCTCCACGCGGTAGGTACGATCGCTTTTGTAGCCCAGTGTTTTGAACAGGTATTCGTTGAAGACTACGGAAAACGCCCCATCGACAGCTGCGGAGGTGGCGTCAAAGTCGGGAGTATCGCCCGCATCGTCGGCGTCGGATCCCAGGTAACGCGCATCGAGCGCCCCCAGGGTTTTCCCTTGCCCGCGAAGCAACTCCTTGCGATAGCGTCGGAAATCCACACGCAGATTGCTATGGATGACGTAATCGGTTGTCAGCCCTGTGTACTCGCTGATTTGACGCGCAACTGCATCGCGCTCAGCCGGCGCAATTGAGTTTCCCTTCGTCAACGCTGACGCATAGGGGCCCAGTGCATAGGCACGCACTTCATTCAAAAACGCCGGGAGATCCGGCGGCGGGCTTTTCAGACGATGATGGTACCAGCTGATTGCGGCCAGACTCGGTAGGAAGCTGACAAAGAAAGCGTCGTAGCTCGGGTTGCGCATGCCCAGTTCCGTGGCGGAGGACACCAGGACCACACCACTCACCGGGATGCCGCGCTCCTGGAGGACCGATGCGAGGCCCGAGGCGCGGTAGCCGCCGTAGGACTCTCCCATCAGGAACTTAGGTGCATTCCAGCGCTGAGTCAGCTTGATCCAGCGCATGATCGCACGTGCGAACGCATCCACATCCTGGTCGACACCCCAGAAATCGCGATCCTTGCTCTTCCCCACTGCATGGGAGAGGCCAGTGCCAATCGCATCAATAAACACCAGATCGGTTCTGTCGAGAACACTGTCGTTGTTGGGCACTAGGTGAAATGGACCACAGCCCGATGGTTTTGCATCGGGCAACGCCAGCCGCATTGGGCCAATCGATCCCATGTGCAGGTAGATACTCGAAGCGCCGGGCCCGCCGTTGAACGCGAAGGTCACCGGCCGGGAGTCATGACCAACACCCGAGTCCGCGACATACGCAGTGTAAAACACACTCGCAATCGGCTCGTTCTGATCGTCACGAATCACAACAGTGCCAGCGGTGGCGGTATAGCCAACCATTGCGCCCCTTATCGAAACGCTGCTGTGCCTGCTAACCGAATCCTCAGTCGCAACCGGCGCGTCAACCTGGACCCGGTCTTCGGCGCGGAGGCCGGCGCCAGCGTCAGGACCAGGCGCGCCAGCCTGCACCTGCACATTGGCGAACGAGCCTACGAGGCATAGCGCCAACGCCGCTTGGGCGCAGTGGCCAATCTCAACTCTTCGCACCATCAGGCTCCCCAGATCTCTTTGGCAAAGCGCAGAAAGTTGCGACCGAGGATCTTCTCGATACGCCCGGAGGAATGTCCACGTCGCTGCAGCAGAACGGCCAGTGTCTGAAACTGGCCGGGCCCACTCAGCTCCGGAATGAAATTCAGCGTGTCCGCGCTTTCACCCGGGGCCGCGATCCCCGCAGCCACGCGCTTTGCATGTTGTTTCGCATTGGCAGCCTTGGCTTCCTGAATGTTGATGGCCGAGGTTCCACCGTCGGTGCCTATACCTACATGGTCTTCACCACACACATCGATTGCATGCTCCAGGTGCGCGAGCAAGTCTTCGGCCGTCGCGGTACGTTCCGTGGTCAGAAACGGCATGAAATAAATGCCGACGTAGCCTCCTCTGGAAGCGACGAGGCGCAGCGTCTCATCGGCCGTATTGCGCGGATGATCCGCGATGGCCCGGCATCCGGTATGGCTGATCGCTACCGGGCGTACGGATGCACGAGCGCTGTCCAGACACAGCTGCGCACCGCCATGCGAAAGATCGACAATGATGCGTCGCTCATTCAACTTCGCCACCACTTCCTGTCCGAATCGGGTGAGGCCGGGATTTCCAGGTGTCAGAGCCCCTCCACCCAGCAGATTTTGGTTGCTGTAGGTCAGCTGGATGATCCTGACACCCAGGGCCGCAAAAGTATCGACGCGATCGAGCTGCATTCCCAACTGTGCCGCGTTCTGAAAACCGAGGATGATCCCAAGGGATCGCTCCCTCTCGGCGCGATCGATGTCCGCCGCGGCATACACCTTCAGCAAACGAGGCTCATGACGAAAGATCGATTCCCACAGAGCGAGCTCTCGAACCGTCGCCTCATATGGCTCTTCGCTACCCAGTACATACCCAACTGTCTGATTCGCGGCCGTCATGCCGGAAGCCAGTGCGTCCTCGATCTTGCGCGGAACGATACCGAATCCCGGTGGCGGATCCTCAGCACCCACCTGGCGCAGGTCGTCAGTTACATCGAAGCCACCACACGAGTTGATAATGATCCGGTCGGTTCGCCCGTGTGCACTGTTCCGGATCGCCACGGCGGTGCCTTGGGTTGTCACCGCGGTGCCGGCGCTCGCCATCAGAGCGAGAAAAGACCTTCGATCTCCCAATGACATGCCTCAATTCTGGGTTGACTTTACAAACGAGCGCAAATCAGCGCTCAACTGGCGCTGGTCATGGTCGGTGATGTAGATCACGTGCCCCGACTCGTATTGTTTGACCGACACTCGATTCATAGGGACACCGCCATGGGTCAGTGCGTACATCGCAGTGCCTGTTGGAGTCGTCAGATCGTAGTAGCCCTGCCCCACGAACAGATGCAGTGCCGGGTTCTGGCGCATCGCCCTGCCGAGCTCCACCGCCAGGTTGTAATTGTCCGCAAGCCACCTCCATTGACCGTTTGCGACGAAGCTCGTCGTCTCGTACCGGGTGTTGAGGGTTACGCCCAAGTACGTCCGTATATAGGTCATAAATCCGTCTAACAAGAACGGTGACGTCCGGGTGAGGCTTGGGTCGTCACTTACGGGGTCGAAGGGCGCTCGTGGCGTACCGCCCGTATAACGGCCATCAACAATGGAGACGCTTTGGCCCGAGTCAGCCAGCAATTCCGCCGCGAATGGACGCATGGCAACGCGCAGGTCGTTGCGCAATATAAAGTTCTCACTCAGACCGGTATACGAATGCAACCGGGCGGCGATTTCTTGGCGCCGCCCATCAGGCAGTAGCGACCCGGCATACAAGGCCGCTGCATACTCCTGCTGTGCGAACTGGGTGACCTCGGCAACCAGGCTGGCGAGTGAGCGTCCGCCTTTATCGATCCGATCATGGAACCAGGCCGTCGCCGCCTGGGATGGAAGGAATCCAACAAAGTCAGCATCCGTTGGCGGCAACCCTAGAGTCAATGCCGTCCCCAACAATGCGATACCATTCATCGCAATCAACGGTAGATGGCCCGTATCCACGCCTCCCATGAGGTACTTGGCAGTCAGAGCCGCCCGAGTGGTGCCGTAACTCTCGCCCAACATGTACTTTGGCGATCCCCAACGATTCGTCTGTGCCAGCCATCTCCGGATAAACTCAGCTGTCGCCTCGGCGTCTTTGCGCACGTCGAAATACTGCTCGAGCTTGCCGTCGCCGGCAGGACGGCTGAACCCCGTGCCAATCGGATCGATAAATACCAAATCCGCAACGTCCAGCAAGCTGCTGGCATTATCGAGAAGGCGCGCGGACACCGTAGAGTTGTCACTCGGGGCGGGCACGGACACCCGTTTGGGTCCGAATCCCCCCACGTGTGTCCATAGCGAAGCGGATCCAGGGCCGCCGTTGAAAATAAACATCACCGGCCGCGCATTCGCGTTTTTCGCACTTTCGGCTGTGTATGTGAAGGAGAAGACGTAGCCAATCAGCTTCCCGTTTTCGTCCTCCAGTGGCACATCCGCGGCCGTAGCCGTGTAGTGCACCAGCGTCCCGCCGAAAGTGCCAGTGTGGTGAGTCACAAACTGCCGCGGCGCCGTCAGCCCCGAGGGATCTACTTCGGATACCTGCGCCGCAGCCTTCGCGCCACCCCATTGCCCGAAAGCACCACAGCACATCATTGTCAGAAACAACTTCACACCCATCACCTTCAATGAAAGTGGTAACGCAAGGTCAGGCCTACCGTGCGCGGTGGCGCAACAACCCAGTCAGGCCCCCCCTGAGAGGGCTGAAAGATATCCACCACCTGCAGCCGGTTCGCCAGGTTGTTGGCGTAAAGTTGGGCCTCAAAGTCACGGAAGTAGCCGCCGATCGCGGCGTTTACCGTCGTGTAGGAAGGTCGCGTGTAGTCAGCTGTCCGGTTCGTGTAGCTCATGGGCGCCGAACCTACATACTGGCCGTCGAGCCGGACATACCCATTGATGAGAGTAGTCACGGGCACATTCCACTCGCCATTCACACTAACCTGGGTTTTCGGCACAGCCGCGATGCGATCACCCTCGGCGATGGAGACGGCGCTCGACAGCGTGCGGTCGATGTCGACAAACCTGGCATCGTTATAGGACCCTGAAAGACCGAATTGCAGTCCCTTGATGGGACGCACGGTTGCCTCGATTTCGGCGCCCCGAACCCGTGCCTTGCCGAAGTTCGCGATGAACCCGCCGCAGTTGGAGCTGATACTGCCCTGAATTCCATCCCAGTCCGTGCGGTATACGGCGGCATCCAGTGTCAGCATCCCGTTGAGCAAGGTTGCCTTGCTGCCCAGTTCGTAATTCCAGACTGAGTCCGGCTGGTATATGGAACGATACGCCTGGGAGTATTGGCAGGTTGCTCCCGCCTGGCCCAGCAGGGCCGCATTCGGGCCTCCCGCCCGGTAGCCCTTGGCAGCACTCAGGTAGGTCAGGATTTTCCCGGTCACGTGGTAACTGGCATCAAACTTCGGATTGGTGCCATGAGTGGTGGAGGAAATCTCGGGTGACAATCCACCACCGCCGAGAATGCCGTTCAGGACGCTGGCGTTGTTGGTTATCTGCAACCGGTAGGCACGCAGCCCCGCAGTCACATCCAGATGCGGAGCGATCTCGTAGGTCAACTCACCGAAGCCCGCCAACTCACCGCCCGAGTCCGATTCCGACGTTGCATCAATCAGGACCGACGCAGGCGGGTCGATTCCCAGAATGGGAGAGATGATCTCTCCCAGAGCCTGGTTCGCTATGTACTGTCCGCCCGGCTCATCCTCGTAGTGCATGTAACGGCCACCCACGATCCAACGCAGCTTTCCCTCGTTCGCGGAGGTCAGCCGCAGCTCCTGTGTAAACGCACGGTAATCGAGCGAATACGTGTTCAGCAGCGGCAGTGCCAACGCCACATCGGAGCCGGTAAAGGCCTGATACAACCCGGCACCCGCCTGTGAGTAGTCGTCCGATCCATCCCATATCTTTTTTTGGTAAGACGTCACAGATGTCAGTGTTGCGGTCCCGATCTTCTGCTCGATATCGAGCGTGCCGACGGTCAATGAGTTGTGGTTTACGTCCGTGAACACATGATGGTGCGCGTACTGCGGGCCAGGCTGCACCTGGTAGTAGTCGAAACCATCGGCGGTCGAGTGGCGATAGAGGATGCTCGGAGTGACAGTCAGGCTGTCCGTTGGTGTCCAGCGAACCGCCGCGCGAGCCGTGGTCACTGACGCATCATTCTCGTTCCGTGCGAAGACAGGATCGCTGGTAGACAGCTGCGCGTAGTCGTTGGTGCGGACACCGTCGATAAAGCCGCCGCTGTGGTTTTGCGTCACCACGATTCGCACGGCCAGCTCGTCAGTGAGGGGTTGATTGAAGGCCGCCTTGGCCGAATAGCCGGGCTCGCCCCCCTGTGTAGTCGAAGCGCCCCCCTCCAGCTTCAACTCTGTCCGCGAGGGATCGGGCTGCGCGGTAATGAGGCGGATCGCTCCCCCCATGGCGCCCGCGCCGAACAGACTTCCCTGGGGTCCACGCAGCACTTCGATGCGGTCCAGATCGAAGTAGTCGATGTTGGAAACGCCGGCCCAGATGCCCGACCGGTTCTCGAACGGAACGTCATCGAGATAGTAGCCCACCACCGAGGCGAGGCCGGACTGACTGGTAATACCGCGCATGGACAAGCGCACCTCACCCGCGCTCAACTCGGAAAAGGTCAGGCTCGGTACAGTGCGCGCCAAGTCGGCTATGCCGGACAGGCGCAGCCGCTCAATCTGATCTGTCCCGATTGCAGACACGGCCATGGGTACGTCCTGCAGCTTCTCCTGGCGGCGACCTGCGGTCACCACGACTTCGTTGAGCTCCGGAACTGCCGGTGATGAAGGCTGACTGTCGGCGAACGCGTTGGACCGGTGGCCGCCTGTCTCACCCGGTCGATTTTCGCCATGCGTCAGGCGAATGCGCTCGGAGCTTGCATCCTCCGCCGCCGACCCGGCATCCGAGTGGGTTGACCGAGTCATCGGCGGAGTGCTTTCCGCGCCGACGGTCGGAACCGCGCTGAGATCCGGCGGATAGATCTCAATCGTGGTCGGGTTCAACTGCCGGAATTTCAGGTTCGAGCCGGTTAGAAGTTGTTTGAGGGCCGCTGTCGCGGTAAATCGGCCGACCAGCGACGGCGCCTGGTAGCCGTCGGTAGCGCGTGATAGAAACACGATCTGCAACCCCGACTGACGGGCAAACTCCTGCAATGCATCGTTAAGCGGCTCATCTGGGATTTTCAACGCGTACACGGGCACGTCAGCGCCTTGAACTGGCGCGGCAACCGTGAAGCGCGTCAGGACAACGCAGGTCGCAATCAACAGCGGCAATCTTCGGCGCACGGACTCACTCCCGGGGAATAGTGTCGATTGAAGAATCGATCTCGTGACCCCGTTGATAGAGCCCGGCAAAGGGCGCTCTCCCCCCAAGCGACTGGAAATATTTTTTTGCCTGACGAGGCAGGAGCCTCAACGCTGGTTCACGATGACAGTCGACCGGCCCGTATCAATGCTCACGCCCGGCATGTGGGTCAGAAATGTCAGAAAGGATTGCGGATCATTTGCCTGAAATACGCCTGTCACAGGCTCGTCCGCCAAAGACGGGCTCGCAATCTCAATCCTTCGACGATTGTAGCGGTTGAATTCTGCGGCCACTTCGCCTATCGGCCGCCTGTTGAATACGAGCTGCCGATGCGTCCAGGCGAGCACAGGTGAGACGTTTGCGACCCGTGCCGGCACGCCGATCTGACCGTTGGCAATGACGAGCTGTTCTGTCGCAGCAAGCAGTGTAGATCCGGCAGGCGCGCGGGCCGGGCCGCTGTCAGTAGTTTGATCGGATGCACTCGTTGGGCGGATTACCGCGACACGACCCTCTACGACCGTAACCGTTGTCTGAGTCTGACGCCGATCCACGTTGAATTCTGTACCGACAGCGCGCACAGTCGTCATTCCGTCCGAAACATCGAACGGTCGGCGGGCGTCATGCGCAACCTGGAAAAGCGCTTCGCCCTCGACGAGTCGCACTTTGCGCTGTCTCCCTGTGAAGTTGACTTCGATTTCACTGGAAGTATTGAGAGTCACGATGGAGCCGTCCTCCAACGCCACCGAACGTTGCTCGCCGACGCCGGTTTCATAATGATTGGAGCGCCAGACCTCCCAGGACATCAACGCAGCGCATATCACCAACGCCACGGCCGCGGCCAGCGCCGAAAAAAACCGGGTGCGGTGCGACCGATTCGCCACGATAGCCGAGGCGTCACGGCCCCTGACCTGAAGCCCAGGACGGAACTGAACAACATCAGCGCGTTTAGCGAGTGCATCGCGAATGAGGTCTTCGGCGCTGGTCTGTGGCCACTGCACCTCGGACTGGCGAACGGCGCGCACAGCCCTGGCCATGCGGAGGTAAGCCGCCACGTGATGGGGCGAGCGAGCAGCCCAGGCTGCAAAGGCTTTGCGAACCTCGGTGCTTACCTGCTCTGCGTGCAGAGCCACCCAGTAGTGGGCCGCCTGCGCAGCGATGGGCGCGCGATCTGCTTCGTCCTGGGTTGAATCGCTCATAAACTGATCTCCATCAGCCTTCCAACGCTGCGCGCAGGAGGTCGTAGCCATTCTCCAGATAGCGTCGTGCCTGCCGCTCCGTGATCTGCAGTTGTCGGGCGATTTCCTTGTAAGGCAAATCGTCACGCAGCCGCAGCACGAGCGCCGCCCTCATTGCCGGGGGCAGCGTAGTCAACAGAGCCATCAGACGGTCCTGCGCCCAGGCGGCGTCGACTTCGAACTCGGGGGTGCACAGATCGACCAGTGTTTCGTCTTCGGTGCTCACCGACGGTGCGTCGGCACCGGACTCCTGACTCCACTCAGATGCAATGTGGCTGGCGGTTCGCAACAGGTAGGCCTGAGGATTACGCACGTCGTTGAGATCCGGCGCGCGCAGAAGGCGCAAATAGGTCTCCTGTGCGATGTCTTCAATGTTGGCCGGGTGCGCACGGCCACGCAGAAACCGCATCAGATTGCGGTTCCACCGGGTACGCCAGGCTTTCAGTAATGATTGGTTTGACATTCCCGCAGACGAGCCCGCGCATCGAGGGCACAGCAGAACACACTGTACAGAGCCCCGGAACCGAGGGTTTCCCCCCCCGGTAGCCAAACTATTTTTGCGCGGCCCGCTCCGAAAGCATCGGTAAGGCGCTGCGCAGGGGGGAAACCGCCTGGAATCAGCCTCTTACCAAGGGGCGCATCGCTCAAACGGCACTGCTCATCCCGCAACCTCCTGAAGACTCTCATGAAAAGACGTTCCCTACTCGCTGCCGCGCTGGCCATTGCTGCCAGTCGCCGCGCTGAAATCGCGTTCGCACGCAGAGCGGCCAGTCAGACGCCGTCCACAAGTGGCACCTCGCTACAGGTCGCGCTCGTCGGCGATTGTGTGTTCACACAGGGATTAGTACGCGACGACCCGAAGCTTCAGCATGTACTGCCATTCCTCAGGGACGCGGATGTCACTGTAGCCAACTTCGAAGGGACGCTGGCCGATCCCGGGAGCTGGGCAGCCCTGATTGACCCAGGCGGGGTGCCCGTTTGTGGCGGCCTCAATGTGAGGGGCGACGATACCGTCCCCGCCGACCTGGCGTGGTTGGGCATCGATATGGTTGGTACGGCCAACAATCATGCCATGGACTGGGGCCCTGATGGCCTGCGTGCCACGACGCGCAAGCTCGGTGCCGCCGGAATTCAACATTGCGGCACTGGCGAGGACCTCGCTCAGGCTCGCAAGCCAGCCTACTACAACAGCAAGGGGGGGCGAATCGCCCTCATCTCCTGTACATCAACCTATTGGCCGGGTGCCCTCGCCAGCCTGGGAAACCAGACCGTACCCGGACGCCCAGGAGTCAACCCTGTTCGTTTTCATGTCGTCGGATCAGTCGCCGGCACCTCGACCATCGATACCGCCGCAACGCATGTCGATCCGCGCGACCTCGGTGACGTTTGCGCCACGATCAAACAAGCGAGGGCTGAGGCGGAAGTGGTCCTAGTCAGTTGCCATACGCACGAAGATGGCGGAGACCGCTCGATCCCTCCCCGCTTTCTCTCGGAATTGGCGCATGGTTGTGTCGATGCGGGCGCACAGGCCTTTTTCAGTCACGGCCCGCATATCGTCAGAGGCATCGAAATCTACCGGGACGCGCCGATTCTGTATGGACTGGGCGCCTTTATTTTTCGCGCGCGCGACTTACGACAGTTGCCGGAGGAGCTGTACGAGAACTGCGGGCTCACTCGCCGCGATCCACTCGAACTGTTTGCGAGGACCAGCCGTGGCTGGGACAATGACGTCGCCTTCTGGGAATCTCTCATCGCACAGCTCGAATTCCGCAACGGGCGAGTCGCTGCAGTCAATCTCATTCCCACCCACACTCGCCACGATTCACCGGAAACCTACGGCATGCCCGAGCTGGCCACGGGCGCTCACGGCAAACTCATTCTCCAGAGAATGCGCCAGCTTTGCGATGCATTCGGTACACGCCTGCAGATCCGCGCGGGAGTGGCGAAGCTGCACATGGCAGAGCATTCATAGCCCGCACACGAGCCACGCGGCGAACGGCTGGACCCCGCATTCTGGAACCTCGTTGCTCGGCCGGGCGGCGCGCTCGTATCGCGACTTCGCGAGGGACGCAGCAGCAAAGTGGGCGAAAGGCTAGCGGTTCAGACGCCACGCCCCGTAGTATCGACCGCTCCGATGAACGGCGTACAAACGACCTTCACCCCCGGCGATCAATACACGGCCAATGCGCCGGCTCCCGCCCCCGAGGCGTACGTGTTACTCAACTTCAAGGCGCCCGCGGTTACCGTAAACTGCGACACGGACCCGTCCGTACGGTTTACACAGTAAAGGTACTTTCCGGAGGGTTCCAGCTCGAGGGCAACCGGCCCCGGGTTCGAATGCAGTGTTGGATTGAGATTGCCGCTCGCCACTGCTGAACCGAGCGCAGTCAGTGCGCCGGTGGACTGATTGATCAAGAACGCCGACACGGTACCGTCCCCGGAATTCGCGGTGTACAGATACGTGCCGGTCGGATCGATTGTAATCCCCACTGGCGCCTGACCAGTCGAATAGCTCGTCGCCGGCGATAAGCTCCCCGCGCCGTTATAAGAGAACGCCGAAATGGTGCTATCACCCCGGTTGGCCGTATAAACAAACCCGCCGGTCGACCCGCCTTTGGGCCACACAGCCACACCCTGAGGATCGTTTCCCGTCGCATACGGGCTACCGCCGACGGCGGTGAGAGCCACGCCTGAGCCGATTGAATAGACATCCAACCTGTTTGCGACAGACGTAGTCGCGAACAAAAGCGCGCTGGAAGGAGCGACGACCATGCCTGCGACCGGTCCGTCAGAGGCAACGGTCACCGTGGGAGGATTTGGCGGCAGGTCACCGACCTGATTCAAGGGGCTCCCGTAAACGGCTCCTTGGGACGCTGCGCCTGACCCACCCACAAACAACACCGCGGAAGAGCCGAATACAATCGACGCCGGTGTTCCGCCGGGAATGCCGGTGCTGTCACTGAATTCCAGGGCGCCAGCTGTAAACCCATTGCCGCTTACCGGTGAGAAAAAGAATGTGGTGATATCCGCGGAGGTCGCGTTGGCTACATACACCAAGGGCGAACCAGCCACACTCACTCTATTGATGGCGATAGCGATGGGCTCAGTCCCTGCTGCAACCCGTCCGCCGTCTACGGCGGCCAGGGAGCCCGTGGATGGATCGATGGCGAACTGCGACACGTTGCCGTTGGTCCCGCCCGTCGTGTCGGTCGCGTTGACGACGTAGACGAACTGCCCGACGTTTACACAGGAAACATTGATGCTCGTTATGTTACTCGAAGCCACCGTGCCCGTCCCGTTCGAGACCATGCAGGTTTGAGTCTGTGGCTGCGTAAGCACGGTTACGGCATACTTGCTGCCTGCCGTGAGCGGTGTTGCGAAAGTGAAGAGCAGACCCGAAGAGTTGACAGTCAGATTGTCTCCGTTGTTGTCCTGCAGTACCAGGCCGGCCGCGGCGAGATTCGTAAGTGTTCCGCCGATGGTGTAGGTGGCGGGAAGTGTGCTGCTGGCCTTACACGTAATCGCGACATTGGTGATGTTGGCTGTGCCAACCGTGCCGCTGGCGTTCGTCACCGAACAGGTCGTGTTGGCCGGCGCAGACTGCACAGTTACAGAATAGGGCTTCCCGCTCGAGAGCGGGTTTGGAAAAGTAAAGGCCGTGGCCCCCGCCGCAACCGTCAGATCATCACTGCCCGCATCCTGTAGAACGAGTCCGGAAGCAGTCAGGCCGCTGATTGTTCCGCCGATAGTATAAGTCGCCGCAGATGTGCCGCCGGTCTGGCATGTGATCGCAGCGCTGGTGACGTTGCTCGTGCTAACAGTACCGCTGCCGCTGGTCACCGAGCAGGTCTCATTGGTCGGCGCAGACTTGATGGTTACCGAATAAGCCCCGCCGCTCACGATCCCAGTTGAGAACGTAAAGCTCCTGGCCCCCGCTGTGACCGTCTGATCGTCACCGCCGTTATTCTGCAATACGAGGCCGGATCCCGTTACTCCGGTGATCGTGCCACCGATGGAATACATTTGCGACGTCGTCGACGTCGGGCTCGGCGTCGTTCCATCACCGCCGCCTCCACCGCAACTGGCAAGACCCAAACTGGCCAGCACGGCAACCGCGGCGGCGAACAATCCTTTGTAACACGGACGCATGCTATCACCAGACGCAAGGGCGGGATTGGAACAGGGCATGCAGACTCCTTCGGAATTGATCTCGATTGCGGTGTACTAACACCGGTGTCGATGTCATCCCTGACCACAAGATTTGATAGCGCGCGGATGCTACACAATCTCGACCTGTGCTTCGAGGGAGTTATCTGGATTTGCGACTCAATGCGCCGCTGTCGGCACCATGGTCTCGGGTGCGAGTTTCGATCTGGCGATTACCGTCGTAGACTGTTGAAAATTACATGGGTCGGCACAGGCCGTCGTCGAATATCCAACAGCTCATCCTGTGCTGGCTGCCCCGATAGCCCACTGCTGCCAAACAAACACACCAGCACTCGTTTGTGCGAGTCCTGCGTACGCTTGGCCGCATTGAGCGACTCGCTGTACCGATCCGGAGAACTGAGCAGGGCGTGCTGAAGTGCCATCTGTACAATCCGGATCTGAACCCCGGTTACGCGCAGTTGGCCAGTCAGTTCTCCACCGGCAGTCGTCGAAGGACTGGTCAGGATCCTGATGCGTTACGCGCGCTTCCGCTATCGACACACCCGCTTTATCTCACTGGCTCAAATCAACCAGGCTCTGACTGCGTGCGTGGAGGCGATCAACAACCGCCGCCATACCCGCTTCGGTGTATTCCGACGCGAACGCTTCGAGAGCATCGAGCGAGCTACGCTCGAGCCGTTGCCGAGGAGTTTGCGTTTCGATTTCGAGCCACCATTTCGTTCACACCCGAACAAGAGCCTGATCTCGATGAGGTGACCCAAAAGATATGGGCCGCTTTGTCAACTTCTGGGGGTAAGACCGCAGGATTGTCATCGAAACAGATTGCCGAGGTGGTTGGGCTGACCACGCGCGCAATCCGAGCCCGAATGACCGCGCTGGCTCAAAGAGGATTGGTGACCGCGATAGGGCGAAGTGAGCGGGACCGCATGAGAAAGTATTTTTGGAACGATAACTAGGAGGCAAATGGCTTCCTAGTGCTTCCTAGTTAGCAGTGAGCATACATGCCAACGATTGAGAGGAGCTGCCACCAGAGTGTGGAAGGCGGCACAACGCAGCGAGGGTGATTTTCAGCCTAACTCATTGATCTTATTGGCTGGGGTGGCAGGATTCGAACCTACGAATGGCGGGATCAAAACCCGC
>Ga0068858_100003424_pt1 | contig 15769 bp, 15 predicted proteins | sample KBSSwiS12_FD_66589 | JGI IMG/M metagenome (GOLD analysis project Ga0068858, IMG submission 66589) | Switchgrass rhizosphere microbial communities from Kellogg Biological Station, Michigan, USA - KBS Switchgrass S1-2 | ecosystem: Host-associated > Plants > Roots > Rhizosphere > Soil ...
CTGACGCTATCGAGCAGGCAGTAGTGGATCGGACCCGTCGCCAGCACGTTCGTCTGCTTTCCGTCGGAATCGGGCTCGAGCTGGAAAGTTCCGCCGGTGTCACAGTCCTTGGCCTGAACCTTGAGGTCCTGATCTTCGCCCGAGCCCGATCGCTGCATCACAAGCTGTTCATTGTTAAGTTTCAGAAAGAGCGGGCTGTTCAGGGGGCTGGGAACAGTAGGCGTTTTGGAAGCGAAGATTTTGGTTCCATTCAGGGTGTAGTTCGTAACCTTGAAGGTATTCAGATTGACGTTGAAGCTCGCGAATGTGCCCTTCACTTGCGCGACCTTGCCGTTGGCGTCGGCAGCCGGCACCAGGATGGTCTGCTTGCCAGCAAATGTTTTTCCACCGATCACGACCGAGAAGGCGTTACAAGTCTTGCCGCCGGCAAACGCGGGGACGGAAATCACGGAGAGGGATACCAGGGCGAGTGCCAGCACGCAGGCGGGCCTGAGGAGGGTTTTGACAGTTCTGGGGTTCATTGCGTTCATTGCTCCTGAAAAAGAATTTGTCCTGATCATGGACGGGAGGGGGCGACCAGCCCGACCCAACCCTTCCACGTCAGACTTGCTTGTCAGATAGGACAACGGAGGTAACAGTGCCGGAACAAGAAAGTGGAACAGTAAGCTAAGAGTTCGAACAGCGAGGGATGATAGTGACCGACCGATATGTGGCGTAATATCGGAATTACACCGACAATCGATTAGCTCAGGCGCCGCGTAGATTCTGGCCCACGGCTCGCCAGCCATGCGCTGGCGTCCTACGTCGGTCGCCGGAGGTCCACCAGTCGAAAATGACCGTCTGCTTTCCGATTAGAACGAGACGTTGATGGCAATCGCGACACCGGGATGGCGTCGGTTGTACATGTAATACCCATCATCAACGTAGTCGACGTAAATGTCATCGGTTTCGTACCAGGTGCGCGACCAGTATTCCGGCCATGGATCAACGACACTGAACCAGAAACCCCCGTACCGGAATCGCGGGTATCCACCCACTACAAGCACTGGGGCGCTATGAACGCGAAACCAGTGCTGACGGCCAAAGTGGGCACGAAAGCGATCGTCAGGGATGCGGTAGCCTCTGTAGCCTCCACGTTCATGCCAAGTTCGATGTTCCTTCTGCCAATGCTGGGCGCGATGGTCCTGCCAAACATCCTTCGATCTGTTGTCGTGCTCATATCTGTCTGCTTCGCGCATGTGCTCGGGAGCGTGGGCCTGTCGCTGCTTCGGCCCCTTTTCCTCGTGTTTGTCCACGTGCTCAGACGACCGCCCGTGCTCCTTTTGGCCCTCATTTCCTTGCTGCTTATGGGAAGATCCCTGGGGTCCGGGCTGAGCATAAGCGTGACCAGTTGCTCCTAGTAACAGGCCCAAAAAGGATGTGCCGATTGCTGCCGCAATTTTCATCGTATGGACTCCGTATTTGCGCGAGTCTAGCCCATCTTTGATCGACACCCTAGTTACGCAAGGGCCGGGTTGCTCGTCACCTCCTCGGATTAGTGTTGAAACATCGCCATTGCACCAGTTGACCTTGGTCATATACCGGCATGGGGAAGTAGTTGGTGTAACCGCCTGATTTCGCCAGTTGCAGAGCTTCGGGTGGCCCGCACGAGAGAGTGTGGCGGCTTTTTCCCTAGAGAAGAGATTGAAAACAAGAGGGGCCTGCGTCGTTTCGCCGGTTTGCTAACGGTCCAAGCCCCTCGTTCCGCGCGTCACGAGGGCAGAAGTCTCAATTCGTTGCGATTAAACCACCTATTCCTCCGGCTTAAACGCGCCTGATACCGTCCACACCTACGCTATTACATTGGGATCGTTTGTGCGGGCGTGTTGCCGTGCTTTGGCACAAACTGAAACCGAAAAATGGAACTGTTGTTCGTGTAGCTTGATTCCGGCAGCAGCTGCTCGGAATTCGTTTGGACTTCGAGTACGTAGATGCCGGCTTTCAGTTTATCGATCTGAATGTACTGGCAATCCAGTTGTTGTCCATAACTGTCCGACCATCCTGCTTGTAACCCCTGATTTCCAGCCACGGTGTCGGTGCCGCAGAGCGTATATTTTTTTGTATTCGGAGCGTTGGGATCGTATCGATCGGTGTCGATGATGCAGAACCCCTGCTTATGGCCGTCTATCAGCTCACCATTTTGAAATGCTTGAGCCAAAAGGATGGCATTCGATCCAGTATTTGTGGGCTGAGTCAGCTCCCTGCTGGCTACCCACTTCTGGTAGCCATCGTCAGTCCACAAGCGATAATCGGCGTACTCTTTGAAATGGAGATGGTGGTGACACTCACTCTCATGAAAGAGATTGGGACACTGCTGGGGATCACCGATCACAAGGTCGCCTTGCCCCACATTCGGTGTAGCGGACGTGAAGCGGAGTAATTGGTGAGTACCTTTTCCGGATACGCAGCCTTCGACAACTGCGCAGTCTTTGGCCGCGAATTTCTCCGTGGTCACGATAGTGTCCAGTTTTAGCCGGAGAGAATCCACGATCAAGTCAGGAAGAGGTTGGCCCGGAACTGCCACACCACACTGCGCAGTTTGCGCAACTGAGGTTACGGGGAGGAACGAGACGACTAAGCAGAACAACAAAACACTTTTAAAGGTGTCGAACATCGGAATTCTCCTTGGGGTCATTCCTTGGGGTCATAAAGCAGGGGCGCGATAAGAAACGCGCCCCTTCATACACCAACGTAATTACGGGTTGAGCTGGTTTGTCCAAAGAATCAGAAATGGATCAGGCTTCCCTGGAGTCCAGGTGAAGGAGAAGACCTCCGATGGTGGCAGGCTTGCACCGTTCACTTGCAAACCGGTGACGTGGTACGCGGAACCGTTAAAGGTGAGGGATTCCGTCGCTGTGTAAGTCTCAGCAGTCAGGAGCAAAGAGCACTCATCCTTTTGTCCGGACGTACTGAAGTCATTGTTAAAGGTGGGGCTAGTGACATGTACAATCCACCCAGCAGTCAGGGTTAGGTTTCCCTTACCGTCATCCACCAGCTTTTCCACATTGAGGCAGAAGGTGGCCGTTTTCGCACCCTTCACCTTGAAATTGTCCGTCTTGGAAGCAGCAGGGAGGAATCCGTGGAAGCATCCGTTGCCGCAAGAGTTGTCCACCAGCGCGGGATTGCCAACAAAATCTGACGTGCGTGTCACCCATGCCTTGTACACACCCCCATTGTTGGGAGTATCCAAAAAATCAGTAGGGCAAGTGGTGTTGGCAAGCTGGATTGTCACAGCGCCGTGATCGACGTCGATTCCGGTGGGATGCCCCGAACCAGTAAAGGCGGTTATGATCCCGCCCGAAACCGTAAAGCGCCGATTGATAACAGGGTCGGTGCTCAGCAGTTTCTTTCCGCTGGGGTCGGTCACCTGGAAGTAGTACGAGCCGTTCGGTAATCCGGCTGCACCTTGAGGCGCACCCGGAGGTGGACCGCCGTCCAGGTACACGTCACATTTAGACTGATATTGCACGTTCGCGTTCACGATGGAACCGGTAGAGTCTGTTGTGAAAATGGCTCCTGACAGAGGAGCCGCTCGCGCTGGCAACGTGGCTGCTACGACCACGCCTAGCACCATCAAGGCAGACAACACAGGAATGCCCTTACGTATAGGGACAGTCATCTTTGTTTTCTCCTAGGGTCGCTCCGTTAGGCGAGTAGGGGGAGGATTTAAGAACAGGGTTTTTGCAACTGAAGACTTGCTCGCCCCAAAGCGAATGGCGGCATTGTGTGCTCTTTTCGCGCCTTGTCAAGCTGGAAGAGTTTACAGTTACCGCAAGAGACCCTCACTTCGTATACGCACTACGAATTGCCGTGCGTCCATTACCCGTAATCAAAATTTGGACGTCCCAAAACACTGCCAAAACTGACAGGGGATGATTGGTGAAAAATCGCCAACTACTTTGCCCGGACGGCCCTTCCAGAGTCGTTCGTGTAATCGCCTGTTAACAATAGCAATCTTGCGAACACAGGCGTGGCTGATGAAGAATGTCCGCAATTCTATGAACTTAGGTGCACTCGCGGATACCTACTTGCGATACCACAAGGAGCAGCGAACAGAGGATTCGTGGGCGATGGATCGCGTATCGGAGATCCTCCGTGACGAACCGGATGTTGCTCTCGAATTGACTCTGTTGCTCTTGAAGAAGGCGGAGAGGATGATGCCGTGTTGGCTTATATTGCAGCAGGCCCACTGGAAGACCTCCTGAAATTGCACGGCCTTCACGTCATAGCGCGAGTTGAACAAGAAAGTAAAACAGATGTACGTTTACAACTCGCCCTGAGTGGAGTGTGGGGTATCGTCCCGGGGCATCCATTGTTTGAGCGATGGTACGCGCTCATGTGGAAGTACGGATTCGCCGAAGGCGAACGACAGCCACTCTGATGGGCGAAATATCGCCATTACAACTCTAGTGAAAGCGTAGTGGCCCCCAACCAACTTGTGAGCAATTTTGAACAGACAGAAGATCTCACTCAGGCGAATCTGTTGCACAACAATGAGCTATCTCAGTAGGTGGCCGATGCTCTGTCCATCGTTTCCGTCGAGTGACCAAGGAGTTGCAGCGGAAAAATTGGCGAGGCCGGACGGCCGGATGAAGCCGTAACCCTGGCAGTAATTTCTCTGTAACCAATCAATGCGCGGGTCAGCTTGTCAGGGATGGCGTTCACCGTTGGGTTCATACCAGCAATCCAAAAACTACATTGAAAGTGAGAACGAATGACTCAAACAATTACTACACAGCAAAGCAGCCAACGAACGGCTGATAAAGATGCGATTCGCCCGTTTCATGTGAGTGTTCCGGAGACAGAATTGGCCGATCTGCGCCAGCGCCTAGCGCAGACCCGTTTACCCGAAAAGGAAACCGTCACAGATTATTCGCAAGGCGTACCGCTTAAGACTGTTCAGCAGGTTCTACGATACTGGCAGAGTGAATATGATTGGCGCAAGTGTGAAGCGAGACTGAATGCCGTGCCGAACTTCATCACCGAGATCGATGGCCTGGATATCCATTTTATTCATGTCCGCTCGCGACACGAAGATTCGTTACCGCTCATCATCACCCACGGATGGCCCGGCTCGGTGGTCGAACAACTAAAGGTCATCGATCCCCTTACCAATCCCACTGCACATGGCGGTAGCGCATCGGACGCCTTCCATCTGGTGATCCCATCGATGCCCGGGTACGGGTTTTCCGCCAAGCCAAACGCAACCGGCTGGGGACCCGCACGGATCGCGCAGACATGGACCACGCTGATGAAGCTTCTTGGCTACCAGCAGTTCGTCGCACAGGGCGGCGATTGGGGCGCGACCGTGACGGAACAGATAGGCGTGCAGGCTCCTCCCGAGTTACTTGGCATTCACGTCAACATGCCAGGCGCAATTCCTGCAGAGATTGACCAGGCAGCTTTCGCCGGTGCGCCGGCTCCGTCTGGTCTCTCCGATGAGGAGAGAAGCACGTACGAACAGCTCGTTTTCTTCTACAAGCATGTTTATTACGCCCTCTGGATGGCGACCCGCCCGCAAACAGCTACCGGGCTTGCGGACTCGCCCATCGGCCTCGCGACCTTTCTGCTTGATCACGATGCGCGCAGTTTGGAGCTCATCGCTCGTTCGTTCGACGGACAAACGGAAGGTCTCACACCGGACGACGTCCTCGACAATGTCACGCATTATTGGCTGACTAACACCGGGGTATCTTCAGCCCGTCTCTATTGGGAGAATAAGCTCGCCTTTTTCAGTCCCAAGGGAGTAAAAGTCCCAACTGCCGTGAGCGTCTTCCCGGACGAACTCTACCAGACACCCCGGAGCTGGGCGGAGCGGGCCTATCCGAATCTCATCCACTACAACAAGCTAGAGAAGGGCGGCCATTTCGCTGCATGGGAACAGCCGAAACTTTTTTCGGAAGAGCTGCGCGCCAGTTTCAGATCACTGCGCAATTTGGCAATGGCGGCGTAGTCACGGCTTGGTGGTAAACATATCGACCCCGTGCGGAGCCCACAGCTCCGCACTTCCACTTTCCCATACTTTAGGAATCGAAAATCTCTGTCGTAGTTGGCGAAACATCACCATTTCACTCATTGAGAGACCGCCACGGGCCGTTAGCGCAGGTCAATGAGTGCTAACGCCTGTTAACAACAATTGAGAATCGCTTGGTGTACGCCGACCTCGCAGCAATGTTTGTTGAAGAGTGGCAACGCAGCTGCCCCAAACGACCTGGCTGCCGTACGGGGACTTTACGGCTCCACTCTCGTCACACAAACGATTGACCTGGAGTAACTGGCACGAGTTGCTTGGATTTTGCCTTGACTTGTATAAAGTGAAGCGTATCGTTTCTGCGCCGACAATGCGAATTCAACTGCAACGATTTCGACTAGATCTTACTCAGGCGCACGCCCATTCACGATTACATCAATCTGTCTCGCTGCGTACTGTCCTTCGGGCTCCGCTACCATCAAGAATCGGCCATTCGCCGCGACATCGTAAGTCCGGCTGAACGTGATCGTGTAGTTGAATAGCCCCTCATACAACAGGTTGGGCAGCCCAGCGACGATCTCCCCATTACTCTCTCCAAATTGTGCGGCTAACATTCTGCCTCCCCAGCGATAAAACAGTTCTCGTCCCGAATGCGACCATGCCGGCTCTTCTCCTCCTCCATTCGAAATCTGACGCTTCGGCCCAGGTCCCGGAAAGGGTTGCACATAGATTTCGCTCTGGCCAGACTCGTCAGAGGTAAACGCGATCCACCGGCCGTCGGGTGAAAATGTCCCTTGTTTTTCCGCAAACTCGCTCTGAGCGACTGGCTGGGGCGACGCATTCGAGCCGAGTTCGATCGTCCACAGGTCGGCCCCCCTCTCTAGGTCCCATTCTACGTACGCCAAGTGCCGGCCATCCGGAGACCAATCGCACAAGTAGTGTTCATTGTTCCCACTCGTGATTTGTGCCGGATCGCCGCCTTCAGCAGACACAATGAAAAGCTGGTGAGATCCATTCCGACTGGACTCAAATGCCACTTGTTTCCCATTGGGCGACCACGCGACCGTGTGGTCGTCTCCGAAAAAAGTGAGGCGCCCGAATGTATCTCTCGCGGGATCATACGTCCAAATGTTTCCCACAATGTCGTGCATTATCCACATCGCGATGTGTCTTCCATCTGGGGACAATCGTGGCGTTGAGTAAGAGCGGCGTGCACGGGAAATGACCTGTCGTTCGCCTGTGCGATTCACCCAGACAAGTGACCTTTGAGGGCCGCTCGCCTCACCCGGAACGTATGCCAACGTCCCATTGTTCGCGGTAGCGAGATAGGCAACCCCGACGTAAAGGTTCTTCCAGATTCCTCCTGCGATTTCTTCCGGACGTCCGGTCGCCCGTAAATGCTCCCAGTCGAAGGGCACAGACAGCAACGACTCGCCCTGGATATACAGAAGGCGGCCGGGAGCGTATCGCGCCGACCAACCGCCTTCCAGAATGACACGAACCTCGCCCGTATCCAGTGAGAGGACAGCCGTCTTAGCCCCGTCTAGACTGGAAATTGTCGCATTCCAGATCGTAAAGAGTACTTCCTTGCGTCCCGGCACAAAATCCGGCAGGATGTGGTATTCCCCGTGGTTCGGCGTAGTCAGTCGCCGGGGCTTCCCTCCTCGCCCGGAGATCGCAAATAAGCCCAGGTTGAAGTTCGGAGAGTAGACAATCGTGTCGTCCGGTCCCCACGTTGCTCCCGGCATTACAGCAACATCGCAGAGAGTCTGCGGTTGGCCGCCCTTCAGTCCCACCTTCTTAAGCTTCCCATCTGCCGCAAACCCGAGCCACTCTCCGTCTGGGGAAAAAAAAGGCGCGCTTCCCCGCTCAGTTCCAGCAACACTCGTACCATCAAGCTGGTTCAGCGGTCGGATAAAGATCGATCGTTCGGTACCGTGGTTCACGACATAGGCCAGTTTCGAACCGTCTTTTGATAATGCGACGGACGATCCAACGAACTCTCCGATGGTGTCGTTCGACGGAAGTTCCACCGAGAACTTCACCTGGGATACGTTATGGTTTGATGGCAGCGATTTTTCTAGCCAGAGAACCGCCGCGAGCAGACCCGCAACAGCCAGCAGAACGCCGCCTACGATAGGCCACGTCCGACTTGGCTTCGCCACGAACTGAGCAGTGCTTGTATCGCTCATGGTCGTGATTGCTTCGAGGGAAAATCCCAGGTCGGAGGCCGACTGAAAGCGTTGCTCCGGATTCTTTTCGAGACAACGGCGGACGATCCTTGACAGGGCTGGCGACAGAGGCTCAGGCAGGGGCGCGGGATCTTCCTTCAGAATCGCGCTCATTGTGTCGGCAGAAGTCTCCCTGTGAAAAGCGCGCTTTCCCGAGAGCATCTCGTACATGATCGTGCCAAAAGCAAAAATATCGGAGCGGTTATCGGCCGCCTGTCCGCGAACTTGCTCCGGAGCCATGTAGCTCGCTGTCCCCATGATCATGCCTGGCTCAGTGTCAGCGGAGGTTAGTGCATTGTGGCGTGGTTCCAATCCAATCAGTTTCGCCAGACCGAAATCCAGGATCTTGATGCGTCCATCTTTCGTCATAAAAATGTTTTCTGGCTTTAGATCACGATGCACGATGCCCTTGCCATGTGCAGCGGCAAGCCCCTGCGCGATCTGGGCGGCGAGATCGATTGCCTTGCGCTGTGCAATGTGCCCGCGTCGAATCAGTTCGCCCAGCGTTTCCCCATCCAGAAGCTCCGTTACGAGATAGGGCGCGCCTTCGAAGCTGCCAAATTGAAAAACGGAAAGGATGTTGGGATGGTTCAAAGCCGCAGTGGCTAGCGCTTCCTGTTCGAATCGTCGCACACGATCGCGGTCCGAAGAAAGATATGCCGGCAAGACCTTAATCGCGACATCGCGATCCAGGCGCGTGTCGCGCGCGCGATACACTTCGCCCATCCCTCCTGAGCCCACCAGCGTTCGCACCTCGTATTCGCCTATCCTGCTGCCGCGTATCAGAGTGACCGGCGGAAAGGTGGAATACAGAAAACCGGATCGTACTTCCTCATTCGACTTCAGTAAGGAATCGAGTTCTTTGCGCATTTCCGCGTCATCCGAGCACGCTTGATCGAGGAATGCGGAGCGCTCCTGGAGCGGAGTCTCCAGCGCATCTTCCAAGATGGACTTGATCTGCTGCCAGCGCTCCGGAGTCATGGATTCGCCGTCCTGCTGAGCTGGCAATGCAGCCACAGCCTCGCCGTAGACCACTCTCGTTTTACGGTGGCTGGAGAGATGCCTAAGACATCAGCGGTCTCTTCAATCGACAAACCGCCGAAGAATCTCATTTCTACGATCCGACTCTGCCGCGCATCCAGCTTCGCCAATTCCTCGAGTGCGTCATCCAAGGACACAACGTCCATACGCTTGCCGTGTCCAAGTTGAAGAGCATCTTCCAGAATGAGTCGTTGGCCCCCATCTCGTTTGGCCACGCGCCGCCTGCGACCGTACTCCACAAGAATTTGCCTCATCAATTGTGCGGAAATCGCTACAAAGTGCGCGCGATTTTCGAACTGTCCGGCATCCTGCTTCTTCAAACGCAGATATGCCTCATGAACCAGGGCTGTGCTCTGCAGGGTGTGACCGAGACGCTCATTGCGAAGATAACGATGAGCAATCTTGCGGAGTTCGTCATACACGAGCGGCAGGACCGAAGATAAGCCTGCCGACTCTCCCGATGACAGCTTGACGAATAGTTCGCTGACCGGCTGGGAACTGTTAAGCGGCACCGTTTCTACCCCTGGCGCGCTCCGGGGGACGAGCGTTGGCGAGAAACCATATCCTTTCCTTCCGTTCAAAGTCAACATATTGAAAAGACGAGGCTTGTGATTGCATTTTTCACTAAAGCTGATCTTGCCCCAAAATTTTTTCCATTTACCTGAGCCAATTCCTTAAGGAATCGCACTTTAACCAAGTGTGAGGGGATGGCCATGCGCAACCTTCGGAAAATCTCGTTGGTGAGTTGTACCGTTCTTGTTTTAACGTCCCTCGTTTGGCAGCAATCGATTCCCGAAGGCCCTCAACTCGACGCGAGCCTTACGGCCGTCCTCCGCAAGAATCACTTCAGTGGCCGTGTTCAGTCCTCTTTGCGACAGCGCCTCGGGCGCAACCTGAATGTTGAACTTGCCAATCTGGGACGCCTGCTCTGGTTCGACACCATCACAGGCCTGAACGACGACAACACCTGCGGCGGATGTCATTCTCCAACCAACGGCTTCGGCGATACGCAGTCAATCGCGATCGGCATAGAAAACAACGGGATCGTCGGGCCTGATCGTCACGGCCCGCGCAATATGCGGCGCACCCCGACGGCTGCGAACACCGCATTCTTCCCGAATTTGATGTGGAATTCGCGATTTGCCTCTTTGTCGGACAATCCTTTCGATAACTCGTCCGGCTTCCAGTTTCCACTGCCCGAAGGGCTAACGCTGTCCTACGTACCACACCTGCTTGTGGCACAGGCTTTCATTCCACCCACGGAACGTACCGAGGTAGCGGGCTTTGATTTTCCTGGAGACAACGGCGCGATCCGCACTGAAGTCCTGCGCCGTCTCAATTCCATTCCCGCCTACCGCACTCTCTTTGGAATGGTCTTTCCGAAAGTGAATACGGGGTCACCCATTACCTTCGAGATGCTTGGGCAAGCGATCGCTGAATTCGAGTTCAGCCTGGTTTTTGCGGACGCCCCACTCGACCGCTTCGCCCGGGGCAACGGAAATGCCATGAGTGCTTCGCAGAAACGCGGGGGGCTGCTGTTCTTCGGGAGTGCTGGCTGCGTTTCTTGTCATGCCGTCGCAGGAACATCGAACGAAATGTTCAGCGACTTCGAAGATCATGTCGCGGGCACGCCGCAAATCGCGCCTCGTACTTCCAACAACAATTTCGATGGTCCTCAAGCGAACGAAGACTTTGGTCTTGAAGAAATCACCGGTAATCCCGACGATCGGTACAAGTTCAGAACATCGCCGCTGCGCAATCTGACGCTGCAGCCCGCGTTCTTCCATAACGGCGCGTTCTCGCGTCTCGAAGATGCACTGCGCTATCACCTTGACCCGAGAGACCAGGCAAAGCACTACTCACCCGCGCAGCAACATCTCGATCGCGATCTCATCGGACCAACCGGTCCCATTGAGCCTGTATTGCAACGTCTGGATCCGCGACTCGAACGACGCACTCCGCTCACTTCCGCGGAATTCAACGATCTGCTCGCGTTCCTCCGTCATGGCCTGCTCGATTCACGAGCTCTCCCCGAAAACTTGCGTTCCCTGGTACCGCCGTCGGTCCCCAGCGGCAGGCCAGTGCTGCAGTTCCAATTCAATAAGAAAAAAAGGAGAACACGATGAACAAGGGAATGAAATCACTCGCGCTGGCTCTGATTGCGCTGCTCGTGCCGATCGCGGCACACGCATCGCAATGGGGCTTTGCCATTAACAATCCGACCACAGCAGTAAACCCCAGCACAGGACAGCGGATTCGGACTCATGGTGCCGGTTTGTTTGATGATGGTTCCGGCGCTGTATCGGGCGGTGGATCGTATTCCATTACGAATGCGAGCGGCAAAGTGATCGAGCGCGGCACCTGGGCAGCGACTTCGTACGTCGGCTTCGTTTCGGAGGGCGGCGAAAACAAAGGCATTCAAGGAGGAACGCTTCGCATCATGATCACACTCATGCCTGTTCACGGAGCGGCCAGAGCAGGCGAACTGATGACCATCATCTGTCCATTCGAAGAATCGGAAGGGTTCGACGAATCTGACGATTCCGCGACAGTTGGGAACTTCAGCGTTCCTGCCGGCGGGGTAACCGTCTTCCACTTGATTCAACCTTGAGAGCAAGTCAAGTTATCATTTCAGCAGAAAACCCTCCCGCCCACGGGAGGGTTATGTTTTTTCAGGAAGCTTCCAGATTTGTTGGTCTGAACCGAAGATTGGCAGTCTGAGACGCGTACTGCATTCGCTGCCTGGAAGCCTCTGGGGCTCAGTTGACGTAACATCGCCATTTCACCAACTACTTTGCCCCGGACACCCGTTTCCCGAGTAGTTGGTAAAATCGCCTGATTTCAACAGTTGACTATTATCGTGGGCGCCAAACTGAACCGGCGTGCAGGTCTTCGTTACCTTGCCCCAATTTGTTCTTCCACATAATTCACGATGGCGTCGCGGATGGTGCCCAGCACTTCACCACCGTCTGCCTCCGCCGAATTCCTGGGGGCAGTCCCGATGAAAAAACGCTCGCGCAACGCAGCGTAAACACGTGCCGCCAGAACCACAGAGTTGACGTCAATCGTCATCCTTCGCCCCTCGCATGACCTGTACTCACGGCTTTGTCGGGCCTTAAGTACCCCAAAGCCGGATCGGCCATGGCGCGGCTCAGTATACCTGCGGGGGCCGACCCCGCAGATTGTTGATGTCAGATCGCGATTTCACCAACTACTACCCGGACGCCGTTTTCCGAGCAGTTGGTGAAATCGCCTGTTAGCGACAGCTTCCGGAAGCCAAAGCGCAACCGCGCAAAGTTAGTTCGTTTAAAGATGAAGCAAGAGTTCAATCAACGTCGGAGCTGCGAACTTGATTGAGCTGGGCTGAGGCTCGCCGTCGGACGCGATGTCCATAATTGAACGTCCAGATCATCGTGACGACGGTTAGCGAGCCGATCAGGATGGGCGAGAAAATCAGAACTTTTGATGTCGACAGATGGTAGACCAAAACAATCCGGAGAATCAGTTCGCCCACAAAGACGCATCCCCAGACTGCGGTGATCAGGCGATGTGAGAAGCGTACCTCAGGCAATTTCCAGGCGGCATCGAAGCGCGTCTGCCGCTGCTCGTCAGATTTAGCCATGAAATGTCGCCCAAAATAGAACATCAATGGACGCGGTAACAACAGTGAGACAAGACACGCGACGCCAAACGCGCCGGTAAACAGAGACTCGCGGATCAGCAACAGATGTGGGCTACCGCCAAAAAGTAAGGCAACACCGTTAAACGCGATCCCGAGCAAAACTACTATAGAAATCGGATCTACCTGACCTCTGCGCGCGAAATCGAAGATGCTCTTTCCAAGTGGGAAAGTAGTGGCAAGTATGAGTGCCGTGAACTCAGAGAAGGACAGGTAATGCCTGGAAAGCCTATAGAGAACTACGGGGATGATTGCATTAAGGACAATCCCCCAAATTATGCCACCCAGCGCCGGCCGCGACCTTTGCTCTTCGGCAGGTTGCATGTAGACTGACTTTCGTTTGTCGCGGCCTCGCGTGACACTCGTATTATACGAGTGCGCACAACATGCGTCGCCTAGAGCCGATTATCTTTTGTAGATGTAATGTCGGCGATCCAAGTCACCAACTACTTCGGCTTGGACGCCCGCTTTCCGAGTAGTTGGTGTAATAGCCTGTTTACAACAACTGTCCGTCAGACAGCGTGCCGCGTTCGGGCAAGCCAAAGGACGTTAGGGCAGTCGACGCACTGCATTTCGTAAATTGGCAAGCCGTTGCGGGCGTCCGCGAGTTGAAGGTCGGCGCTTTAGTGTGGCGACAGTGTTAGTACCTCGGTCACTTTCGCAGCCGCGCGGCGAACCTTAGCATTCTCCTTAATCCCTTTGTTGTTTACGGATAGTGCCGGATCACGCTCCATGAAAACTTTTCTGTTATTGTTCTTCGCGTTTACTTTGCTGCCTGCAGCCTTCGCCGACAACCACAAGGAACAAGAGCGTGTGAAAGAATCCGGGAAAGTACTCAAAGAGGTTCTTAATATCCCGGACGACATCCCGCAGGATTTGCTCGACAAAGCCGAGTGCGTTGTCATCCTGCCATCAGTCAAGAAAGGCGCGTTCGGCATCGGTGGGAGCTTCGGGCGCGGCGTCATGACCTGTCGCAGCGGACAGCACTATACCGGCGTCTGGGGACCCCCTGCCATGTATGCGCTTGAAGGCGTTAATATCGGTTTCCAGTTGGGTGGCGAAGCGACCGATTTCATTCTGTTAGTGATGAATCCCAAAGGAGCGCGCTCGCTGCTGAGCAGCAAAGTCAAGCTTGGTGGCAATGCCTCTGCCGCTGCCGGTCCCAAGGGTCGCACCGCCGATGCCGCGACCGACGTCGTTATGAGCGCCGAGATTCTTTCTTATTCGCGCGCCAAAGGATTGTTCGCTGGCATCTCGCTGGAAGGCTCTACCCTGCGCTCCGACGGCAGTGCCAACGAAAAGCTCTATGGCCAAAAGGTAAGTGCAAAAGACATCATTGGACACGGCAGAGTGAGGACGCCTGCCTGTGCTCAGGAGTTGACGGCTCTTCTAAACAAGAAGAGTCCGAAGAATCGCTCTGAGGCGAAATCCCTTCAATGAGTTCGGTGATGAGCTGCGCCGCTTGTTGTTGGAGCATCGCCAGTTCACTAACAACCTGCCGGCGGCCTCGCTCCCGTAGTTGGTGTAAACGCCTGTTTACAACAGTTACCCAAGGGAAAGGCAAAGCGTCCGTTTGTGCAAACAGGTTATTTGGGTTGGACTATCCTCTGAAATGCCCCATCGCCCAAGAAAAGGCTGACGAGATTCGGGAAAGTTACTGGTTAAGTGAACTGCCCACTTGTGAGAACACGTTGTTCGCGTTCGAGCCAATCAGACGAATTGTTCCCACCACAATTACCAGAATAACGACCAGCATGACGGCGTATTCTGCAACATCTTGACCGCTCTCGTCTGACCACAGCACAGGTACCGATTTCCGCATGTTTTAGCCAACGTGCGAGGTGGCGCAATTGGCCAAGACGACTACCGCGAAATCCTTGTACAAGATACCTCTCTAGTCAATACTCAGAAGGGCAGGAAACCAAGGGTCGGCCTGGTGGTCCGAAGTCGCTCAGGTCTTTTTGCGCTTGGCTCGGCGGGCAAACATTATCGAGAGGAGCAATCCGACTACGGCTCCGATTACGCCGCCGGAAATCGTAACGGCATTGAAGGACGGGACGCCTCTTCCGGCGAACAGAAAGCCGAAATAGGCCATGGTCGCAATCCAGAGAATTGCGCGTAAGTTGTGATTCATGGGGGACCCTCTCGGTGGTTTTGTAATTATTGCCACAAACAGCCTCGAACGACGTGTGCCCAAAAACGCCTGATTACGACAACTGCGTTGCTTACCTTGGCTCGGGAGCACTCTCTGAATCGCCCTCGCGCCAGTCATCCGGCGGCAAAGATACTCCCCAAATGTTCTCCGGCTTCGCTAGTGCAATTCCGCAGTGGAGCGGCTTATTGGGATCGACATACACGATCATGGCCCTGGCGCGTTTGCCCGTCAGATAAACCTCAATTTCGATTATTGTCCCCACCTTCAGCACGACTGGGGTTGAGATCAATGCTCCGTGGAGATTGACCATTATGGTCTCGCCTTCGCAGCTCAGAGGTTCACTGATACCGCAGGCGTCGATGGTGACTCGCAATGAAACTCTAGTGCTTCTGCGGGATTCACGAGCATCTGGCTTGGAAGGCATACGCCACCTGCCTTTGCTTCGTTCAGTGGATGGCCATAGGTCGCCACATTCGAGCGAGATCATACATCCTATCGGTGGGTCGGACCCACTGATATGTGGCGTAATGTCGGAATTACACCGACAATCGATTGGCTCACGCGCCGCGTAGATTCTGGCCAACGGCTCGCCAGCCACGCGCTGGCGTCCTACGTCGGTCGCCGGAGGTCCACCAGTCGAAAATGACCGTCTG
>Ga0068858_100003426_pt1 | contig 15761 bp, 16 predicted proteins | sample KBSSwiS12_FD_66589 | JGI IMG/M metagenome (GOLD analysis project Ga0068858, IMG submission 66589) | Switchgrass rhizosphere microbial communities from Kellogg Biological Station, Michigan, USA - KBS Switchgrass S1-2 | ecosystem: Host-associated > Plants > Roots > Rhizosphere > Soil ...
GCGGTGCTGGCCGACACGCCGATTCGCTCGGCGAGCATCTTGGTGCTGACCTTCTCCAGGGACCACTCCTGCGCGGTCCAGATGACTTTGAGATAGTCCTGGGCAACCGTGGTCAGGTCGCGTGGGTTGCCGTCGGGACTCACGTTTAGAAAGTTTAGGCAATCTTCACCTGATCTGGTGGTCCAGCGAGGCCTGCCACGCCACTGCGCCGTAGGCTTGCGGCTGTGCTGCGCTGGCGGGGGCAAGACGACATCCCGACGGACTGGGGCCGAGGCGTCGTTACGATCGGCGTCTTCGACGGTGTGCATCGCGGGCACCAGGAGCTGATCAGTCACGCAGTCAAGGCCGGCCGGACTCGTGGCGTGCCGTCGGTGCTGATGACGTTCGACCCGCACCCGATGGAGGTCGTGTTCCCCGGCAGCCATCCTGCACAGCTGACCACCTTGACCCGGCGCGCCGAGCTCGTCGAGGAACTGGGCATCGACGTGTTCCTGGTGATGCCGTTCACCACCGACTTCATGAAGCTGACCCCGGACCGCTACATCCACGAGCTGCTCGTGGAACACCTGCATGCGGTCGAAGTGGTGGTGGGGGAGAACTTCACCTTCGGCAAGAAGGCCGCAGGCAGCGTCGACACGCTGCGCAAGGCGGGCGAGCGCTTCGGCTTCGCGGTGCAGGGCATGTCGCTGGTCAGCGAGCACCACCAGAACGAGGACATCACGTTCTCGTCCACGTACATCCGGTCCTGTGTGGACGCCGGCGACGTGGTCGCGGCCGCCGAGGCGCTGGGCCGTCCGCACCGCGTCGAGGGCGTGGTAGTGCGGGGCGACGGGCGCGGCAAGGTGCTGGGCTTCCCGACGGCCAACGTGGCGCCGCCGATGTACTCGGCGATCCCCGCCGACGGCGTCTACGCCGCCTGGTTCACCGTGCTCGGCCACGGCCCGATCACCGGGACCGTGGTGCCCGGTGAGCGGTACCAGGCTGCGGTGTCGGTTGGCACCAATCCCACGTTCTCGGGGCGCACCCGCACCGTGGAGGCGTTCGTCCTCGACACGAACGCGGACCTCTACGGTCAGCACGTCGCGGTGGACTTCGTTGCCCGCATCCGCGGTCAGGAGAAGTTCGAGCGGGTAGAAGAGCTTATGGCGACGATGGGTTACGACACCGAGCACGCGCGCACGATTCTTTCCGCGGGCTGATGCTGAATTCGCGGCTCGCCGCGGCCCGCTGCTAGACTCCCTGCCGACCCGGCGTGTGCTGCAGTTCGCGGTGGCTACGCCTTAGAAAAGTCGCGGACCGATTTGATGGAGTTATTTCGTGGCGCTCACTGCCGAAGAGAAGAAGACCATTCTGGGCCAGTACGGCCTGCACGACACCGACACCGGCTCCCCGGAAGCCCAGGTCGCGCTGCTGACCAAGCGCATCGCCGACCTGACCGAGCACCTGAAGGTGCACAAGCACGACCACCACTCGCGGCGCGGGCTGCTGCTGCTCGTCGGCCGTCGGCGTCGGCTGCTCAAGTACGTCGCCCAGGTCGACGTGGAGCGCTATCGCTCCCTGATCGACCGCCTCGGGCTGCGTCGCTGACGCAAATCGGGGTGGTCAGGCGTTAGTAGCTGTGTGACCACACCGGATTTCGTTCTCGGAAGCGACGACGCGGAAATCATCCGGCTTCAAAGTCAGGCAGCAATGCTCGCCGAACCAACAGCGCTGCTCTTGCAGCACGCCTGCGACGGTGGTCGGTGCATGGGGACGTCGACCCGACTAGCTCCTCACGTCCAGATTTCGGTCCCGTACCTGCTGCAATGTAGTATGGACGAGTTCGCCAGCCGTTCGGCTCGAACGATTGGGTGCGGTTCCGCATATCCGCGAGCACCGTTCCCGCGTCTCATATCGGGACCCGCCTGATCGCGCGGTCTTCGGTAGTGGCTGCCGGGTCTGAATCCCGACAGCTTCGATCGATGGCCGTAGCCGCATCTAGGCCGGTGGTTCACACGCTGTGACGACGCGAAACAGCTGAACAGTGAAAGCACTGAACCCAGAGAGGCCATACGGACGCAAATGTCTGTAGTCGAAATTGAAGACGGCGTATACGAGTCCACCGCCGTAATCGACAACGGGAGCTTCGGCACCCGCACCATCCGCTTCGAGACCGGTCGGCTCGCCCAGCAGGCCGCCGGCTCCGCCGTCGCTTACCTCGACGACGAGACGATGCTGCTGTCGGCGACCACCGCCAGCAAGAACCCCAAGGACCACTTCGACTTCTTCCCGCTGACGATCGACGTCGAGGAACGGATGTACGCCGCTGGGCGCATCCCCGGTTCGTTCTTCCGCCGGGAGGGCCGCCCGTCCACCGACGCAATCCTGACTTGCCGACTGACCGACCGGCCGCTGCGCCCGTCGTTCGTCGACGGCCTGCGCAACGAGATCCAGGTCGTCGTCACGGTGATGAGCCTGGATCCCAACGATCTGTACGACGTGGTCGCAATCAACGCCGCGTCGATGTCGACCCAGCTCGCGGGCCTTCCGTTCTCCGGACCAATCGGCGCAGTGCGCGTCGCGCTGATCGACGGCACCTGGGTCGCATTCCCGACCGTCGAGCAGCTCGAGCGTGCCGTCTTCGACATGGTGGTGGCCGGCCGCGTGCTCGAAGACAATGACGTGGCCATCATGATGGTCGAGGCCGAGGCAACCGAGAACGTCATCGAGCTCATTGCGGGCGGCGCGCAGGCGCCGACGGAATCCGTTGTCGCCGAAGGCCTCGAAGCCGCCAAGCCGTTCATCAAGACGCTGTGCGCGGCGCAGCAGGAGCTGGCCGATCGTGCGGCCAAGCCGACCGGCGAGTACCCCGTCTTCCCCGACTACGGCGACGACGTGTACTACTCGGTCGCCTCAGTGGCGACCGACGAGCTGTCCAAGGCTCTGACCATCGCGGGCAAGAACGAGCGCAACGACCGCACCGACGAGATCAAGGCCGAGGTGCTCGAGCGGCTGGCCGAACAGTTCGCCGGCCGGGAGAAGGAGATCGGCGCCGCGTTCCGGTCGCTGACCAAAAAGCTTGTCCGCCAGCGCATCCTGACCGACCACTTCCGCATCGATGGTCGTGGCATCACCGACATCCGTGCCCTCAGCGCCGAGGTGGCCGTGGTGCCGCGGGCACACGGCAGCGCGCTGTTCGAGCGTGGGGAGACCCAGATCCTGGGTGTCACGACGCTGGACATGATCAAGATGGCCCAGCAGATCGATTCGCTGGGGCCGGAAACCACCAAGCGCTACATGCACCACTACAACTTCCCGCCGTATTCGACCGGTGAGACCGGCCGCGTCGGCTCGCCGAAGCGCCGCGAGATCGGCCACGGCGCGCTGGCCGAGCGGGCTCTGGTCCCCGTGCTGCCCAGCGTCGAGGAGTTCCCGTACGCGATCCGGCAGGTGTCGGAGGCGCTGGGCTCCAACGGTTCCACCTCGATGGGGTCGGTGTGCGCGTCGACGCTGTCGTTGCTCAATGCCGGTGTGCCGCTGAAGGCCCCGGTCGCGGGCATCGCCATGGGTCTGGTGTCCGACGACATCGAGACCGAAGGCGGCGGAACCGAGCGGCGCTTCGTCGCGCTGACCGACATCCTCGGTGCCGAGGACGCGTTCGGCGATATGGACTTCAAGGTCGCGGGCACCAAGGACTTCGTCACCGCGCTGCAGCTGGACACCAAGCTCGACGGCATCCCGTCGCAGGTGCTGGCGGGCGCGCTGTCACAGGCCAAGGATGCCCGGCTGACCATCCTCGAGGTGATGGCCGAGGCCATCGACACCCCCGACGAGATGAGCCCGTACGCACCGCGGATCACCACCATCAAGGTGCCTGTGGACAAGATCGGCGAGGTCATCGGGCCCAAGGGCAAGGTCATCAACTCGATCACCGAGGAGACCGGCGCGCAGATCTCCATCGAGGACGACGGCACCGTGTTCGTCGGCGCCAGCAACGGCGAGGCCGCGCAGGCTGCGATCGACAAGATCAACGCCATCGCCAACCCGCAGCTGCCGAAGATCGGCGAGCGCTTCCTCGGAACCGTAGTCAAGACAACCGATTTCGGCGCGTTCGTGTCGTTGCTGCCGGGTCGGGACGGGCTGGTGCACATCTCCAAACTCGGCCGCGGCAAGCGCATCGCCAAGGTCGAAGACGTGGTCAAGGTGGGCGCCAAGCTGCGAGTGGAGATCGCCGACATCGACAACCGCGGCAAGATCTCGCTGATCCTGGTCGCCGAAGAGGACGCAGCAGACAGCTCCGCCAATCCGGACGCGTCCGCACCCGTCGATGCCGCAACCGCCAGCAGCTAGGTCCCGGGCACTGCATCGCGGCGCCCGCACCGACGAAACGTCGGAGGCGGTACGCCGCACCAGCTTGCCCGGTGGCCTGCGTGTCGTCACCGAGTACATCCCATCGGTGCGTTCTGCATCGGTCGGTGTGTGGGTCGGTGTCGGCTCGCGCGACGAGGGACGCAGCGTGGCCGGTGCCGCACACTTCCTGGAACACCTGCTGTTCAAGTCGACACCGACGCGTACCGCGGTGCAGATCGCCCAGGCCGTGGACGCCGTCGGCGGTGAGCTGAACGCGTTCACTGCCAGGGAGCACACCTGCTACTACGCGCACGTGCTCGACACGGACCTCGAGTTGGCGGTCGACCTGGTCGCCGATGTGGTGCTGCGCGGCCGTTGCGCCGCCGACGATGTCGAGGTCGAACGCGATGTGGTCCTCGAGGAGATCGCGATGCGCGACGACGACCCCGAGGACACACTCGGTGACGTCTTCCTCTCGGCGATGTTCGGCGAGCATCCGGTGGGCCGTCCGGTGATCGGCAGCGTCGATTCGGTCTCGGCGATGACGCGGGGCCAACTGCATTCGTTCCACGTCAGGCGCTACATCCCCGAGCGGATGGTGGTCGCGGTGGCGGGCAACGTCGAACACGACGAGGTGATCGCGCTGGTGCGTGAGCATTTCGGGTCGAGGCTGATGCGCGGGCGCACACCTGCGGCCCCGCGCAAGGGCACCGGCCGGGTCACCGGCCGGCCGACCCTGCGGCTGATCAACCGGGATGCCGAACAGACGCACCTGACGCTTGGTGTGCGCACGCCTGGAAGGCACTGGGAGCAGCGGTGGGCGCTGTCGGTGCTCAACACTGCGCTCGGCGGCGGCCTGAGTTCGCGGCTGTTTCAACAGATTCGGGAAACGCGCGGCCTGGCGTACTCGGTGTATTCGACGATCGACACGTTCTCCGACAGCGGGGCCCTTTCGATCTACGCGGGGTGCCAGCCCGAACGATTCGACGAAGTCGTCCGGGTGACCACCGAGGTTCTCGAGGAGGTCGCACGCGACGGCATCACCGAGGCGGAATGCCGAATAGCCAAGGGCTCGCTGCGCGGCGGGCTGGTGCTGGGGCTGGAGGATTCCGGTTCGCGGATGAACCGTATCGGCCGCAGCGAGCTCAATTACGGCGAACACCGCACCATCGCGCAGACCCTCGACAGGATCGAGGGCGTCACGCTCGAGCAAGTCAACGCCGTCGCGCACCAGCTTCTGACCCGGCCCTACGGCGCCGCGGTCCTGGGTCCACAGCGATCGAAAAGGTCGCTGCCACAGCCGCTTCGGAGCATCGCGGGCTGATCTGTAACCTGGGGATCGATGACTCGACTGTCCAGGCGGCACGCGCTGCTCGGCGGGTTGACGCTCGCAGCGGTCGCCGCATGCTCCGAAATGCCAGTCCTTGCCGATCCGGCGGAGCCTGTCCCGCCGATCAACGAGCGGATCGACGCGCTGGAGCGCAGGCACAACGCGCTGATCGGTGTTTTCGCTGTGGACCTCGACTCGGGGAGATCGGTCGCGCATCGCGCCGAGGACCTGTTTGCGATGTGCTCAACGTTCAAAGGCTATGCGGCCGCGCGCGTACTTCAGATGACCCAGGATGGTCAGCTGACGCTCGATCAAAAGGTGTTCGTCGATCCCGCCGGGCTCGTCCCGAATTCACCGCGGACTGTGCCCCGGGCGGGCGGTGAGATGACACTCGACGAGCTCTGCCGGGCGGCCGTGCAGGTCAGCGACAACACAGCGGGCAATCTGTTGCTCAAGACCATCGGCGGCCCGCAGGCCATCACCGCGTTCGCCCGCAGCATCGGCGACGACCGAACGCGGCTGGACCGCTGGGAGACCGAGCTGAACTCGGCGATCCCCGGCGATCCGCGTGACACGAGCACTCCCGAGGCGCTGGGCGGTGGTTACCGCAACCTGCTGGCCGGCGACGCGCTCGCATCCGCCCAACGGCAGCAGCTGGACTCTTGGCTCCGGGAGAACGAGACGTCGAGCGTCCGGGCAGGCCTCCCGCCGGGCTGGACGACCGCTGACAAGACCGGGAACGGCGACTACGCCAGCACGAACGACATCGGAATCGCATACGGGCCCGATCGCCAGCGCCTTTTGCTTGCCGTCATGACCCGGACGGCCACCGACGACCCGAAAGCTCCGAACAACCGTCCCCTCATCGGGGAACTCACAACTCTGCTGATACCCGAACTACTTCCGTAGGCGGACTTCGAGGGAAACACCCGATTCCTCGCTCAGCCCTCATTGCTAAGTAAATGAGCTGTGCCTGCATCTCGCCGGCGGGGATGGAGCGACAGACCGTGGCGATCGAGACGATAGCGTTTCACCACGAAACGGAAAGTGGTGACTCGTTGCACCGACTGGAGTCCAACGGCACCGCGTCGGTGGCAGTCGTCGACGAACACGACGCGATCCACGCCGCCGTCGAGCTGTGGTGCAACCAGGCGCAGCCGCCCATCGGGTTCGCGGGCACCTATTTCTCGGCCGAGCAGTTTCTCGCCGAGCACCCTTCGCCGTCCGGGTCGAGAGTCGGCCCGATCGTGCTGGAACTACAACAGCACCGCAACGGGGTGGACTTCACCGCGCTGGACCGCATAGTTTCCCGTCGGCATCGGGTAATCGTTTACTCGCACATCGCAACAGACGAAGTGATCTTGACTGCGTTGGATCGTGGTGCGGTCACCTACCTGACGAAATCCGAAAGCAAGAGCCACCTGATCGACGCGATTCGTGCGGCCGGAACCGATACGCCCTATGTCGGACCGCGGATGGCCTTGGCAATACTCAACGACAGCACGATCGGCCGCGCGAACCTTGCGCCGCGGGAGAAGGAAGTGCTGATTGCCTGGTTTCGTACCGAAAGCAAGGAACTAGTTGCCCGCCAACTGCAAATTGCACCGACGACCGTTCGTACCCACCTACAGCGAGTGCGGGCCAAGTACGCCGCGGTGGGACGGCCCGCCACCACCAAAGCCGCGCTGGTCGCCCGGGCGATTCAGGACGGCATCGTCAGCGTCAACGACATTTAGCTGAAACTGCGCGACGGGTACCTGTTCACGACGTCCGCAGCGACCAAGTCGCCCGACAACCCCTCGCGGCCGGGCGACCGGCCAACAGTTGCACCTGACTCAGCGCCTCTGCGATGCCGACTCACGCGTCCCGTCACCTAGTGCACGGAACGACGGTATGGCAATCCTCGCCAGCGAGGAATCGGGTGATTCCCTATGGTCATTGCGGTGTACCCCCATTTGGTAGCAAACCCGGGCACCGCGGATCTGCGGCGCCCGGGTTCGCGGGGGGTTGAAAGGTCAGGCCAGCACGGCCGCCGGGTCGGTGAAGGGCAGGTCGAGGTCTGCCGCCACCTGGTCGGAGAGCAGCGCGCCGTCGTGCGTGGACAGGCCCTTGGCGAGGGCCGAATCGGCCTGGCAGGCAGCCTGCCAGCCCTTGTCGGCCAGCCTCACCACATACGGCATGGTGGCGTTGGTCAGCGCGTAGGTCGACGTGCGTGGCACCGCCCCGGGCATGTTGGCCACGCAGTAGAACAGCGTGTCGTGGACGGCGAACGTCGGGTTGTCGTGTGTGGTGGGGTGCGAGTCCTCGAAGCAGCCGCCCTGGTCGATCGCGATGTCAACCAACACCGCACCCGACTTCATGTGCGCGACAGTGGAATTCGTCACAAGCTTGGGCGCCTTGGCGCCGGGCACCAGCACCGCGCCGATGACCAGGTCGGCCTGCTTGACGGCGTCCTCCAGGTCGAGCTGTGAGGAGTAGCGCGTCTCGATGGCACCGCCGTACTCGGCGTCGATCTTGCGCAGAATGTTCACGTTGAGGTCGAAGACGGTGACGTGCGCGCCCATACCCCAGGCGACGGCGGCGGCGTTGTCGCCGGCCATACCGCCACCGATCACCACGACCTCGGCCGGAGCGACGCCGGGGACGCCGCCCATGAGCACGCCGCGACCACCCTGGGTACGCATCAGGTGGTAGGCACCGACCTGGGCGGACAACCGGCCGGCGACCTCGCTCATCGGGGCCAGCAGCGGCAGCGCGCCGTCGGCGGTCTGCACGGTTTCGTAGGCGATCGACGTGGTACCCGACCCGAGCAGGGCATCGGTGCACGGCTTGGACGCCGCAAGGTGCAAGTAGGTGAAGAGCGTCTGGCCCTTGCGCAGTCGCGAGTACTCGGGCTCGATCGGCTCCTTGACCTTCAGCAGCAGTTCGGCCTCGGCCCACACTTCGTCGGCAGTGTTGATCAGCTGGGCACCGACCCGCTTGAAATCGGCATCGGTGATCGCCGAACCCTCGCCGGCGCCGGCCTGGATGAGCACCTCGTGGCCACGGCGGACCAGCTCGGCGACACCCGCGGGGGTGATGGCGACTCGGTACTCATTGTTCTTGATTTCGGTCGGGATTCCGACGCGCATGACGGCTCCTAAAAGTCGTGTTGGTTACATAGAGTGTGAAGAACTTTCGGTGTAATGGCAATCACTTCGAAGACTCTTCGATATATTTGGAGTATGCCAGAAGGATTGACGAGATCGGGCGCTGCTTCGGCCCGGCCATCGAAGGATGTTCAGCCCGTCGAGATCGATGGCGTCGATCGGCGCATTCTCACCGCCCTGCACGCGGATGCGCGGATGTCCAACAGCGCGCTGGCCGAGCTTGTCGGCATCGCCCCGTCGACGTGTCACGGCCGGGTGCGGCGGCTGCAGGATTTGGGCGTGATCCGCGGCTTCTACACCGACATCGATCCCACCGCGATCGGTCTGACACTGCAGGCGATGATCTCGGTGAGCCTGCAAGCCAATGCCCGCGGCAAGATCCGCAGCTTCATTCAGCACATCCGGACGAGGCCGCAGGTTATGGACGTCTACTTCCTGGCCGGGGCCGACGACTTCATCCTTCACGTCGCCGCGCGTGACACCGACGATCTGAGGTCGTTCGTCGTGGAGAACCTCAACGCCGACGCCGACGTGGCGGGCACGCAGACCTCGCTGATTTTCGAACATTTGCGGGGTGCCTCGCCGCTGTAGCCCTGACGGAAGGGCATAGGTTGGCGGTGTGCTGCACGGGCGGGCGGCCGAGCTGGGCGACATTCACGAACTACTCGCGAATGCCCGCGTCGGGCACAGCTCGATGCTGGTGCTTCAGGGCGAGGCAGGCAGTGGCAAGAGCGCCCTAACTGGAGCACGTCGCCACCGATGCGAAGGACTTCCGGATACTGCGCTGCACGGGCGTCGAGTCCGAGGCTGAACTACGGTTCGCGGCACTGCACCTGCTGTTCCTCGACTGCCTCGATCGACTTGACTCGCTGCCCGCGCCGCAGGCCGCGGCGCTGCGCGCAGCGTTCGGCTCGCCGAAGCCCCTGGCGTGGACCGGTTCTTGACCGGGCTGGCCACGCTGACGCTGCTGTCCGAAGCCGTAGGTGATCGACCGCTGCTGTGCCTGGTCGACGACGCCCAATGGGTGGACCGGGCGTCGCTGGACGCGCTGATATTCGCTGGCCGGCGGCTGGGCGCGGAAGGCGTGGTGTTGCTGCTCGCGATCCGCGACGGCGACGACGTGACCGATCTGCGCGGGCTTGGTGTGGTCGGCCTGAGCGGGCTCAGCTCGTCGGCGGCCGCAGCGCTGCTCGCCGAGCTGGCCGCCGATCTGACGCCGGGTCAGCGCGACCGGCTGATCGAAGAGGCCGGTGGAAATCCCTTGGCCCTCATCGAGTTGGCCGCCGCAGCGCGCGTTGGCGATCCTGGCGCCGGTGGACCACCCACCGTCGGGCCCGGGCTGTCCACGGGCGCGCGCCGGGTGCTTGACGCGTTCGGTTCGCAGGTGAACCGACTGCCGATCCGAACCCGCATGGCGCTGTTGGTCGCCGCCGCGGAAGACACCGGCGAACTCGGTGTGGTGCTCACCGCCGCTGGACGAATAGGGCTGGGGCTGAATGACTTTGAACCGGCAGAGCGAGCCCGGCTGATCCGCGTCGTCGACGATGCGGTCAGCTTCCGGCACCCGCTGATCCGTTCGGCGGTGTACGGACGCGCACCCGCGGCGGATCGGATCGCCGCCCATCGGGCGCTCGCCGGTGCGCTACCGGCGTACGCCGACCGGCGAGCATGGCATCTCGCCTCGGCTGCGGGCGGTTTCGACGACGATGCGGCCGACGAGATGGAGGCCGCCGCGCTTCGCGTAGATCGGCGCGGCGGGTACGCGGCGAGCGCAGCGGCACACGAGCGGGCGGCGCGGCTGACCGCGGACCCGTTGGTGCGAGGTGAGCGGCTGACCGCCGCGGCGATGGGCGCCCGTGACTCAGCCCAACTGGACAGGGCCGCCGCCCTGGCGCTGGAGGCGTCGGCGCTGACGGAGGACCCGAAAACGTTGGCCAAACTGGCGTGGGTGCGCGCCCGGCTCGAGTTCGAGCGGGGCACCCCAAGGCACGCCTCCGAGATGGTGCTCGCCGGCGCGGAGACGATCTACGACTGTGACGCCGAAGAGGCCGCCAGAATGCTGATCGAGGTAGTCCGGATGGCCTACTTTGCCGACGAGGCGCCGGCCCTCGTGCGCGCCGCCGAACTGATCGACGCGGTACAGCTGCCTGCCGATCATCCGCTGCGCCCGATGTTGGAAGCCAGTTCGATACTCGCGAAGCTGCAAGCCCGCGAGCCGGAGGATCAGATTCCGCCCCTTCCACCTGCTGTCCGTGCGATCCGGCCCGAACGGCTGGGTATGACGATCGGCAACCTGGCCGTGCATAGCGCGTTCCTGTTGATGGTTATCGGGGACGCCGACGAAGCATCGGCCCAGACCGAGCGGATGCTCGTTGAGGCTCGTGAGCGCGGACTGATCGGAGGCTTGCCGCACATCCTGCTGCAGCACTCGCAGGCGGCGCTCGTGGCCGGACATTTGCGTGAGGCGCTGCGCTCCGCGAACGAGGGTGTGCGGATCGCTGAGGACACCGGTCAGCTGCACTCCGCGGCCAACCTTCGCGGCATCATCGCACGGATCACTGCGATGACCGGTGACGCGGATACCTGCGTCGCGCTGACGAGTGAGGCGATAAGCATTGGTGCGGAACGGCATTCGTCCAATGTCGGACTGGCCGTGCTTGCGCTTGCGGTGCTCGACTTGGGGTTCGGGCGATATAGCGCTGCCCTCGAACGGCTCACCTCGCTGCCTCGCCAGCTGCGCCGTCATCCGACGATCGCGTACTTGTCGCCGCCGGAGTGGGCAGAGGCCGAGGATACCGCGACGAATTCGAAAGCGTGGTACCGGATCTCGCCGACGCGTCGCGGGTCGACCTGATGGCCGAGGGTATCGAGTCGCTGCGGGTGCTTTTCGAACAACCCCGGTCCACCTACGAAGGCAAGTATCGGCGGTTCGTTGATGTCGAGTCGTATCCGAAGCCGGTGCAGAACCCGTTGCCGATCTTCTCCGGCGGCAACGGCAAGTGTGCGCTGCAGCGGGCAGGTGAACGCTGCGAAGGCTGGCTGCCCGCGAAGATCGGGCCCGCCGACATCGCGGCAGGACGAGCCAAGGTGGCGACGTACGCCGGGGCTGCGGGCCGTGATCCGGCCGACATCACGATCGGCCTGCAATCGGTTGTGTGCCTTGCGGATACGACGCAAGAGGCACGCGAGCGTCTCGAGCGGTCCACCTTCGATCTGTTTCGCAGGTCGCTGAAGGAAACCATGATGAAGGGCGTCGACCTGGACAAGTACGTGGCCGACAACCTCATCGGTACCCCGGAGGAGATCTGTGCCAAGGTCGCTTCCTTCGAGGAATCGGGACTCGACGGTTTTTTCGCAACGTTGTTCGTCGCCGACACCGTCGACGAAATGCTCGAGCAGATGCGGCTGTTCGCGCGCTACGTGATGCCGGCCGTCCCGGACATGTCGTGAACCGCAAACGAGTCGCGCTCCAGGAATCCTTTCGTCGCCGATGGCAGTTCTGCGGTCATGACAGCTAATTGACTGATCAGCGCATGCACAAATTCATCCAGTAATTGCGGCGACCGTTCGTTGATTCTTTGGCAGCTGTTCAGCTGGCCGCTAGCCCGGGGTAGCCGCAGTGCGACCGTCGTAGGCGTGCCGAGCCGGTCCAGGACGGCACCAGCGGTTCTGCTAGCGACCGATTGACTGCGGAACCCATCCGACGTGGCGGCGGTGACGAATGAAGGACATCGGCACACAGCAGTCAGGAAAGCCGCTTCGAAAGGAAGAACAATGAAGTCTTTAGTCTTGCCGGCCATCGCGGCCGGTGCAATCGCCACTGCCGCCTTGGGATTGGCCGGCGCCGCCGGCGCAGCTCCGTCGGGGGCACCCGACGCCTCCCAGACGGTCAGCCAGTTGCAGGCCCACGGATTCGATGTGATCGTGAACAAGCTCGGCACTGCGCCACTCGACCAGTGCGTCGTCAGCGCGGTACGCCCGGGGCAGACGTTCTCCCGGATGGATTCCGGTGCACCGGGCGCGATGGACGACATCGTCACCACTGTGACGGCCAGGACCGTGTACGTGGATGTGGCGTGCTGAGCGAATTCGCCGCGCGCCTGTCAGTCCGCGTCGTCGTCGTCGGGTCGTAGGTAGTTTTCGGGTGGTCCAGCCGCCGGGCTTGACGTTGCGGTTGTCTTTGGGGCAGGCCAGGGTGAGGTCGTCGATGTTGGTTTGGCCGTCGTCGGCCCAGTCGTTGACCGCGTGCTGAGCTTGGCAGTTGGCCCCTGCAGCCGGGCCGGGTACAGCCACGGTCGCGGGCAAGACTGTGCGGGTCGTGCATAGGTACTGGATGGTCGGACGTTGCGCGACACGCCCCGCCTCCCTTGCGCCCCGGCCAGCGTGATCCCGTCATACATTGCTCGGGACGACGGTTCACACCGCTGACGGGGGGCACGTATGGACGACACCGCTGCACACGACACCGCTGCATTTAGGTTCGACAGCCTACCGGGGGTCACGTTGGTGGCCACGCGGTACCTGACGCCGAGGACGACACCCGATGGGCACGATCTGCCTGTGGGATTTATCGAGATCGATGCCCACCGCGACACGCCGGACCCAGCCCACTCAGGTGGGCATCCAGGCCCGACCGCTCCACCGTCTCAGGACAGGCCCTTCGTTCCCGGTGGCAAGGTGCCTTTCATGTTTCGCAGTCTGCCGGGGGTGACGTTCTATGCATCGCGCGGTGAGCGAGAGGTCATCGTGGATGCACCGCCCGGAAGCTTGCACAAGGCTACGCGGTGGGCAATGGGATGGATTCGCATCACGTACTACCTCGACGGCGACGACGAAGAGCACGAGCACGCCTCATTCGCCGGGCCTGAATCGTAATCCTGAGGTCCTGTAATCAGGGCCGCTCAATGACTTAACGATTGAACCGAAGCGGTGCCACAATGAGCGGCGTGCCGTACGTGTCGAAGTCGGTCGAAGTCGCCGCCCTCGACGTCCTGTGCCGCTGCGGTTGGCGGCCGGTCGACCGGGCCGCGGTGGACGGCTGGTTTACCGACCGGTCGCGGCATGCCGGCGCCTGCCCGTGTTGGCGCTGTCGGGCCGCGAAGAAATCAACACCGGGGCGGGTGTGGGGGTGTCTGCAGGACTGGCGGCGGGCAGCGGTGGCCGCTCATCCCTCCTTGTCGAAGTGATCGGCCAGCGCGTCGAGTTGTGCCCGAAGCCTGCCGAGTGAATCCACCAACAGTTCGCGTTCCTCATCGGTGAAGTTGATGCCCTCACTTTCGGCGAGCACCTCGTTCATCTTCCGCCTGACGTAGGTGAGGCCGACTTTGATCGAGTGAAGCGCGGCGTCGTCGGTCACGGTTCACCGGCTAGTTTCTCGACTTCGTCGGCGGCCTCGGCCAGCGCGGCAGCGAGACGGCGCGCAGCGTCGGGGCTCATCTCAAGCTCGCCAATATCCAGATCGTCCCACGCCTTTTCGGTGAGTTCGATGGTCTGGTCGTCGGGGCCGTAGTCGACGGTGATTACCCGTGCGACGTAGCCGTTGGTGGCCTGGATGCCCTCGATTTCCACCCACATTCTGAACTCAACTTCGGCAGTTCGAGTGACGACGTCGTCCCAGGTAGTGCCAACATCACGGTCCACGATCTCGACGGTGGGCGTCGCGACGTTCTGTACCAGGCGGATGGTGCCCGTGAAGCCCCTCGCCCAACCGACACCGACGTCGATAGGTGCCCAGCCGAAGGAGCGAGTCGACATCCCAATCCGATTGGAACCACACATGAATCGCACCATCGCCCTCGTCGTCGTCAAGGCCGCGCTTGGCGCAGGCCTGGCGCTCGGCTTCACAGCCGCACCGCACGGTGACGCGCATGCCGATGACACGACAGTCATCTTTGAAGACGATCCGCGTTGGTCGTGTGTTGACGATGGCAACAAGGTTTGCGGACCTGGCAATCGTGTACCGGCGGGACGGTACGACGAGGGCGGCGTGCTTATCGATCCGTGGCCAGTCGACTCCTACGCCTACGTGGACAGCTACCGGTGATCCGCCGACTGAACCCTGCGAATCTGCCAGCCGCGGTGCGTAAGGCCAACGAGCGGCGGATGGCGGCGTTTATCGGCTTCGCGCTTCGCGAGCGCGTGGGACTGGACACGCGTAAATCCGTTGTCCTGTATCACCAGAACTTCGTGTTCAATTTCGCGCTGGACGGGCTGCCCAACGAGCGTGTGATGCGCGCGCTTTATGACCAGACACCGGTTAGGTACTGGTCCCGAGGCGTGTAGCGCACCGCAGCGCAGTCGCCCTCGGCCTTCGGGTCGGGGGTGTTCTGCTGTGTGCGCGCATGTCATGGCGACCAACCGTCAGCGCCCGGCTGTGGCCCAACCGTGCCCTTTGGGCGGGTCGCGTCGTCGTGGTCGACTGGCAATCCCCCGCTGGACGACCCCACGGCGTTTTGACAAGAACTCACCACGGCCTAAATGCCATCCGGCCCCACCGATTTCTCTGTTTTGTTGTGCGAGTCGTGGCCTGGCCCGAGTCGATGGCCAAAATGCGCAAAAGGCGAAGATCGCCCGTTACGCGGGTTGTAAGCACAACCGCGACGCGGTGAGGGCGGATCCGTAACTTCGGAGCTGTCGACAAGTTCACGCACAAAGGTCGGTAATCGACACCAGTGCGGACAGAACCAAACACCCACTCGCAAAGGAAAACTCAAAATGAACGCAACCATGTCTCGTAACATCATCCGCTTCGTTGCGGCCCCCGTCGCTGCCGCTGGCATCATCGGCGGTGCCGCCGTGGGCTTCTCCGCACTCGCCAACGCAACCGTCGCGGCCGCGCCAACGGCCTCCACCACAGATACGGGTAACGCGACGCTCTACCAGACGCCCGGCGACGTGCAGATCAATACCCAGCCGGGTATCGCGGCGCAGGACGCCGCTCAGCAGCAGTATCC
>Ga0068858_100003433_pt1 | contig 15744 bp, 14 predicted proteins | sample KBSSwiS12_FD_66589 | JGI IMG/M metagenome (GOLD analysis project Ga0068858, IMG submission 66589) | Switchgrass rhizosphere microbial communities from Kellogg Biological Station, Michigan, USA - KBS Switchgrass S1-2 | ecosystem: Host-associated > Plants > Roots > Rhizosphere > Soil ...
TCGACGTCGGGTCCGACGAAGTGCCTTCCACACAACCACAGGCCGCCGCGGTCGAGAGGCAAGGGGACGCTGTCCACGCCGCCGGTGATGGAACGCTCCGAGAGCCACCCAGACATCCGACACAGAGTAGACTGAATCTCCAAGTCCGCCCGAGGTCGACCGGGTCGAGCAATCGGGAAGGACGGCGAGGAACGATGGAGACGAAGCGGATTGGTGTCACCACACGTGTGGTGCCGAACATGAGCCGCAAACCGCTGGCGACGGTCAGGTCCCGTCGTACCAGGTGGAGCTCGCTCGTCGCGCCGAGCAAGCGCGCCCGGAGCCGGCGTGCATCATCGACAGGTGCCAGCCCGTGACGACACGAGGTGGCGCGCTGGCACCCGAGCACGAGGCCTTTCTTGCCCACAACAGGAAGGTGTTCTTGCTCGTCCGGAGCGAAGACGGCACCGCGGTGGCCTACCCGATGACTGGAGCGTGGATCGACGGTGCGCTCGAATTCAGCACCTATCGCAAGAGCGTCAAGGTCCGCCGCATCGCGCGCGACGACCGGGTGTGCTGCGTGGTCACACCGTGGGACTGGCGAGACGGCGGCCGGGTGCTCCTCGTGTGGGGCCACTGCCAGATCCGCGGCGGAAGCGGTCACCGCTGGGACTCGTCGCGCATGGACGCCGTCGCACCAGCGCCGATCGACGTGCCGCCCCAGATCCGAGCCAACGTCGCGGCGCGAACCGCCGACGGAAAGCGAGTGACCTTGCGGGTCGAGCCGATCGCAGCGGTGTTCGTATGACGCCCCGGCCGGACATCCGCATGACCGCCGAGGAGATCGACGCCTTTCTGGCCGAGCAGACCGTGGCCGTGATCGCTGCGGTCGACCCGGAGGGATGGCCGGTCGGCGCCGTGGGGCGCGTCCAGCGTGTCGACGGCCTCCTCGACATCGATCTGCCGCCGTTCGACGCGCTGGTCGAAGCGATCCGAGATGGCGGACCCATCTGCTGCGTCTTCGAGGACTCACCCACGTATCACACGATCCGTGGCGTGACGATCCGAGGCCGAGTTCGGCGCCGGGATCCACAGCTCGAGGTCGAGATCGAGCGGACGACCAGCTTCGACTTCGGCAAGTTGCCGCGAAGCGAGCGGTGATGACGTCGGATGCTCGATGACCCTGGTGCTCGACCGCGACTGACCTGAGTCGCACGCCTCCGGCACGTCTCACGTGGCGGATGGACGTAGGTGCTGCAGTCCGGGCAGCGCACGTCCGCTCCGTTCTCGACGACCGTTGAACGGGTCGTCGACGCTCACCGTGCGCGAGATTTGGAGGATCCTGACGGCGGTTAGAGTCGACTAATACTGGGTCCGAGGAAGGGGTGGGACGACCAATGACAAACGTGATGGAGGGGTTCCGAGTCCTCGAAGTCGCCGAGCACACGTTCGTGCCGGCGGCGGCGGCGCTGCTCGCCGACTGGGGTGCCGAGGTCATCAAGATCGAGCACGTGGAGCGGGGCGACGCCATGCGTAGCCTCGCCAGCACGGGGTTGATCAACCTCGGCGAGGGGGTCCACGTGCTGCTGGAGCACTCGAACCGGGGGAAGAAGAGCCTGGCGCTGGATCTTGCGACGCCGGAAGGCGTCGGGATCCTGTACGAGCTCGCGGCCAGTTGTGATGTGTTCATCACCAACAAGTTGCCCAGCGTCCGCAAGCGATTGGGGATCGATGTCGACGACATCCGGGCCCACAATCCTCGGATCGTCTACGTGCGAGGGTCCGGTTACGGAGCGCGGGGTCCGGACGCCGACGCTGGCGGGTACGACCTGCTCGGGTTCTGGGCCCGCGGAGGCAGTGCCATGGGCGCGAAGGCGCTCGAGGTCGACCAGCTGCCCACGATGCCGGCGCCTGGCTACGGCGACACGATCGGCGCGATGACGATCGCCGGCGGTGTCGTCGGGGCGCTCCTGCACCGTGAGCGGACGGGTCATGCGCCGATCGTCGACGTGTCGTTGCTGGCGACGGGCATGTGGGCGACGGGCGCCGCGATCGCGCTCTCGCTCCATACCGGGCAGCCGTGGACGCAGCCGCCCGCGATCCAGACGGAGCCTCGGAACCCGATCGCTGGGTCGTACCAGACCGCGGACGGCAAGTTCATCGTCTTCTCGATGCTCCAGTACTTCCAGTACTGGCCCGAGGTGTGCCGCCGGATCGGTCGGGAGGACCTCATCGACGATTCCCGGTTCGCGACCGCCGACGACCTGATGAAGAACTCCATCGAAGCGATGCGGATCGTCGCAGCGGAGATCGCCAGGCTCCCGCTCGACGAGTGGAAGGAGCGGCTACGCGGGATGAAGGGCCAGTGGTCGCCGGCCCAGGATTCGCTCGAGGTCGCCGAGGACCCGCAGGTCGCCGCAAACGGTTACCTGCAGGAGGTCGCGACCGCGCAAGGAGTCCCGTTCCAGCTCGTTGCCTCGCCGGTGCAGTTCGACGAGGAACCGTCGCGTCCCGGCCGTGCGCCGGAGTTCAACGAGCACGGCGACGAGATCCTTCAGAACGACCTCGGTCTGTCGTGGGACGACGTGGTCGCGTTGAAGCTCAAGGGCATCGTGGGGTGAACCCGTGCCCCGTCCGAAGCCGTTCCCAGGTGATCTGCACCAGCTCGATACCGCCTGACTGACCGGTGATGGGAGGGCCGGGCGCTTCACCGGCCCTCCCATCACCGGCCCGTCACCGGCGGGGGAAGTTGTAGATCCGCCTGGCGTTGTCCTCAGCGATCTTGCGCGCCTCGTCATCGGGAACGTCAGCGAGCAGCTTCTCGAGCACCACGCGGCTGGACGGCCAGTTGCAGTCCGAATGCGGGTAGTCCGCCTCGAACATCACGTTCTCGACGCCGATCGCATGCCGCAGTTCGATGCCGGCGTCGTCGGAGATGAAGCAGCCGAAGATGTGGTCACGGAACAAGTCCGACGGACGTACGTCCTGGTTGCACCCGGCGTAGAAGCGATGTCGCTCCCACGTGTAGTCCAGACGCTCGAGCAGGTACGGCATCCAACCGATGCCCCCTTCGGACAGCGCGACGCGCAGGCGATCGAACGTGTGGAACACGGGGGAGAGCAGGAGCTCGGCCATCGCGAACTGGGAGTTCGTGCCGAACAGGGCGATGGCGACCGCGAAGTTCGCGTCTGGCGAGATGAGGGGTGCGCCGCCAGTCCCGAAGTGGAGGCACATCGGAAGATCGGCATCTTGCATGGCGGCGAGCATCGGGTCCCAGTGCCCGCTGTGCCACGAGGGCAGTCCTACTGCGTGAGGTGCTTCGATGAACGAGATCGCCTTCGCTCCCTTGGCGGCGACTCGTTCGATCTCGGCCACCGACAGGGCCACATCCCAATAGGGGAGGATCGCGAGTGGGATCTGTCGGTCCGGATAGGCCGCGCACCACTCGTCGATCATGAAGTCGTTCGAGGCGCGAACGCATGCGAGCGCGAGCGCCTTGTCCTCGAGCTCGAAGAAGGTCCTGCCCGCGAACCCTGGGAGCGACGGGAAGCTCAGTTGGACGTGGATGCCGTCGGCATCCATGTCCTTGATCCGCTCGTGGATGTCGTAGCAGCCGGGCCGCATGTCCTCGAACCTCGTGGGTTCCAGGCCGAACTGCTCCTTCGGCTTGCCGACGACGGCGTTGAGACCCAGCGTCGCGTACGGCTCGCCATCGATCATCCACACTTGTTGGCGGCCGACACTTGTGTTCCCGAGGGCGTTACGGGCTTCGCCGTCGATCTCGACGACCTTCGGGCCGCGGTCAGCGAACTCCGCCGGAAGCCGGTCCTTGTAGGCGTCCTTGTGCTCGATGACGTGATCGTCGACGGAGACGATCTGGCAATCCTTCGGTAGCGGCATTGGCCGGCCTCCTAGGCCTCGGAGATGGGAGCGGGTGGGACGTGCGGGAACAACTCCTGGTACGCACCGGTCGTGATCCGATCCCGGGTCGCGGCATCGACATCGTCGAAGAGCTCGTGAAGCACCTTCTGGGTGTGCCCGAACGTCCCCTCGATGTGCGGGTAGTCGCTGCCCCAGCAGACGTTGCGCCAGCCCATCGACGTCACGGCAGCAACCGCGGTGCGGTCGTGCTGGAACGAGGCGTACACGTTCTCGTACAGGTACTCGCTCGGGAGTCGGGACAGCTGGGGACGCACCTGCGACGAGTGCTGCCGGTAGGCCTCGTCGAGGCGGTCGGCCACGAACGGACCCCACGTCGCGCCACCTTCCGACACGATGGCGCGCAGCGTCGGGTGCCGGTCGAAGACGCCCGCGGCGATCATCTTCGTCACGGCGCGCTGGCCGCCGTAGGTCGTCTCCAAGTAGTTGAGGAGCGCCCCGCCGGGTCCGCGGAAGTACGAACCGTGGAAGGACGACGCGTCGTGCGGCTCGGTGCCGACGTGGAACGCGGCCACCATGCCGGTCTCTTCGAGAGCTGACCACATCGGTTCCCAGCTGTCCAGGTGCCAGTCGTCGACGCCGATCGGTGGCGCCACGGAGAGGTACCCGGCGTGGAAGCCCATGCTGGCTGCCCACTCGATCTCGGTGACTGCCGTCTCGACGGTGAGCAGCGGGATGGTTGCCGTACAGACGTAGCGAGGCGAGAACCGCTGGTACTCGATGGCCCAGTCGTTGACGGCTCGGGCGCCGGCCGCAAGGAGATCGGCGTCCTGGATCGATGACATCCAGATGCCGATGGACGGGTAGACGAGCTCCGCCCAGATGCCCTCGGCGTCGAGATCGACATGGCGGAGGGCCTTGTCGTTGGCGCCCGGAGCTCGCTCGCGGACCGTCAGGCCCTCGGCGTCCGTCAGGTCGAGGGCCTTGGGCATCCGGCGACGGAACTGTTGGCCGTCGACGTGGATCGTCTCCCACTTGCCGTCCTCGTCCTTGACGCTGCGCGGCATCCTCTCGGCGAGCGCGGGCGGCAGGCTGCTCTCGAAGAGGTCCTCCGGCTCGACAAGGTGCGAATCCCCGGAGTTCGCCCAGATCTTCCGTTCAGTCATCGTCCAGCCTTCCTCCCGTCCGTTGGGCTCGGTCGGTGACCTCATGCGACGATCCGGCGCGCTCGGAGATCGCGGATCTCCTCGGTGCCGGAGTCGAACCTGGCCGACGTCTCTGCCCCCAGGGCGGCTCGGACCGGCGGCTCGGCCCACACCACGTCGGCGCCGAGTTCGCAAGGACTCGACTGACGTGCGAGCCCCCGCGCGTCGGCGACAAGTCGATCACCCTCAGGTCGTCGAGCGCACGCATCCGGTTCGATCCCAGCATGTCTCAGAGTAGACTATAAGGCGACTCGGCGCTTTGCGTGCCGACGAATGGACAGCAGACTATTTCTGCGGTGCGTGCGTCGCTCCGGTTCGACCATCGTCGATGAGGAAGGGTCTCACGTGTCCGACGAAGTGCAAGAGGAAACGGACGTTCTTCGTTACGAGAGGCGCGATCGAACGTGCTTCATCACGCTCAACCGCCCGCATGCGATGAACGCGTTGAGCCGGAAGCTTCGTGCGGACCTCTCCGACGCGCTCGCCGACTTCAATTCCGATGACGAGCTCCTGGTCGCGGTGCTCAGTGGGGAGGGTGGGCGCTCCTTCTCGGTCGGCGGCGATCTCAGGGAGCTGTCCCAGAGCCAGGCCGTTGACACAGCGACGCCCAGGTCGAAGAGCGCCTATCCGCCCGTAGGTGCGCGCAAGGGCAAGTTGCAGGGCTTTGACGACGTCGATGAGACGCCCAAGCCGATCATCGCCGCGATCGACGGCTACTGCCTCGCCGGCGGGTTCGAGCTCGCGTTGTACTGCGACATCCGCGTCGCGACCGCAAAGTCGGTGTTCGGCCTGCCGGAGCCGCGGCGAGGACTGCTCGCGGGACCTGGCCTCATCAACCTGTCGCGGATGATCCCGTTGGGCGAGGCCCTGCGCATTCAGCTGACCGGCTCGCCGATCAGCGCCGAGCGGGCCTACCAGATCGGCCTCATCCAAGAGGTGGTTCCGGACCGTGACGCCCTCATGGCGTGCGCCGAGCAGATCGCGGATGAGATCGCGGAGTGCGCCCCGCTCGCCGTCCAGTACATCAAGCGGATCGTCAAGCAAGGACGTGATCTTCCCATCGACGCCCATTGGCGGTTCTCGGAGATGTTCTCGGCGTCGATCGAGGAGACCGAGGACTACCTCGAGGGCCCGAAGGCGTTCGTCGAGAAGCGCAAGCCGAACTGGCGGATGCGTTGATGGCGGGCAACGCGCGATGAGCGTCCACGTCGATGAGCGCAGCCCGCTCGAGCTCCGACCGAACGATTGCAGCCTGTCGGACCAGGAGGAGCAGGTCTGGGATCTCGTCTCCAAGTTCTTCACGACCGAGTGTCCGGCGACGCAGTGCGCGCACACACCGACCCGGGCCCGCCCGTGTCGCAGCACGTCAACCGTTGACCCGCCGCCGCCGGGAATCTAACCTTCGTTAGGTTAGAATCTGGCGCGCGGCGGGACAACCGACGTGGGCCCCGACAGTCGATCCACTCAGACCCGTCAGCGGCAATGGCTGCCGCGGGGTGTATGTCATCAAACCCTTGGGGGGGACACGTGAAGCACGTTCGGTCATGGGCTGCTGTCGGCCTGGTTGTGCTGTTGGTGGCGGCGCCGTTGAGCGCTTGCGGCAGCAGTTCGAAGTCGAAAGCGTCGGATGCGGGTTCTACGGGGTCGACGGTCGCGACGAGCGGCACGATCAAGGTTGGGTCGATCATCCCGGCGACGAACACGGCCGGCGGGATCGCGCTTCCTCAGATGAGGGTCGCGTTGGAGGCGGCGGTGAAGGGGTTCAACAAGCGTGGTGGTGTGGCGGGCAAGAAGCTCGACCTGATCGTGTGTGACAGCAAGGGTGACCCGAACGAGGAAGCGAATTGCGCGCGGCAGATGGTCACGGCGAAGGTGGCGGCGACGCTTTCGGACTTCACGTTCTTCAACGGGGAAGCCGACGCCAAGATCCTCGGGGATGCGGGCATCCCTCGGATCGGGATCAACACTTCGGCGCTCGCTGAGTGGCACTCGCCGGTGACTTTCGCGTTGGATGCCGGTCCGTTGGCCTACTTCTCGGGCCAGGGTGCGGAGCTGATCAAGCAGGGTCACAAGAAGCTCGCCTTCGTTGTGGTCCAGACGCCGCAATCCGGCGCGCTGGTGCCGCTGCTCAACCCCGGCCTCAAGGCACTCGGCGGCGAGATCGTGACGTCGGTCTTCGTTCCGCCGGGCACGACTGACTACTCACGGTTCGTCGCTGCTGCGACCAAGGATGGTGCGACGGCGGCGATGCTGGCGTTGGGCTACGAGCAGCTGGCGCCGTTCTTCGATGCGATGTCGCAGCTCAACTCCAAGCTGGTCCCGGCGATCAGCGCGAACACGCCGTCGCTGAACCAGCTCGAGAAGTACGCGAAGTTCACCACGCGGGCGGTCATGGTGGGCACGAGCCCGAACGTCAACAGCGACCCGAAGGAGTTCCCGGGCCTCAAGCTGTTCGTGCAGGACATGAAGGCCGGGGGCCTCGACATCGCGGACGTCAACGGCCAGTCGGAGAACCCTTGGGTGTCGGTCCTGGCGCTGAAGACGGTGGTGGAGATGGCGAAGCCGGCCACGGTGGACGCGGCGAGCGTGCTTGCTGCGTTGAAGGCGGCGAAGGACGTCGACTTGCAGGGGATGATCCCGCCGTGGACGCCGAGCCGGACCGACCCGAGCCCGATCTTCACGAACATCTCGAACCCGTACGTGTACGCGCAGCGTTTCGACGGGAAGTCGGTGCAGACGGTCACGCCTCCGATCAACGCCATGCAGATCCTGGACACCAAGGCCTGAGCGGTGGGGACCACACCGGCGCGAGTGATCACGTGAGGCGAAGGTGAAGGAGCTTCTCCAGTTCGCCTTCCTCGGCGTCGGGACGGGTGCCGTCTACGCGCTCCTCGCGCACGGTGTGGTCCTCACCTACCGGGGATCGGGTGTCGTGAACTTCGCTCACGGCGCGCTGACGACCGCGGGCGCGTACTTCTGCTTCGTCACGTTGCGCCAAGAGGCGGGGTGGCCGATCGGTGTCGCTCTGACGGGAGGGGTGGTGCTCGCCCTCGCGCTCGGCTACGGGTTCGAGCTCATCGTCCTGCGCCGCCTCTCGGGCGCCGCCCCGATCGTGCGGCTCGTGTCGACGCTCGGGTTGTTGGTGACGGTGCAGGCGGTGATCCAGATGAAGTATGGGGTCGACTTCGTCACGGTTGACCGGTATCTCCCGGCGAAGACGTTCGATGTCGGCGGGGTGATCATCCAGCTGGATCGACTGATCCTGTTCGGGGTGGCGTCGCTGTTGACGCTCGTGTTGTGGGCGTTCACGCGCTATCACCGTGTCGGTCTGGCGATCACCGCCAACGCCGAGAACGAGCGTGCGGTCGGCAGTCTCGGTTGGTCGCCGCACGGGCTGGCGTCGTTCACCTGGGCTGCCGGTGGCGGGCTGGCGGGACTCGCCGGCGTGCTGGCCACGCCGTTGACGAGTGGCCTGAGCGTCTCGTCGTTCACCTTGACGGTGACGATCTACGGCCTGGCCGCCGCGCTGCTCGGGGGCTTCCGCTCGTTTCCGCTCACGCTGGCCGGCGGGTTGTTGCTCGGTGTCGGTGACAGCTTGCTGACCCGCTACAGCGACGAGATCCGTTCCGCGCTGGGGTTGCATTCGCTCGTCGGGCTCAACACCGCGCTGCCGTTCCTGGTGATCGTGGTCGTGCTCGTCGTGCGCGGCCGAGGCCTTCCGCTGCGCAGCCACCTGACCGACCGGCTCCCGAGCCTGGGCGACGGCATCGTCCGTTACCCGGCCTTCCTGGTGGGCCTCGGTGGCGTCGCGGTGCTCGTGGTGTTCGTCTTCGACGCTCGTTGGAGCCAGGCCGTCTACGTCACGTTGATCGCTGGTGTGTTCATCCTGTCGGTCGTCGTGCTCACCGGGTTCGCCGGTCAGTTGTCGCTGGCCCAGTACACGCTCGGCGGCATCGGCGCGCTGACTGCGGCCAAGCTCGTCGGCCAGAACGGCTGGCCGACCGAGTTGGCGTTCCTCGCCGGCATCGTCGTCACCGTCGCCGTCGGCCTGCTGTTCGCCATCCCGGCGTTGCGGACGCGTGGCGTGAACCTGGCCGTCGTGACGTTGGGGCTCGGGTACGCGATCTCGTCGGTGGTCTTCGCCAACGGCGACTACTTCTCGTCGTCCCAGTTCAGCGGAGGCACTCAGATCGGCCGCACCCGGTTCCTCGGCATCGACGTGAACGCCGTCGACCATCCGCAGCGCTGGGCGATCGTGTGTCTTGTCGGGTTCGCGGTGGCGGTGCTCGTGGCCGCGAACTTGCGCCGGTCGAGGTCCGGACGGCGGTTGATCGCGGTGCGGACGAACGAGCGCGCTGCGGCGTCGCTGGGTATCAGCGTGTTCGGTGCCAAGCTCTACGCGTTCGCGGTTGCCGCCGGCATCGCTGCGGTGGGTGGCATGTTGCTCGGGTTCCAGGCGTCGACGGTCACCTACGGCCAGTTCAACGCCTTCGCGTCGATCAACGTCATCGCGCAAGCGGTGATCGGCGGTCTCGGCTGGATCCTCGGCGCGGTGTTCGGCGGCACGCTGGCGCAGGGCAGCGTCGGATCCGTCGCGTTCGAGAGCTGGCTGAAGCTCGGCGCCCAGTGGATCATCCTGACCGGCGGCATCGCGGTCGTGCTGCTGACGGTGCTGCACCCCGACGGCATCGCCGACGAGACCGCTCGCTCGATGCGGAAGCTGCGAGCTCGGCGCCGTGACGATTCTGGCCCCCGGCTCGTGGTCGAGAGCCCGGGCACCTCGGTCGCCGCCACCGTGGTGCCCCGCACGCTCGAGATCGACTGCCTGTCGGTCCGCTTCGGCGGCGTGGTCGCCGTCGACGAAGCAAGCCTCAGCGTGCAGCCGGGCGAGGTCGTCGGCTTGATCGGACCGAACGGCGCCGGCAAGACCACCCTCATCGACGCCGCCACCGGTTTCGTCAAAGCAACCCGGGGCGCGATCCGCCTGGACGGCGAAGCCATCGAAGGCCGAAGCGCGACATGGCGGGCACGACAAGGCATGCGACGTTCGTTCCAGTCGCTCGAGCTGTTCGAAGACGTCACCGTCGCCGAGAACATCCACGCCGGCGCCGATGAACCGAGTCGCGTGTCGTGGCTGGTCGATCTCGTGCATCCCGGCACCCACCCGCTGCCCCCGACGGCGGTCGCTGCGGTAGCGCAGTTCCGACTCGGCGCTGACCTCACCCGACGACCGGGCGAGCTCTCCTACGGCAAACGTCGCCTCGTCGGCATCGCCCGTGCGTTGGCGTCGGCGCCGTCGATCCTGTTGCTGGACGAACCCGCCGCCGGACTCGACTCCGAGGAGACACAGGAGCTCGCCGGCCTGATCCGAGCCCTCGCCGACGACCGGGGGATGGGGATCCTGCTCGTGGAACACGACATGTCGCTGGTCATGTCCACCTGTGACCGCGTGGTCGTCCTCGACTTCGGACGAGTCATCGCGTCCGGGACGCCCGACCAGGTGTGCGCGGACCCGATGGTGGTCGCCGCGTATCTCGGCGAGCTCGGCGACGAGGCACACGGCGAAGCTGAGGCGCCGCGGGCGGAGGCGAGCGGATGAGCAGCACCGCCGGCGCCACCGCGCCGCTCGTGGAATGCCGCGGGCTCCACGCCGGCTACGGCAGCGTCGCCGTCGTGCAGGACGTGGACCTGCAGGTCATGCCCGGCGAGATCGTCGCCCTCCTCGGTCCCAACGGAGCGGGGAAGACGACAACGATGCTCACCATCGCCGGAGAGCTTCCCCCGCTCTCCGGCGAGGTGAGCGTCTTGGGTGACGGGAGTCGCCGGCCGCTGTTCCGACGAGCGCGCGCGGGCGTCGCACTCGTCACCGAAGAACGTTCGGTGTTCATGGGCCTGTCGACGGCCGACAACCTTCGCCTCGGCGGGGTGTCCTTCGACACGGCCGTCGGCATGTTCCCCGAGCTCGAACCGCTCATGAAGCGACGGGCTGGCCTGCTGTCGGGCGGCCAGCAGCAGATGCTCACCCTCGCCCGCGCCCTCGGTCGTTCCCCCCGCCTCCTGCTCGCCGACGAGCTCTCGCTCGGGCTCGCGCCACTCGTCGTCGAACGCATCCTCGACGTCGTGCGCGCCGCCGCCAACGACCACGGCGTCGGCGTACTGCTCGTCGAGCAACACATCAAGCGCGCCCTCGACATCGCCGATCGTGCGCTCGTCATGCGACGCGGGCGAATCGTGCTCTCCGGAACGCCCGCCGAGATCCGCGACCAGATCGGCGACGTGCAATCGGTCTACCTCGCCGGTGCCGCCCCCAACGCACCGTCCAAGGAGCACTGCTGCCCACGAGCAGGTGCTGGTGGGCGGGATCGGTGCGTGGACGGTTCGGCGTAGGTGAAGCCGCGCGGCGTCGAAGGATTCTCGGCGTGCGCAGCCGCCATGGCCCTCGCCGTCGTGATGTTGTCGACGGTCGTTCGCACGGCGGAAGAGGTCCTGCGATTGTGCCGGAGAGCCTTCGCTCGGCGGCGCTAGCCCTTCGTGCACCGGAATGGCGCACGACCTTGCGCGTCGTCCTGCCGACGGCACGCGCGGGCCTCGTCACGGGCGGCATCGGTGAGACCGCCCCGGTCAGGTTCGGAGCGGGGGACGGGCTCTTGACGTTGCACGTGTAAGACCCTACGGTTTGTCAACTTGTTGTGATAATGCCTACGGGCGCCGGCTGACACGCCGCTCGGCTGTCTGGCCGCAGCGGCGAGCCCTCCCCGGTCAGCCGGAGGTCCGAGAGTCCAAGCGGCGAGAGTGCTCACGCCCGAGCGACAGTCGCCGTATACCGCAGAAACAGCACATCTGGGGCTACGCATGAGAATCGATGACATTCCACCGCTTCGTGAGTCGAACGACGCCTTGCACCGCCGAGATCTGCTCGATCAGCGGTGGGCTGACGACGGGTACTTGTTCTTCCGGAACGTTGTTCATGCGCCTGCTGTTGAAGCACTGCGAGCGGAGTACATGCGTCGGCTAAAGGACCAGGGCATGGTTCACGCCGTTGATGCACCGCCAGTGTGGACGGGCGTACCGTCGGCAGGCCCGAAGCCGATCGAGCGAATGGACGAACGGCATTGGCGGGAGCTTGTGGGTGACCCGAGTTTCTCTGCGCTCATGTCGACCGTACTAGGCGAGGCCCCAAATTGGATTCCTATCGTCTCCTATCGGGCCAAAGTCCCGGTGGGAACACCCTCGCCTGAGACCTTCCACAACCGGCATCAAGACGGATATTTCAACGCGGGAATCGATTTCCGTATCTGCTGGGTACCGCTGATGGACATCGACACGAGTCTCGGCGGTCTCGCCATCGCGCCCGGCACGCACAAGCGGGGGCCACTTCACAACGACGGTGCACCGCCGAACTACGACATCCCAAGCAGCGCGATTGCAGATACTGACTGGCGCAGATCCGACTATCGCGTTGGCGATGTTCTGATCTTCCACAATCTGGTCGCCCACGCAGCGCTCGACAACGTGTCGGACAAGCTGCGGCTATCAATCGACGTCCGCGCTGTTCCTGCTTCCTCGCCGCAGCCCATCATGGGTCAGGTGACCGCCTTCGCCGATCCGCTCCTTCACGTGCAAACAGTGGAGGGTCTAGACACCTGCGTTCGACTCAATGACAAGACCTACGTTCGCGGCATCGGCAACGCCAAGCTGAAGCCCGATGAGTGGACATCGGTTCTCTTTCCGGGCAACCAGATCCTGGTCGCAGTGGATGGATCAGGAAACCCGACCGTAGTGCGATCCGCGGTATAGGGCCGTTGAGCGCTCAATCCAAGGTTGGCCTTCCAGAATCAGCCGTCGATAGCCAGTGGTGTGTCTTGGCGACCCTGACTCGAGACGGAGAAGACTTCCTCTCAGTACGTTCTCTTCGAGGTGACTGAATGCGATACATCGTGAGCGAGCCTCCAATGACTGAAGTGGCTCCCGGAATACAACTTTCGGAGATCGCGCCCGGCGGAAAACAGGGGCCGAACGGCGAAGTCCTTCTGCCGACCCGCGGCGGGCAAGTCTGGCTCGAGTCCTGGTTGCTCGGCAGCGACGCGGACCCCTTCCGGTTAGCGATTCCAGACGTTCGCATGCCCGCGAATCAATACTGGCCTATGCATTGGCATGACTGCTGGATCGCCGTCATCGTCCTTGATGGGGAGTGCCTCGTCGGCGACACCTGGCTCGAGCCCGGCGAGGTTCTCGTCGCGCCCGCAGGCTTGGAGTATGGGCCCCTCGTCAGTGGACCGACCGGCTGTCAGCTATTCGAGATCTTCGCGAAGGACCATCTGTCGCTGGGCGGCTACGGCCCTGAGTACCACGATCATCCGACGCTGCAGGATACGGCGGAGGATGGAGCCAGCATGTTTCAGTTCCTGCCCCGCAGCGGCGAGAACGAGCGCAACCGGATGAACGAGACGCTTCCACTCGCCGCTGACGCTCGGTTGAACCTGGGTCGTCTGGGCGCAGGCCATCGCTGGGACCTCGGAGAGCCGGATGATCCTGACAGGGGGCTCGTCGAGGATGTGATTCTGCGTCCCGGCGAGGAATTCAGGAGCCGAAACGACGACGAATGGCGAGCGCTCTTCTTGCTAGACGGCACCGCCTCGTTCGGAGGCCGTCCATTGGCCGAACGGAGTGTGTTGATCGTCGCCCCGGGCGCGGTTCTGCCCAGGATTCAGCCGGGTGCATCAGGCGCGCACCTGTTGGAAGTGACACGAAGCGCTGCCGGTGCTGCTGCTTGAGGCGTTGCGAGAGCCGCGGACGCCAACCTCGCGCCGATGTGGCGTTTGCTGAAGGGCGCGCTTGAGACGACCCATGGCACCCTGCGGCGGCTTCCGAGGTAGCCTTGGCACGTCCTCTCGGCCTTCGCGGGTCGTATCCGGCAGCCAGCGAAGGTGACGTTGTCAGTTATCGGAAGCACGACGGAGTCACTCGACGATGCGGCAGCGATCATGCAACTCGTCACGGACGCCTACAGATCCAGTAAGGCGCAGATAGACAGGGTCCTCGGGCGCTTCGATCTCTCCGCAATGCAGTACGGGCTGCTGATGAGGGCCGCGCAAGAGCCTGACATCACCGGTGCAGAACTTGCTCGTCAGGTTCGTGTCAGCGCGCAAGCCGTCCAGAACCAGCTAGCGCTCCTGGAGCAACGCAGCCTGATCAAACGGACCCGAGACCATGGGAAGAAGGTCAAGGTCCGAATTACGTCCGCTGGACGTCAGAAGCTCGCCAAGGCGCAACCATTGGTGCACGATGTCCAGGTGAGACTCATGGAATCGTTGGACCCGAACGATCGTCAACTTCTCCGCGAGCTGCTCGCCGCATACGCGAAGTCCGTCGCGGATCTTCGTGACTTGTGACCTCCGCAGGCCAGCCAAGCTCCTGACTGAGAGCTACTGACTGCTGATGGGGACACCCATCGCTCGGTGATGGACTGACTCGGCGCCGTCAGATCTATCGGAACATCTCGACGGCGCGCCCCACCGCGTCACCAGGCAGTTCCTCTGCGATGTCTGACATGTGCGACGCGACGCCGTCGACCGTCCACGACGTCGCTGCGACACCATCGTTGGAGGTCGACCAGAGCTCCTTGATGCGGATCGCTGCAGCGGCGTCGAAGCCGTCCGCGGTGACACGGAAGATCCGACCGGTGAGATGGGCCGACAAGTCCGAAGCTAGATAGACGACCAGGGGCGCGTTGATTTCTGGAGCAAGATGGCCGATTGCTGCCTCGTCGGTTGGGTCCACGAGTCCCGAATCGAAGAAGAAGCGTTGCGACTGCCGCGTTATCGCGAGCGGCGATATCGCGTTCACCGTGATCCCAAGCGACCGTCCTTCTGCCGCGGCTGTACCGGTGTAGGAGGCGACGGCGGCCTTCGCCGCGCAGTACGCGGCCATTCCGCCTTCCCCGGAGGTCGCGACGCCAGCGACCGTATTGATGACGCGACCGCCATGGCCTGCGGTACGCATCGCGTCGAATCCTGCTCGGATCGTGCCGACCGTGCTCTTGAAATGAACGGCGAACTGCTCATCGATTCGGTGATCGTCGATGCTTTCAACAGTTGTCTCGTTCCAGGTCCCAGCGTTGTTGACGATGATGTGGACGTCATTGAACACCCGCAGCGCGGTCTCAACGACGGCGGCCGCCCCGTCGAGGCTGGCCACGTCGGATGCGTCCGGCGTCGCCTGACCCCCGGCTTCCCTGATCTCGTCGACGACGGCCTGAGCGACCTCGGGTATGGGCGGCCCACCCGTGAGCCCAGCGCCACCCTGGCCGCCCTTGAGCCCCCAACCCACATCGTTGACAACGACTGCAGCACCCTCACTCGCGAGTGCCAGGGCGTAGGCCCTGCCGATGCCGCGGCCCGCTCCCGTCACCACGGCGACCTTCCCATCCAACAGACCCATGTGGTTCCCTCCAAATCACCCCGTCTGCCTGGTCGTGGCAAACCACCTCGAGCTGCTGGCCGGACCGAATCTCCTTCAACTCGCAGTCAACGATGTTGGAGCGCATCGCAGGCCTTCAGCCCGGCGAACGGAGATTCAGACGATGTGCTCGAAGGACTTCAAGACTTCCGTCGGCATCTGTGGCGCAACGAACTCGAGACAAAGACCGGAAAGATCCCCTCGTTCTGTGTAAGAGAAGAAC
>Ga0068858_100003436_pt1 | contig 15740 bp, 14 predicted proteins | sample KBSSwiS12_FD_66589 | JGI IMG/M metagenome (GOLD analysis project Ga0068858, IMG submission 66589) | Switchgrass rhizosphere microbial communities from Kellogg Biological Station, Michigan, USA - KBS Switchgrass S1-2 | ecosystem: Host-associated > Plants > Roots > Rhizosphere > Soil ...
GGCCGCGACCGCCTCGGGGGCACCATGGGTGGTGCGGCTCTGGCGGGCGGCGACATCGCGCAAGGTCGCCCGGTCGGCCCAGTGGCGGATCGCCACGGGGGCCAGCCGCATCAGGCTGCCGTTACCCGCGCTCAGCGGATCGGTCGAGCCGGCGACGGGCAGGCCGGTCTGCTTGAACCGCTGGAGGGCCCGACGCGTGGTGATGCCAATGTCAAAGCAGGTGCCGGTGCACGCATACTCGCCGCGCTCATGCCAGGCCACGAAGCGCTGCATCAGGTCAGCCTCGTCGAGCAGCGGGTTGGCGGCCAAGCTCGCGGCGAGTGTCAGCGCCATCGCAGTGTCGTCGGTCCACTGCCCCGGCTGGAGCCGGAACGGCCCGCCACCGACGATGTCGGTGAGCCTGGGCTGGCTGTCGCGGCGGCTGAACTCGAGAGTGGTGCCGAGCGCATCACCGATGGCCAGCCCGAGCAGCGAACCGAGCGCCCGTTCGGCAATGTCCTCCTCGCGGGTGCCGGGCAGTTCCTCCCCCGCGGCCCGGCAGTGGCGCACATAGTTCTCCTGCGCCGTGTTCTCGATGGCTCCCGGCCGCGCCTCCCGCACCAGCTCGACCGCCAGCTCGTCGTCCACTCCGAGCTCGACCAGGAGCTGGGCGGCCATCGTGCCGGCGCGGCCGAGCCCGCCCTTGCAGTGGACCAGCACATCGAACCCGTCGCGCAGCAGCGCGAGCAGCTCGGGACCGACGACCCCCCAGGCCCCGTCATAGACCGCCTCGGGCACGCCTCCATCGGTCAGCGGATAGTACTGCCAGATCATGTGCCGGGCGGCGACACCCTCGCGCAGCGCGACGAGGTCGACCCCGAGCCGCGCAAGTTCCTCCTTGTCGACCAGCGACAGCACGGCCGCCGCGCCCCACTCGGCGATGGCATCGAGATCAAGCGCGAGGTCTCGCGCCCAGGCACCGGTGGCCGCGCCGCGCTGCTGCTTGCCCGGACACAGGGTGAGCCCGATCCGGCCGAAGCTCGGGCCTGCGCGGACGGAAGCGATCTGCAGGGGGTTGGTAACACTGGTGCGCATCGGCAAGGTCCTTTCATGAGAGCGCGCCAACTCGCCTCGGCGCACGCCGTGTCGGCCATCGCTTGCCTGAAGTTTCAAGTCCTTTCGCCGTGGTGGATTATTATTTCAAGAAAGAGCATCTTTCTTATCGACTCTGCCATGGCTTCGCGCCATCTGTCGCCTCGACTCACCTGCAGTCACATGGGCCCTCCCCCACCCTCCCCCGGGGCCCGGCCCCGGCAGCCGTCGCGCTGCCGGGGCCTTTCGGGGTGCGCCCGATCTTGGCGCGCGGACTGATCCGAGGGTACTTCGATGATAACTTGTCGCCCCGCTCCCGCTGGCATGATCGCGGGCTTCGACCTTGCCGCCGAGCTTGATGCGCTCGCCAGCCTCGACCTCGCCCAATTGCGCGCGCGCTGGCGCGCGCTGATCGACAAGCCGCTGCCAAAGGTGCGCCAGACCCTGCTGCGCATGGCGCTGGCCGCCGAGCTCCAGGCGCTGTGCTATGGCGGCCTGCCGCTGCAGGCCCGGCAACGGCTCGCCCAGCTCGCCGGCACCCCGCAACGCAAGGCGCCCCCGCCGCGGGCCAGGCGCCTGATCCGCGAGTGGCACGGCACGCTCCACACGGTGCTGGTGACGGCGGATGGTTCGATCAGTTGGAACGGCCAGACCTGGAACTCGCTAAGCGAAGTCGCCCGGGCGATCACCGGCACGCGCTGGTCCGGCCCGGCGTTCTTCGGGCTCAAGCCGAAGCGGCGGACCGCGGCATGACGCCGGTGCGCTGCGCGATCTATACGAGGAAGTCGAGCGAGGACGGGCTCGAGCAGGGGTTCAATTCGCTCCACGCCCAGCGCGAAGCTTGCGCCGCCTATATCCTGAGCCAGGCGAGCGAAGGCTGGACCTTGCTGCCCGAAGAGTACGACGACGGTGGCCTGTCGGGCGGCACGCTCGAACGCCCGGCGCTGCAGCGGCTGCTCGGCGATGTCGCAGCCGGCAAGATCGACATCATCGTCGTCTACAAGGTCGACCGCCTGACCCGCTCGCTGCTCGACTTCGCCAAGCTGGTCGAGGCGCTCGACAAGGCCAGGACCAGCTTCGTCTCGATCACCCAGTCGTTCAACACCACCACCTCGATGGGCCGGCTCACGCTCAACATGCTCTTGTCGTTCGCCCAGTTCGAGCGCGAGGTCACCGCCGAGCGGATCCGCGACAAGGTCGCGGCCTCCAAGGCCAAGGGCATGTGGATGGGCGGGACCCCGCCGCTCGGCTATCGCCCCGAGGGACGCAGCCTTGCGATCATCGCCGAGCATGCCGACCTCGTGCGGCACATCTATGCCCGCTACCTCGCATTGGGTGCGGTGCGGCTGCTGCAGGACGAACTGGCGGCAGCCGGCACGACCACCCCACCGCGCACGTCGCTCGCCGGGAGCCCTTATGGCGGCGCGCCGTTCAGCCGCGGCCAGCTCTATGCCATCTTGCGCAACCCGATCTATGTCGGCGAGATCGTCCACAAGGGCCAGCACCATGCCGGGCTCCACGAGCCGATCATCGCCCGCGAGCTGTGGGACAAGGTCCAGCGCCAGCTCACGTCCAAAGCCCGCGGCCACCGCCGCAAGCGCGAGGCGAGCCCGAGCCTGCTCGCCGGCCGGCTGGTCGACGCCGCGGGTGAGCCGCTGATCGCCAGCCATGCCTGCAAGGGTGCGCGGCGCTACCGCTATTACGTGAGCAAGGCGCTACACCACGGCACGCTCGCCGAGCGCAGTTCCGGCCGGCGCATCCCGGCCGAGGAGATCGAACAAGTGGTCACCAGCGAACTCGCACTCCTGTTCGACGACCCGCTGGGCTTGGCCGAGCGCTGCGGCGTGGCGATCCACCCCGCCGAGCTCAAGCCGCTGCTCGCGAGGGCCGGCAAGGCGGCGGCCGACCTGCGCGCCGACGCCCGCGGGCTGCTGCGTAAGCTGATCACGCAGGTGCAGGTTCACGACGCGCGGATCGAGATCGGCATCGACCAGGCCGCGGCCGCAGCGGCGCTTGGCTCCAGGCTCCCGCCCGGCGCTTCGGCCGTCCTGAGCCTGACCAGCGAGGTCCGCCTGACCCGCACCGGGCGCGCGGTGCGGCTGGTCGAGCCCGGCGGCAGCACCGGCGCCCCGGGACAACCGGATCTCGCCCTGATCCGCCTGGTGGCCCGGGCGCGCGCGTGGTGGGGCTTGATCGCCTCGGGCCAGGCCCAGCCCGCGGCGCTCGCCACGGCCGAGAACGTCACGGTCTCGTGGCTGCTGCGGGTCCTGCGCCTCGCCTTCCTCTCGCCGGCGGTGATCGAGGCCTTGCTCGCCGGCGCTCTCAAGCCCGAGATCGACAGCACGGCGCTGATCGCCACCGGCGCGATCCCGCTCGACTGGGCTGAGCAGGAGCGCCGGTTCGTCGCGGGCGCGTGAAGGTTCACCCGCTCAGCCGTTAACGCGGGACATCGCCCAGACCATACCGGAACAGCTGGGCGATGCAGCGGTCACGCCGGGCCCGGAAGCGGCGGCGATAGGCATGCAGCCGGGCCAGTTCCCGCAGCGCGGCCACCGGGTTCCCCTCGGCCATGAATGCCGGCGTCGGCTCTGCGCCGGCGGGAGCAGCCATGCCGGCGAACAGCCGCTCCCGGGCCTCCTCGATCAGCCGGTCGACCGTCTGCACCTGCCAGCAGGCGAGCAGGAAGTCGTCGAGCCGCTCGCGCTGGATCGGGTCCACGCGACGGAGCATCGCTGCCAGCTCGGCCTCGACATCGAGCAGCCAGTCCGGCAGCTCACCGCGGTCGAGCACGCTGCGCGCGCGCAGTCCGTGCTTGAACGCATTGCGCGCCGAGATCTTGCGCCCGTTGCGGGTCTTGGGCCCCTTGCTGCGCGCGCCGTTGCGCCGGCTCGCCGCCTGCGCGGCCAGGCTAGGCGTCGCCATCGTCGCGACTGTCGTGCTTGCCTTCCATGACCTCGCGCACGACCTTGATCACCGAAGGCATGTCGATGTTGCGTCGCTGGTCGAACACGGCGATTATCCGGTCGCGGTCGCGACGGACGTCGGCTTCCATCGTGGCGATAGCCTCGAGTGCTGCCAGGTGCTCGGCATAGGTCATGGCCAGCACGCGCTCGAGGGTGCTGGCACACCCGGCCGGCTGGTCCTGCGCGCCGGCGACCGGCTTCGCCCCGGGCAACGCGCCCGCGCTCGTTTGCGTGCGCTCGACCAGCAGCTTGTGCACGGCCACCTGCACCAGCCGCAGCTCCTCGGAGCGGATGGTGAGCACGGCGAGGTCCCGGATCCACACCCGTTCCATGAGGTTGCGCGGGCGAAGGTCAGCGATGAGCGCGCCGATGAGCGTCTCCACCGCGGATTTGTCCTGCCCGGTGCGGGTGAAGACCGCGAGGCAGGGCAGCGGCAAGGCTGTCTCGGTGGGATCGATAGTGGTGGTCATGAACGGGTCTCCCGTGGGTTGGTGACCCGATTCGAGGTTCCGTCACGACTTGGATATCGGAAGCGAAAAATCGGACTGCGACGGTTCGGCGACGGCGTTTTGCCAAACGAACCTGGCCGGCTGCCAAGGCATGGGCGATAGCGGGGCCAGCCGTGCGGATTCGGCCCCGGCCACGCGGGTCACGACCACCTCGGGGTCAAGCGGGGTTCGACACCGGCAACCCGAGCGCATGCGCCCGGCCTGCCCGAGCGCGCCCGGGGTGCGCCGCGGCGGCGGCTGGCACGGCAGGGCCGGCGCGGCCAGGCAAACCATTGCGCAGATTACAAAATCTGCGACAGAGGCCTCGCCATGTTCTTGGCATCTTCAACACGATACGACCGAACTGCTCCGCCCTTCGGGGCGGAGCCTTTTCGTCGTGAGCGAAGCTGTACAGCAGCACCCGTTGCTTCAGGTGCCGCTCGGTTGCAGCGTTATTGCCGCGGGGCATGATCCGGATCGTAAGGCGGGTCTTTGCAGTCGATCTTGTTCTGCCACACCGCGATCTTGGGCCCGGCCTTGAATTCGACGAGGACGCCGTCCCGGAACCCCTCGTAACCGGCAATCCGCATGCCCAGCGATCCCTCGACCTCCTTCGCCAACTCCGCCGCGGAATGACCGAGGGCCGGCACACAACGGCCAGGCGCCTCTTCGTAGTATGCGATGTATTGCACGGTTGCGGGGGGAAACGGGCCATCATTCCGGCGCTGCGCGTCAACGCCACTGGCGGCTGCGAGGGCGGCCTCACCCGCCGCCTGCTCGGCAGCTGCTGCCCCTGCAGCAGCGTCGTCCGCATCCGGCGCTAGAGCGGACGCTGGCACGGAGGATTCCTGCGTGGGTTCCAGGTGCGGGAGAGACCCGTTTGCCACCGTGACGGCGTGGTCTTGCCCAGCCGATTTGCTCGCGACCGCCACCATCGTTCCGCCCAGGCCCACCACGATGGTGGTCACCGCGATGATCATCCCCCTGCCCGCCAGGGGCATTCGGCCACAGTTTAGCCTCTTGGCGTCACCCAAGCCTCTACGGGGGCGAGGAAATTTCCAGGAGCCGGCTTTCCGACGTGGACACGATCCGCTGTGACCAGCTCGCCGGTCTCGAGATTGAACGAGGCCCAGGGTTTAGGCATCCGACCGAAGATCATGGTCTGGATCGGCTGGCCAGTGGCCGAGTTCATGATGGTTGCCTTGATGCTCATGGCCCGTCGCTACTGGCGTGGACAGGACCGCGTCCATGGCCCGCACCGGGTTCTCCACGTCCTCGCAGTGCGACCTTCGCCGACACCGCGGTTGCCTCGTTGGAAGTTGCCGTCCATCCGACGAATCCTGACCCCGACCGACCGGCCGCAATGTTGGACGATCCGGAACGGCAGCTTAAGGACCGCAACAAGTACATATCGGACATTGAGATAAGCTCCAGTCAGATCAGAGCTGAGTGGTTGCCACGAATGAGATCTCGATCGTTCAGCGGGCATTTGAACTTGCTCGGAGCGGGAGCTGCCACTCCGTCGCCGACATCAGTGCCGAACAGAATGCGGAACGTTACTTGAGCGTTGCCGAACACCTGAGAGGGCCATCAATCCAACGGCGGCTCAGGACGCTAATCTCGGCGTCTCTGGGGAATGCGGAGCCGGCCAGGTAACAAGCTCGGCGCCGAGGTCCCGCCTCTAGTGCATCGCGCCGCTGCGTTTGATCGCTTCAATCCGCAGATCGACGGCAATAGTCACCGTCGTTAAGTCGCCAATTCAGATCTACTCCGGGAGGACGTGTACGGAATGGGCCGTCAGTGCGACCCAGCCGCCTCTTCCACCCTTACGGTGATTGTCCAATGCGCGTTCGATGTGCAAGAGTTGCAGCGATCCGGTCCGTTCCCATCGCAAGCAGTTTCATGCCCTGAGCGTCGCAAGCGGGCCGGATCACCTCCCCGCCTGACGCTGGCGAGGCGTAGGTTCGCCTTCCTCGGCCGTTACAGAATCTGGAGTGGTGCTGGCGTCGGGCTTCGTAGGCGGATCTCCGGGCTGCGACGCCAATAACCCGAGGAGCGCCGGCAGGCTGCTCAACCAAGCCGTTCCGAGTACTGCCCACGCTGCCGAGACGAGCTGGGACAACCCCCAGTAAGTCAGGGTCGCGAAGCAGATGATCAAAAGCAAGTAGTGCAACTTCATGGCTGCGGAATACAAGCCGCGGCTTACGATATCATTTACCAGATCGGGATTTGCGATAGACGGAGCGGGGACGCAGCCGCATGCTCAGCAGCCTGTCGCACTCATCCCACGTTTGGGCCAGCGGCAGGTTCGCGTTTCAACGCGTCATCGTTACATAAGAAATAGCGGTCGCAGGTGCTTGCCCATGGATTATGTACTACCACGTATTGAGCGAGGGTTCATCCTTTTGGTTTGCGGTGCGGTGAGTTGGGCTCTGGTGATCGGCCTCGCTCGATGGAGCTGGAGCGCGATTGCCATGGTGATCGGCGCCAATGGGTAGATACCAGCGAATGGCGGCCCGCCAGCCCAGGCTGTGACGTAGGCATCTCTGTAACTTCGGCGGGATGGCCTGTCCCTTCATGGAACGGCGCTGATCCGAGCATTTCCGCTTAATTGACTCGACTCGCCCGTCGTGAGCATCGTCCCTCCAAGTTGATCGACCGGGGGGTCTCCAATGAGTGATCGGGAATTTTACGAGCGCCGCCTCCGAGAGGAGCTGGCAAGATCGGCCACCGAGGTCGACGCAACAGTGCGGGCACTGCACGGGCGGTGGGCTCAGCTGTATCGAGACCGGATCGATCGGCTGGGCGGGGCGAGCCTGGACGTCGCCGCCTAATCGGCACTTCCGACTCTCGTGGGAGATTCAGGTGAGGCGCTCGGATCTGATCAAGGCCTTGCGCCGAGAGAACCCCGGCCTGCTTGCCGACGACGTCGCGCGCATCGTCGAGGTGTTCTTCGATGAGCTTGCGCAATCCCTAAAAGCAGGCGAGCGGGTGGAAATGCGCGGGTTCGGCGCGTTCCGGGCGGTTGCCAGAGAGCCACGAATTGGCCGCAACCCGGTCACGGGAGAGGTGGTTGCAATTCGGGGCAAGCGTTACCCTCATTTCAGGCCTGCGAAGGCGTTGCGGGATCGCGTTCGCCTCGGTTGAGCCATGCGGCATGTTGACCGCAGCACCCCCGGGCCACAAAACTACCGCTCATGGAAACAGTTGGCGACTCCGAGTATCACGCCTGGCTAGCGCAGGCAGCACGGCAGCGGGCGGCTGCAAGCCAGGACGCTGACCTGACACGGCGGTTACGCGAAGTTGCGGTTAAGCACGAGCGCATGGCAAGGCGGATGCGACGCCTGACCAAGTAGATGGGGGCTACGTGGAGGTCCCGATTGGTCCTCGACCCACCGCATGCATAACCGGCCATTAACCTGCCGCGCGCAAGTGTCTGATCCGCAAGGGATGTTTGCCATGCAGCAGGATCGATACTGTACACGACGGGCTGTTGAGCTTCCGGCTCGCTACCGGACGCGGAGATTGGTGGGTCCTGGTCAGGTCGCTGACCTCTCAGAACAGGGCTGCCGAATCCGAGGCTTTCCGCCTGGCGGGCGTATCGGTGATCGTATCCGCATTTGCCTCGAGGGCCTTGAACCGCTGTGGGGCGAAGTCAAGTGGATGCGTAATGGTGATGCGGGCGTTCAGTTTGATCGCTCGCTGCATCCCGCCGTCGTTCAGCATATCACGGAAAAATGCCGAACGGGGTATGGTGCCGGGTGGACCCGAGCCGGGTAAGCGCCCGTGCTCGACCGATCACCCGTGCGATTCCGCCCGTCCGTACTTGAAGCGACTCGTCGCAGTGGCGCTCCACCTGCTGCCTTATCCCGCGGCGTGCCACGTCCAACACTGGATCGGCAAACGGAGTGGGCACAAACCGAGATGAGGCCAGGAAGCGCTCATCCACCGCGTCCAAAATCGCCCGGTGAACGATAGGCCAGCTAGGCTTTCGAGGTGAGGCGTTCTTGCCGACGTGCGTTAATGCGAGGGTGACACCTTCCACCAGGCGATACACTCCGCGGCTGACGGCAAGGTTGTATCCACTGGTGCCAAACGGCAAGCCCGCATCTGCCAACTTGAGATCGAGTGCAACGCAGTCTGCGTCCCAGCGATCATGGGCGTCCCCGATCCGGTCCTCGACAAAGCAGGTCAGAGGACATGCGGAAGTGGTTTGTGCGGACATGCCTTCAACCTGAAGGGACTGGCTTAATTTGGCCTTTCGCAACCTGGTAAAACGGATGTTCATGAGTGCCAGTGAGCGCGAAGCGCCTCCACACGACCGGTGGTCTGGTCCGGCACGGCATCCCGCTGACGGTGCGCTGCCGCGGCGGCGGCCATGAGGCTCCCTCAGGGGGATAGAGCTCGATCGGGTCTGCAAGCAGCGCGTTTGGGATCGCGATCTCCCCAGCGTCGGCCGCCGGCTGCGGTGCGGCCAGTACGGAGCTCGCCAGGTGGAGATGCTACCGCACGGCGAGCAGCGCTGATGAGCTGCGACGATGAAGCGGGGAGCCCATCGACTGGGCGCAGCACGGGTCAAGGCCGGATGGTTTTCAGCCCGCAAGGCGGCGCACGCGTTCGGGCGGAATGAATCCACTTGCGCCGCCATGACAACAGCACGTGTCCGTTCGGCCGTCCGGAGTTGTGGTAACCGGCTCCCGACAAGCGGCCATAGCGCCGAGCGTCGGCGAATGACGCGCTGTTTCATTTTGGGACACACTCCGATCTGCGCTATAACTCTGGCCTACCGCCGGGGAGAACCGAGTGATGGCGTTTGTGACTATAGAGCACGGCGCGGACCGCAAGGTGGCCGTGAACACCGACCTGATCGCGTATCTCCGGCAGGACCTTTACGGCACGGCGATCCATTTCAGTTCCGGCGAGCACATTGTCACTCTGTTGGACTTGGATGAACTGCTTCGTCGCCTGAGAGGCGAGACGGCACCCCTGGCGTCCGCCACTGAAGCCTTGCTCATCCAGCCGTCAAACAATGGCCCTCCTCTCGGAGGCGGGTCGGCATTTTTTCTGCAGGTCGACAACCCCGAGTTGCAGGCCTTTACCATTCACCAGCGTGTGTCCATCGCAACGTCTGCTCCCCTCACCCCTCAGCCATTTCCTGGCGCTGGATACGGCTCAGCCAAATACACGCTCGATGAAATCGGTACGAGTGAGAGCCCGCAGGCTAGTTCGAGTGAGGATGACTATGACCGGCCTTCAACGCTGCTTTAATCGCTTAGTCGGAAGACGACGCGGGTTGTCGCTACCAATTTCGCGATCACGTTGCCGCAGATGTCAGTGACCGGCGTACCATTCGCAATATAAGGTGCAGCGCTGCTCCCATGTGGCGGTATCCACCCGTCGGCTCCCGCCCTCTAGCACGAACTGCTCGCCCATGATCCGCAAGGCCGTGGCCACGGCGGCACGCAGGACGGGCTCCCCCAGACGCCCGCCCAACCGGTGAAGGACGGCGCCGGGGTTCTCCCTCGCTTCCGCATCCGGTTCAAGCAGCCTGCCAGCGAGCATCAGGGCCCAGGTCGCGGCGTTGACGAGGAGACTCTTCGATTCGCCGAGATGCCTCGCCCAGTCTGCAGTGGCGACCTGCTCTGCGATCAGCCGGTCACGCGTCACCGCATCGGGTGTTCGCAGCAGCGCTTCGGCAAGGAACATGAGGGCGAGCCCCTCGCGGCCTCCCAGCGAGTATTCCTGCTAGATCGATGTGCGAGGAGAGAACCGGCGCGCTCATCAGGCGGCTCCGATCAGCTCGCGGCCGATCAGCATGCGGCGGATCTCATTGGTGCCGGCGCCGATGTCGAGCAGCTTCGCGTCGCGCAGGAAGCGTTCGACCGGCCATTCCTTGGCATAGCCGGCACCGCCCAGCGCCTGGACGGCTTCACCGGCGGCGCGGAAGGCGTTCTCCGAGGCGAGCAGGATCGCGCCGGCGGCGTCGAAACGCGTGGTCTGACCAGCATCGCAGCAACGGGCGACGGCGTAGATATAGGTGCGGGCTGACTGTAGGGCCACGTACATGTCGGCGACCTTCGCCTGCATCAGCTGGAAGGTGCCGATCGACTGGCCGAACTGTTTGCGTGTCCGCACATAGGGGATGACTACGTCGAGGCAGGCCTGGATGATGCCGGTCTGGATGCCCGAGAGCACAACGCGCTCGTAATCGAGCCCGCTCATCAGCACCATCACGCCGCCGTTAAGCGGACCCATGATATTTTCCTCAGGCACGAAGCAATCGTCGAACACCAGTTCGGCCGTCGGCGATCCGCGCATGCCCATCTTGTCGATCTTCTGGCCGATTGAGAAGCCCGGCATGCCCGTCTCGATCAGGAAGGCGGTGATGCCCCTGGAGCCGCCATCGGGCGCAGTCTTTGCATAGACGATCAGGGTATCGGCATAGGCGGCATTGGTGATCCAGAACTTGGTGCCGTTGAGCCGGTAGCCGCCTTCGACCTTGTCGGCCTTGAGCTTCATTGAGACGACATCGGAGCCGGCGCCGATTTCCGACATGGCCAGGCTGCCGACATGCTCGCCCGAGATCAGCTTGGGCAGGTATTTTGCCTTCTGCTCGGGGTTGCCCCAGCGGCGGATCTGATTGACGCACAGGTTCGAATGCGCGCCATATGACAGGCCGATGGAGGCCGAGGCGCGGCTGACTTCCTCGACCGCGACGACATGTTCGAGATAGCCTAGGCCAAGCCCGCCGAATTCCTGCTCGACCGTGACGCCGTGAAGGCCGAGCTCGCCCATGGCGGGCCACAGTTCCTCGCGCGGGAACCAGTCCTCGGCATCGATCCGGGCAGCGAGCGGGGCGATCTTGTCGTCGGCGAAGCGCGCTGCGGCATCGCGGATCATCAGTGCGGCTTCGGACAGGCCGTAGTTGAAATCCGGAGTCGCTCGCATGGTCTCAGTCCCTCTTTCAGCCCGACCATAACAGAGCGGCCGACGCGGGTGACAAACTGATTTTCTGTACCCGAGAGCCGAAGTGGTGCGTTGCACGATTGGAGGTAACCAGCGACATGCCGGGGAAAAACAATCACTCTTCGCGCAGCGATCGCCCGGTACTGAGCCTGCACATCCCCGCGCCGCCATTCCGCCCCGGCAATCCGGTGGATTACAGCTTCCTCGACGTGCCGCCGCCGGACGAGATTGCCCTCCCGCCCACGTCTGCTGACCCAGCGGAGATCCGTCCTCTCGCCTATGGATTGGTGCGTGTGCTTGACGACACCGATCAGGCGGTCGGCAGCTGGAACCCGCGGCTCGATACGGACACGCTAATTGCCATGCTGCGCAAGATGGCGCTGCTGCGCGCTTTCGACGACCGCATGTTCCGGGCCCAGCGTCAGGGCAAGACCAGTTTCTACATTAAGAGCACGGGCGAGGAGGCGGTCTCGATCGGCGCCGCGTTCGCGCTCGACCGGGAGGACATGTGCTTTCCCAGCTACCGCCAGTCGGGCCTGCTGATCGCGCGCGACTACCCGGTCGAGCGGATGATGGACCAGGTCTATTCCAACCGGTTCGATCCGCTCCACGGCCGCCAGCTGCCGACGCTGTATTCGGCCAAGGAATATGGGTTCTTCACCCTTTCGGGCAATCTCACGACACAGTACCCGCAAGCAGCCGGTTGGGCCATGGCCAGCGCTGCCAGGGGCGATAGCCGGATCGCGGCGACGTGGTGCGGCGAAGGCTCGACCGCGGAGGGGGACTTTCACGCCGGGCTGATGTTCGGCTCCGTCTACAACGCACCTTGCGTGTTCAATGTGGTAAATAACCAGTACGCGATTTCGACCTGGTCCGGGTTTGCCGGGGGTGAACGGACGACCTTCGCGGCGCGCGGGATCGGCTACGGGATTCCGGCGATCCGGGTCGATGGCAACGACATCCTGGCCGTCCATTCCGTCACCCGCTGGGCGGCGGATCGGGCGCGGCAGAACCTTGGCCCAACGCTGATCGAGCTGTTCACCTACCGCGTCGAGGCGCACTCTACGGCCGACGATCCCACCGTCTACCGCTCTGCGCGCGAGGCGAGCGAATGGCCGCTCGGGGATCCGATCAGCCGGCTCAGGCGCCACTGCATCGCGCTGGGCATCTGGGACACCGAGCGCCACGCCGCCATGGACCGCGAGGTGGCCGAGGAGGTCCTCGCGGCGCAGCGCGCGGCCGAGGCGCATGGCGTGCTTGGCCACGGGTTGCACCAGCCCGACGTCACCATGTTCGAGGACGTCTACGCCGAGATGCCTTGGAACCTGCGCGAACAGTGCGCACAGGCCATCCGCGAAAGGCAGCGCAAATGGCCCGAATGAACATGGTCCAGGCAATCAACAGCGCCCTCGACGTGATGATGGCGCGCGATGACAGGATTATGCTCTTCGGTGAGGACGTGGGCTATTTCGGCGGGGTCTTCCGGGTCACGGCGGGCCTGCAGGAGAAATATGGCTCCACCCGTTGCTTCGATGCGCCGATCACCGAGTGCGGGATCATCGGCGCCGCCATCGGTATGGCCGCCTACGGCCTGCGCCCCGTGCCCGAGATCCAGTTTGCCGATTACGTCTACCCAGGGCTCGACCAGCTGATCAGCGAGGCAGCCCGGATCCGCCACCGCTCGGCGGCCGACTTCACCTGCCCGCTCACCATCCGCGTGCCGTTCGGCGGGGGCATCTTCGGCGGCCAGACCCACAGCCAGTCGCCCGAAAGCCTGTTCACCCACATCGCCGGGATCAAGACGGTGGTTCCCTCCACGCCCCACGACGCCAAGGGGCTGCTCATCGCCGCGATCGAGGACGACGACCCGGTGATCTTCCTCGAGCCCAAGCGCTGCTACAACGGCCCCTTCGACGGCTACTACGACCGCCCGGCCAAGACCTGGGCCGACCATCCCGATGCCCAGGTCGACGAAGGCTATTACCGCGTGCCGCTCGGGCAAGCCCGGCTGGTGACGGAAGGTGAGCAGGTGACGGTGCTGGCTTACGGCACCATGGTTCATGTCGCCCGGCAGGTTCTGGTCGAGCACGGAGTCGACGCCGACCTCATCGACCTGCGCTCCCTTATCCCCCTTGATATCGCCACCATCGAGGCCTCGGTGCGCAAGACCGGGCGCTGCCTGATCGTCCACGAGGCGACCCGGACCAGCGGCTTCGGGGCCGAGCTCAGCGCGCTGGTGCAGGAGCGCTGCTTCTACAGCCTCGAGGGCCCAATCGAACGGGTAACCGGGTTCGACACGCCCTACCCGCATTCGCTCGAATGGTCGTACTTCCCCGGGCCGATCCGCATCGGCGAGGCCCTTGATCGCCTGCTGCGGGAGCAACGGTGATGGCGCGCTTCGAATTCAATCTGCCCGATATCGGCGAAGGTGTGACCGAGGCCGAGCTGGTAGAGTGGCATGTCGCGCCCGGGGACCGGGTGGAGGAAGGGCAACTGCTGGTCTCCGCCTCTACCCAGAAGGCGACCGTGGAGCTTGAAGCCCCAATCCCGGGGCTGGTGCGCGAGCGCCACGGCGAATTGGGCGAGACGGTCAAGGTGGGCAGCCTGCTGGTCGTGATCGAGACCGAAGCGTCGGCTCCCGCTCCAGAGCAAACCACGGCGCAGCCCATTGTTGCCGCGACGCAGCCGCGGCCGGCATCTGCCCAGCCACCGGAGGCCGCGCACCGGCACGCTCCCGGACGGGCCTTAGCCGCACCCGCCGTGCGCGAGCGGGCACGCATGCTGGGGATCGATCTGTCGACGCTGACCACGGCTGGCGGACCGGTCACCCATGCTGATCTCGACCGCCTGCTGCTGGATAGGGGCCGCGCGCCCGAGCTCCCATCCGTCCCGCTGCCCCCCGGCGGCCAGGAAGTGCCGCTCGGTTCCGTGCGCCGCCAGATCGCCCGGCGCATGGGGCGGGCCAAGGTCCGGATACCCCACTTCACCTATGTAGATGAGGTTGACGTCACCGCACTGGAGGCACTCCGCGCGCAGTTTAACGCCAAGGCCGGAGATGCGCCGCTCGGGCTTCTGCCGTTCCTGATCTCCGCCACTTGCCGCGCCTTGCCCGCGTTTCCAGACGTCAACGCCCGGTTCGACGACGTACGCGACATTCTGGTGCGATATCCGACCATTCACCTCGGGATTGCGGTCCAGACGGACAACGGCCTCATCGTCCCAGTGCTTCACGAACCCGAGCGGATGAGCCTGCGTGAGATCGCCGATGCCGTCGCACTGCTGGCCAGGAAGGCGCGCGAGGGTGCCTTGTCGGCGGAGGAAACTGCCGGGTCGACCTTCACCATCAGCTCGCTGGGCAAGCTGGGCGGCATTGCCGCGACGCCGATCGTCAACTGGCCCGAAGTGGCGGTCCTCGCGGCGGGCAGGATGGTGGAGCGGCCCGTCAGCCGAGACGGCAGGGTGGAGATCGGCAAGATGTTAAACCTATCGATCAGTTGCGACCATCGCGTGATCGACGGAGCCATCGCAGCGGAATTCGTCCGTTCGGTCAAGTGCACGCTGGAGCAACCTGCCTCGATGGCGTGAACTCCAGCGACAACATCTACCGACGATCAGTCGATCGCCACTGCTCATTCCAAAACCCGTCATTCACGTGGCAAGCTGGGAACGGCAGGAATAGGCTCAGAAGCGGCGTTCCGATTCCGGCAACTCCAGCTCCCGATTCCTACCTTATTCGGCTAGCCCGCAGATCGAAAGGGCTGGAGCCTTGACTCACCGGCTGCAGCTCGGCATTTGCATTCGGATGCAAATGCCGATGGAGAACGTTGTGGCAGTCTATCTCAAGCGCGGTACAACGGCCGAGGCGAAGGCCGACGCGGACCGCAAGGTGCGCGATATCGTCGAGGCGGCGCTGGCGGACATTCAGCAGCGCGGGGATGCCGCCTTGCGCGAAATGTCGATCAAGTTCGATGGCTGGGACCGGGCGGACTACCGCCTCAGCCAAGCCGAGATCGATGCCGCGGTGGACAGCCTGACCCCGCAGGAACGCAAGGACATAGAGTTCGCGCAAGCCCAGGTCCGCAACTTCGCGCAAATCCAGCGCGATTCGATGAAGGATGTCGAGGTCGAGACCCTGCCCGGCGTGGTGCTCGGCCACAAGCACCTGCCGATCCAGGCCGCCGGCTGCTACGTCCCGGGCGGCAAGTACCCGCTTCTCGCCTCGGCCCACATGTCGGTCATCACCGCCAAGGTC
>Ga0068858_100003439_pt1 | contig 15721 bp, 19 predicted proteins | sample KBSSwiS12_FD_66589 | JGI IMG/M metagenome (GOLD analysis project Ga0068858, IMG submission 66589) | Switchgrass rhizosphere microbial communities from Kellogg Biological Station, Michigan, USA - KBS Switchgrass S1-2 | ecosystem: Host-associated > Plants > Roots > Rhizosphere > Soil ...
TACGAAACGGACGCGTGTTCGAAGTGAAGTCGACCTACATCCTTCAGCCTGGACCCGCGTGCCTGACCGAGGGGGTTCGCCAGCTCCACGCGCTGCTGGCCAGAGTCCACGGTCTCGAGGTGGATGCCGCCCTCGCGCCCGCCGAGGCACTTGACGGATAACAGTCCGCAGTCGTTAGTTGACAGCCGCAGTCGGCAGTCGACAGTCGACGGTCGCAGTCGGCAGTCGACCAGTCGACAGAAAAGCTACGCAAGCGTTCTCACGAGTTGACGAATGTCCTTCAGCGTGTCGATGGACTCCAGCTGCGTGAGCGCCTGCTGTACCTTGTTCGCCGAAAGCACCAGTTGCGCGCAGTCAGAGAACTTCTCATGAAGCTCTTCGCGCGTGAACGGCCGCTCGGGTCCACCGCGGTATCGATCGTCGGACGGTTGCACGAGGGTTCGCCCATCGGTGAGATCGACTTCGACGATGCTGCGGATCTTGTCGAAGCCCTGGGCTTCGATCTTCTCGTCAAAGACACCGGTCACTCGCGGCATCATTCGCTGCACCGGCTCGCTGGCGACGAACTCGTCGGTGAATTCGCGAATCCCGGCTTTGCGCCGGATCAGTATGGTGCTCATCAAGAAGGGAATGGAGAACTTTGCTTCAAGCTCGGTCTTTGCCGTCTTGTAGCGCAGCGGATCGAGGATATTCGTCCCGGCGCGCAGCCGGACCGCGCGAACCTGCTCCGGCTTCAGGTCGTGGTCGACGACCACCTTCAGCATCGCGTCAAGACTCGGATGGCTGAGCGATCCGCACGGATACGGCTTGACGGAGACGCCAGGGCTGACGATGGTATACGGCTTCCCGAGTGCAGGTACGAGACGGTCGAGGTCCGCTCCACCGCCTAACACCTGGAAGAACCCCCACTGCCCGTCCAGCCCATCGTCCCCACCGGTGAAGCCGCGCGAGGCAAGCTCCGCCGCGAATACGCCGTTCTCCGCGGCGCGGGCGACGTGAAGCGGCTTGGTCATCGTGCCGAAGTTCACCCGGATACCGCTCGACAGGCTCGCCGCGATCGACAGCATGTGGCCCAGTTGCGCCTCGTTCAGTTTCAACAGCTTCGCGGCGGCCGCCGCGGCACCGAAGGTTCCAATCGTTCCGGAGGAATGAAATCCGTGGTTGTAGTGATTGGGATCGATCGCCTCGGCGATCTTGCACTCGACCTCGAAGCCAATCAGAAACGCCTCGAGAAACGCGCTGCCCGACAAGCCCATCCGCTCCGACAGCGCCAGCGACGCGGAAAGAGGCGGCAGCGTCGGATGCGTCAGGAGCCCGAACGTCCTGTCGGGCGTCGTCGACAACTGCGTGTCGTCGTAATCCATCGCATGACCGCTCGCGCCATTCGCGAGGGCCGCAAGCGCCGCGGGGGCCATCAGCTTTTCGGGCCCCAGCGCAGTCGCCTCCCTCTTGTCGCTGACCGATTTCACATACTCGCGCACGATGGCGCTTCCGCGGACCGTGGATCCGGCGAGGATCACCCCGAACCCGTCGATCAGGCAGCGCTTCCCCTGCTGGATGACGGCGACAGGCATGTCTCGCAGCGTGGTCGAGGTGATGAATTTCCGGACCGCGTCGGTCGCGCCTTTGATCGCGGCTCCTTCGAGCTTTTTCGGCTTGACGTCGACGGCGATCGCCTCGTCGACGCCGATGGCCGACACCACGCCGGCACTGGCCGCCGCCCGGGCGATCACGCTGAAAAATTCCTTGCGGCTGAATCGCATGACTATCTCCTCAATTCCTGCGCCACATTCTCTGAGGCCTTGCGCCAGATTCCAAGGAAATCCTGCGGCAGGAGCCAGCGAGCTCCAGACACGCGCGGCTCAGACGTCGTCGTCAGCTTCGGCGACGACATAAGGCGTCGCCACCCGGCGGACGACGATCGTCAGGCCGAAGCCGACGACAATCGCTGAGGAAACAAGGCCGAGGTAAATACCGCTGCCGACGAGCGTTGTTGGCGGACTCGTGATCGGCGTGTTTTCAACGATGGCCGACGCCTGCGACATCATCAGCGCCTGCTCGCTCGCCAGGCGCGGCATGACCCGCCAGGCGAGAATCATGATGCCAAGAGCCATCAGGCCGACGACGAGCAGCGGATGACGGGAATTCTTGCGGGTGATCAGACTCAACACCGCGAGGACACTGGAGAGCATCCCGAGTCCGGCGATCCAGAGGCCGGTGACGTCCGGCACGCCCCGCCTGCCGACGCCATCGACCACCACCCAGGGAAGAAATGCACTGACGGCCAGAGCGACGCCGGCGCTGAAGGGAATGAAGTACGCACGCATTCCGGGGCGGAAGATGCCGCCGCTCGTCAATGCGAGTCCTTCCATTCCTCGTACCAGGCCATCTGGATGGCTTCGAGCTTCGGCTCGTTCGACGTCTTCGGATCGTCGTCGAACCCGTCGAGCGCCAGGACGTGGTTGCGAAGATCGGTAAAGCGGACGGTCAGCGGATCGAGGTCGGGATACTTCTCGGTCAGTGCAATCCCGATGTCTTCGGCGTCGGTCCACTTCACGGCGCGACCTCCTGCGCCTTGCGCTCCTTGCGATCCGATTTTCCGAGCTGGATACCTCCGCCTTCCTGTACGTAGTTGCGGGTGTACATCGGCAGCTCGCAGACAACGTCGCCGCTGATGACCGCCTGGCAGCCAAGCCGCGACCGCGCGGTCAGCCCCCAGGCCGTATCGAGGCGATCCGCCTCGTCGTCCTGCATCTCGCTGAGGTTCTGCTCCCCTTCCAGAATGATCACGTGGCAGGTGGTGCAGGCACAACTGCCGCCGCAGGCATGCTCGAGGGGCACCTCGAAGTGTTTCGCTATATCCAGGAACGATTCCGGCTTGCCGTGGTGCGAGTACGGCACGCTGCCGGACTCGAACTCCACGACTTGCGGCTCGCCGTCGATGATGAAAGTGACCTTTGGCATCGTGTTTTCCTTACACGTCCTCGATGTTCCGCCCCGAAAGCGCGTGCTGGACCGAACGGTTCATCATGACTTCGGCCAGATGACGTGTGGCGTCGTTGAGCGCATGAGTCTTCTGCTGAAGGACTTCGCGGTCAGAATCGTTGAGGACCGCTTTCAAATCGCCGAGCGCCGCGATGATGCGTTCTTCTTCCCCGGGTTGCAGATCGCCGGCCGCCACGGCCGAAAACTCAGGCGAGCGCAGAGATTTTTCCGTGGCCAGAATCACGGTCTCCGCCTCGTTCCTCGCGTCGATCAGCAGGCGCGCCGCGAAATCCGCTTCGGCGTTCTCGAACGAGTCGAGCAGCATCTGCTCCACCTGTTCGTCGGTCAGGCCGTACGACGGCTTCACTTCGATGGTCGCCTCGACGTCGGTACGAAGCTCCCGCGCGGTGACGCTCAGGATGCCGTTGGCGTCGATCTGGAATTGCACCTGAACCCGCGGCAACCCGGCGGGCATCGGGGGTATTCCTCGCAGCTTGAAACGCGCGAGCGAGCGATTGTCGGCGACCAGCTCCCGTTCGCCCTGCAGGACGTGGATGTCCACGGCCGTCTGGTTGTCGGCGAACGTGGTGAACATCTCGCTCCCGGTGGCGGGGATCGTCGAGTTGCGGAGAATGATCTTCGATACGACCCCGCCCATCGTCTCGATGCCGAGCGAGAGGGGCGTCACGTCGAGCAGCAGCATCTCGCGATTGCCGGTGACCAGGATATCGGCTTGCAGCGCGGCGCCAAGCGCGACGACTTCGTCAGGATTCAGCTCGCTGTGCGGCGTCCTGCCGAACAGCTCCGCCACCAGGCGACCGACGAGCGGGATGCGGGTAGAGCCGCCCACCAGCACGACTTCATCGATCTGCGACGGCTGGAGATCGGCGTCGACGAGCGCCTGACGGCAGGGGCCGAGCGTCCGCTCGACGATCGGGCGAATCATGGTCTCGAGCTCGGTGCGCGTCATTCGCTTGCCGAGCAGCCCGGTCTCTTCGCGATCGGATAGATCCCATTTCGCCTGGATGACCGCCTGACGAATCGCCTGCACCGCCTCGGGGGTCCGGCGCGCGTTCGCGGATCCGGCCGTTTCCGGCCAGTCGTAGGCGGGCGAGTCGGAATCGAGATCCGCGAGCACCTGCTCGAGGAGCAGCAGGTCGATGTCGTCTCCGCCGAGATGGGTGTCGCCGTTTGTGGAGAGCACCTGGAACACGCCGTCCTCGACGCGGAGGATCGAAATGTCGAAGGTGCCGCCGCCGAGATCGTAAACGGCGATGAGTCCGGTGTGGCGCTTGTCCAGCCCGTAGGCCAGCGACGCCGCCGTTGGCTCGTTGATGATCCGCAGCACCTCGAGTCCGGCGATGCGTCCGGCGTCGCGTGTCGCGGTCCGCTGCGCGTCGTTGAAATAGGCAGGGACCGTGATGACGGCGCGATCGACTTCAGGATCGATGTCGCCCTCTGCGGCGAAAAACTCTTCGGCGCGGCGCTTCAGGTCGCGAAGGATGAGCGCGGACAGTTCCGGCGCGGTGAACTCGCGGTCGCCCAGGCCAATCCGGACCACGCCCGACGCGTCGCCGCCGACGCGAAACGGAAAGTGACGGGCTTCGTCGCGCACGTCGTCGAACCCGCGGCCCATGAACCGCTTCACCGAATAGACGGTGCGGCTTGCCTCGAGCGTCAGCCGCCGCTGTGCTTCACGACCCACGTAGACGGTGCCGTCTGACGCCGCGGACACAATCGACGGGACCAGGGCGTCTCCGTTGCGATCGCGAATGACGACAGGGACGCCATCGGTCACATATGCGACGAGGCTGTTGGTGGTGCCGAGATCGATACCGACGACTTTGCTCATGATCAAACAATCAACGCGGCTCGCAGAGCACGCAGACAAATCGAGCGCTGCGATCTCAGCGGCGTCTGCGTTTCACGTGGTCAACTCCCTTTCGATCCCCGCGAGCAGGTTATTGATGTAGTTGCGCTCGAGGACACGGTCCCGCAGCGCGACGAGCACTGCGCGGCGTTGCGCGTCGTCGGCAGGAGCATCGAGCAGCGCATCCCACTGTGCCGACAGCGATTCCAGTTGCTGCTCGTGCTCCACGCGCTTCGCCTCGATCGGTTCGCGGGCGCGTTCGAGCCGTGCCTTCCAGTCCTCCGCCGGCGCGCCACCCGCACGCAGATCGCGGACCTCGTCCAGTTCTTCGTTCAACGCGAACACTTCCTCGAGCAGCGCGGGCGGCACCTGTTTCGCGGCCTCTTCCGGCCCGCGCGCGGCCAGCCCTTCCAGTTGCAGCAGGTACTCGATCCGCGAGATCGGCTGGCGCAATGTCCGGTACGCGTCGTTCAGATACGAGCTGCGTTCGAGGCTGGCACGTCGCTCGGCCGGCTCGGCATTGTAGAAGTAGTCGGGATGAAACTGGCGGCTCAGGGACCGAAACCGCTGCTCGAGATCGGCAGGCTCGACCTTCAGCCGGCGAGGCAGGCCGAAGAAGCTGAAAAAATCGCCGTGGCGTCCGACCGAGAGGATCTTCGTGCACTGCGGGCAGAAGTGGACATCGATCGGCGCGCCGCCGCCGCAATTCTTGCAGGCCTGAATCGTCGGGTACGGGGTGTTGGAAGACATGTGAGACATCTGAAGTTTGAAGTGTGAAGTCTGAAGTTCGAAGTCAGAGAGTTCGAGGTCAGCCGACTCCCTTTGAGAAGACTTCAGACCTCAGACGTCACACTTCACACTTTCTATGCGCCGAAGGAGCTGCCGCAGCCACAGGACGTCTTCGCGTTCGGATTGTTGAACACGAAACCTTTGCTGATCAGATTCGTGTCGTAGTCGAGCACGGTCCCGTTCAGGTACAGGAGGCTCTTCTTGTCGACGTACAGCTTCGCGCCGCCCGGCCCTTCGAAGACCTCGTCGCCAAGCCGCGCCTGACGCTCCCACAGAAAGGTGTAACTCAGTCCCGAGCAGCCGCCGCCCTTCACGCCGACACGCAAGCCTCCCTCGGTGACGCCTTGCTTGGCCATCAGTGTGCGGATCTTGCGCGCCGCCGTTTCAGTCATCTCGATCATAGAAATCGCAAAATTGCAGGATTGCAGAAGGGCAGGATTGCAGAAGGGAAGGCAAGGGAGGGCAACGGAATTCTTCCTTCCTGCAAGCCTGCCATCCTGTAATCCTGCAATCTCAAGTTACGCCGTCGGTTGCGCGTGTCGGTCCGCGTTCTGCTCGACCGTCACGCCCTGCTTCTTCTTGTAGTCGGCAATGGCCGCCTTGATGGCGTCCTCTGCGAGCACCGAGCAATGGATCTTCACCGGCGGCAGGCTCAGCTCCGTGACGATGTCGGTGTTCTTGATCGCCAGCGCCTGGTCGACGGTCTTGCCCTTGAGCCATTCGGTCGCCAGACTCGAGCTGGCAATCGCCGACCCGCAGCCGAACGTCTTGAACTTCGCATCGTCGATGACGCCAGTCGAGGGGTTCACCTTGACCTGGAGCTTCATGACGTCGCCGCACTCGGGCGCGCCCACGAGGCCTGTGCCGACGTTCGGATCTTCCTTCGGCAGCGAACCGACGTTGCGCGGGTTCTCGTAGTGATCGATCACTTTGTTCGAATAAGCCATCTGCTTCTCCCGTCCAGCTCAAGAATTCGAAATTCGAATTCGGAATTTCGAATCTTCCCTAGTTCGCCTGCCACTGCATCGTGGACAGATCGACTCCCTCTTTTGCCAGTTCATAGAGCGGCGACATCTCGCGCAGCCGCGTCACGACGTGCGCCAGCTTGTCCGCGACGTAATCGACTTCCTCTTCCGTCGTCCAACGGCCCAGACCGAAGCGAATCGACGAGTGCGCGAGATCGTCGCCCGCCCCGAGCGCCTTCAACACATAGGAAGGCTCGAGGCTGGCGGACGTGCACGCGGAGCCCGACGACACGGCGACGTCGTTGATCCCCATCAGCAGCGATTCACCCTCGACGTAGGCGAAGCTGATGTTCAGGCTGTGCGGCAAGCGGTGCTCCATCGTGCCGTTGATGTAAATCTCGTCCAGGTTCTTGTGCAACCGGTCGCTGAGCCGGTCGCGCAGCTTCCGCAGACGCTCGGTGTCGCTCGCCATCTCCTGCTGACACAGCTCCGCGGCCTTGCCGAAGCCGACGATGCCCGTCACGTTGAGCGTGCCGGACCGCATGCCGCGCTCGTGTCCCCCGCCGTCGATGATCGGCGCGAGCAATACGCGCGGATTCCGGCGCCGCACGTACAGCGCGCCGACGCCCTTCGGCCCGTACATCTTGTGCGCGCTCATCGACGCCATGTCCACCTTGAGCTCGTTGACGTTGAACGGCACCTTGCCGACCGCCTGCACCGCATCGGTGTGGAAGAGCACGCCCTTCTCTTTCGCGATCGCGCCGATCTCGGCAATCGGCTGGATGACGCCGATTTCGTTGTTCGCCGTCATGATCGTGATCAGGATGGTCTTGGCCGTAATCGCGTTCCGCAGGTCGTCGAGGTTGACGAGGCCGTCCTTCTGAACCGGCAGGTACGTCACCCGATAGCCTTCCTTCTCGAGGCGCTTGCAGGTGTCGATCACCGCCTTGTGCTCGGTGACGGCCGTGATGATATGGTTCCCCTTCTCTCGATACATCTCGGCGACACCCTTGATCGCCAGGTTGTCCGACTCGGTCGCGCCGCTGGTGAACACGATTTCCTTCGGGTTCGCGCCGATGAGATCCGCGATTTGCTTGCGAGCCTTTTCGACGGCTTCCTCGGCTTCCCATCCGAACGGATGGTTCCGGCTCGCGGCGTTCCCGAAGTGCTCGGTGAAATACGGCAGCATGGCTTGGACGACGCGCGGATCGACAGGCGTCGTGGCGTGATAATCGAGGTAGATCGGGAGTTTGATAGCCATGTTTTTTCTCACCTACAAGTTCGTGTGCAGCGTCGCCGGTCGTGACGGAGTCGCGGGCATCGGCGGCTCCGACGCCAGTTCGGCCACCGTGCATTCGCCGAGCGCCGCGAGGATGCGCTCGCGAACCCGCCACAAGGGATCGCGAACGTTACACTTCGCATATTGATCGCAGTTCACGTCCGCGGTCGAGCACGCGGTGACCGTTACGGGACCGTCGATCGCCTGAATGACGTCGGCGACCGTTATCAGCCGTGGCGCCCGCGAAAGCTGATACCCGCCGCGCGTCCCCTGATGCGAGGCGAGCAACCCGCGCTGAACCAGCCGCTGGAGCACCTTCGCCATCAGCTCGATCGGGATGTCGTACTGCTCCGCGATTTCCCGCGCACTCGACGATCCTCGATCGCCTCGGAGCGCGAGATGTTTCATCGCCATCAACGCGTAGTCGGCCTTCTTTGAGAGCCTCAGCATGGGGACGGGTCTAAATACGACCTCTCTAGTCCGAGTTTAGCACAGGGCACAGCCCGTCTGGCGGGCCAGGTGGGTCAGGTGGGAAAAAGACTGAACCCGCCGTACCTGACCAACCTGTCTCACCCGGCCTACCTTGTCTGCCGGCGTCAGTACTTGGGCTGGCTCGGATCCACCTTATCGATCCAGTCGAGGATCCCCCCCTTGAGGTTCAGCACGCGCTTGAACCCGACCGACCGCAGGAAGTCGGCGGCCTTGGCGCTGCGCCCGCCGACCTTGCACTGGACCACGATCTCATCGTCGGGGTTGAGCTCCCTGTACCGCTGGGGCACGTCACCGAGCGGGATGAGCACCGAGCCCGCGATTCGATTGATCTGGTATTCGTTCGGCTCGCGGACGTCGACGATCTTCAGCCGGTCGCCCCGATCCAACCGCTGCTTCAGCTCAACGGACGAAATTTCAGTAGCGTTGTTCACGGTCGTCGGCTCCGGCGCGGCAGGAAGAACGCCGCAGAACTGGTCGTAGTCAATCAGTGAGGTGACGGTCGGGTTCGGCCCGCACACCGGGCACTCGGGATCCTTCGGCACCTTCAGCTCTCGAAAGCGCATCTTCAGCGCGTCGTAAATCAGAAACCGCCCGATGAGCGGCTCGCCGATACCGGTGATCAGCTTGATCGCCTCGGTCGCCTGGATGACGCCGATGATTCCCGGCAGGACACCGAGCACCCCGCCTTCGGCGCAGCTCGGCACGAGTCCGGGGGGAGGCGGTTCGGGATACAGGCACCGATAGCAGGGGCCGTTCCTGGTCGCAAACACCGACGCCTGGCCTTCGAAGCGGAAGATGCTGCCGTACGCGTTCGGCTTCCCGAGCATGACGCACGCATCGTTGGTCAGGTAGCGCGTGGGGAAATTGTCGGTGCCGTCGAGGATCACATCGTACGGCTCGAACAGCTTCAGCGCGTTTTCAGAAGACAGCGCCACTTCGTAGGTCTGCACGTCGACGTGCGGATTGATCGCGTTCAGGCGATCCTTGGCGGAAGCCAGCTTCGTCCGGCCGACGTCGGGCGTGCCGTGAATGATCTGCCGCTGCAGGTTGCTGAAATCGACTACGTCGAAGTCGACGATGCCGATGGTGCCGACGCCGGCGGCGGCCAGATACATGGCGGCCGGGGATCCGAGCCCGCCAGCGCCGATGCAGAGGACCTTTCCCGCCTTCAGCCTCCGCTGACCGTCGACGCCGACCTCCGGCATGATCAGGTGGCGGCTGTAGCGCTTCACTTCGTCGTTGGTCAGCTGGGGCAAGTCATGGTCCGCCTGAAAACCGACCCCACGCACGTCAGCGTCGGCGGTCGTCGGCGGCGCACCTCCGGCGACCGACGGGATGATGCTGATCGTGTCGCCAGGCTTCACGGCCGTCTGCTCTTTCTGCAGATACCTGATGTCATCGTCGTTCAGGTAGATGTTGACGAAGCTGCGCAGCTTCCCCTGCTCGTTGTATAGATGCGCCTTCAACCCCTCGTGCCGGGCTGTGAGATCGGCCAGCAACTCCCCGACCGTCGCGCCTTCGGCGTCGACCGCGTCCTGTTTATCCGTGTACGGCCGAAGCGGAGTCGGAATCAGAATTTTCGTCGCCATGAAGCTCGCCCTTCTCGAAAGTAGTACGGTCGTCCTTGAGAAACCACACCGTCATGTCTGCTGCCGCGCCGGCCGCCACCGCCACGATCACGTACGCAAAGGTCGGCCACGCGTGATCCAAATCGTACTGCGACGGCCGCGCGGGATGGTCGGGATGCGAATGATAGAACCCAAGCAGCTCTGCCCCAAGCTCGCCGGCCCGCTGTTCGGCCAGCCGGTAGTCCGACGGCCGCACCAGAAAGCGGCGGCGCGGACCCTCTTCGGTCGTGTTAGGCAGCGCGACGACGGCGGTCGTGCGGCCGTCGCGGCCCACCAGCGCCCCGCAACACTCGTGGGGGTAAGTGTTCTCCCCGTGGCGCCGGATCGCCTCCGCCACGTCTGGCTCGAGCACGAGTGCGTGCCGTGCCCCTTCCGGCCTGAGTACATCGTCAGACATCACCCTCCCAGAAGGTTTCTGTCAGGTATTTCGCCGCCCCGTCTGGAAACACCGTGACGACGACGCCACGATCGAGGCGCTGCGCAACTTCTATCGCCGCGGCGAGCGCCGCGCCCGACGAGATGCCCGCCAGCAGCCCCTCCTCGCGCGCAAGCCGCCGCACCATCTCGTACGCGCGCTCGCTTTGCACGCGCAGGTCTTCATCCGCGACCGATGGATCGTAGATGCCGGGCACGATCGCCGACTCCATGTGCTTCAGTCCCTCGAGGCCGTGGAACGGGCCGCTCGGCTGAAACGAGATCAGTCGAATCGATGGATTGAACTGGCGGAGGCGGCGGCCGGTGCCGACGAAGGTCCCGCTCGTGCCGAGACCGGCGACGAAATGTGTCAAGCGACCGCTGGTCTGCTCGATGATCTCGGGACCGGTCGTGTCGTAGTGCGCCCGCCAGTTACCGTCGTTGCTGTACTGGTCGGGATAAAAATACGTGTCCGGCTCGACCGCTTTGAGCCGGCGCGCCTCGAGTATCGCCCCGTCGGTACCCTCGAGCGGATTCGTCAACACGAGCTCTGCTCCAAGGGCGCGCAGAATCATTTTCCGCTCGGGGCTCGCGTTGTTCGGCAGGCACAGCTTCACGCGGTATCCACGGGCGGCTCCGACCATTGCGTACGCAATGCCCGTGTTGCCGGATGTCGCGTCCAGAATGATTTTTCCTTCGGTCAACGCACCGGACGCCTCGCCGTCGAGAATCATGCGGGCGGCCGCGCGGTCCTTGACCGAGCCACCGGGGTTCTGCCATTCGGCTTTCGCCCAGAGCTCGACGCCAGGCGTCTCGCGTTCGAAACGATGAAGCCGAACGAGCGGCGTACGACCGATCAAGTCGAGTACCGACGATCCGACACGGTCAGCGGTCTGCAAATGGGCGGATTGAGGCATGGGAAATATACGACCGAACTAGTCCGGATTATATCAACGCAGGTTATGCTGTCAAAATCATGTCGCGTCTCGTGCGTGCCGGAGGATGGCTGTTCCGGCACCGGACTTCAATCCCCATCCCCCTCGTGCTCGCCCTGCTCGTCATCCCGGCTGATCAATCCGCCCTCTCCCGACAGCTCATCGTTCTCGGCGTCGGGTGCGTGATCGCGGCCGAATCGTTGCGTCTCTGGGCCGTACATCACATCGGCGCCATCTCCAGGACGCGAAGCGACCGCCTCGGTCCGCTCGTATCAACCGGTCCGTTCGCGCTTGTCCGCAATCCTCTTTACCTGGGCAATATCGCGCTGTGGGTGGGTTTCGCCGTCAGCGCCAGGCTCCTCTGGCTCGTCCCGGTGTTCCTCGTCGGGCTGTCGCTCGAATATCACGCGATCGTCCGCTGGGAGGAACACCTGTTGGAATCGCGGCGCGGAGAGGAATATCGCGCCTACGCCGCGCGGGTGCCGAGATGGTGGCCACTCAGTCGACAGTCAACAGTCGACAGGCGACAGTCAGATGCCGACGGCGAGCAGCCGTCGGCCGACAGCCAGCGGTCCGCAATCGAAGGTCGACTGACGACTGATGACTGCCGACTGACTTTTTCCTGGGGCGACACTCTATTCAGTGAACGAGGCACGCTCATCGCGATTGCGCTCGGCTATCTGCTGTTATGGATGAAGAGCTGAGACTTTGCCATAGATACCAGCACGCCACTGACCGATACGGTCTCCAAGCCTCTCCGATCCTGGTCAGCCGTTTCTCATCCGGTTTCTTCCTCAGCCGGTACAACCGCTGTGTGGCGTTGACGATGCCGAGATCACCGACCGGGAGCACGTCCGGACGGTGCAGGCGGAACATCAGAAACATCTGCGCCGTCCACCGGCCGAACCCTTTCACGCTCGTGAGCCGGACGACGACAGCCTCATCAGGCAGCGTGTCGAGCTCGTCCAGATTGAGTCGTCCATCGTTGATGCGCGCGCACAGGTCGCGAAGGTACCCGATTTTCTGTCCGCTCAGACCGACCCCGCGGAGCGCCGCGTCTTGCTGGCCGTCGATCCCCGCCGGGCTGAGCGGCTCGCCGTCAGGAAAGAGCGCCAGGAACCGCCCGAAAATGGTCGCCGCGGCCTTGGTCGACAACTGCTGGCTGACGATCGATCCGACGAGCGCGGTGAGATGGTCCTTCCGCTGCCGATCGGCAAGGCCGCACGGGCCGATCTGTTTGATGAGCGCGCCGAGCACCGGATCGCGGCGCATCAACAATCGCCGCGCGCGCTCGTAGTCAGCGGGCGTCATTTCATCGAGACGGTCAGCGTCACTCGCGCGTGGATCTCGATCAGGCCGGGTTCGACCGACGTCAGCTGAGCGGCGACTTCGGCCCGCGCGAACATCCTCGGCTGGACGACCTCGCGCGATTCCTCAATCTTCAGGAGGCGATCGACCGTACGGCCGGCGCCTGCCGCCGCTGCATCGGCACGCTGACGCGCATCGGCGACGGAAAGCCGCAGCGCCTCGCGCTCGACCGCGCCCCGGTCTTTGAGATCGAATCGAATTCCGTTGAGCGCAGTGGCACCGCCCTGGACGACAGCATCGGCCACCTGCCCGGCGCGGGCCACGTCCTCAACCCGGACTTCGACGGTGTTCCGTGCCACGAACCCACGGGCGACGCGACGGCCGTTCTGGTTGTCGAATTCCTGCTCGAGCCACAACCCGAGCGTGCGCAGCGCGTCGTTCGGAATGCCGGCAGTCGCGAGTTGTTTCCGCACCCCGCTCATCGCGTCTGCGTTCTGCTGTTGCGCGTCGCGCGGATTGCGCGCCCGGGTTTCGACGGCCACTGTCAGGTAGGCAACATCGGGCGGCCGGCTGACCGTCGCCTCGCCGCTCGTGATGATCGTCGGAACCATCGGCGACGATTCCTGCGGCTGCGCCCAGACCGTCGCCGGGGCACAGGCCGCAACGAGCGCGACGACTACGACGCGCACGCCTTCCCGCATCCTCAATCGGTCACGTGCAGCCTCGACCCGGCGGCGCAGCGTCTCGGTCGGCGTCACGGTCGCCAGTATAATCCAGCGCGGAGTACAGTCTGGTGTGATGACGGAACCGCCACTTCACGGAACGACGGTGCTCGACCTGACGCGCGTCCTGTCGGGCCCGTACTGCACGATGCTTCTCGCCGACATGGGCGCGCGCGTGATCAAGATCGAACAGCCGGTCAAGGGCGACGACACCCGCGCCTGGGGCCCGCCGTTTCTCGGCGGCGAGAGCGCGTACTTCCTCAGCATCAACCGGAACAAGGAAAGCGTCACGCTCGATTTCAAGCAGCCTGAAGGACGCGCGGTGCTCGAGCAGCTCGTCGCACGAAGCGATGTGCTGGTCGAGAATTTCCGACCGGGCGCGCTGGACAGGGTCGGCCTCGACTACGCGTCGCTGGCCGAAAAGTACCCGAAGCTGATCGTCTGTTCGATCTCCGGATTCGGCCAGACCGGCCCGAGGCGGCCGGAAGCCGGCTACGACGCGGTGATTCAGGCCGAGGGCGGATTGATGAGCATCACCGGCCCGCCCGATGGCCAACCGGTCAGGCTCGGCGTCGCCATCGGCGACATCGTCACCGGCATGTTCGCCGCGCAAGGTGTGCTGCTCGCGCTTCTGGCCCGCGCGCGAACGGGGCGAGGGCAGCTCGTGGACGTCGCGATGCTTGATTCGGTGTCGGCACTTCTCACCTATCAAGCCGGAATCTACTTCGCGACCGGTGCGGCGCCGCACCGCATCGGGAATCGCCATCCGACGATCGTCCCGTATGAGACCTTTGCCGCATCGGACGGCGACTTCGTGCTGGCTGTCGGCAACGACGACCAGTGGCGGCGGTTCTGCGGCGTCGCCGGGATCCAGGACGTGGAGCGCTTCGCGACCAACAAGGAACGCGTGACCCACTACGATGAGTTGAAGCCGATCCTTTCAGATGTATTGCGACGCTCGACGCGCGAGCAATGGATCGGGCGCCTGCGGGCGGCAGGTGTTCCCTGCGGATCGGTGCGCGATCTGCACGACCTGTTTTCCGATCCGCAGCTGTCCGCTCGCGACATGATCGCCACCGTGGAACACGCGGCGCTTGGCTCCCTTCGTGTGCTCGGCATTCCGGTCAAGCTCTCGGAGACACCGGGCGCGGTCACGAACGGGCCGCCGACCCTCGGGCAGCATACGGAAGCCGTCTTGCGGAACGACCTCGGCCTGAGCCCCGGCGACATCAATCGGCTCCGCGAACAGCAGGCGATCTAATGGAAGTCTCCGACGTCAAGAAGCGCATTCACGAAACGATGGAGCGGGCCAGGCGGGCGGCCACGGAGCGCCGGGCGCTCGTGGACGAAGCGACACGCGATTACCAGCTCTTTCTCGATCGCGTGGCAATCCCGTTGTTCCGGCAGATCGCGAACATCCTCAGGGCCGAAAAGCACTTGTTCACGGTTTTCACACCGGGCGGCAGCGTCCGCCTCATGTCAGATCGGTCGAACGACGACTACATCGAGTTGTCGCTCGATACGACCAATCTGCGGCCGCAAGTCCTGATCCATTCGAGCAGAAGCCGCGGTCGGCGCGTCACCGAGTCGGAGATCGCCGTCGGACAACAGGGACCGGTTCGAGAACTGACGGAAGAGGACGTGCTGTCGGTCGTGCTGAAGGAGCTCGAGCCGATGCTGGAACGGTGAGGCGGATCTCACCACCGAGTGGCACCGAGGTCACCGAGCCCAAGCGTTCGTTCTTTCTCGGTGTTCTCGGTGTTCTCGGTGATCAGCTTCCGCGCTCCATTCAGTCTCGCGGCGGAGCGCTTGCGTCGTAGATTCGGACCAGCTCGACCAGCTTGTAACCCTTCGTCTGGTACGGAGGGATGATCCGCTCTGTCCTCAGGTACTGCATCATCCCGTCATCCGAGTAGTCGGGCGCGCCAACATCGGCCGTGGTCGTGAGCACCGCTTCGAGGCCCGCAATCGTCAGCGCCTTTTCGTAGACCGTTCTCGATCCGGGCAGAAAACCGAACCGCCGGGTTGCCTCGCGGCGTGCGGACGTCGCGAAAGCCACGAAGATCTCGTTGCTGACGAAGTTGTAGTCGGCCTCGCTGCGGCTCGCTGGCGCGTCCTCCACGCGGATGTCCGCGATCCCGGCGATCTGTTTGAGCTGGTCGATGAGGACCTGCGTGAACCCCCCTTCACCAGACCACTTGGTCGTATCGACATCCATTTGAGAATTTTTCAATCCTTTTGTGCCGAGTGGATCGACATCAGACCGCCAAGGACGGGCAGGTGGTCGACGCGGGACAGTCCTCGCGCTTCCATCATCCGGGCCACGCCTTCGCC
>Ga0068858_100003444_pt1 | contig 15712 bp, 19 predicted proteins | sample KBSSwiS12_FD_66589 | JGI IMG/M metagenome (GOLD analysis project Ga0068858, IMG submission 66589) | Switchgrass rhizosphere microbial communities from Kellogg Biological Station, Michigan, USA - KBS Switchgrass S1-2 | ecosystem: Host-associated > Plants > Roots > Rhizosphere > Soil ...
TGGCCGGCTTCACGGCGCTCGGGACCATCGTGCGCTTCGTGCCCCTGGCGATCCTGCTGGGCGCCATGTTCATGCGCAACCCGACCGCGCGGACGGCGGGCGTCATCTACTGGTCGGTGGTGACCGCGATCGGCGCGGGCCTGGGCGTCTGGCTCCTGGCCTACACCGGCGCCTCAGTGGCGCTGACCTTCCTGATCACCGCCACGGCCTTCGGCGCGCTGAGCCTGGTCGGCTACACCACCAAGAAGGACCTGACCGGCTTTGGCAGCTTCCTGATCATGGGCCTGTGGGGCTTGGTGCTGGCGTCGCTTGTGCGGATGTTCTGGAGCCCGCCCGGCTTCAGCTTCATCCTCAGCATCCTTGGCGTGCTGATCTTCGCGGGCCTAGTGGCCTACGACACCCAGCGGCTCAAGATGACCTACTACGAGCTGGGCGGCGACGCGGCCCAGACGGCGGTGGCCACCAACTACGGCGCGCTGAACCTCTATCTGAACTTCATCAACCTGTTCCAATTCCTCCTGCAGTTCGTCGGCCAACGCCGCTAGCCGCGCAGAGGAATTAAGCCTTCGAGCCCCGGCGGGTGACCGCCGGGGTTTTTTGTCGAACCACGAAAGCCACCTCGTTCTTGCAGGCGTCAGTCCACGACCTGGAAACGTCCCCGGTCGAAGATGCGCAGCACCGTCTCCAGTTCGTGGGCGCGCCGAAGGATGATGCCGCCCTGGCCGATCACCGCCCAGGCGCCCTGCTTACGCGCCAGCGCGGGGCGTTTCTCGATGCGATAAAGGGGGGCTTCGGAGGTGCGGCGGAACACCGAGAACACCGCCGCCTCCTTGAGTCCGTCGATGGCGTAGTCGCGCCATTCCCCCTGCGCCACCATCCGACCGTAGAGCCTGAGCAGGCGGTCGAGCTCACGCCGTTCGAAGAAGACGCGCGCGCCGCCCGGCGCGGCGAAAGACGGATCGAAAGCCATCGCGGCTGAGCCTAAACCGAAATAGGTCGGGAAAGCGAGGGCTTGGCGGCGACGCGGGCCCCCGGCCCAACGCCCCGAAATGACCTTATTTCGGTCCCCTGCGCGCCAGATGCGGAGGGTTTAAGGGACATGTCGGTTGGTCAGACTTGCTGGCCCCGGATCCTGAACAGCCCCCCCAGCCCCCCTGGGTCGACAGGTTGGCCAGCCGACACACTTCAGCCCGCGCAGGCCTCTCCAGCTGCGCGGGCTGTTGTGTGTCTGGGCCTTGAAATCCTTGGATGGCCGGGCTCAATCCTTGCGCGGCTGGCCCACGGCCAGCACCCGCCCGCCCTTCGGCGCCTGGATGATCACCGCCATCTCCAGCCCTTCCTCGGAGGCCTGGGGCAGGCGGAAAGCCTTCGGGCGGCCGCGCCAACGGCCCAGGCGCTTGATTTCCTTGACCACGTTCTTCTGGACGACCGTGCGGCCGCGGTTGTCGCCCGTCTTCACCATCACGTCCTGGGGGTGGGGGTCGTAGCGCACAAGCCAGACCTCCGCCCCGCCGGACGGGCTGCGGCCCAGGCCCACGTCCACGCGCCGCGATCCCACGAAACGTACGTCCGGCGGGTTGCGCGCGGCCCGGCCGGCGTCGCGCACCAGCTTGTCGACCCGCGCGGGCTTCAGGCCCGGCGCCTCGGCGCGGCCGTCGACGATGACCTGGGGCGTATAGGGTTCGCGCAGCGCGAGCCTGGCCACATAGGCCTTCTGCCGCTCGCTGAACTCCGGCTTGGCGAAGGTGTCCGGCCAGCCGAGATAGTCCCAGTAGTCCACCGGGAAGGTCAGCATGAGGACGCCGGAACGTTCCGAGAGCTTGGCGGCGTAGGCGTCGGCCTCGCCGCAGGACGCGCAGCCCTGGGCGGTGTAAAGCTCCACCAAGACCGGAGTCCTGGCCGTCGCGACCGCCGGCAGGGCGAGCAGGAACAGACTGAAGAGCGCGCCCTTCCGCATCAAGGGCGAGGCTTAAGCGGACTTCCGGTTGGTGTAAATCACAACAAGACGTGAGGGCTCCTCCCCCCGGCCTGGGAGGAGGAGCACGTCCCCTCAGCCCGCCTGGCGCGCCAGGTTCCGCAGAACGTAGTTCAGCACGCCGCCGTTCTTGAAGTACTCGAGCTCGGTCGGCGTATCGATGCGGCAGCGCACCGGGAAACGGGCGATGCGGCCGTCGCTGGGGCGGTACATCTCCACGATGAGCTGCTTGCGCGGCGCAAGCTCGGTCAGCCCGCGGATGGTGACGATCTCCTCGCCCGTCAGGCCCAGCTTGTGCCACCCTTCCTGGGTGAACTGCAGCGGCAGCACGCCCATGCCGACCAGGTTGGAGCGGTGGATGCGCTCGAAGCTCTCGGCGACCACGGCGCGCACGCCGAGCAGCCGGGTGCCCTTGGCCGCCCAGTCGCGCGAGGAGCCCGTGCCGTATTCCTTGCCGGCGAAGACCACCAGCGGGCGGCCCTCGGACTGGTAGCGCATGGCCGCGTCGTAGATCGACATCATCTCGCCCGAGGGGAAGTGCTTGGTGACACCGCCCTCGATGTCCGGAGTGATGCGGTTGCGGATGCGGATATTGGCGAAGGTGCCCCGCATCATCACTTCGTGGTTCCCCCGCCGGGCGCCGTAGGAGTTGAACTCCGAGGCCGGCACCTCATGCTCGCGCAGGTAGACGCCCGCGGGCGAGCTAGCCTTGATCGAACCCGCCGGAGAGATGTGATCGGTGGTGATGGAGTCGCCGAACACGCCCAGCACCCGGGCCTCGACGATGTCGGTCACCGCCGCAGGCTCCATCTTCATGTCCTGGAAGTAGGGCGGGTTCTGCACGTAGGTCGAGGCGCCGTCCCAGGCGTAGGTCTGGCCGCCGGCGACCTTGATGCCCTGCCAGTTCTTGTCCCCCTTGAAGACGTCGGCGTAGCGGGTCGCGAACATCTTGTTCGTCACGTGCTTGCGCTGGAGGGCGGAGACTTCCTCGCTCGTCGGCCAGAGGTCGCGAAGGTAGACGGGCTTGCCGTCCTTGCCCTCGCCCAGCGGCTCGTTGGCGAGGTCGATCTGCATCGAGCCCGCCAGCGCATAGGCCACCACCAGCGGCGGCGAGGCCAGGTAGTTGGCGCGCACGTCGGGGTTCACCCGGCCTTCGAAGTTGCGGTTGCCGGAGAGCACCGAGACCGCCACCAGATCGTTCTTCTGGATCGTTTCGGACACCGGCTCCGGCAACGGGCCGGAGTTGCCGATGCAGGTGGTGCAGCCGTATCCCACTAGGTTGAAGCCCAGGGCGTCCAGGTGCTTGGTCAGGCCGGCCGCCTTCAGGTAGTCGGTCACCACCTGAGAGCCCGGCGCCAGCGAGGTCTTCACCCAGGGCTTCACGCTCAGGCCCTTCTCCACCGCCTTCTTGGCCACCAGGCCCGCGGCAATCAGCACGCTGGGATTGGAGGTGTTGGTGCAGGAGGTGATGGCGGCGATCACCACGTCGCCGTTACCGAGGTCGAAGTTCTCGCCCTCCACCTTGTAGCGCTGGCCGAGCGTCTCCGCCTTGCCGAAGTCGTTGGAGGCCGCCTGCTTGAACTCGCCGGCGGCGTCGGACAGCAGCACCCGGTCCTGCGGACGCTTGGGGCCGGCCAGCGAGGGGGCGATAGTCGCCAGATCGAGCTGCAGGGTGTCGGTGAACACGGGCTCCGGATCGGCCGGGTCGCGCCAGATTCCCTGGGCCTTCGCGTAGGCCTCGACGAGCGCCACCCGCTCGGGCGCGCGGCCCGTGGCGGACAGGTAGTCGATGGTCGCCTGGGTGACGGGGAAGAAGCCGCAGGTCGCGCCGTATTCGGGAGCCATGTTGGCGATGGTCGCCTGGTCCTCGAGCGTCAGATGCGCCAAGCCCGGGCCGTAGAACTCGACGAACTTGCCGACCACGCCCTTCTTGCGGAGCATCTGGGTGACGGTGAGCACCAGGTCGGTGGCGGTCGCGCCCTCGGGCAGCTGGCCGTCCAGGCGGAAGCCGATCACCTCGGGGATCAGCATCGGGATCGGCTGGCCCAACATGGCCGCCTCGGCCTCGATGCCGCCCACGCCCCAGCCCAGCACGGCCAGGCCGTTGATCATGGTCGTGTGGCTGTCGGTGCCGACGACGGTGTCCGGATAGGCGACGGTCATGCCCTGGTCGTCGTTGGTCCAGACGGTCTGGGCGAGGTTCTCCAGGTTCACCTGGTGGCAGATGCCGGTGCCCGGCGGCACGACGCGGAAGTTGTTGAAGGCCGAGGAGCCCCAGCGCAGGAAGCGGTAACGCTCCATGTTGCGCTCGTACTCGCGCTCGACGTTCTCGGCGAAGGCCTTGGAGGTGCCGAAGTGGTCGACCATCACCGAGTGGTCGATGACCAGGTCGACGGGATTGAGGGGGTTGATCTTCTCCGGGTCGGCCGAAAGCGCCACCATGGCGTCGCGCATGGCCGCCAGGTCGACCACGGCCGGAACGCCGGTGAAGTCCTGCATGAGCACCCGGGCGGGACGGAAGCTGATTTCGTGCTCCACGGCCCCCTTGTTGTCGAGCCAGGCGGCGACCGCCTTCAGGTCGTCGGGGCCGACCGACTGGCCGTCCTCGTTGCGCAGCAGGTTCTCCAGCAGAACCTTCATCGACACCGGCAGGCGCGAGACGCCGGAAAGTCCGGCTTCCTCTGCGGCCTGGAGGCTGTAGTAAGCGTAGGTCTTGTCGCCCACCACGAGCTCGCGGCGGGTGTTCAGGCTGTCAGCTGACGCCATATCGGGAGATCCTCTCTCTGTTCCCAGCCGCTTCACGCCGCCTTCAGGGATCGCGCGCTTTTAGAGGCGGACTCACAGGGTCCGTCTCCGCGCGGCGTACGCCCCCCGAGGCGCCGGCGGCCGGGCGCTACATAGCCCCACGGTTCCCGCCCGTCCATGTGCGGGGCGCAGGAAGATGATCTTCGGCGAAAAGCCCTCCGCGATCTCGCGTCTGACCCTGACGAATCTTTCCGTCCGCCGGGGCGGCCGACGGCTCTTCGACGGCCTGAGCCTGGAGCTTTCGGCCGGCGAGGCCTGCGCGCTGCGGGGCGCGAACGGGGCCGGCAAGTCCAGCCTGCTGCGCGCCATCGCCGGGCTGACCCCGCTGGAGGCGGGCGAGGTCGCCTTCGGCGAGGCCGACCCTGCGCTCGCCCGCGCCGGCGGCCTGCACCTGCAGGGCCACTTCGACGGGCTGAAACCTGCCCGCACCGCGCGCGAGGAGCTGACCTTCTGGCGACGCTGGGAAGGCGGCGACGAAGCGGGCCTGGCCCGCGCAGTCGAAGAGCTGGACCTCGGCCCCCTGCTGGACCTGGAAATCCGCCGGCTCTCCGCTGGCCAGCGCCGGAGGCTGGCGCTCGCCCGCCTCCTCGCCGCGCCGCGCCCCCTGTGGCTGCTGGACGAGCCGCTCGCCCCGCTGGACGCGCGTTTCCGCGCCCGCTTCGCGGAGCTGATGGCCGCACACCTGGCCTCAGGCGGCCTGGTGCTGGCCGCGGTCCACGACCCCTTGCCGGGCGCCGTCAAGACCCTGGAGCTGGCATGAGCCGCCTGCTCGCACTCCTGGGCCGCGAGACGGCGCTGGCCTGGGGCCGCGGCGGCGGGCCGCTGGTGACGGTGGGATTCTACGCCGGGGCCGCCAGTCTGGCGCCGCTCGCCATCGGACCGGAGCCGGGGCGACTCTCCGCCGTGGCCGCCGGCGTGGCCTGGGTGACGCTGGCGCTGGCCGCCCTGCTGTCGCTGGAGCGGCTGTTCGAGCGCGACTACGAGGACGGCGCCTTGGACCTTCTGACGCTCTCGCCGGTTCCGCTGGAGATCACCTGCGCCGTCAAGTGCCTGGGACAATGGCTCGCCACCGGCGCCCCGCTGGCGCTGGCGGCCCCCGTGGCGGCGGTGGCCCTGGGCGCCAGTCCCGCGCTCGCCCCGCTGATCCTGGTCTGCGCCCTGCTGGGCGGACTGGCCTTCGCCTTCGTCGGCGGGGCGGGGGCGGCCCTCAGCCTCGGGGCGCGCCGCGGCGGCCTGCTGACCGCCGTCATCGTGCTGCCGCTGTTCGCCCCGCCGGTGATCTTCGGCGGCGGGGCGCTGGACGCCTACGCCGCGGGCCTCCCCTGGCGCGCCGGACTGAGCCTGCTCGCGGCCTACGCCGCCGCCGCGGTGGCGCTCAGCCCCCTCGCCATGGCCGCCGCCTGCCGTAACGCCCTGAGCTGAGCAATCTCGGTCCTAATTTTCCGACGCCGCGACGGAACTGCGATCGGCCGCCGTTGAACGGAACACGAGGGGCCCAGGAACCCAGGACGTCATCGAATGAAGCTAACCTCCCTTGCGCTGGCCGGCGTGATCGCCGCGGCCGCCCTCGGGGCGAATGCAAGCCTCGCCCAGCCGGCCCCCGGCCCCGCCGCCGAAGGCGGCCAATGGCGCGCGCCCGACCCGGCCCAGATGGCCGAGCGCCACGCCGAGCGCCTGCGCACGCTGCTGCAGTTGCGGCCCGACCAGGAGCCCGCGCTCCGCGCCCTGGTGGCGGCGCTCAAGCCGGACGCCGACAGGATGGCCGAGCGCCAGGCCTATCGGGCCGAGCGCAACAAGCTGACGGCGCCGCAGCGGCTCGACCGGATTCAGGCGCGGATGTCCGAACACCAGGCGGCCTTCGCCCGTAAGGCGGACGCCATCAAGCGCTTCTACGCCCAGCTCACGCCCGCCCAGCAACGCGCCTTCGACGCCATGCCGATGATGCACGGCCGACACGGCCACGGCATGCACGAGGGCGGCTCTGGGCGTCCCGGTCACGGCCAGCCTCCTCCCCCCGTGGGCTGAGCCGACGCGCCCTCTCCCGTTCCCCTCGGTCGGGAGAGGGCGCCCCCCGCTTGCCGGGCGCAGCCGGCGGGGTTAATCCCGCCCCATGAGTTGGGCGCCCCGCTTTCTGACCAATCCCGAGCGTTTCATGGCGTTCTCCGGCTGGGCGGCCCCATCGATCGGCGCCCTGGCCGTCGGCCTCGCCGCCGCCGGCCTCTGGAGCGGCTTCGCAGCGCCCGACGACTATCAGCAGGGCGCCACCGTCCAGATCATGTTCATCCATGTGCCGGCGGCGATCCTGGGCATGTTCGCCTACGTCTGCCTGGGCGGCGCGAGCTTGCTGGCCCTGGTGTTCCGCCATCGCTTGGCGGACGCCGCGGCGCAGGCCGCCGCACCGCTGGGCGCGGCCTTCACCTTCCTGGCCCTGGTCACCGGCTCGCTGTGGGGCCGGCCCATGTGGGGCGCGTGGTGGGTGTGGGACGCCAGACTCACCTCGGTGCTGGTGCTGTTCCTGTTCTACGTCGCCTATCTGGCGCTCCGCGCGTCCATCGACGACGAGACGAAGGCGGGCCGGGCCGCGGCGATCCTGGCCCTGGTGGGCCTGGTGAACCTGCCGGTCGTCCACTTCAGCGTCAATTGGTGGAACACCCTGCACCAGGGCAGCTCGGTGCTAACCCGCGGGGCGCTGCCGCCGGTCTACGCCCGGCCGCTGGCGCTCATGTGCCTGGCCTATCTGGCGGCCTTCGGCGCGCTGTGGCTGGTGCGCATCCGCGGCGAGCTATGGCGCCGGCGGGCCGAGGCCGCGGCCCTTCGCATGGCGGACGCCTGATGGAGGCGCTGTTCAGCGGCAAGTACGCGGCCTTCATCGCCGGCGCCTACGGCGTCACGGCGCTGGTCTTCCTGGCGCTGACCCTCTCCAGCCTGGCCCACGCCCGGCGCTGGCGCCGCCGGGCCGAGGGAGGCTCCAGCCGGTGAACCGCTGGCTGACGCTCGCGCCGCTGGTGGTGCTGGGCGCGCTGGCGGTGCTGTTCGGCTTCTATGCGCTGAAGCACGATCCGCATGTGCAGCCGCACGCCCTGGTGGGCCGCCCGCTGCCCGACCTGACCCTGCCGGCGCTGGACGACGGCTCCGCCGTCAAGCTCCACGCCCTGAGGTCGGACGGCCCGGTGGTGGTGAACTTCTTCGCCTCCTGGTGCGCGCCCTGCGAGGTCGAGGCGCCCCAGCTCAACGCCCTGGCCGCCCGCGGCGTGCGGATCGTCGGCGTGGCCTACAAGGACGATCCCGCGAAGACCCGAGCCTTCCTCGCCAGGCTGGGCGACCCCTACGTCGCACGGCTGGTCGACCGCGACGGCCGGGCGGGGGTCGAGTTCGGCGTCACCGGCGTCCCCGAAACCTACCTCGTCGGCCGCGACGGCGTGATCCTCGACAAGCACACGGGCCCGCTGGAGGCGGCCGACGTCGCCAGCCTGGCGGCGAGGGCGCGTTAACCACGCGTTAGCCATAAGGGGTCGAAATCGTAACCCTTGCTTAACCCTCGACCGACCCGGCCTTCATGACGACCATCCGCCCCGGCGCCCCGCCGATCGCCGCTCCGGCCCCGCCTCGCCAGGCCGATCCCGCACGCCAGGCGGCACAGGCCTTCTTTGCGATCGCCGCAGGCCGCGCCGCGGCGACGGCCCAGGCGGCGGCCGTCGCTGCGCCGCCGCCCGCCGACGCCTCGCCAAGCCCGGCGAAAGCGCCTGAATCCGCGCCGTCTGCGCGGCCGCCGCGGCTCGGCGCCCTGCTGGACATCCGCGTCTGAGATGGCGAGGGGCCGTAAGCTTTAACCTTCCTTTATGGGGAACATGGCAGGATGCCAGGAGTTTGCCCGCCATGACGGGAAGGTTCGCCACCATGAGCCGCGACCAGCGCATCCAGGCCGAAGCCCAGGCCCTCTGGCGGGAACTCTTCGACGAGCCCGCGCCGCCGGGCGGCCACGGCGGCGACATGATCGCCCGCATGCTGAGCCGTCTGCCCGCGCCGGGCTATGAGCGCCTGGCGTCGCCCTTCCTTCGTCGCAGCCAGGTCGCCGAGCCCAGGCGACGCTGAGGCTCGCCTCAGGCGGCCTTCTTCGCCTTCTTCTTCGGCTTTGTCCGCACCTCTCCGACGATGGTGAGCTTGGCGGGCTTGGCCTGGCGTTTGCCGGCCTTGGCCTCGGCGCCCTTGATGAGGTCGGAGAGCAGTTCCAGGAACCGCTGACGTCGTCCGCCGCCCGAAATGAGCTTCAGCAGGCGGGCGTCGGCGGCGGCCATCTTGGGCCTGGCCTCTTCCAGGACGGCGCGGCCCTGGTCGGTCAGGCTGACGGCGTTGGCGCGGCCGTCGGAAGCGGAGCGCCGGCGCTCCAGCAAGCCCTTGCCGATCAGCCTCGCGGCCATCTCCGCCATGGTGGAGCGGTCGATGCCGGTGATCCGCACCAGTTCGGTCTGGGTGGCGCCCTGGTGCTCCGCCGCGGCGGCCAGGACCGCATACTGACGTTGCGTCAGCCCGCCCGCGCCGAACTCCTCGGCGTAGACGTCGAGGGCGAGTTGTACGGCGCGGTGCAGCAGGTGGCTGGGCGAGCGCTCCAGCGCCGACGCCGTCTTTCCGCTCTTCGCCTTCGCCATCTCCGCACTCCCCGGCTTATGCGAGCGGGACGCTAGCGGGCTTGTGCGTCTGTTTGACGACAGACGATCCGGGCCGGGACCTTCGCCCTACTCCGGGGGCGGCGGAGGGGGGACCTCGCCGCCCTTCAGATGCTTCATCAGGAACGGCGCCTGAAGCAGGCTGAAGGCGAGCGTCAGCACCATCAATCCCGGGAAGCGGAACAGCACCCACACCGAATCGCTCTGAGTGCGCCACACCGCCTCGTTGGCCGCCGCGAGGGCTGCGAAGAAGACGCCGTAACGCAAGGTCAGCCCCCGCCAGGCTTGGTCGGGCATGTCGAACGCATCGCCCAGCAGCAGCTTCAGCGGATGCCGGCGCAGGATCAGTCCGCCGAACATCACCGCGGCGAAGGCCAGGTTCATCACCGTCGGCTTCACCTTAAGAAACCGCGGGTCGTGGAAGGCGAGCGTCAGGCCGCCAAACACCAGGGCGGCGCCCCCCGCCAGCGCCGGGAAGGGCGCCAGGCGCCGCTCCACCGCGAAGCCCACCGCCAGCGCCGCCGCCGAGCCCGCCACCAGCGCCCAGGTGGCCTGCTGCAGGTCGCGGCCGGTGGCGAAATAACCGATCAGGAAGGCGGCGAGGGCGAAATAGTCGACGAACCAGCCGATCCAGCGTTTGCCGCCCTCGCTCATCGCACCGGCTCGGTCAGGCCCACCAGGGAGCGGGCGAAGGCGCGGGCGTCGAAGGGCTGCAGGTCGTCGATCCCCTCGCCCACCCCGACCAGCTTGATCGGGGAGTCCGAGGCCTGGGCGACCGGCACCAGCACCCCGCCGCGGGCGGTGCCGTCCAGCTTGGTCATGACGATGCCGGAGACGCCGATCTGGTTGCCGAAGATGTTCTCCTGGGCCAGCGCGTTGCGGCCGACGGTGGCGTCCAGCACCAGAAGGGTCTCGTGCGGCGCGTCGGGATCCAGCTTCTTGACCACGCGGATGATCTTCAGGAGCTCGTCCATCAGGCCCTGCTTGTTCTGCAGCCGGCCGGCGGTGTCGATCAGCACTACGTCGAAGCCCTCGGCGCGGCCGCGGGCGACGGCGTCATAGGCCAGGCCTGCGGCGTCGGAGCCGGTGGGCCTGGACATGAATTCAGCGCCAGCGCGGTCGGCCCAGACCTTGAGCTGCTCCACCGCCGCGGCGCGGAAGGTGTCGCCGGCCGCCACCAGCACCTTGGCGCCGCCGCGCACCAGGTCGGCGGCGATCTTGCCCAGCGTCGTGGTCTTGCCCGAGCCGTTCACCCCGATGAACAGCACCACGCAGGGCCGAGGTCCGGCCAGCGGATCGAAGCGGCCCTGGCGCTTTTCCAGCTCCTCGCCGATCGCCTGGGCCAGCGACTCGCGGATCTCCTGCTCGTCGACGTCCTTGCCGAACTTCTCGGCGGCGAAGCGCTCGGTGATGCGGGCCGCCGAATGCGGGCCGAGGTCGGCCTCGATCAGCATCTCCTCCAGCTCGTCCAGCCTCGCCTGGTCGAGCGGCGCCTTCTGCGAGAAGACGTCGGAGATCTGGTCGCCCATCTGCTTGGACGAGCGGGAAAGCCCCTGGGCGAGGCGCTGAAACCAGCCGCGTTTGGGTTCGGACATGGCGGCCTTCTAGCTTCCCGCCGGGACCGCGTCACGTGCGGGCGGCTCAGCCTCTCCATTGCCCCAAAAGCCCCGGGCCACTAGGTTGCGCGCCTTCTGCAAACCGGCCCCTTCTCCATGACCCTCACATTCGAAGACATCCTCGCCGCCCAAGCGCGGTTGAAGGGTCACATCGAGCGCACCCCGTGTCGACCGTCGCGGACGCTGTCGGAGATCACCGGGGCCGAGGTGTGGATCAAGTTCGAGAACCTGCAGTTCACCGCCGCCTACAAGGAGCGCGGCGCGCTGAACAAGCTGCTGCAGCTCTCGGCTGCGGAGAAGAAGCGGGGCGTGATCGCCGCCTCGGCCGGCAACCACAGCCAGGGGCTGGCCTATCACGCCGCCCGCCTGGGAATCCCCGTGACCATCGTCATGCCGCGCAGCACGCCCTTCGTGAAGGTGCAGCAGACGCGCAACCACGGCGCCGAAGTGGTGATGGACGGCGAGAGCTACGACGAAGCCTCCGCGTTCGCCCAGAAGCTGTGCGAGGATCGCGACCTGGTCTTCGTCCATCCGTTCAACGACGTCGACGTCATGGCCGGCCAGGGCACGGTGGCCCTGGAGATGCTGGAGGACGTCCCCGACCTGGAGGTGCTGCCGGTGCCGATCGGCGGCGGCGGGCTGATCGCCGGCGTCGCCACCGCGGCCAAGCACGTGAAGTCCGACGTGCGGGTGGTGGGACTGGAGCCGGCCATGTACCCCTCCTTCACCGCCAAGATGCGCGGCGTGAACACCGCGGCGGGGACCGGAGGCGCGACCATCGCCGAAGGCATCGCGGTCAAGGCCGTGGGCGACCTGACCTACGCCATCGCTCGGCCGCTGATCGACGAAGTGCTGCTGATCGAAGAGCCGTTCTTCGAGCGGGCCGTGGCGCTCTACTGCAACGTCGAGAAGACCGTGGCCGAGGGCGCAGGCGCCGGCTCGCTGGCCGCCCTGCTGGCCTATCCCGAGCGTTTCCGCGGCAAGAAGTGCGGCCTGATCCTGACGGGCGGCAACATCGACACCCGCCTGCTGGCCTCCGTGCTCACCCGCGAACTGGTGCGCGAACAGCGTATCGTCAGCCTACGGATCATCGGCGACGATCGGCCTGGCCTGCTGGCCACCGTCTCGGCGGTGATCGGCCAGATGGGGGCGAACATCATCGAGGTGGCGCACAACCGCCTGGCGCTGGACGTGCCCGCCAAGGGCGCGGAGTTCGACCTGATGATCGAGACCCGCGACGCGCAGCACACCCGCGAGATCATGGACGCCCTGCGCGAGCGGGGCTATCCGCCCCGGACGGTCTGAGAATGCTCCGTCAGCTGACGATCATCCTGGCCGCCGGTGCGCTTGCGCTCTCGGCATGCCACAGGAGCCTGCCGGACAACGCCGAGCCCTCTAAGGCCTTCCTGGAGAGAACCGCCAGGACGCCGGGGGTCACGAGCCTACCCAGCGGACTGATGGTCCAAGTCGTCCGCTCCGGTCCCAAGGAGGGCCTGCGCCCCGGCCCGTTCGATGAGGTGAAGGTCAATTACGAGGGCAAGCTGGTCGACGGGACGGTGTTCGATTCCAGCTACCAGAAAGGCCAGGCGGCCACCTTCACGCCGCGCGGCGTGATCAAGGGCTGGCAGGAGGCGCTTCAGCTGATGCGGCCGGGCGATGAGTGGATCGTCTACGTGCCGCCCAAGCTCGGCTACGGCGAAGAAGGAGCCGGCGGCGTCATACCGCCCAACGCCGCCCTGATCTTCCGCATCGAACTGCTGGGCGTGCTTCCCGCCGAGGGGCGGGTGCAGACGGGCTAGATATTCGCCATTCTCCGGCGCCTGGCCTTTCGCCAGGCGAAATCCGGGCTGACGGCCACGATTTGGTCTATCGGTGATCCATGGCGAGCGACTTGACGCCCAAAGCTCTCGAGATCCTGCAGACGCTGGTCGGCTTCGACACCACCTCGCGCGCCTCGAACCTGGCGCTCGTGGAATGGGTGGAGACCTATCTCGACGGCCTGGGCGTCCCCCATCGGCGCGTGCCGAACGCCGACGGCAGCAAGTCGAACCTCGTCGCCACCCTGGGGCCGGCGACCGCCGGCGGGGTGGTGCTGTCGGGCCACACCGACGTGGTGCCGGTGGACGGCCAGCCCTGGACCACCGACCCCTGGACGCTGACCGAGCGCGACGGCCGGCTCTACGGACGCGGCGCGGCCGACATGAAGGGGTTCCTGGCTCTGGCGCTGGCGGCCGCCCCAGAGCTCGCCTCGAACGGGACCCGCCGGCCCGTCCACCTGGCCTTCTCCTACGACGAGGAGATCGGGTGCCTGGGGGCGCCCGACATGATCGAGGTGATCCGCGCGGAACTGCCGAGCCCGGCGCTGGTGGTGGTGGGGGAGCCCACCGACATGGTCGCCGTCAACGGCCATAAGGGCATCGCAACCTTCACCGTCACCGTGATCGGGCGGGAGGCCCACTCCAGCCAGACCCAGGCCGGCGTCTCGGCGATCATGGAGGCCATCCCCCTGCTGGCCAGCCTCAAAGCGCTGGGCGAGCGGCTGGAGCGCGAATCCGATCCCGCCTCGCCCTTCACGCCCAAGGGCGCGACGCTGACGGTGGGCGTCATCCACGGCGGCACCGCCGGCAACATCCTGGCCAGAGAGTGCCGGTTCCTGTTCGATCTGCGCTGGCCGCCAGGCATCGACCCGATGCAGGTTCTGGCGTCCTTCGCGGCCGAGGTGGCGGCGCTCGACGCGGCGCTGAAGGCCCGCGCCCCTGAAGCCGGCGCGCATCTCGTCCGCCGCTCGTTCACCCCGCCGCTCTCGCCCGAGCCGGACGGCGCGGCCGAGGCCTTCGCCCGCAGATTGACCGGCGACAACGGCCCGCCGCGCGCGGTGGCCTTCGCCGCCGAGGCCGGCCAGTTCCAGCAGGCGGGCTTCTCCACCGTGATCTGCGGTCCGGGCTCCATCGCCCAGGCGCATCAGCCGGACGAATACATCGAGCGCTCGCAGATGGAGCGCGGCGCGGCCTTCATGCGCCGGCTCATCGAATGGGCGCAGGCGGCGCCCTGAGCGGCCGCACCAGCGGATCGCGCCGCACCAGGGCCGCCGGGCTCCACACCATCATGCGGGCGATATCGCAGGAGGTGGCCGTGCGCCCGGCCTGGCTTTCGCGCCGCATCCGCAGCGCCAACGGCAGGCCCCTGATCGCGGCCGCGAGGCCCCGGAGCGGGGCGCGCAGCTCCCGCCGCTTTGCGTGACTGGCGAACAGCAGGGCCGTGATCGCCAGGTGATAGGGCAGGGTCATCGCCAGCAGCAGGGGCGGGGTGTTCTTGAGGTAGACCCAGACGCGGTTGCGGGTGCCGTGGAAGACGGCGAAGTCCGAACGCGGGCCGCCGCTGGAGGCCGAGCCCACGTGCCGCACCACCGCCTTGGGCGCCAGGACCGTGGCCTCTCCGCGCAGCCTGAGCCGATAGCCGAGGTCCACGTCCTCGCAGTAGCAGAACAGCCGCTCGTCCAGCCCGCCCATCTCCAGGAACAGGGCGCGGTCGATCATCATCGCCCCGCCGCAGGCCGAGAAGACCTCGCCGGCGACGGCCCCGCCCGGGTCGCGACGCAGGTAGCCTCCGCGGTAGGCCAGGCCGGACGCGCTCATCACATCGCCCAGGCCGTCCAGTACGGTCGGGTCCTCCGCCATCAGCTGGCGCGAGGCGAAGCAGCGGACGTCCGGATGCGCCTTGGCCGCGGCCAGCAGCTCGGCCAGCCAGTCGGGCTCAGCGAAGGCGTCGGGGTTAAGCAGCGCCAGCCATCGGCCGCGCGCCGCCTGCGCCGCCTGGTTCACCGCCGCGGCGAAGCCCCGGTTCTCGCGGTTGCGGATGAAGGTCGCCTCAGGCCGCGCCGCAGCCTCCGCCTCGGCGGCGCCGTCGTCGGAGGCGTTGTCCACCAGCACCAGCTCCACGTCGGGCGTGGTCTGGCCGTCCACCGCCGCCAGGCACCGCGCCAGCAGCTCCCCGCTCTGATAGGCCACCACGGCCACGCTGACCTGGGGCGCCGAAGGCTTGTCTTTCCCGTCGTCCCGGGCCATCGGGGGGCTCATCCCACAACTTCATCGACCACATGACGACGATCACGCCGCTGGCCATCCCTGAGGTCCTGCTTATCACGCCCAAGCGCCATGGCGATGCGCGCGGCTGGTTCGCCGAGACCTGGAGCTCCCGCACCCTGGCGCAGGCCGGCGTCGAGGCCGCCTTCGTGCAGGACAACCAGGCCTTCAACGCGCGCAAGGGGACGCTTCGCGGCCTGCACTTTCAGCAGGCGCCCCATCCGCAGGCCAAGCTGGTCCGGGTGCTGAAGGGCGCGATCTACGACGTCGCGGTCGACGTGCGCCAAGGCTCTCCCACCTTCGGCCAATTCGTCGGCGCCGAACTCACCGCCGAGGGCGGAGAACAGCTTTTCGTGCCGCGCGGCTTCGCCCACGGCTATGTGACGCTGACCGACGCTTGCGAGCTCTTCTACAAGGTGGACGGACAGTACGCGCCGCAGACCGAAGGCGGGCTGATCTGGAACGACCCGGACCTCGCCATCCCCTGGCCTCTGGAAGGCGAGCCGGTGCTGTCCGACAAGGACAAGCTGCTCCCCCGCCTGCGCGACCTGAAGGCGGTGTTCTAGTCTC
>Ga0068858_100003446_pt1 | contig 15711 bp, 10 predicted proteins | sample KBSSwiS12_FD_66589 | JGI IMG/M metagenome (GOLD analysis project Ga0068858, IMG submission 66589) | Switchgrass rhizosphere microbial communities from Kellogg Biological Station, Michigan, USA - KBS Switchgrass S1-2 | ecosystem: Host-associated > Plants > Roots > Rhizosphere > Soil ...
CAGGAAGCGATCTAAGTCTGGTAAGTCGGCGTAACCTTCGGCCCCTCAGCAGTCCACGCAATCGGATCCAGACAAAGCTGGCGCGCCGTCCGCGTGCTGTCCCACGCATGGTAAACGCAAAGATGCGTCTTATCATCGAGCCCCAGCACGACACTGTTATGCCCCGGCCCAATCGTCTTTCCCTGTCCCTTTAACACGCACGCCCCGCGCTGGGTGCCCATGTCTTTCCAGGGGCCCAGCGGATGATCCGCCACCGCATAGGCCACGCCATACGACTCATCCTGCCAGTTGCCGCCCGAGTAAAAGCAATAGTAGCGCCCCTCGTGACAAACCACATGGGCGCCCTCCACCGTATGCCACTCCGCAAAGACGCGGCCATACATCCTGTTATTTCGCCAACTGATCTGCCAATCCGCGGAAGGAATCGCCACCGGATGCGCGGGCCCGGTGATGGTCACCATGTCATCCGACATCGGCGCCACCGCGGTTCCGGTTCCACAGCGGCCCTCCAGATAATCCTTCGCGAAGTAGAGATACCACTGACCCGTCTTCGGATCGCGAAACGGACTCGCATCGATCGTAAAACCTTCGTCAGGAAAAAGGAGCTTACCGCAATCGCGAAAAGGGCCTTCCGGTGCATCTGATACCGCGACCCGCAGCCGCTGCTGGGTTCCGCCCTCCACGGGATGGGGACACGAGTAATACATCCAGAATTTGCCCTGCGCAAAGGCGACTTCCGGTGCCCAATATTCGGGAGAGGACACATCGGGCAGGGGCTCCAACGCGCCGCCCAAATAGTCCCAGGCGACTAAATCCCGCGAACGCAGGACCACGAACCTTTTCTCGTTCGGCGGCGCAACCCAAACACCCGGCGTTTCCTGCACCTGAAAGTGCGTTCCGTAGGCGTAATAAACGCCTTCGTGTTTGATGACATGCGGATCCGCACAATAACCCGCCCAAACCGGATTGCGCCCCTGCTTCGGTGAAAGCATCACGAGTCAGGGGCCGAAAGCCGTTCTATTTCTGGACGATGACGCCAATTTGTACCCGGCGATTCTTCGCGTAGGCCTCTTCGGTGTCGCCCTGCGCGGCGGGTTGGTCGGAACCGTAGCTGTTCGTATAGAGCGCCGTTGCGGGAAGGCCGAGACCCACGAGATATTCGCGCACCGCGAGCGCACGGCGTTCGCCTAGGGCCCGATTATATTCCGGCGTACCGCGCTTATCCGCGTGACCGGCCAGGAAGAGCGAGTGATTAGGGTTCGCCTTCAGCCACTGGGCAACATTCGCCAGCTTGGTCCGTTCCGCACCGGGAATCGTCGAGCTGTCGAAGGCAAAATAGATCGTATCCGCGGCTAGCGTCTGGTAATCGGCATCGTTCGGGTTGAAATTGCCGCGGGCCGCGGGAGGAATACCACTGTTCAAATCAACATTGTCTCCCTGGGGAAGACCACCGGCGCCGCCGCCACCCATGTCCGTGTAATTTCCGTTCTTGTCGCTATCGCACGCGGCGAGGGTGAGGGTTGCGGCGATGAGGAGTAGACCGAGGCATTTTTTATTCATGAGAGCGTCGAGGGTTGGGAGCAAGCTGTTGGTTATACGGATGTCAGATGGGGTTTGCAACGATTAACGAGAGACGGTGGGTTCGCCGGCGCCACTCACACCAGCTTCGATCGGGATCGATTGGTGCGAGACAACGTCGAGTAGATAAATATGTCCGTTATTGGAATAGACCAGATGGCGCGAGTCCGCCGTCCATTCCGGATCCTGTCCGCCGGAGGTGGTGATCAAATGCGCCGTGCGGCTGGCCACATCAAAGACGCCGATCTGGAACTGTCCGCCCGTGCGCGTGGTGAAGCAGATCAACTTACCGTCCGGCGACCAGTCCGGCTTCGTGCAATAGGAGTTGCCGGTGACGAGGTGATCCATCTCCGAGACGCCGCTCGAGCTGCTGATGAAAAGCTGTGGACTCCCGCGGTCGTCGGAGGAGTAAACCAGCCGATCTCCCGTCGGTGACCACGAGGGAGACGTCTCCGCGCCGCGCGTCCGCGTGATGCGCGTCGGCGATCCACCGCTGGCCGGCATGACGTAGACTTCCGGATTTCCGTCCTTGCTCAACGTCATCGCGATCTGTGAACCATCGGGCGAGAACGACGGCCCCGAATTGATCCCCGGGAAAAACGCGATCCGGTTGCGGCCACCGGAACTCAGGTCGATTAGGTAGACGTCGGGATAGCCACTCTTGTATGAGGTATAGGTCAACTTCGTGCCATCATGGTTCAACGATGGACTCGCGCTGATGACGCCGTCATGCGTGATCGCCCGCACGCCGTAACCGTCGATATCACCGAGGTAAAGTTCCTTCGCGCCGCCTGAATCGGAAATAAACGCCAGCTTGCTCGAAGCAAAGCCGGGCAGTCCCGTCACCGCTTTCGTGATCGCGTCCGCAAACAAGTGCACCGCCGCGCGGGGCTTGCCGCTGAACGTCTGGCTGAAAACTTCCTCGCCCGTTTTCTTGGTCAACTTGCCTGTCACGCCCGAGTCAGTCACTTCGCCGCTCGCGGTGTAATCGCCCGATCCACCCGCTACCGGCGAGATCATCCCGGTCCGTTTCAAGTCGGCACTCAGCACCTGCGTGCCCATGCTGCCTTCCGAGCCGCCGAGGGGATTGATACCCACGCGTACCAATGTCGAGACCGACACGTCCACCTGGGCCTGCGCCCCGGCTTGGAAAATACCGAGCATCATGGCGATAAGAACACTACGAAGAAGAGGATGAGATAATTTCAAAGGAATCACGTTAGCGGTTTAGTTTAAAGTTGATGTGAATATCAGGCGGGCAGCCGTCCGGCAAGGGTTGAAGGAGGTAGCCGAGACTTTTCGCCGCAGCCACCGCAGAGTCGTCATAAGCCTGGTTGCCGGAGGAGCGCGTCAGCATGACTTGATCAGCAGGGACACGGCCGTCCTTCTCGACATGGATCGTCACCTCGGGCGTCACGGCCGTTTCATCGCTCAGGTTTGGGCTCGTCCACTTGCTCATCACCTGGTCGCGTACGGAAAGATAAAAATCCTGGAACGGATTCGCCTGCGAATGGGCTGATCCATTCGGTCCATGATTCGTCGCATTCGCCACGCCGGACGTTTGCAACTTCTGCCCCAGCTTCGCAGCGATCTGCTCCTTGCTCAATCCCTGGCTGTCGGGATTTGATGGCGAATCGTTCTCCGGCGCATCCGAATCATCGGCTACGACCGCTGGCTTTTTCACATGGGGCTTAGGTTTTGTGACATGCTTCACCGGCTCGGGTGTTGGACCGTCCTGCAAGGTCAGGTCGACTTTGACCTTTGGCTTGGGTGGAGTGATCGGTTTCGGCTTGTCCGGAATAAGCGCAGGCGCATCCGACTTCACAATCGGCTGAGGCACTGGCGGTGGGACCGGCACAGGCTTGGGTTTATTGACTACCGGAGTCGGCGTGGGCGCGGGGGGAGGCGGCGCGGCCTGATGATGCGACACCGTCGGCGCGGGAGTCGTCGGCCCGATCTTCGGTGCCGCTTCCAGTCCGGGCGTCCCTTTCACGACATCGCCTGGAGGCAGGAGCGACATCATCTGTTCCGGCGGCTTCGGCGCAGGCGTTATCTCATAATAAAGACATGTGATCACGATGACGGCCACATGCAGCAACGCCACGATGCAGACCCACTTCCAGAACGTGTTCTTCGGCTCAATATCGATATCTCCCGCCGGTTCCGGCCTCGTCGTACGACGACGCAAATCCAGCCGAACCTGTTTCTTAGGTTTGGCCAGACGGCGAGGGGGAGCATTGCCGGTGGTAGACTTCATCTTCTAGTGATACTATATATAGTGGTCTTTTGAAAATAACCAAGCCCCTATCTGGGCATTCCACGTTTGACGCGCCTTCCCCCCTTGAAGTTCAAAGGACTTTTTACGGAGAAGTAGGAAAAATTAACGTAATCGAGCAACGAAAGCCCCATTCCGGGGCTCCCATCGGTCGGGAGACGTAATATCGCAACCCTGCGCCCAGGTTCACCGGTACGTCTCCAATCTTCGTCAATTGGTAGACCGTCAGGTTTACCGGGCAGGTATATTGCGTGCTGCGCCAGTCAAAGACGGAATCCGAACTTAAACTCAGCGTCGTATCTGTGGGAAAAATGTACGACACGGAAGGCTGGATTGTCATCGTGTTAATGATATGCGTTCCTTCACCCGCCACCGAAAAAAGTTGATAAGTCTGCAGGGACGCCGTCCATGGACCTTGATGCCAATTCAAGGCCCCAGCAGGGCCCGTGCACCATCGGCTCCAACCAAGATGATCGTTCGTCGCCGTCGGTACCATGAAAGCCGGGCCCGCTCCCCAGTTCACGCCCAGGGAGTTGGCCTTCGCGGGGGAGAGTAACAAGCGCTCGCTCGTATCGCCCAAGCCATGCTGCGTCGTTCCCGGAATGACATTCTGCTGATCGATGATCGGCATGGTCAGGCGTGACACCAGCTTCCATTTCGGACTCACCGGGAACGGAATGATCGGCTCAATATTCAACGTGCTGCGAACCCCGTTTTTATTCGGTCCCCCACCGAAATCAACGTTATCAACCAAGGGAAGATTAATCAGGGATGAGACCGGATTGCGCAGTTTCCTTGCCAGCGAAAAATCATCCAACTTCGGCGGCGGAGGGGTTAGATCATTGCCCGGGCCCATGATTTGAGCTCGAGCAGATAAATTTGCCGCCAGGAGATAAAGAATGCTTCCCCACAGCAAGTAAAGGTAAACAAGCCTCCGCTGGCCTAGACAAGGTCCGCTTCCAGACCGGAGACCGTACAACATTTCTCCCGTTTTCGCACCATAGCGCCCCACTGAACTTCATCTTAGCCGACTCTCTGCATAACCCAAGGTTAATTACTCTAATCATTACGGCGCTGTCTCTAGACTGGCGGTCTTAAAAGACACTGGCATGCTCGGAGCACACGAAATGAACTATCGCAAATTTGGTCGACTCGGTTGGCAGGTATCAGAAATCGGTTTTGGTGCATGGGCGCTCGGTGCGCGCGGTTGGGGCCCGCAGGATGACAAGGACTCAGTCAAGGCCCTCCACAAGGCGCTCGACCTCGGCTGCAATTTCATCGACACCGCCCAAGGCTACGGTGACGGACACAGTGAGCAGATTATCAGTCAGGTCCTCAAGGAGCGCAAAGGCGATCGCGTTTACGTCGCCACCAAAATTCCGCCCAAGTTTCCCGGTACCTGGCCGCCATCTCCGTACGATCGCGTCGAAGACCGCTTCCCCGAGGCCTATGTCCGCGAACGGATCGAGATGAGCCTGCGCACCCTGCAAACCGACTGCATCGATCTCCTGCAACTCCACACTTGGACACGCGCTTGGAACCGCCACCCCGCCGTTCTCGAAGTCCTTCAAGCCTTGAAGAAAGAGGGCAAGATTCGCGGCATCGGCATCAGCACGCCGGAGCAGGACCAGAACTCCCTCGTCGACCTCATGCGCAACGGCTGGCTCGACGCCGTCCAGGTCATCTACAACATCTTCGAGCAGGAACCTGCTGCGGAATTCCTCCCCATCGCGCTGGAGCACCAGGTCGGCGTTATTGTCCGCGTTGCGTTTGACGAAGGTTCGCTCACCGGAAAATTCACTGAGGCGACCACCTTCGCCGATGGCGAATTCCGCAACAACTACTTCGCCGGCGACCGCCTCGCCCGCACTGTCCGCCGCGTGGAGAAAATCAAGGAAACCATCGGATCCAGCGAACCCGACATCGCCACCGCCGCGCTGAAATTCGCGCTAAAGCCCAGCGCCGTCTCCACCGTCATCCCCGGCATGCGTAACGAACGGCAAGCTGAACTCAACTGCGCCATCGGCTCCCAACCGCCCCTCTCCGATAAACTGGAACTCGAACTCCGCAAACACGCCTGGCATCGCGGCGTCTGGTACTCAGGCAAGGGCTGATCAATTCGCTACCGTCACATCCTGATCGGCCGATAGCTCAGTTTCGTCTGATGTCAGTTCTTAATGTCATTGCATAATGTGTAAATCTATACATTGTGAGGTGCCGTACTTTTGAAAATCGGGCGTCTGTTTTCCGCTCGATCTGCAGTCCCATCCTCTTGTCCTGTCGCCCATTGAAAATACTTCTCCCAAGCCTGATTTTTCTGCTTCCACTGCGCGCGCAGCAGCAAATCAACTATACGAATGGTCAGGTCAACAGCACCGCCATTTCCACCACGGCGCCGAATGATCCCACCACGCTAAACACCGCCACCGGTACCGCGACCCAAAGTGGAGCGATTACCGGAACCGGCGGAATCATTATCACGGGGAATGGCACTCTGATGCTGGCCAATAATTCCAACAGTTACAGTGGCGGTACCACGATGAACTCGGGTGTCCTGATTTTGACTGGCGGAAATTTAGGCAGTTCTCTCGGCGGCTTGACGGTTAATGGAGGAACGGTTGATTTATTTGGAAATACCATAACTACAGGCGCTCTCTCGGGCACGGGCGGTACCATTCTCAATAATAAAAATACAAGCGCCATACTTTTTATTGGCACGGGAAACACTTCGGGAACCTATAGTGGTGTTCTTGCCGACCATTCGGTGGGCACTGGTGTGCTCAGTTTGATAAAAATGGGTTCGGGAACGCAGGTCCTTGCCGGAATAAACACCTATACCGGCCCCACGTTCGCCAAGGAAGGTACCCTCAATATCTCCGGCACGGTAAACAGTTCGAACTTCACCGTGGGTAATGGCGCCCTGACTCCAACGCTTGCCGGTACCGGCATGATCAATAGTCAGCTCAGCACGACCTTTAGCGGAAGCTTTGCGCCTCACATCGCCCCCGGCGCGACCCTAGGAGCGGTGGGGACACTCCACTTGGGAAATCTGGGATTTACCATTGGTAACGGAACTAATTTTGATTACGACCTCAACACGGACCCTACGGCGGGAGGTGCCTCCAACGATCTGATCTCGATGACCGGAGGAACCCTTACCTTTAGTGGAACCACCACTTTCAACTTCGACGTGATGAGCCGTCTTTCCACATCCGCCAATTACACGCTGATCAGCGGGGCGAGCACAACAAGCGGTTTCAACGCAACCCACTTCACGACGACCGGTTTGGATAGCGGCCTGACAGCGACTTACAGCCTGGTGGGAACAACCCTCGTGGTAAGTTTTACCGGAACAACCACCTCTCCTGCCGTGGCTTATTTCAACGGAAACACCAGCGGAGATCTGAATACCGCCTCGAATTTTTACACCTCGGCTTCTGGCACCACGGTGATCGCATCGGCTGTGGGATCCTCTACCGATGTCATCTTGACCGCAAATTCAGGCGGAAGCTCGCTGCATACTCCCTCGCTCAATAGCGGTAACCTGACAATCAATAGTCTGACGCTGACCGGGACCGGCAATCCGTTTTCTTCCGCGATTTCGCTCAGCGGAACGAGTTCGCTGACGATTAAGGCCGCAGGACTCACCGCCCAGTCGGGGGCCGTCAATGACTCGATCAACGTGCCGATTGTCCTGGGTAATTCACAAACTTGGACTGTGAATGATACGTCTAACCCCTTATTTAGTATTTTGACCGTCGGCGGAACAGTTTCTGGTGCCGGCAAGATCCTGACCAAGGCCGGGGCGGGAACCTTGCGCCTGAACGGTAACAATATCTACGATGGAGGCACCACGGTCGTGTCCGGTACATTGATTCCAGGCAGCAGCACGACTGTAACCGGCAGCATGATCACCAGCGGCCCCTTCGGCACGGGGCTGCTCACCCTGGGTAACGGCACCGGCCTAAGCACCTCCTTCGTTTCCGGGGCGATCACTCTGGCAAATAGCTTGTCCCTCAGCGGCACGGTTACGCTGGAATCTTCTGGCGCTAGTCTGACTCTTGATGGCTCTGGCTTGCTTACTCCTGCGACCATCGCACTGACGGGCACGACCACGTTGATCATTCACGGCCTCCTGTCGGTCAACGACAGCATCACGGGCAATTCCCCTCTGACGATCACCGCGGGTATGGTCGCCATATCAAGTACCACCACCAGCGCGTTCTCGACTACACTCTCCAGCGGCGGATCGGCATTCATCTCCAATGGCCAAAGCTTGGGCAGTGGAAACATCACACTGGCGTTCGGGTCGCTGGGCTACAGCGGAACCTCCAGTGGCACCCTGGCGCAAAATATTACGGTGATTGGCGGAGGAATTTCGAATTCCAGTGGTAATGTGCTCACTTTGAATGGAACCATCACCATCGCCAATCCCGGGGGCACAACACTCAGTATCACGGGGGGCAGAGACGTAATCAACGGTCCAATCCTGGGCTCCTCTGCCGGCTCCGACACCAATTTCTCTGGCAATTCCACCATCGGTTTGAATAACAGCAACACGTACTCCGGTCTGACTTCCATCAGCGGTACGAGCACGGTGCTGACCGGGGTCAACAACGCACTGCCCTCTTCCACGACGATAAGATTTGGCGTGAGTACGGATCCAGCCGGTTCAGTCAACACCCTCGATCTCCTGGGCACAAGCCAGACCATTTCAGGCATTATCGAGGTCGGACCCGACGTCAATCAAATCATCAGTAGCAATGGCTCCGCCAGTACTCCGGCCATCGGTAGCACGGCCAGTAGTGCCACGGGTGTTTTGACCCTCAACATCACCGGGACGACGGCCACTTCTTATGGTGGCCTGCTGGGAGATAGCAACGGTTCACGAGCTGCCAACAACTTTGCCCTGACCAAGAGCGGGACGGGTGTCTTGGCGTTAACGCGCGGTGCTGGAAATCTCTATACGGGAGGTACGCTGATCACAACGGGTACTTTGGTCGTCAGCAATACCTCGGGCTCAGCTACGGGTACGGGCACCCTGACTTTGAACAGTGGTGCAACGTTGGCGGGTGCGGGGGCCATCAATAGTTCCAGCAATACGATCAGTGGAGTCGTGCAGGCCGGTGCAGGCGGGACCTCAACCACCGGCAGCATGACTCTGACCGCCACGGGCACGACAAGCTTCAGCAACGCCAACCTCGTCTTCAACCTCAGCTCGACCAGCCTCGGTCAGAGCACCACTCTGGATGTTGGCTCAACGCCCAGCGTCCTGTTCAGCAACACAACCCTGACCCTCGACTTGGTGGGCGCCGGCATCATTCCCAATACGACACAATACACCCTTCTGACCAGCTCGCTTACCGGCAGCGGCGCGGGTGGATCCGTCTTCGGAGGCATCACCGTCGATGGCTCAGGCGTTATCTCCGGATTGACCGTCGTCTTCAATGATAGCAGCGGCAATCCGACCAGTTACTACTCGCCTTCGTATCTCAAGCTCGTCTCCAATGGAAGCGGCTACAACATCGACATCGAAGTCGTGCCTGAACCCGAAACTTGGGCTTTGATCATCGGTGGAATGACCCTAATTGCCCTCTGCCAATGGCGGAGGACTCGTTCCTAATTCTCCGCTTTAGGCAAAACGTCACATTGCATTAATTGACGCCATCTAATTAACGTTTCAACCTGTCCAAACCGTGAGCAGCCTGAAATTTAAAATTGCCATGGGGGTGGTCGCTCTTGCTGGAATTCTGGGCATAGCACATTTCATTCAGCCAACCTCTGATGTCCCCGGTCAGGTGGAAAAGCAAATATCAGGCTTTGGACCGCACCTGACTCCAGCGCTGACACCCCATAGCACGTTCACTCAGATCCCGAATGGCTATCAACCCAAGCCCGAGCCACCGCCAGCCCCGTCGGGACTCAAACCGCAGGAAGCGCAGGCTTGGACGGCGATGGCCCAACGTCTTTCCGGTGAGTCCGCGCTCTCACTCACATTTCCTGCACGTTACTCGGAAGGAACGTACGTGCAGGGCCAGGGCATGACCGTATCGCTCAAGCCATTGGGCAGCACCGCTGCTTCCGCGCAGGTTGAGAACGGTAAGCTTGTCTATCATAACGCCTACGCCTCCACCGACAGTCTAAACGTCGTCAGCGATGGCCGTAGCGAGGAATTTCTTTTGCTCCATGACGCCAGCGCTCCGCAACGGTTTGAGTACGACCTTTCCGCCGTCGCTGGAGTGAAGAACATCCGCTTGGAGGACAATGCGGTCCACTTCACCAACGCCCAGGGCCAGCAAATGCAGATCGAAGCGCCATGGCTCGTCGAGTCCACATCAGGGGTAGCCGCCGCTGTCCCTAGCGGCGGATCGTCATCGACAGCCGTCGCGGGCCCCTCAACGGTGCAGTCTTTAGCGGCGAAACCTCCTCCGGAAAAAGTCCACTGGGAACTCAGCTACCCCAACGGCCCATCTCAGCCCCGCCTGTCGCTCGTCATCAACAATCCCGGTAAGCTGCACTATCCCGTGGTCATCGATCCGACATGGGTTGTGACAAATGGCGGACTCAACACAGCGCGCCAGCAGCATACAGCCACGTTATTGACCAACGGTCTGGTATTGGTTGCTGGTGGCCAGAATTCATCTGGATACCTAACTAGTGCAGAATTATATAACCCGGCTACTGGGACGTGGACGACTACGGGCCCCCTCAACGTTGCGCGTAATCTTCATACTGCGACGCTACTGCAAAACGGCCAGGTGTTGGTCGCGGGTGGCGTTGGTGCAGGACTTCTGACTAGCGCCGAATTATACAATTCAACTACAGGAACTTGGACAGTTACCGATAGCCTTAAAACCGCACGAGCCTATCACACCGCAACCTTACTGCCTAACGGTCAGGTACTCGTTGCGGGGGGCGGTAGTCTACCTGTTGCCAGCGCTGAATTATACAATCCAGTCACCGGAACTTGGACGAACACGGGAAGTCTCAATGTAGCGCGCCTGGGGCATGCCGCGACGTTGTTGTCCAATGGTCAGGTGCTCGTCACAGGGGGTTATGGGAGTACTGGAGCCCTTCTAACCAGTTCCGAACTTTTCAATCCTTTTTCCGGAACATGGACGGTCACCGGCAACCTCAATACCGCACGATTTTTTCATACGGCAACGTTATTAACTAATGGTCAGGTGTTAGTCGCGGGAGGGGCACATGTGAACAATGCGAATGTTTTAGCCAGTGCTGAGTTATATAATCCGATCAATGGAACATGGACGGCCACGGGGAGTCTTAGCACTGCACGAGAAATTCACACGGCGACACTCTTGCCCAACGGTCAGGTGCTTGTTGCGGGAGGCTCTGGAAGTTCGAGTGTTTTAGCCAGTGTGGAAATATATACTCCAGCCAATGGAACATGGACCTCTGTAAGCAACCTTAACTTGGCGAGAGCTGAACATACGGCAACTTTATTGACTAATGGTCAAATACTTATTGCGGCGGGTGGCGGGTCGGGGCCTGCGTCCAGCGCCGAATTATACAATCCGGCCACCGGAACTTTCTCGGGAAACGGACTCGGCATGAATGCTTCACGTTATGTCCATACGGCGACTTTATTGGGGAATGGTCAAGTGCTGGTAGTCGGTGGCTACAATAGTGGCCTTCAGAATAGCGCCGAATTGTATAATCCGGTCTCGGGAGTTTGGTCGTTGACGGGTAGTCTCGCTACGGCACGAGGAGTACACACTGCGACGTTATTGACCAATGGTCAGGTTTTGGTCACAGGGGGTGATGGAAATTCCGGAGGTCCGCTAGCCAGTTCTGAATTATACAATACCTTGTCGGGAACTTGGGTTGTCACTGGCAGCCTCAATACTGCCCGTGACAGTCATACTGCTACCTTATTGGCCAATGGCCAGGTTTTGGTTGCGGGTGGAAGTGGGAGTTCGAGCAACCTTTTGGCTACTTCCGAGTTATACAATCCGGCTTCCGGAACATGGACAACAACAGGCAATCTTAACACAGCGCGAGCACTGCAAACGGCAACTCTCTTGTCTAATGGCAAGGTGCTGATCGCGGGAGGCAGCGGTAATCCTACAGGCACTCATCTTGCCAGCGCAGAATTGTACAATCCAATCAACGGAACATGGACTACAACCGGTAACCTCACAACTGCACGTTTTGAGCATACAGCAACGCTATTGCCCAACGGTCAAGTGTTGGTCGCGGGAGGTAACGGAAATCCAGGCACCGCCATTGCCAACGCGGAATTGTACAATCCAACCAATGGTGTGTGGACGGCCACTGGCAATCTTAATGCCGCACGAGGGGTGCATGCCGCAACATTACTCTCCAATGGTCAGGTCTTGGTCGTAGGTGGCATTGGGAGTGCGGGTCCTCCCCTGACAAGTGCAGAAATATATAATCCGGCAACAAAAGCCTGGACCCTGACGGGAAATCTCATTGCTGCTCGCGCTATACCCACCGCTACTTTATTGCCCACAGGCCAAGTACTAATTGCTGGGGGTTATAATTTTAATTCTGGAGTTTTGTTTAGCGCAGAATTATTTGATTCCGGTCTCGGGTATACTTCGGCGACTCAGCCCCATCTCAATACGGTTTCATCGGCTAGTTCCACCTCGGCATTAAGCCTCTCTGGAACGGGTTTTGCGGGCATCTCGGAAGGATCAGGAGGAGGCTATTACAATTCCTCGTCCAACATCCCGGTGGTGCAGTTGCAAAGCTTGGTCAACGAGCAGGTGATCAACGTACCGCTCGATCCCAGTCACGGCTTCAGTTCGTCATCCTTCACTTCTCTCCCACCGACCGGCTTGGTTCCTGGTTACGCCATGCTGACCATGTTCGTCAACGGGACGCCGAGCGTTTCGCAAATCGTCTCTTACAGCATGGCGACGCAAACCATTTCCAATTTCCCGGCCACGTTGTCCCTGAACCTCAGCGCATCGCCCGTTACGCTCACTGCCACAACGTCGGACGGCATGACCATTACCTACACGGTGGTATCCGGTCCGGCCACAGTCTCCGGCGATACCTTGACCCTGACTGGAGCTGGCACGGTCGTGTTGATGGCTACAGCTGCCGGCGATAGCACCTATGCGCCGATCTCGGTTACCGAAACCATCACCGTAAGTAACCCAATCCCGGCGACCGACACCCCCGTCATGTCGCCTTGGGCGCTTGCGGCCTTGGGCTTGCTTCTCCTCTTGATCACGGGCCGCACTTTGACGCGCACCCAATTGTCCTAAAGAAAAGAGAACGGGCCATCCGTTCCCATTCCGCGCTTTTATCCCTCTATTTTCGACTCATCCACAAACAACTCCGCCTGTCCGTTCATTCCCATCTCCATCACCACATCGAGGAATGAAATCGCGGAGACCTTGAGTTTCAACTGCAGTTCCTTCAACGGCTGCGGTTCGGCAATGAGATCCCAGATCCGTTTCGCCAACTCGGCGTTCTCTCCGTTTTTCCAGTCGAGATTTTCGCTCAAACGTTGAAGGCTGCCTTCCAGGTCGCGTAACGGTTTCGGCAGGCCTTGATAGGTATCCCGTTTGCCCACGCCTTCCAGTAGCAGGCTTGTGCTCTCCATGTCGATCTTATCGCTATCCGCAAAAGATTCCGTCGACTTGTCCGTGGAACGAAAGCTGAATGTCCCCTCCGACGCCGACTCAATGAACCCCTGCCAGATCGCCTCCAGTCCCAGCAACGTTCGGAACCGCGCATGCTCCACCCTGCCATGGCGAAAGAAAAAACTCCCCAATAATTGATTCGCGGAATTGTTCAGCCGCAACTCGCCGGTGTGCCCCATGCCCGTGATCGCCTGCACAATGGTCAGCAAATCGAAGCGCTGGAGATTCCCGTTCAGGTCGATCGCGTAGACATTATGATGCGCTTCGGTCGAGGTTTGATGAAGCCGCTTCGCCAGCGTTGTGCTGAAAAAGAGACCGAGCTTGGGAATCGTCGCCATCAACCGCAGGAAGTCGGCCTTGCCGATGCGCATGACTTCCGACGCCGCGCAGGTCCGCACCGAGGCCAGTCGCACCTGGTCCGTAAACACCGCCAAGTCGCCAAAGAAATCTCCCTCCAACATCCGCCCCATAGTCCGGCTCAGCTTGCCGTCCGGGCTGAACGTCACCGCCTCCACGACTCCCGATGCCACGATATAAACCGCGTCCGCAGGCTCACCCTGCTCATAGACCATTTGGTTCGGCCCCAGCGTCATGTGGAAGCAGGCCGACTCCAGCGTCTTGCGGCTCGGCTCGTCCAAAACATCCAACAAAGCCTGAAAGGAATTCGGCATGATGAACGCTCCGGATGTGGATGCCTACTCCGACTTCTCTCCTACGGGCTCGAGTTCCAAAAGCTCAACCTGTCCGGTGTTGATCATCACCAGCACGATTTCCAGAAAAGTCAGCGCGGAGCAATTCAATCGACGCCATAGGGTATCGAGCGGCTGCGGACGTTTCGCGATCAATTCCCAAATTCGCTCCGCCATCGGTAGCGAAGCTTCATCCGCATAGGTCAGCTCGACAAACCGGCGATTGATTCGCCCATCCATGCTGCGGAGTTCTGCCGGAATCGCATTGAACGCCTCGGTCTTCGCCACGCCCTGTGCCAGCAACTCCGTGCTGTCGAGTTCCACCTTCTGGTCTTCGGGATAAGGCGTCGTCGGCTGTTCCTTGATGCTGAACATGAACGTCCCTGCCGTGATCGGTTGCACCACGCCCTGCCAGATCGCCTCCAGTCCCGTCAAATGCAGGATGCGCGCGTGCTCGAGGTGCCCTTCGCGGAAGAAGAAACTCCCGATGACCTCGTTGTCCGCGTTGTGAAGTTCCAGTTCGCCCGTGCGGCCCGAACTGATGATCGTGTAAAAAATAACAAGCAGGTCGAAGTGCTCCAGCTTGCCCGCGAGATCAATGGAATAGACGCTTACGTGCGCCTGGGTCGAAGTCTGGTGAAGTCGCCGCGCCAGGTTCCGCGCGAAGAACGCTCCTACCTTGGGGACCTTCTCCAACATTTTGACGAACGCCAGCTTTTCGAATTGCATCACCTTGGTCGGTTCCAACGTCCGAATCCCGGCCAGTCGCGGTTGCCCGGTCAACACGGCCAGGTCTCCAAAAAAATCCCCTTTGCCCATCATGCCCAGCGTCCGCGTCTGTCGCCCGTCCGGGCTGTGCGTAAACGCCTCCACCCGGCCCGAAACCACGATATAAACCGAGTTGGCAATATCCCCCTGTGCGTAGATGTCCTGTCCTGCCGGGAGTGTTTGCTTGTTACAGGATGACTCCACTTCCAGCCGACTGCCCGCATCGAGCAGCTCCATCAGAGTAAAAAAATTCGCTTCGAAATCGATCGCCATGTTGCTTGCTTTAGGTGAGAGGAATCATTGTACGCTGGTGATGTTCGTAGGTGGCAACTTCGCGAATGTCAAACTGCTCCAGCAATTCCGTCAGCCGTCCATACTCCTCCGCCAGTTGCGCATGGGAGTGGGCGTCGCTGGCTAAGGTAAAAGGTATGCCCAATTGTTTGGCCGCGCGAATGATATCCGCATGGGGATAAGCCTCGCCCACCGGCTTGCGCCAGCCCGCCGTACTGATCTCGATCGCCAGACCCTCCCGACGAATCCGCTCCAAAAGCGGATAGAAAAAAGGCAACAGCCCTTCCTTGGGATGCCACACGCCGTGAATCTTGATCAGGTCGAGATGCGAGAGGCAGTCAATCCCGCCCCGGTCCATCATTCCTTCCAGCTCCGCGATGTACTTCACGCAATCGGCCGCGATGTCCCGTTTCGAAAACTCATCCTTGCGCGTTACCTGATCGAACATTTCCGGATCACCCGGCAGGTAGTG